>Ga0247813_10003340_pt1 | contig 10359 bp, 8 predicted proteins | sample UWRJL169409C1_FD_180719 | JGI IMG/M metagenome (GOLD analysis project Ga0247813, IMG submission 180719) | Plant litter microbial communities from Arlington Agricultural Research Station in Wisconsin, United States - UWRJ-L169-409C-1 | ecosystem: Environmental > Terrestrial > Plant litter >... | reverse complement strand
CCCGAGGTGCTCACCTGGCGGGAGGTCCCGACCCCCGTCCCCGCGGCGGACGAGGTGCTCGTGCGGGTCGCGGCCGCCGGGGTCAACCGGGCCGACCTCCTCCAGCGCCAGGGCCACTACCCGCCGCCCGCCGGGGCACCCGACTGGCCGGGTCTCGAGGTGTCGGGGGTCGTCGAGGCGATCGGCGACCAGGTCGCCGGGTGGCAGGTCGGCCAGCGCGTCGCGGCCCTCGTCGACGGCGGCGGCTACGCGACGCACGTGACCGTCCCGGCCACCCAGCTCTTCACGGTCCCCGCGGGCATGACCCTCGTCGAGGCCGCGTCCCTGCCCGAGGCCGTGTGCACGGTCTGGAGCAACCTGGTGAGCACGGCCCACCTGGAGGCGGGCGAGACCCTGCTCGTGCACGGCGGTGCCGGCGGCGTGGGGACCATCGCCGTCCAGGTGGCCGTCGCCCTCGGTGCCCGCGTCCTCGTGACGGCCGGCTCCCAGGACCGCGTGGACGCCTGCGTCGCGCTCGGAGCCGCAGGCGGCTTCGTCTACAGGACGACCGACGGCTCCTCCTTCGCCGACGCCCTGCCGGACCTCGTGCGCGAGCACACCGACGGGCGCGGCGCCGACGTGGTGCTCGACGTGGTCGGCGCGGCCTACCTCGACGCGAACCTGCGGTCCCTCGCGATCGGAGGGCGGCTCGTGGTCATCGGCATGCAGCAGGGCAGCCGGGCCGAGCTCGACCTCGGACGCCTGCTCACCTCCCGTGCGAGCGTCTCGGGCACGACGCTGCGCGCCCGCCCGCGCAGCGAGAAGGCGAGCATCGTCGAGGCGGTCCGCGAGCACGTGTGGCCGATGCTCGAGGACGGCCGGGTCCGCACCGTGGTGCACGCCGAGGTGCCCATGCAGGAGGCGTCCCGCGCGCACGAGCTCATGGACTCCGGCGCCGTGCTCGGCAAGGTCCTGCTCGTCCCCTGAGCGGCGAGCCCGTCGCCCGGCAGGATGCCCGACGCTCCCCGCCGTGCGCCCCGCCCGTTCTGGACGAGACTGGGAGCATGGCAGCGAACCAGAGCTCACCAGACCAAGGTGACCGGCCGGCCGGGCGTCACGACCACGGCGGGGCGGCACCACGAGACGACAGCGCGGCACCGAAGCCGACCGAGCCTTCACGGGCCCACCGCGAGGCTCAGGGGCCTCAGGTGCCCCGCGACGAAGATGCCCGCGGCGTCGAGGTCCACCCCGCCCAGGCCGCCGCAGCGCCCGCAGCCCCCGAGGACGAGCGGACCCGCACGACGGTCATCCACGAGCCCGCGAAGATCCTGCGGATCGGCGAGATGATCAAGCGTCTTCTCGAGGAGGTGCGCAGCGCACCCCTCGACGAGGCTGCCCGCGCGCGGCTGGCCGAGGTCCACGAGAGGTCCATCACCGAGCTCGAGGACGGCCTCTCCCCCGACCTCGTGGCCGAGCTGCACCGCATCACGCTGCCCTTCACCGACGACGCCGTGCCCTCGGAGGCCGAGCTGCGCATCGCGCAGGCCCAGCTCGTCGGGTGGCTCGAAGGCCTGTTCCACGGTCTGCAGACCGCGATGGTCGCGCAGCAGATGGCCGCCCAGGCGCAGCTCCAGCAGATGCAGGCCGGGCAGCGGGTGCTCCCGCCAGGTCTTGCCGGCGAGGCCCCCCGGACAGCAGGGAGCCCGGGGCCGGACAGCCGTCCGACCCCGGGCCAGTACCTCTGACGCGCCTGCCTCGTCTCTCCAGGCTCTTGCCGAGCCTCGGACGAGCCTGTGACCTGCCTGTTAACTGCACAGCGCGCCGTACGTCCAGAGCCATCGGGCCCGCCGCCCCTCCCCGGTGCAGCGGGCCCGCGCTCAGCCTTTGACGGACCCCGCGAGGAGTCCCCTCACAAAGTACCGCTGAAGTGCCAAGAACACGATCAGCGGGACGATCATCGACACGAATGCACCCGCTGAGAGCAGGTGCCACTGCGAGCCGCGGGTTCCCGCGAGCTCGGCGATGCGCACCGTGAGCGGGAAGGTGTTCGTGTTGCCGAAGGTCAGCGAGACCAGCAGGTCGTTCCACACCCAGAGGAACTGGAAGATCGCGAAGGACGCGATCGCCGGGGTGAGGAGCGGCATGAGCACCTGGAAGAAGATCTTCACGTGCCCGGCACCGTCGACCCGCGCGGCCTCGACGAGCGACGGCGGGATGTCCTTCATGAAGTTGTGCAGCAGGAAGATCGCGAGCGGCAGCGCGAAGATCGAGTGCGACAGCCAGATCGACCAGAACGAGCCGTTGACCCCCCACTGCACGTACTGCGACAGCAGCGGGATGAGCGTCACCTGGATCGGCACCACCTGGAGCGCGAAGACCGCGACGAAGAGCAGGTTGCGGCCCTTGAAGTCGATCCACGCGAAGGCGTAGGACGCGAGCAGCGCGAGCGAGATCGGGATGACCACGGCCGGCAGCGTGATGACCAGGGAGTTGATGAAGAAGGTCGCGAAGTTCGTCGACGACCCGAAGAGCACCTCGGAGTAGTTCTCGAGGGTGAGCTGCGGGTCGCGCCACAGCGTCCACCACCCGGAGGTCCGGATGTCCGCCCGGGGGCGGAAGGACGTGACGAGCAGACCGAAGGTCGGGATCGTCCAGAGGATCGCGAGGACGATCGCGACGAAGGACGCCCACGGCGAGGTGAGACGGCCCTTGGCGGCGATCGCGCGCTTCTCCGCACGGCTGAGCTTCTTGACCGACACGTTGGGCGTCGACTCGTCGCTGTCCCCCTTCTTGGCCAGAGGGCCGACGGGGTTCACGGGGGCGCTCATCGGATCTCCTCGGTCATGCGGAGCTGGCGGACGTTGTAGATGACCAGCGGCACCACGAGGATGAAGAGGATCACCGCGAGAGCGGCACCGAGGCCCTGGTTACGGATCACGAAGCTCTGGTTGTAGAACTCGTTCGCGACGACCGAGGTGTCGAAGTTGCCGCCGGTCATGGTCCGGACGATGTCGAAGACCTTGAGCGTGCCCATGGCGATCGTCGTGATGACGACGATGAGCGCGGGCCGGATGCTCGGGATCGTGATGTAGCGGAACATGCCGAGGCCGTGCAGGCCGTCGAGACGGGCCGCCTCGACGATGTCGTCGGGGATGGCCTTGATCGCTGCGGAGAGCACGGTCATCGAGAACCCGGCCTGGATCCAGATCATCACGACGATGAGGAAGAAGGTGTTGGCGGGCGCGCCGAGCAAGAACTGCTGCGGCTCGAGCCCGATCCAGACCAGCAGCTGGTTGAGCGCACCCGTCTGGTTGACGCCTGGCTGGTCCGGCTTGTACTCGTAGACGAACTTCCAGATGATGCCGGCGCCGACCATCGAGATCGACATCGGCAGGAAGACGAGGGTCTTGGCGAGGTACTCGTACCGTGTGCGGTCGACGAGCACCGCGTAGACCAGGCCGACGAGCGTCGCGACGATCGGCACGAGGATCACCCACGCGAGGGTGTTCCTCAGGACGACCTGGAACTGTTCTTCGGTGAAGGCGGCGATGTAGTTGTCGAGACCGACGAACTCGGCGCCGTTCCGGTTGAACAGCGAGCCCCAGATGGTCCGGATCCCGGGGTACACGAGGCCGAAGCCGAGACCCAGGACTGCCGGGCCGAGGAACCCGACGGTGACGACCCACCCGGGGATCTTCTTGGGGCGGTCCACCGCGAAGAGGATCGCCCCCATGACGACGACGAAGAGGACGATGGCGATCGCCATGAGCGCCAGCTTGTGCGGCGTCGACTCCGCATTGATGAACCAGTCCATGCTCTACCTCCACGCCGGGGGGGACTGCGTGGGCCGCACTGCCCAGGCAGGTCCGACGCCGTCCGAGACCGGGAGGTCTCGGACGGCGTCGGACGTCGATCAGTCGAGCGTCAGCTCGCGGGCCAGGCCGCGTCGATGTTGGAGAGGACCTCTTCGTCAGAGATGTCAGAGACGAACCAGTCCGTCATCTGCTTCCAGAACGCACCCGTACCGACCTCGCCCGGCATCATGTCCGAGCCGTCGAAGCGGAAGGTGTAGCTCTCGTCCGTGAGCAGGTCGTAGGAGAGCTTGTCGATCGGCGACTGCAGGAGCGAGCCGTCGAAGCCGGTGTTGGCGGAGATCCAGCCCTGGCCGGTCACCTGAGCCTTGGCGTCAGCCCACTGCGGGCTGGACAGGTAGGCGTGGAAGGCCTGGACCTCGGGGCGGTCGCTGAAGGCGGTGACGAACTCGCCACCACCGAGCAGCGGCTTCTCGTCGGCGGTCTTGCCCGGCAGGTAGAAGGCGAAGACGTCGCCCTTCTCGCTCACGTCGAGCGACTCGTCCCAGTTGGCCTGGTAGAAGTTCGCCGCGCGGTGCAGCGAGCAGGTGCCGTCGGGGATGCCGTTGCCGGCCTCGTTCCACGGCGCTGCGGCGATCGAGCGGACGTCGCCCAGGCCACCGTTGACGTAGTTCGGGTTCTTGAGGATGTCGCCGGCCGCGCCGAGCGCCTCGACGATCGCGGGGTCGTCGAAGGGGATCTCGTGGGTGACCCACTGGTCGTAGACCTCAGGTCCGGCGGTCCGCAGGACCATGTCCTCGAGGAAGTCGGTGGCCGGCCAGCCTGTCGCGTCACCGGACTCGATGCCTGCGCACCACGGGATCTTGCCCTCGTCGGCGATCTGCTGCGTGAGGGCCATGAGCTCGTCGAGCGTCGTGGGGATCTCGTAGCCGCTCGCCTCGAACTCGCTGGGCGAGTACCAGACGAAGGACTTCACGTTGGCGCCGAGCGGGGTCGCGTAGAGGGTGCCGTCGACCGAGCCGTAGTTGACCCAGTCTTCGGTGTAGTACTCGTTCGCGTTGTCGATGACGGCCTGCGGGGCCGGCATCACGGCGTCGGGGAAGTCCGCGACGAGCGACTTGAGGAAGCCCGGCTGCGGGATGTACGCGATGTCGGGGGCGTTGCCGGCGGTCAGGCGCACGGGGAGCTGCGCCTCGAACTCGCGGGAGCCCTCGTAGGCGATCTCGACGCCCGTGCACTCGGTGAAGGGCTTGTAGGAGTCTTCCTGCTCCTGCGACTCCGGGTCGACGATCGAGGTGTAGACCGAGACGGTCTTGCCCTCGAGGTCACCGAACTCGTCGGTGTACTGGGTGTAGTCCGCACAGTCGACGTCGGCCGAGGGAGCGTCGTCGCCGCCACCGCCGTCGCTGTCCGAGCACCCTGCGAGCACGAGAGCGACGCTCGCTCCGGCCGCGACAGCCGCGAAACTGCGGCGCTTCAGTGTTCTCATCGTTTGCGCTTCCTCACATCGTCGTGACGGATGGTCCCCCGGGAGGCGCAGGACTCAGATGGCCACTGCTGTGGGACCGCTCAGAGCAATGCAAGCGCTTGCATGGCCCGAGCGCAACCGCTCGCACCCTCTTGCGAGGTCACAGTTGCGTCACGTCTTCCGAGGTGAGGCGGTTGACGACCGGGTGACGAGGTGCGTCGCGTGCAGCACCTGGAGCGCTCCGGACACCCTCTCCGCCCCGGGCGTCGCCCACAGCGCGATGTCCGCGAGCAGCAGCCGGGCCGCCTCGGCTCCCTGCCGTGCAGGGTCCTGCGCGACGGTCGTCAGACCCACGAGCTCGCCGAGGTCGTGACCGTCGATGCCGATGACCGACAGCTGCCCCGGGACGTCCAGGCCCCTCTCGCGCGCGGCCAGCACAGCGCCCATCGCCATCTCGTCCGAGGCAGCGAAGAGCGCGGTGATCTCGGGGTGGGTGTCGAGCAGCCTGTGGGCCGCCTCGCGCCCGCCGTTGACGTCGAAGGCGCCGTCGACGGCCCACCCGGGCTCGGCCGCGACGCACGCGTCCTCGAGGGCCACGCGCCAGGCGGCGTGCCGGGCCACGGGCGGGGACCACGAGTGGTCGACCCCGGCCGGCCCCGTGATGTGGCCGATCCGGCGGTGGCCCAGCCCCAGCAGGTGCTCGGTCGCGCAGCGCCCAGCCGCGTCGTCGTCGAGGCGGACCGTCACGTGGTCGTCACGCCCTGTCCCGATGAAGGCGAGAGGCAGGTCGAGGGCCTCGAGCGACGTGACCTCTTCCTTGCTGAGCGGCATGCCGACCACGAGGATCCCGTCGACCCTGCGGCGCAGGACGCTCGGGTCGACCCGCGGCCGTGACTGGTCGCGCGAGAGGTCGAAGGTGTAGAGCAGCGCGTCGAAGCCCACCTCGCGCAGGGCACGCTCGGCCCCGTCGATCGCGTGCGCGTAGAACCAGCGGTCGACCCACGGGGTGAGCAGACCGATGGTGCGAGTGCGCCCGGAGGCCAGGCTGGCGGCCGAGGGGGACGCGACATAGCCGAGCTGCCGCGCGACAGCCTCGATGCGCTCGCGCGTCGCCGCCGACACGCTGGTCATCCCGCGGAGCGCGCGGGAGACCGTCGCCGTCGAGACGCCGGCTGCTCGTGCGACGTCGTCCATGCTCACCACAGCGCCGGGGCGAGGGACCGTCGGAGAGGTGCTCACGGCACGGCCTGGTCCCGTCCCTGGTCGAGGATGCTGCGGAGCACGGGGACCGCGCCGTCGTCGACGATCGACAGCGTGACCTCGTCGGCCGCCGCGATCACCGAGGCGTCGGCGTGGCCCATCGCGACGCCGCGCGCAGCCCAGCCGAGCATCTCGAGGTCGTTCTCCCCGTCCCCGATCGCGACGGTGCGATCAGCGGGGACCGAGCAGAGCGTCCGCAGGCGCTCGAGCGCCGACGCCTTGGTGACCCCGCGCGGTGCGACGTCCATCCAGCGGGTCGCGGAGATGAAGAACGACGTCGCGACCAGGCCGAGCGCGTCGACGCGCTGCTCGAGCTCGCGCGTGGGGGTGCTCGCCTCGGAGACGACCACCCGGATCGCGTCACGACCGCTCAGGTCGTCGAGGGTGACCACGGTGCTCGGCCCGTGGGTCCCGTGCGTGGGGAAGCCGTCGGTCACCCAGAACCCGACGCCGACCTCTTCGATCGCGATGTGGGCCGACGGCATGTGCTCGGCCATCACGGCGAGGGCCGGGCGCGGGTCGAAGCGGACGACCTCCTCGACCACGTAGCCCTCCGGAAGGCTCGGGTCGAGGCGTGCGGTGACCGAACCGTTCGACGAGACCACCCAGCCGGAGTCGATCCCGAGCTCACGGGCCACAGGCAGCGCACCGACGAGGGGGCGACCCGTCGCGATGACCACCTCGTGACCGGCGTCGCGGAGCGCGGCGATCGACTCGCGGACCTCGTCAGAGATGAACTCGTCGAAGGACATGAGCGTGCCGTCGACGTCGAGGGCGACGAGGTACGCCCCGTCGGCCGCACGCCGGGCGACCTCGGCGGCGGCCTGCGCCGTGAGCGCCTCGGTGGCGGGCGCCCCGGGCGACAGCACGGGGCTGCCGCCGACGGGGGCACCACCGAGGTCGAGCGTCATGCCGAGACCGGCTCGAGGACCTCGAGCCCGCCGAGGTAGGGCCGCAGGCCCTCGGGGACGCGGACCGAGCCGTCGGCCTGCTGGTGGTTCTCGAGGATCGCGACGATCCAGCGCGTGGTGCCGAGCGTGCCGTTGAGGGTCGCGACAGGGCGGGTGTCCCCCGCGGCCGTGCGCTCACGGATGCCCAGGCGACGCGCCTGGAAGGTGGTGCAGTTGGACGTCGAGGTGAGCTCGAGGAACCTGTTCTGCGTCGGGAGCCACGCCTCGCAGTCGAACTTGCGGGCGGCGCTCGACCCGAGGTCGCCGGCTGCGGTGTCGATCACGCGGTACGGGAGCTCGGCCTTGGCGAGCATCTGCTCCTCCCAGGCGAGCAGTCGCTCGTGCTCCGCGGCAGCCTCCTCGACCGGGACGTAGCTGAACATCTCGACCTTGTGGAACTGGTGCACGCGGATGATCCCGCGGGTGTCCTTGCCGTAGGAGCCGGCCTCGCGGCGGTAGCAGGCGCTCCAGCCCGCGTAGCGCTGAGGGCCAGCGGTCAGGTCGAGGATCTCGTCGGAGTGGTAGCCCGCGAGCGCCACCTCGCTCGTGCCGGTGAGGTACAGGTCGTCGGCCTCGAGGCGGTAGATCTCGTCGGCGTGGGCGCCGAGGAACCCTGTGCCGGCCATGATCTCGGGCTTGACGAGGGTCGGGGTGATCATCGGCGTGAACCCGGCCTGGTAGGCCTGGTCCATCGCGGCGTTGAGCAGCGCGAGCTCGAGGCGCGCGCCGATGCCTGTGAGGTAGTAGAAGCGGGCACCCGAGACCTTCGCGCCGCGCTCGGTGTCGATCGCCTTGAGGCGCTCGCCGAGGTCGAGGTGGTCGCGAGGCACGAAGTCGGCGCCGTACTCGGCCTGGAAGTCGCGGATCGTGCCCTCGGTGCGCAGCACGACGTAGTCGTCCTCGCCGCCGGCCGGGGCGCCCTCGACGATGTTGGCGATGCGTCGGCTGAGCTCGGTCAGCGTCTTGTCGGCCTCGTCGGCCTCGGCCTGGAGGGCCTTGACCTGCTCCGAGATCGTCTTGGTGCGGGCGAGCAGCGCCGTGCGCTCGTCGCCCTGCGCCTTGGCGACGTCCTTGCCGAGAGACTTCTGCTCGGCGCGCAGCTGCTCGAACTCCGTCAGCGCGGCACGGCGCCGGGAGTCGGCGTCGAGCACCTGGTCGACGAGGGCAGGGTCGTCACCTCGGGCCACCTGGCTTGCACGGACGAGGTCAGGGTTGTCGCGAACCACTCGCAGATCGATCACCCGGACAGCCTAGCGACCGATGCTCCGTGCTGCGCGCACGGACCGGCGGCGGGGCCGTGCGGTGAGTGGGCCGGAGGTGCCAGACTCGTGCTGGACAGGTACCTGAGCCGGGTGCGTGTCGGGGCACCGCTCGACCGGCGGGCGCACGAGGAGGCAGCACATGGCAGGGCACAGGATCTTCAGCACGAGCTTCGCGAGCATCTACCCGCTCTACGTGACCAAGGTGGAGCGCAAGGGCCACACCCGCGACGAGGTCGACACGGTCATCCGCTGGTTGACGGGCTACGACGACGCAGGGCTCGCCGAGGTCGTCGCCGACGGGTCCGACATGGAGACCTTCTTCGCGCGGGCGCCGCGCATGAACCCCGACGCCTCCCTCATCACGGGGGTGATCTGCGGGCTGCGGGTCGAAGACGTCGAAGACCCGCTGATGCAGCAGATCCGCTGGATGGACAAGCTGGTCGACGAGGTCGCCCGCGGCAAGAAGATGACGTCGATCTTGCGGGGCAGCGGGACCGCGAGCGTCTGAGCGACCTCAGGCCTTGTGCGGCAGCGAGACCGTGGCGCGTACCCCGCCGCCCGGAGCCTCGTCGAGACGGACGTCCCCTCCGAGCTCACGGGTCACCTCCCGCGCGATCGACAGCCCCAGGCCCGAGCCTCCGGCGTCGCGCTGGCGTCCGTCCTCGAGCCGTGTGAAGCGCTCGAAGACCCGTTCGCGGTCGCCTGCGGCGATCCCCGGCCCGTCGTCGACGACGACGACCTCCCCGTCGGAGACGTGGACCAGCACGCGCGACGACGCGTGCCGGAGCGCGTTGTCGACCAGGTTGCGGACCACCCTCCCGGCGGCCGACAGGTCTGTCGCCGCTGTCCCTGCGCCGGTGGTCTCGACCCGGGGCGCCGGGGACCCTGCAGGCCTCGACGCGCCTGCAGCAAGCACGCTGCCCGGGACGACGCCGTCGACGAGCTCGCGCAGGTCGACCGGCTCGCGCCGTGCGGTCGTGGCGCCGAGCCGCGCGAGGACGAGGAGGTCGTCGACCAGCCTGTCGAGCCGCTGCACCTCAGAGGCGAGGTCGTCGGCGAGCTCCGCAGCCGTGTAGGCCTCCGGGTGCTCCTGCGCGATCTCGACGCTGACCCGCAGCGCGGCGACGGGTGACCTCAGCTCGTGCGCGGCGTCGGCGACGAAGGCACGCTGGCGGGCGGCCGAGGACTCGAGCCTGTCGAGCATGTCGTTGAGCGTGCGGGCGAGCGCCCCGAGCTCGTCTCCCCCGGCTCCTGGGACGGGCAGGGAGCCTGGACCGCCGCGGGCCGTGACGAGCTCGGCTCCGCGCCGGAGCTCCTCGACAGGGCGCAGGGCTCGTCCGAGCAGGGCCCAGACGAGCCCGCCGAGGGCCACGGTGAGGAGCGGGACGACGGCGCCGAGCGAGACGCGCAGCGCGGAGACCACCCCCTCGACCTCACGCAGCGGCAGGGCGCTGACCGCCCAGGCAGGCTCCCCGCGCCACTCGACGGGCAGCACCGCGGCACGGACCAGCCCGCCGGCGTAGGCGCTGCGGTCTGTTGTCACGAACACTGGCTCGGCCAGTCTGCTGCTGTCCTGGGCAGGGGTGTCGGCTGCAGGGCGCTCGGCGTCGTCGAGCACCGAGACCGGG
>Ga0247813_10003338_pt1 | contig 10361 bp, 8 predicted proteins | sample UWRJL169409C1_FD_180719 | JGI IMG/M metagenome (GOLD analysis project Ga0247813, IMG submission 180719) | Plant litter microbial communities from Arlington Agricultural Research Station in Wisconsin, United States - UWRJ-L169-409C-1 | ecosystem: Environmental > Terrestrial > Plant litter >... | reverse complement strand
GCGGGTATCGTCGTCGGGATGCTCATTGCCTTCAGCCTGCTTGCCGCGCTCGCCCTGCCCGCCGCCGACCCGAGCGATCCCGCCGAGCCGCCGCCCGCGGCGCCGACGGTGCCCGCAAACGAGACAGCGCCTCCCGCGCCAGTCGTGGCCCCTGTCGATCCGACGGACCCGGTCGTTCCCGTGGTCCCCCTCGATCCCACCGACGACGCCGCCCCGATCCCCCGTCGCGAGCCCGATCCGGCGTCGCCGGCGCCGCCGACGACGACAGCACCGGCGAAGCCGAAGCCGCCGCCGCCGCCGGAGCCGCCGACCGGCATCGCCAAAAACCCGATGGCCCTCGGCGCTGGCGCGGCGCTCGGCGGGTGCGCCGGCGTGATCATCCCGGGTGGCTGCGGCCTCGTCTTCGGGCCCGCCTTGCTCGCGCTGCCGTGCACGGTGCCCATCGGTGTCATCGCCGGCACCGCCGCCGCCGCCGAGCTCGACGAGGGAAAGCCAGAAACGACGTCGCTGTTTGTCGGCGGCGCCCTCGCCGTCGTCGCCGCGGGCGTGTTGGGCGGCGCCGTCGGTGCGGGCCTGGGCGCGCTCTCCTGCACGCCCAATGCGAACAGCCTCAGCGCCTGCGAGTACACGGTGCCGATCTTTGCCGCCGTCGGTGGGGCGCTCGGCTTCACCGTCGCGGGGCCAGTCGCCGCCGGCGTCACGGTCGGGCTGCTGGCGAGCCAGGCGGCGCATCCGTTGACGCCACCGGGGTGATCTTCAGGTCGTCGAACACGACCTCGCTCTCCCAGCCCGAAAACGCGAAGCGGTTGTTGCGCGGCCCGTACAGCGGCGCTTTGTCGTCGTAGGCGATCTGCAATTCGTCATCGATGAAGAGCTTGATCGTGCGGCCATCGGTGCGCTCGATCCGCCACCGGTAGCGGCGACCGGGCTCAAAGCGTGTGCGCTTCGTCGCGCGCGAGGGCTCGTGCTCATCCAGGCGGGCGATGACGGTGAGCGTGTTGTTCCAGCCGCCGACGATCGCGATGTAGCCGGACTCGTGCCGCACGCCGTCACCGAAGATCTCGACCTTCATGTCGACCGCCGGCGTCGACGACACCGACGTGAATTCGATCCGCACGTTTTCGGGGAGCACGACGTTGCTCCACAGGGGTTGGTTGCGATCGCCGACGGTGTGCAGGCCGCCATCGAGGACGCGCCAGCTGCCCCCTTCGTGCCGGTACCGCTGGGCTATCGCCACGTCGCTGAAGTCGTCGACGACGACGCTCGTGCTCGGGGCGCGCTCGGGAAAGCCCGGCAGGCACGCCGCGGACAGGGCGGTGACGACGACGAGAGGGCGCAGGCGGATTGACACGCTCGCCAGCGTAGACGACGTCGACGGCCAGATGCACGCCGAGAGCCCCCCCACCATCCGCTCGCTGTTGGCGGCCACCACGCCCTGGCTCACGAAGCGCGGCTCGCCGTCGGCGCGCCTCGATACAGAGCTCATCATCGGCCACGCGCTGTCGATGAAGCGCCTCGATCTCTACCTCGATCTCGATCGCGCCTTTTCCGACGCGGAGCTCACGCGCTGTCGTGACCTCGTCAAACGGCGCGGGACGGGCGAGCCCATCGCCTACATCCTTGGCCACCGCGAATTCTACGGCCTCGACTTCATCGTCACGCCCGCGGTGCTCATCCCGCGGCCCGACACCGAGCGCCTCGTCGAGCTGGCCCTCGCCGCCCTCGACGACGCCGACATCGACGAAGGCACCGTCATCGACATCGGCACCGGCTCGGGGTGCGTGGCCTTGTCGATCATCGCCCAGCGTGAAGGCCTGCGCGCCGTCGCCGTCGACATCTCCGAGGCCGCCCTCGCCGTCGCGAAGAAGAACGCCGACGCGCTCGGCCTCGCCGATCGGATCGAATTCCGCCTCGGCGATCTGCTCGCGCCATGCGCCGACATCACCGACGCCGTGCTCATCGTGAGCAACCCGCCCTACGTGAAGCGTGGCAGCGCGGACCTCGCCGCCGACGTCAAAGCCTTCGAGCCCGAGCTCGCGCTCTACGGCATCGACGACGACGCCCTCGGCCACCACCGCCGCATCGTCGCCGCCGCCGCGAAGCATCTGTCGCCCACGGGCCAGATCCTCCTCGAGATCGGCGCCGATCAGGGCGAGGCGTCAAAGGCGCTGGCGACGTCGACGTTTTCGTCGGTCCGCGTCGAAAAAGACCTCGACGGTCACGACCGCGTCGTCGTCGTCGCCCGCGGCGGCTGAAACAGCACATCGTGATCGACGGTGCTAGCGTGCCCACATGCTTCGCCTGAGCGCCGTCGTCGTCGTCCTCGCTGCCGCGCCCGTCGCTGCGCACATCACCCTCGAAGTGCCGCGGGTCCGCTACAGCAACGAGCCCGCCGAGCAGAACAAGAGCTGCCCCTGCGGCGCCGGCGCCGGCAACACGCTGTGCGACAACGGCGTCCGCTCCGATGACAACCGCGCCCGCGACCGCGTCACCAGCTACGTCGCCGGCGAGACCATCAACGTCGTCTGGGACGAGACCATCGGCCACGCCGGCCGCTACCGCGTCGCCTTCGACAGCGACGGCGCCGACCTCGACGACTTCAACGACCACATCCTCCTCGACGTCGCCGACCCCGCCGGCGGCAGCGGCAACCTCGGCACCGGCAACGGCTGGGGCGTCGCCGTCACGTTGCCAAACGTGCCGTGCGACAACTGCACGCTGCAGCTCATCCAGGTGATGGACGGCAACGTCGACGACGCCGTCGCCGACCCCACCGGCCGCTCCACGTACTTCCAGTGCGCCGACATCGTGATCACCGCGGCGCCGACGAACGGCGAAGGCGAAGGCGAAGGCGAGCCCGGCACGATCGGCGAAGGCGAAGGCGAAGGCGAAAACGTCGGCGAAGGCGAAGGCGAAGGCGAAAACGTCGGCGAAGGCGAAAACGTCGACAATGACGACGACGATGACGACGGCACCTGCGCGTCGACTCCCGGCTCGATGATCGGTGGCCTCGCCGCGGTGGCGTTGTTGCGACGTCGACGAAAGCTGTTGATCGGCGGGGAAGTTTCCCCGCCCGCCCCTCGAGAGGTTCGCTCGTCGACAAAACCGCAAAGCCGGTTTTCTCTCCTCCCTCAACTGTTGCAGCGCTGATCACCCACAGGCGAAGATCCACGACGTGCCGGCCAAAACGGTCCTGGTCCTCGACTACACCATCGCCCGCTCGCGGCGGTTGATGTTGGCGTTGTCGTCGCTGGGGATCGAAGCGCGCATCACCGACACGCCGTTGTCCGCGCGCCAGGCCGACATCCTCATCGTCCCCGACGGCGACGACCACGACGACTCCCTCGCCCGCGGCATCTCCCCCGGCGTGATGGACGCCGTCGCCGCCCACGTCGAGCGCGAGCGCCCGCTGCTGGCGATAGGGCTTGGCCTGTGCTTCCTGCTGCAGGGCCGCACGCATCCGGCGATGCCGCCGGGTGCCGACATCTTTCGCGCGCCGGTACAGCGCTTCGATCCGCGCATGGCCGACGACGCCGGCGAACGGCCGCTGTTGTCGCCCCACGTCGGCAGCTCGGTGATAGTCGGCCTCGACCGCCAACCGATCTTGCGCAGCGTCGTGCCGAAGGGCGCCGCGGGCGCGTGGTTCACGTTTCGCCATCGCCTCTGCGCGCCGGCGCGCATCCCCGCCGCCGACGTCGCCGTCGCCCACCACGGCGTGCCCTTCGCCGCGGCCATCTGGCGGGGCAACACGTTGGCCTGCCAGTTTCTCCCCGAGCAGTCGGGCACCCGCGGCATCGAGGTGCTGCGCGCGTTCTTCACGAGCGGGACCATGCCGCCCACGTCGCAGCCACCGCGGAGCTCGGCACCATGACGCTGGCCCGCCGCCTCTGCGCTCTCGTCGACGTCGATGAACGGGGCCGTCCTGCGCGCCCCTACACGCGCGGTGGGCTCGACGCGACCTTCGTCGAGGCCGTGGCCGCCTTTCTCGTGCAAGACGGCATCGACGAGGTCTGGTTGCGCGCAGCGCCGGTGCGCGGCCTCGCCGACATCAAGCTGTTGTTCGAGCCCCTCGCCACCCTCGAGGCCCGCGTGTTCGCGCCCCTCGTCGCCTGGGCCCCCGTCACGAGCGCCGCCGATGCCCGCCTGTTGCTCTCCTTCGGCGCCGACCGCGTCGTCGTCGACGTCAACCGCGGCCTGCCCGATCCCCTCGGCTTCGTCGAGCGCATCGTCGAAGCCACGGGCCCCGACCGCGTCGTCGCCGCCGTGCACACGCGCAGAGCTATCACCGACAAAGGCGTCACCTTCGAGCTCGTGTCGCCGTCGGGCGAAGGCTCGGGCCTGCAAGCCTTGATGGTCATCGATCGCCTGCAACAGACCGGCGTCGCCGAAGTGCTCGTCGTGCCCGCGAAGGGCTCGCCGGAACAGGGCCTCGTGCGCCACGACGGTGACTTGATCGAGCGCGCCGCCACCACCTTCGGCCTGCCGCTGCTGGCGCACGCCGAAGAGACCGACGTCGCCGACATCGCCACGCCCCTCGTCATGGGCGCCGACGGCGTTGTCAGCGCGCTCATCGCCGGCGGCCGGCCGTCGCTCGAAGACGTGCGCAAAGCCCTCCGCGACTACGGCATTCCGCTTCGCCAGTAGATTTCGACCGCTTCGCGGTCGAATAGTATTGATCATTCAAATGCTTGCGGGACGCCAAAACGACGACGCCGACGAAGCACAAGGCTCCGTCGGCGTCTGCGGTGTGGTCTTCGATCAGAAGCCGCGGGTGGCTTCTGCTTCGAGCATGCCTTCGATCTCGTCGAGCGACAGGGCCTTTGGACCCGCGCCGTCTTTGCCGAGCACGCTCTCGGCGGCGGCGCGCTTGTCCTCACCGAGGTCGAGCATGCGCTCTTCCAGGGTGTCGGCGCAGGCGAGCTTGATGACGTGCACGGTGCGCGTCTGGCCGATGCGGTGGGCGCGGTCGGTGGCCTGGTCCTCGACGGCCGGGTTCCACCACGGGTCGTAGTGCACGACAGTGTCTGCGGCCGTCAGCGTCACGCCGGTGCCGCCTGCTTTCAGCGACACCACGATCACGCGCGGGCCATTTGGATCCTGGAACCGCGCGACGACTTCGCCACGATCCTTTGTTCCCCCGTGCAGCCACAGCGAATCGCCGGCGCCGATCTTGTCGAGGACCTCGTTGAGGATCTTCTGCATCTCGACGAACTGCGAAAACACGATCACCTTGCGGTCTGGCTGGGCCAGCGCCTCGGTCATCACTTCTTCGAACAGCGCGAGCTTCGACGACGGCACGCCCTTGGCGTTGAACCGCTCGTCGTCGCCGAGCAGCCGCGGATCGCAGCAGACCTGACGCAGGCGCATGAGCGCTGCAAGGATGGGCGCTCGCGCGCGGGCCCGTGTGTGGACCTGCAACGCCTTTTGCACGTCGCTGCGGACCTCGGCGAGCACGCGCAGGTAGAGCGCGCGCTGCTCCGTCGACATCTCGGACCGCATGATGGTCTCGATCTTCGGCGGCAGGTCCTTGGCGACGTCTTCCTTCTTGCGGCGCAGGATCACGGGGCGCGTGCGCTTGCGCAGCTCCTCGAGGCGCACGGGGTCGCCCTTGGCGATGGGCCGGCCATATCGACGCTCGAACGAGCGCTCCGAACCAAGCAGACCGGGAGCGACGAGGTCGAGGATCGACCACAGCTCCTCCACGCGGTTTTCGATCGGCGTACCCGTCAGCGCCATGCGCTGATCGCAGTTCACGAGCCGCGCGGCCTTCCAGGCTTCCGTCGACGAGTTCTTCACGTTCTGGGCTTCGTCGAGCATCAGGTAGCGGAAGTTGATGTTGCCGAGGCTGCCTTCGACGTCTCGGCGCAACAGCGCGTACGAGGTGACGACGACGTCGGCTTCGGCGGCGGCGGCTTCGCTCTCCTTGCGGTCGCGGCCGTGCCACTTCATCACGTTCAAGCCGGGGCAGTGACGACGGGCTTCCTGCACCCACACGTCGAGCACCGAGGTCGGCGCGACGACGAGGTTCGGCTTGCTGCCTTCCTGCTCCTTGGCCTTTGCCAACAGCGCCATCGACATCAGCGTTTTGCCGAGGCCCATGTCGTCGGCGAGGATGCGGCCGACGCCGAGGCGGTGCATCTGGCTCAGCCAGGCCACGCCGTCGTGCTGGTACGGACGCAACGTCGCCGTCAGCATCTTTGGCAGCACGCGATCGTTTTCGATGGGCTCAGCGAGGAAGGCCGCGATGCGCGCCTTCAGCTCCTCGTCTTCGGTCTCAATCTCGACCTTGCCTTCGAGGCCAGCGACGAGGAGCGCGAGCTCCGCGGGGCCGATCTCGCGCTTCTGCGAGGCATCCTTCAGCTCGAGCTGATCGGCGATGAGCTCGAGCGCGGCGCCGGCTTCGGGGCTGAAGCCAAGGACGGTGTCCTCGTCGATCAGCAGCGAATGGCGACCGGCCATCACGGCCTTGATGATGTCGTCGAACTTGAGCGCGAGGGTGCGGGCTTCGTCGCCGATGTCGAGGCGCACGTCGAGCAGGCCGCGCTTGTCCTGCGACGCCTCGGCGATGAGCTTGGGGATCGGCGGCAGCCGCACGATGCGCGGCAACGTGTCTCTGTCGACGTGGATGAACGGCGGCACGCCATCGCCGTTGGCGATCTTCACGAGCACGTCGAGGCCGGGCTCGCCCTGCGCCGAGAAGCCCCGGTGCGACGACGCCGCGTGCAGGCCGACATCGAACAGGGCCTGTCGCGCCATCTCCTCCAACGTCGATGGGCGGGCGATCAGCAGGACCGTCCCTTCCTTCTCCATCTTTTTTGGCGGCAAGGCCACGGCATGCACCGGCGGGATCGCACCACGCGCGGAGACCTCGACCTCGTCGCTGACGACCTTGCCGTCGGGGTCGGCGGCGGCGAGCTCGGTGACGAGGTGCACGCGGAGCTGAAAGCCCGGGCCGTCGTCCGCGCGCGTGAGCATCGCCCGCAGCGTGATCTTCGGCGCCGGGTCGGGGGTGCGGGCGACCTCGACGAGGTCGGCGACTTCGGCGCCGAGGCCGACGACGGCTTCGAAGCCGGCGCGGCCTTCTTCGGTGCACAGGCCAGCGAGCAGCAGCGGCTCGGTCTCCAGCAGGCTGCGCGCCTCGCCGGGCAGCAGCGGCGGCGACACGCGGTACATCTTCAGCTGATCGTCGAGGAGGAACGCCTCGCGCTCGCCGAGGATCATCGGCTTGTCGATCAAGTTGCCGTCGGCGTCTGTGGCTTCAAAGACGAGGGCGGTGCCGGCGTCGACGTCTTTGACGCGGCCGGTGATGCGCGCGGGGCGCGGCACGACGGCGATGCTGCCTTTGCCTTCGACCTCGAGGGGGACGTCGCCGGCAAACGCCAACAGGCGACCGACCTGAGCCTTCGTCAACGAGAAGCGGCCCTTCTTGGCGTGGCTGGGGCCGGCCTCGTGCAGGATTTCGACGGCCGCGCGCTCGCGGGCCGACAGCGTCGTCTGCCCCGTGAGCAACGGCCGCGTCTCGACGATCGACTCGCTGCGCGGGCCATCGTGCAGGCGAACAAAGGTGCGCTCGCTCGTGAAAGCGGGCTCCTCCATGACGATGCGCAGGCGTCGCAGCGACGTCTTGAGCGCGTCGGCGAGGTGGACCCAGGGCAATGGCGCGTACTTCATCGTGCTGTCTCGAAGCGCTGCGGGGCCGACGTGCGCCCTTTTGGACCGGGAATCGACGACGTCGATCCACCCCGACGCGCTGCCACATCACGCGCGATTGGACAACCTCGGGGTCGGTGCAGTCGACGTCGCTCGAATCTGGACGGCACGACCGCGACCACCGCGAACGCCACGCGCCGATCAAACCTGCCATTCCGGTCGTCGACTTGACCGTGCGGGTCATGTCCTGCCAGCGTCGTCGCCATGCGCGTGAGAGTGCTTGGTTGTCATGGTGGCGAAACGCCACGTCATCGCACGACGTGCTTTTTGATCGATGAGCGCATCACGATCGACGCCGGTGCCGTCTGTCGCAGCCTCGACCTCGACGAGCAGGTCGCGATCGACCACATGCTCATCAGCCACAGCCACATGGACCACGTGAAGGATCTGGCGCTGCTCGCCGACCAGATCATCGGCAGGCGCACGTCGTCGGTGGAGCTGCACTGCGGCCCCGAAACCGCCGAGACCCTGCGCACGTCGTACTTCAACAACTACCTGTGGCCCGACTTCACGAAGATCCCCACCCCCGACGCCCCCGTCATGCGCATCGCCGTCCGCGAAGCCCTCGAGGCCTTCCGCATCTCCGCGCGCGGCGCCACCGGTCCGTCGTCCACGCCGTCGTCGTCGTCGCCGCTGGCTGAAGGCGAGCTCGAGGTCCGCTACGTCCCCGTCACGCATCCCGTCGAGTCGATGGCGATGATCGTGCGCGGCCCGACGGGCTCGATCGTCTACTCGTCAGACACCGGCCCCACGACGAAGCTCTGGCAGGTCGTCAACGACACCCCCGACATCCGCGGCATGTTCGTCGAGCTCTCGTTTCCAAACCACATGCAGGCGCTGGCCGACGTCGCGGGCCACTACACTCCGCAGACGTTGTTCGCCGAGATGCAGAAGATCAAGAACCGCGACAATATTCCGCTTTTTGTGTATCACTTGAAGCCGTCATTCTACGAGCAGACCATGAAAGAGCTCGTCGACCTCGGCCTCAAAAACATGCACCCCGTCGAGCTCACTGACGAGTTCACCTTCTGACCGCATCGGTTCGTCGTTGACGACGAAAAACGCCGGCGTGAGCCGGCGTTTTTCGTGAGCGTTGCGCCCGCTTCAGGCTTCCTGCTGCCCGATGATGCGGCCGTAGACCTGGTCCTGCATCTTCTGGAGCTTCTCGAGCAGCCCGACCATCGAATGCTCACGCGACAACGACGCGCGCATGCGGTCGGCGTCGTCCTTCGAGATCCCGACCGGATCCTTCAAGGCCGATACGAGGCGGCGCGAGACATCAGAGCTCGTCCGGCCAAGGACCTGCCGCACCATCATGTGGTCGTGACGAGGACCGGTCGGCGTCGCGAAGGGGTTCGCGGCTTCGGGCACCGCGAGCCGCAACGACTCCGACGACGTCGTGGGCGAAATGAACTCGACCGGACCGCGCTGGGCGATCGGCATCGTGCTCGGGTTGCTGGCCTTGACGTTCTGGTTGGCCTTGACCTCGTCGGCGGTCATGCCGGCGGGGCCGATGCCCTGCCCGGCGGGGTTCACCCAGGTGAAGCGGCGGACCTGCTGACGTTGAATCTCGTTGGCCATGGCGGAGGCTCCTCACAAGCCGGCGTGAACCACCGGCGACGGACAGACGTGGAGATTATCGCGGGCGGGGGCCGCCGGTTGCGCCCCCGTTTTTCCCGGCTGACGAGGCGTCGAGCTGTGGCCGCCCGCGGGGATCCTGGCGGCCCTGTTTGCGGGCATCGGTCTTTTTCTGCTCGTTCTGCTTGAGCTCGAAGACGAAGTTCAAGACCTCGGCGACGGCTTCGTACAGCTCTTCGGGGATCTCCTCCTCGAGGTCGAGCTTGTGCAGCGCCTGGGCGAGGGGGATGTTTCTGAGAATGGGCACGCCAGCCTGCCGGGCGATCTCCTTGATCGTCTCGGCGTTTTTGCGCATGCCCTTGGCGACAACGCGCGGGGCGCCGCCTTTTTCCTTGTCGTATTTGATGGCCACCGCCACGTGGGCGGGGTTCACGACGACCGCATCGGCGTTGGCGACGTTTTGTTGGCTGCCATGCAGGATGAGCTCCTCGGCCAGTTGCTTTCGCTCGGCCTTTTGATGGGGATCGCCTTCTGACTGCTTATACTCTTGTTTGACGTCGTACTTCGACATCATCATATCTTTATTGAACACGTGTCGCTGCCAGAAGAAGTCGGCGGCGGCGAAGATGACAAAGAGCAGGCCGATCTTCTTGGCGATGTTCAAGATGATCTGGCCGCCCAGATACACACCCGTCCACAGGTCGATGCGCGCCGCGAGGATCACCTCGCGCATGGACTCGCTGACGGCGTCGTAGGCGATCCACGACACCGCGACGAACTTCAGGATCTGCTTGAGCGACTCGACGAGCTTCTTCTTCGAGAAGAGATTCTTGAAGCCGTCGACGGGGTTGAGCTTCTTGATGTCGGGCTTGAGCGGCTCCGTCGAGATCATGAACCCGACCTGCATGGCGTTGGCGGCGAAGCCGGCGACGAACGCGCCGCCGAGCGCCGGCATGCTGCAGATAAGCACCATCCACAGGCCTTCGTTGGCGACCGCCAGCACCGTCGACAGATCGTCGCCACGGCGGACCGCGGCCTCGAGCGAGCCTTTCAGGAATTCCTGCAGCTGCGTG
>Ga0247813_10003336_pt1 | contig 10366 bp, 7 predicted proteins | sample UWRJL169409C1_FD_180719 | JGI IMG/M metagenome (GOLD analysis project Ga0247813, IMG submission 180719) | Plant litter microbial communities from Arlington Agricultural Research Station in Wisconsin, United States - UWRJ-L169-409C-1 | ecosystem: Environmental > Terrestrial > Plant litter >... | reverse complement strand
ACAGGTGATTCATGGATTAAAATTATAACATTACCCTACCATTTCTTTGACAAATATATCTTCTACCTGTTTAATTTCGGCAGCGAACATGGTTTTCTTTCGTGTGCCAAAATACAATGTATTTTCTATCGGAGTAAAACCATCCCATAAAATCTTAATGTTGCCAGAATCGCGTTCTCTTTTAGATAAGAAATCTGGAATGATGGCGACTCCTTTGCCCGCGCTCAGACAGCGAATGATAGAACTCATATTAGGCACAATATAATTTGGTTTGAAATCTGGACGCTTGCCAAAGTTGTGATGCCAAAATCTTCTCAGGTGCTCCATATCGGCAGTGGTACCGTACCACGTTTGTTGAAGCAACCATTGATGCAACTTTAGTTGATCATTTGCTGCTTCTAACTCATTAAATTCGTTTATTGGAGTTTCCGAACCTGCAATCACCACTATTCTTTCTTTAAAAAACGGCTTAAATAGCAAGCCTTTTTCTTCTCCCTTTTTAGGTGTGATGATGAGGTCTAAAATGCCATGATCTAGGTCTTTAAGCATCTCTGGATAGTCACCAAACTTAATAATCACATTAAAAGGTAAACTTGGAAGATAGGATTCTAATGTAAATTGAAAGGTTTCGAAGCACATGCCGATGCTGATGGTGGGTTTTTCTTTTTCATTGCTGTTGTGAAAATGTTGCTCGGCTTTTTCTAGTTGCAATAATGGTTCGAGGATGAAATTGTACAGTAGCTTTCCGCGTTCGGTAGAAATCATTTTTCGGGAAGAACGATCGAAAAGCTTATAGCCCACATGGGCTTCTAACGCACTTAAATGCAAACTCACCCCAGGCTGCGAGACATAGAGCAATTCTGCAGCTCCAGTAAGTGTGCCGGTTTCGTAAATCGCCTTAAATGTTCTGAACCATTCTAAATTTACCATCTATTATAATTATGATACAAATGTATAACTTATATTATTTCAATTATGATAATTCAGGATGTAAATTTGTAGTATGAAAATATTCATCATTAACGGCGGCCAAAAATTCGGACATTCCGGAGGTCGTTTCAATCAAACAATATACACGGCTACACAAGCTTTCTTTTCCTCACATAGCGGTTTTGAAGTCAGAGCAACTGATATCAACGACCATTACGACCCCAACCAGGAGGTGGAGAACTATGTGTGGGCAGATGTGATTATTTATCACACACCAATTTGGTGGTTTCAATTACCCCACGATTTTAAGAAATATATTGACGTGGTATTTACCGCAGGTCATCAAAAAGGAATCTATCATAGCGACGGAAGATCCTCCGCTAATCCAGCCATTAATTACGGTACAGGAGGAATGTTGCAGGGCAAAAAATACATGGTAACTACTTCTTGGAATGCACCAGCTACTGCTTTTACCTTGCCTGGAGAGTTCTTTAACGAGCATAGCGTAGACGAAGGACCTTTATTTGGTTTTCACCGGATGAATGCTTTTACGGGAATGAAGCCTCTAGAAAGTTTACACTTTCACGATGTAGAGAAGAATGCAAATATGGAAGAGGATCTAATACGGTATAATGCACATTTAACCACGCATTTTACAACGGCACCGATTTTAACAGAATAAATCGCATAAAAAAACCCCGATTTTAAGGTCGGGGCTTTCATTTAATGTTCTAAATCGTATTCATGAACATCCTTATGTGTATAAGGTTCTTCTAATAACTCATCGATTGTCTTCACCTTTTTATTAAAGCCTAATTTATCTAACATAATATCGAAAATTAAATAAACAACCGGCACAACGATTAAGGTTAAAAATAGCGAACTGGTTAATCCGCCCACAATAACCCAAGCCAAACCATTTTTCCACTCGGCCCCGGCACCACTGGCTAGTGCAATGGGTAGCATACCAAAAATCATAGCGATGGTAGTCATCAAAATCGGACGTAAACGCGCGTGGTTAGCTAATACTAAGGCCTCTACGGTAGATTTTCCTTCTGCCTTCATGTGATTGGTAAAATCGACCAATATAATTGCATTTTTTGCTACCAAGCCCATTAACATGATAAAACCTAATATAGTAAAGATACCAATTGAATTATTAGTTAAAGCAAGCGCTAGAAATGCTCCAATTAGTGCCAGAGGCAATGAGAACAAGACCACTAACGGGTACACGAAACTATCGTAAAGTGCCACCATAATGAGGTATACTAAGATAATGGATGCGAGTAAGGCAATTCCCAACGTACCAAAACCTTCAGATTGATTTTCTTGATCACCAGCCCAAGTGTAACTTACCCCGATAGGTGCTTTTAGTTTGCCTTCTTCCTGCAACTTCACCAATTGTGCTTGAAACTCGGCAACAACGGTTCCTGTTGGCCTTCCAATGCTTTGCGCTTTTACAGAAACTGAAGTCGACTTGTTTAAACGCTCGAGCTGACTTGGTCCAGAACCCTCTGTAATCGTAGCAAATTGAGACAATTTAATTTGTGCACCTGCTGAATTCACGAAGGTAAGGTTACGCACATCATCGATATTTTTTCTATTGAAATCTTGGTATTGGATATTGATGTCATACTCGTACTCACCACTGCGATATTTACCATCGGTATTTCCAGCAAATGCCGTTTGCATAGTTGCCCCAACGGTTTGTAGCGTTAAGCCTACAGCCGACATTTTATCTCGATCTACCTTTACGTTTACTTCTGGTGTACCTTTTTCTACTGAAAGTTTAATTTCGGTTGCTCCAGGAATAGTAGCAAGCACTTTTTGAGCGCCTTCTGCATATTTTAAAGCACTATCCAAATTAGAACCCATTACCACTAACTGAATGGGTGCATTCTCTGCAGTTCCTAATATACTAATGGGTACAGTTTTAACTTTCGACCCTACCAATTCCTTATTTAAGGCTCGGCTCAATTTGGTAGCAATAATATCAGAAGATACATTGCCACGTTCAGAACGGTCTACCAGCTTAATGTTGATTTCCGATTTATACGCTGTTGCCTGTGTACCTCCAAAATCCCCACTAGCCTGACCAACGGTGGTAATTAATTGTTTAACCTCTGGTTGTTTACTTAAGAAAGTTTCGGCCCTTTGCGTGTAGAAGTTAGTTTGCTCTAAAGAGGCATCTTTAGGTAATTCAATTTGAACCAAGAACTCCCCCTTATCTGATTTCGGGAAGAACTCCGAACCAATAAATCCAGCTCCAGCCAACCACATCGCGCCCACAAATAAGATAAAAACTGCAAAAATAGTCCTTCTTTTATGGTTTAGCGACCAGTTTAAGATATCGGTAATCCACAAAGTAAATTTCTTCAATTGTCTTTCGAACCAAAGGATAAAGCGACCAAACATATTTTTACCTTCAATACGCTCTAATTTACCATACCTAGAGAAGAGCAAGGGAACGATCGTAAACGAAGCCAATAAGGAAAGCATAGTTGCAATAATTACCACTACACAAAATTGGCGTAAAATATTAGACACCAAACCGCTACTTAACGCAATTGGGAAAAACACGACCACAATTACCAAGGTAATGGAAACTACCGTAAATCCAATCTCACGTGTGGCATCAGAGGCCGCCCTAACTTTATTTTTACCCATCTCCATATGGCGCTGTATGTTTTCCAATACTACAATCGCATCATCTACCAAAATACCCACAACGAGTGACAAACCTAATAAAGACATCAAGTTTAAGGTATAACCTAATAAACTGATCCCGATAAACGTTGCGATTAAGGATGCAGGGATAGACACCATTACAATCAATGCGTTTCGCAAACTGTGCAAGAAGAAAAGCATTACGAATGCCACCAACACAACAGCAAGCATTAAATCGTGAATTACAGCATCGGCCGATTCTAAGGTAAATACCGAACTGTCGTTTGCGATTTTAATTTCCAGCTTTTCTGCCGCGTACTCAGACTCTAATTTTGCAATTACTGCTTTTACTCCTTTACTTACTTCTACCGCATTGGCATCACTTTGTTTTACAATTTGAATAGCAATTGCGCCTTTTCTATCAATACGGGCTAATTTCTCTGTTTCTTTTTGTGCATCTTGAACATCGGCCACATCGCCCAAACGAATTTGTGCGCCATCTTTAGTGGTAGTTAGCACGAGGTTTCTAAGTTCTTCAATGTTACTGTACTTACCAGATAAACGAATTAAAACATCTTGATTTTCAGTTTTTACACTTCCGGTGGGAAAATCCAGATTAGAGCTTAAAATTAATTGTTGTACTTGAGGTACTGCCAGATTATAGCCTTGTAATTTATTCGCGTCTAACGAAACTTTTATTTCACGTTCAGAACCCCCAATTAAATTAACCTGTGCTATACCCGTTACCCTAGAAATCACTGGGGCAATACGCTTATCGATCAAATCGTAAAAGGTAACATCGTCCATATTCGCAGAGGCCGACATGGTAATTACGGGCATATCGTCTAATGAAAATTTACTAAGCGATGGTGTTCTTACATCTTCCGGCAGTTGCGAGAGAATAGCATTTACCTTACGTTGCGCATCACTTAAAGCGATATCGATATTGGCTTTATCGGTTAAGGTAATCGTAACCGTAGACAAACTTTCGAATGAAACGGCATTTATTTTTTTAATGTTTTCCATGGAAGATACCGCATCTTCAATTTTTTTAGTTACGGTATTTTCTACTTCATTTGGCGAGGCACCCGGATAAATGGTGGCAATAGATACGACATTGGGAGAGAATTTTGGAAGTAATTCGTAACCTAATGAAAAGTAACTTAACAGCCCCAATAAAGTAAGTGCAGTAAATACTACAATTACCAATGATGGCCTTTTTATGGATATATCTGTTATTTTCATGTTTTTAGTATTGAGTTTGGAGACTTATTCCTGCTAATTTATTTTACAACACTTACAGCTGTGCCTTCCGTTAAATTAATCTGACCGCTAGTAATTACGGTTTCACCTTCTTTTAAACCGTCGAGAATTTCTACGTTATCTCCTAAAATACGACCAGAAACTACTTGGCGAATTTTAGAAGTTTGGCTTGCGCTATCGTATACAAAAACTTGGTTGCTACTTACACTACCCACAAACGAAGTACGAGGAATTAAAATGCTTGGAGCTTGCTTAGGGAAGTTAAATACTGCTGTGCCATACATCCCTGCTTTTAAACTGTTCTTGGTGTTGTTGGTGACCTCGATTTCGATAGGAAAATTTAAGGTAGCATCTGCTTTAACAGCGATGAAAGTTACTTTTCCGGTAAACTTATCGTTCGGGAATACCGAAGAGCTAATGTTAATTTGATCTCCAATTTTAAGGTTAGCTACTTGCGATTCGTTTACGTTTACTTTCAATTTTAATCTCGAAACATCAACCAATTCGAACAACTGCGTACCTTGGGCGGTTACAAAAGCACCCACTTCGATATATCTTTTATTTACGATACCATTAATTGGTGATTTAATATTCGCATCGCTCACTCTTCTTTGAGAAGCCTGTAAACGTAATTTTGCATTTTGTGTACTCAATTTAGCTTGATCTAGCTGCTGTTGCGTTACACCGCCTGTTGCAAATGAGCTTTGATATCTTGCCTCATCACGCAACGCATTTTGATAAGTTGCTTCCGCAGTTTCTCTATCTGTATTAATGATTTCTGCATCAATACGCGCCAAAACTTGTCCTTTACGAACGCTAGCGCCCTCATCTACATAAATGGCACTTACACGGCCTGCATTTTCGGACAAGAAGTTTAATTCTTGTTTCGGAATGAAGTTTCCATTGGCACTAAAATCTATGTCTATGGCTTTCTTCTCTACCTTTGCCACACGTACCGCAACAGCACCTCCACCTTTAGCAATGAAAGCTGTTTTTTCTGCATTTTTCTTTTTATTGTTAGTTAGTACATAGGCGATAGCTCCGAGTGAGACAACGATTACGACGATGATGATAATTATTTTCTTCATGATATTTTATTTTACGAGCGATTTAATATTTCCGTTTGATTTGATTAATTGTATTTCAGCTATTTTATAGTTTAACAAGGCTTGATTGTAGCTATTTTGAGCCTGAGTAAGTGAGGTTTCTGTATCTAACAAATCGGTTAATGTAGCCAGTCCGTTATTGTAGTTGTTTTGTGTGCTTTGATAGATTTCCTGTGCCAGGTCCACATTTTTTTTCTGGGAAGTAATCGTATTTAAACTATTCCTTAACTGAATTTTGGCATTTTCATAGGCCATGTTTAAAGAGTTCTTGGTCTCCGTTCTGTCTTCTTGAGCTTTTTTAATATTCACATCTGCTTGTCGAATTTTAGCACGCGTTAAAAACCCATTAAAGATGGGTACTTTTAAGGTAAGGCCGATGGCCGATGAACCAAAACCGATGGCACTGCTATTTGAGCTTAAGAAATCGAAGCCTCCACTCTGACTGGAATAGGTGTAATTTCCAGATAAGGCCAATGTAGGATAGTATTCAGCAACATAGGCTTTACGCTGCAATAGCAATAACTTTTGCTGATTATCTAGTAATTTAATCTCAGTCCGTGTGGCCAAGGCAATAGAGTCTATAAATCGTGGCAATTCTGTTACTGGAGTTAATTCAGTATCCGGTAAAATGATGGGGTTGGTGACCTGCATACCCATCGAAAATTTCAATTGATTTTCAAGCTGAGTAATTCCATTTATCGTTTGCTCGCGCTGGGTTTCTAAATTTGTTAAATTAACTTTGATTCGATCTACATCGATTTTTTTAGCTAAACCATTTTGATACTGGTTTGAAATAATTTTCTCAATAACTTTTACATTCTTGATGTTATTATCAACTACGGTTAATTGTTGCCTATTCACCAAAACTTGGTAGTAATTATTAGCAACCAATTCAATAATTTGCTCTTCTGTTAACTGTGCAGTTAGATTATAATATTCTTCACTCGATCGTGCAGCTTGCAAACCCGTAAAAACTTGTTGGTTAAATAACTGTTGTGAAAGTTGAACACCAGCAGTCGAATTCCATTTTTGTCCAAATCTGAGGGTTTGTAATTGTCCGCCAAAATCTACCACCTGCTGTCCAATAATTGGATTGTAAGTTAAGCCAGAAGTACCGGTAAGTTGCGGTAAAGCCTGAGATCTTACCTCCTCAACTTTATACCTTCCGCCTTCGATATCTAATCTCGCTTTACGGATTTTGGAGTTGTTCTGGAGTGCAAAAGTCAGTGCATCACTTAATGTAATGGTTTGCTGCGCGATGGCAAATTGTGGAAGGGCGCTAATCCCAAATAAGATAAGCATCAGCTTAACTATTTTTGTTCTCGATCTCATATTTATGGTGTTACTAATTAATTTTTATAATTATTGGTTGTTAATTGTTTTTTATACTCCTCTATTAGTACTTTTCCTTTAAGGCTGCAAATACCGTAAAGAAAGTGTTGGGTTATTTCTATCCATACTTCGGTTGAAGTGTATTTATGAAGCGTATTCAAAATAATATTGCCCTGCTCGAGACGTAACTGTGTTAAAACATCAATATTAAGGTTGCGTCTGTATACTCCCTCCTGCATGCCTCTTTTAATATTTTCTACAATCCCCACTGCCAAGCTATTTTCTTTAAAGTTTTTAAATTTGAGCCAGGCTGTATGATGATATTTTTGTAAGTCGTAAAAAAGCTTAGCATTTATGGTATTTAACCATTCATCGATATGAGCAATTCCTAAGAACACTTCTTGTACGGCATTTACCCCTTCTTCAGCATAGGCTTTGAGCTCATCCTCATACATATCTAGCTTACCATCAATAAGCATGTTTACCAACTCATCTTTGTCCGAAAAATGCTGATAAATGGTTCGTTTAGATACACCTAACTGTTTAGCAATATCATCCATCGTTACACTTTTGAACCCATATTGCGAAAAAAGCCGATCTGACTCAGTAATTATATATTCTTTTACTTCCAATTTAAACCTTTGTATTTGTTTTAACATTTATAGTTATTATTAGTTAGTTCTGTATTAAAAGAACTAACTAATTAAAAAAAATCAACTCTTCTCCTGCACAAATTTTTGATGCAAAGCAATTACTTGGTTATGAACTAAAGAGAGAAAATCGGTCATTTTAGCCAAATTTTTATTAAATTCTACCGTATCTGGAGAACGATTTGCAATTACTTTTTTATAGATATTGATGAGCGAAGACACCCCCTCAAACTGTTCCAAGATATGCGTATCCCAATCGGCGACTCGGATATGAAAATAGCGCTTGCGATCCCCAATCTTAGTTTTATAACTCAGCTTTTTAGAGATAAGGAGCTGATTTAATGCTTGGCTTACTGCGCTTTTACTGAGTTCGAGCGTATCTTTAATTTGATCAAAAGTAAGTTCAGTTTCATCCGATACGGCTAACAAGCCCAAAATCTTCGACATGGCAGGTTGAATACCCAATCGTTCATTTACGTTGGCTACCTCTTCGATTAATTCGACCTGAACTTTTCTTAAAATTATTTTGTTTGTTGACATCACCTTTAGTGTTTGACCCGACAAAGGTAGTAAAGTTTTTTTAGTTCACAAAAAAAAGAACCAAAAAAACTTATTTGCCAGCTAGCGGCAGGGTAAACCAAAAAGTGCTTCCTTTCGATTCTAAACTTTCCACACCAATTCTTCCACCGTGTCTCATTACAATGTCTGAACTTATATATAAACCTAGCCCTAGTCCTGATACTTGCATACCACTTTCATCTGCTCTAAAATAACGATCAAAAAGATGAGGAAGTTTATCTGCAGAAATTCCAGGACCTGTATCTCTTACCGAAATTTTAGCTTGGTCATCAACCTGCTCTACTTTTAAAAAAATCTGCTTAGAATCGGGTGCATACTTCACGGCATTATTCACAAAATTAACTACCACCTGCTCCACTCTATGTTCGTCGGCAACAACTTCTAGCTCCAAATCTCCTTCTATAATCAGCTCATGGGTATTACCTTCTCTAATCGGAGAAACTGAGTCGGCTAGCATCTGAGCAAGGTTAAATCGTTTCTTACTTAGCATAATTTGCCCCTCATTCATTCTCGAAACGTTGAGGAGATCTTCTACCAGCTCAGAGACTTTTTGCATGCTTCGGTTCGACTGTTCAATTAATCTTGGCAACAGTTGATTGGGATTTGATTTCATGCGCTCGAGCAATTGCAAAGATGCCTTTAAGCTAGTTATCGGTGTTTTTAATTCATGACTGGCGATAGAAATAAAGTCGTCCTTCTGCTGTTGCAAACGTTTATATTCTGTTATATCGAGTACCGTTCCTAATAACCGTACTCTACCTCCATCGGGATTAAAATACACGTTTCCTTGTATTCTTGCCCATCGTATCGTTCCATCTTGCAGTGCCAATCTAGTTTCATAAAATAGTTTACCAGATTGTTTCGCTTTCTCGTGAGCTTCGTCGCTCAAATGACTATCGCTGGTATGATAAGTCGAAAGAATTTCCTCTCTCGTCGCCGGTCTGTCGTAGCCAAAAATATGATTGAAACGCTCGGAACCGATCAACACATTATTTTCATAACTATACTCAAATGTCCCAATTTCTGCAGATTCAATGGCCAAACGGTTTCTCTCCTCTACATCTTCAATACTTCTCCGCGCTCTAACCTTATCACTTACTTCAATAGCCACTACCATGATTGCGGAAACATTTCCTGAAAGATTTTGAACGGGTTCGTAAACGAAATCTACAAATACAGTTTCTTCTACCCCATTTCTAACCAACATCAATTCATGTTCTTTGGCCTTAAAAGGGATTCCCGTATCGATTACGTTTTGCATAATGGGCGCATAACTTTCAGCCGCCTCGGCCACAGCTTCCCAAATGGTCCGATTTTCTATTTCCCCTCGCTTTTTGCCGACCAATTCCAAATAGCCATCGTTTACATCCGTTACCATTAAATCTTCGGCCCTGATTACACAAATTCCAAATGGAGCTTGGCGAATCAAATTTCTAAAGCGTTCCTCACTAATCACTAATTCAGCATGCGACTCTTCAAGTTCCTCATTGATAGCCGTTAATTCTTCATTCACAGCAGAAAGTTCTTCGTTCGAAGCGGCCATTTCTTCATTCAAATCTTGCAAACGCTCCTCCGCCAATTTTCGATCCGTGATGTCGACGCAGGAACTTATAAATCCGGCGAAGGTGCCGTTAGACAGAAAACGTGGCGTTCCCTTCTTTAGTAACCAATGATAATCGTTCTCTGCACTCTTAACCCGAAATTCATCCGTATATGAACTCTTCTTTTTAAGGGCGTTGTTATGAATTTCGGCATATTCTGCCCTATCTTCTTCATGGAGCAAATCCCTCCAGCCTTTCTCAACTAACTCATCAAAACCTCTCCCGGTGAGCTTAGTCC
>Ga0247813_10003335_pt1 | contig 10366 bp, 9 predicted proteins | sample UWRJL169409C1_FD_180719 | JGI IMG/M metagenome (GOLD analysis project Ga0247813, IMG submission 180719) | Plant litter microbial communities from Arlington Agricultural Research Station in Wisconsin, United States - UWRJ-L169-409C-1 | ecosystem: Environmental > Terrestrial > Plant litter >... | reverse complement strand
TGCTCGCCGGTGACTTCGAGGTTTTCGCGGATGAGGCGGACGGAGTCGTTGCCGCTGACGAATTCCTTGTCCTTGATGAAGGTGGCGGACGGGGCGAGGAGGACGGTGTCGAAGGTGTCGGTGCCGCCCTTGGTGAAGAGGGTGAACTGCATGTCCTTCACGTCGATTCGGTTGTCGCTGATGATGAGGGCTTCGCCGGCGCGCATGTAGGTCGTGCGATGGCCGTTTTTATCGAAGGCGGGGATTTTGAGATCCTTGATGGGCACGCTGGTTTTTATCTGCGGCCGGTCGGACTTGGCCGTGGGCTTGGCGGGCGCGGGCGTGGCAGGCGGAGTGTCGGCGGCGCGAACGGGCAGGGCGGCGGCGCTGAGGGCGAGCGCGAGGGCCGCGGCAAGGACGCGGCGGGCGCGGGCGTTTGAACGAAGGGCGGTCATGCGTGCGAGGTGGGACCACGCCCGGCGAGGATATGTTCACACACTTCGCGCACGGCACCTTTGCCGGCGGGGCGGCGGGTGACGTAGTCGGCGGCGGTGAAGGGCACGGGCATGGCGTCGGGGACGGTTACGCCGATGCCGGCCCACTGGATCGCGGCGGTGTCGATGTCGTCATCGCCCATGTAAACGATCTGGTCGGCGGTGAGGTTGAGCTCGGCGGCGAGTTCCTTGAGGGCGGTGATCTTGTCCGTGCGGCCCTGGACGAGATGGGGGATTTTGAGTTCCTCGGCGCGGACGGAGGTGGCTCCGGAGGCGCGTCCGCTGATCCACGCGGTGATGACGCCGTGTTTGCGGAGTTGGACGAGGCCCATGCCGTCGAGGATGGAGAACGTCTTGGTTTCGACGCCGTCGGAGGAGACATGGATGGTGCCGTCGGTGAGGATGCCATCGACATCCATGGCGAAGAGTTTCACGGCGGCCCAGCGGGCGGGGGAGATGAGGGCTTTCATGCGAGGAATGCTCACCCGATCCAGGCGGCGATTTGTTCGATGAGTTTTTCGCGGGTGGGGCGGTAGCTGAGCTCCAACTCGGGGGCGAAGGGGACGGGCATGTCGGCGCTGGCGATGCGGAGCGGGGCGGCTTCCAGACTGAAAAAATGTTCTTCGGTCAGGCGGGCGACCAATTCGGCGCCGAAACCGTGGGTGCGGCGGCCTTCGTGGAGGACGATCAGGCGGTGCGTGCGGTCCAGGGAGGCTTTGATCGCGTCGAGGTTCAGCGGGGCGAGTCCGCGGAGGTCGAAGAGGTCGAAGGTCTTTTCGTATTCGCTCTCGAAATACGCGCAGGCTTCGGCGGCGGGGATCGTCATTTCGCCGTAGGTGACGAAGGTCGCGTAGCTGCCGGAGCGGAGGAGCTTGGGCTGCCAGACGTCGCGGTAGTTTTTGTCCCAGGTGACGGGGTGTTTGCCGCGGCGGTAGAGGCCTTTGTGCTCAAAGATGAGGACGGGGTTGTTGTCCTCGTAGGCGGCGAGGATGGCGTTGAACGCATCTTGCGGCGTGCTCGGGTAGATTGCCTTGAGGCCGGGCATCGAGAGGAAGAGCGACTCGAGCTCTTGCGAGTGGAAGGAGCCCATGGTGAGTCCGCCGCCGCAGGGGAGACGGAACACGAGGGGGACGGCGGCGCCGGCGCGGAAGTGGTAGGTCGCGGCGTTGAGCGTGATCTGGGTGACGGCTTCAGTGGAGAAGTCGGCGAATTGGAATTCTTCGATGGGGCGGTGGCCGTTGAGGGCGAGGCCGATGGCCCAGCCGGTGCAGGCGCTTTCGGCGAGCGGGGTGTTGAAGACGCGGGCGCGGCCGAAGTCTTTCATGAGGCCGTCGGTGACTTTGAAGGCGCCGCCGTAGGTGCCGATGTCCTGGCCGAGGAGGAGTGAGCGCGGGTCTTCGGCGAGGACTTTGCGAAGGGCGGCGGTGATGGCTTGGGCGAACGTGAGTTGCTCAGTCGCGGCAGGCACGGGTTTCCACGGGAGCGCGGGGGCGGCGGGGGCGAAGACGTCGTCGAGGAGCGAGGCATCGGCCACGGGGCGGGGGACGTGCAGGGAAACTTGGATACAGGCTTCGAGCCAGGCGTGGATGTCGGCCTCGATTTTTTCGAGGGCGGCGGTGTGTCCGTCGGCGACGAGTTTTTGGCGGAACTTGGGGAGCGGGTCTTGCGCGATGATGGCGTCGAGTTCGCCGGGGGCGAGGTAGTCGCAGGTGTCGTAGGCGGCGTGTCCGCGCATGCGAAGCGTGTGGGCCTCGATGAGGACGGGGCGCGAGGTGGTGCGGACCTTTTCGATGGCGGCGGCGAGGGTGCGGGTGATGGCCGCGATGTCGCCGGTGGTGGTATCGAGGGCGAAGCCTTCCATGCCGTAGCCGGCGGCGCGTTGGTAGAGCTCGGTGCCGGCGGTGAACTGTTCGCTGGTGGGCGTCGAGTAGGCGTATTTGTTGTTCTCGATGATGAAGAGAACGGGGAGCGAGAGGACGGAGGCGAGGTTGAGGGATTCGTGGATGTCGCCGGTGCTGGAGCCGCCGTCGCCGAAGAAGGTGAAGCCGACGGCGGGTTTGCCGTGGCGGCGCTGGGAATCGGTCACGCCGAGGACGTGGGACAGCATGGAGCCGAGATGGGAGATCATCGGCAGGGAGCGGTTTTTAACGTCGCCGTGGTGGACGTTGCCTTCGCGGGCTTTGGTGGGGCTGTGGGCGTTGGCGAAATACTGGTTGAGATGGTCGCAGAGGTGATCGCTCCAGAGCAGGTGTCCGCCGAAATCGCGGTGGGTGAAGGAGACCGCGTCGATGTCTTTATTGGCGAGGAGGATGAGCGGGATGATGAGGGCCTCGTTGCCCTGTCCGCCGGTGACGGTGCCCTTGATGAGACCCTGGCGAAACAGGTCGAGGATGCGGTTGTCGCCGGTGCGGGCGAGGTGCATCCAAGCGTAGAGGCGCAGGAGGGCGGCGGACGAATTGGAATCGAGCTCGGAGGCGTTGAGATTGCGCTCGGAGAGGATGGCGGGAGGTGTGGGAAAGGCCATGTCTAGCCCGCGACGGTGAGGAGCGGGCGCGGGGTGGGCAAGCCTGCGCGCAGGTCGCCGCAACGGCGGCTGCGCGAATGTCCAACGTCCAACATCCAACGCTCAATTTCCAGCTCCCAGAACCCCAGGGGGACCGTCTAGCGTCCGGTGTTGAATGATTCGTGACCCGGAGTTCGGGTTAATAACGGTCCATGACCACGAAGAAGACCCAGGCGGCGGTGACGGCGACGAAGACGGTGGCGGCGGCAGTGAGAATGATGTGACCGACGGTGACTTGGACAAACAGCCACGGGATCATGCTCACGGCGGCTCCGGCGGCGACGGTGAACAGGTAGTCGCGCAGGCGGCGGTTGGAGCGCGGCGGTTGCGGTGTGAGCAACTCGCTTTCGGAGGCGCGCTGGCGGGCGAGGTTGCCACGCAGGAGATCTCCGACGGAGGGGGCGGGCAGGAAGTCGGCCGGGCTGTTGACCGTGTCGACGGTGCGCGGGCCCAGCGTGAAGTGGGGGCGGGCGGGGAACAGCTCTTCGGTTAAAACCGACGAGTCGCTGAGCGGACTCCAGTCGTCGGGATCGCTTTCGGGCGCGATGGACGTGTCGGGCTTGATGATGCCGATCTCGGCCTTCTGCCTGAGCACCGCGAGGCTGTGGGGACCGGTCCGCTGGCCCTCTTCCGTGAGAAAATAGCGCGGACCGGTCGGCATGCGGGCGGGGCTTACTCGGCCACGGTGGCGGAGACGGCGTTGATTTTTTTCATCACCGCAGGGGTGAGCTTCGGAAGGACGTCGAGGGCACCGATGTTTTCGGTGAGCTGTTCGGGACGGGAGGCGCCGAGGATCACGGTGCTGACATGCGGGTTTTTGAGGCACCAGGCGACGCCGAGGCGGGGGAGCGTGGTGTCGAGCGAGGCGGCGATGGCGGCGAGTTTTTTGACGGCGGCGAGTTTCTGTTTCGAGCCGGCGCCGAGGACGGCGTCGCGGAGCCATTCCATGCCGGGCGTGTCGAGGCGGGACTCCTTCGGAATGCCGTCGTTGTATTTGCCGGTGAGGAGTCCGCTGGCGAGCGGGGACCAGATGGTGGTGCCGAGACCGCGGGCTTTGAAGAGCGGCGCGTATTCTTTTTCGAGGCGGGCACGGTGGAACAGGTTGTATTGGGGCTGCTCGGTGACGGGCGCGTGGAGGCCGAGGCGGTCGCAGATGGCGAAGGCTTCGGTGAGCTGGGCGGCGGACCATTCGCTGGTGCCCCAGTAGAGGACTTTGCCCTGGACGATGAGGTCATGCATCGCGCGGCAGGTTTCGGCGATGGGCGTGGCGGGGTCGGGGCGGTGGCAGTAGTAAAGGTCGAGGTAGTCAACCTGGAGGCGCTTGAGGGCGTCGTGGCAGGCTTCGACGAGGTGTTTGCGGGAGAGGCCGGTCTGGTTGGGTTTGTCGTCTTCCCAGCCGAAGAAGGCCTTGGAGGAAACGATGTAGCTGCTGCGCCGCCAGCCGCTCTTTTTGAGGATGTCGCCCATGACGAGCTCGGCCTTGCCGTCGGCGTAGGCCTCGGCGTTGTCGAAGAAATTGATGCCGGCGTCGTAGGCGGTATGGAGGAGTTTTTTGGCAACGGGGTCGCCGATCTGTTTGCCGAAGGTGACCCAGGCACCGAAGGAGAGCGCGGAGACTTGCAGGCCGGAGCGGCCGAGGGGGCGGTAGATCATGGTCATGGTTGGGGGATGAGAGGCAGACGATGAATGACGAAGGCCGAATGTCTAATGACGAATGACGTATGACGAAAAAGCCCGCGGCACGGGGTGTGCGGCGGGCTTTTTCGTGGTCGAGGAGTGATTGTGAGGACTCAGGCTTTGATCGTGGAGATGCCGGTGCCGATTTTGCTGTCGGCGGAGAGGGCGCCTCCGCCGGTTTCGAGGAGGACGACCGACGCGCCGAGGAGCGTGAGGGCGTATTCCATGCCGGCGGGCAGGAAGAAGGCTCCGCTATGAACCGTGATGATGGCGACCGTCATGATCGCAATCGTGCTGAGCGCGGCGAGGCGGGTGAACAATCCGATGACGAGGAGCAGGCCGCCGAGGATTTCGGCGCCGCTGGCGAGGCCGGCCATGACGGCGGCGGGTTTGAGGCCCTGGCTGGCGAAGAAGTTCACGGTGGCGTCAAAGCCGTGGCCGCCGAACCAGCCGAAGAGTTTTTGCGAGCCGTGGCCGGCCATGACGGCACCGACGACGAGGCGGAGGACGAGGGGCGACCAGAGACTGGCGTTGGTGCGGACGAGGCGGGCTTTGAGGCTCATGGGAGGGGGGGCGATGGGTGGGAGGCGAAGGGCGAGAGGCGGATTAAAGCGCCTCGATTTTCTGGACGCGCGCGATGTGGCGGCCGCCTTCGAATTCGGTGGCGAGCCAGGTGCGGGTGATGGTGATGGCCTCGGCCTCGGTGACGGTGCGCTGGCCGAGGGAGAGGACGTTGCCGTCGTTGTGCGAGCGGTTCCAGATGGCGACCTGTTCGTTCCAGCAGAGGCCGCAGCGGACGCCTTTGACCTTGTTGGCGACGATGGCTTCGCCGTTGCCGGAGCCGCCGAGCACGATGCCGCGCTGGTATTCACCGCGGGCGACGGCCTCGGCGGTGGGACGGATCCAGTCCGGATAATCGCAGGAGGCGTCGGAGTAGGTGCCGAAGTCGCGCACGGTGTGGCCGTCGGCGAGGAGGGCGGCTTTGATGGCTTCTTTGTAGGCGTAACCGGCGTGGTCGGAACCGATCGCGATGGAATAGGTCTTCATGAAAAATATTAACAGACGGCGGGCAATGTCTGGAGAGTCGTTATTCTGCGAGCCCGTCGTCGGCAGCAAATCAAAACGTTACGTCGGACCTTACCTCTATTTATGAAAACACCGCTCCCTGTATACCTGGCCTTGGCGTTGATGACGATGAGTGCGGGTTGCGCGTCTTCGCCGAAGTCGCGCATCTCGAAAAATCAGGATGTATATAATAGCTACCCGGCCGACGTGCGTTCGGCGATCGAGCGAGGCGAGGTGAGGGTGGGCTTCACGTCGGAGCAGGTGAAACTGGCGTTGGGCGCGCCGGATCGCGTGCTGACGCGCAAGAGTGACGCGGGGGATTCGGAGGTGTGGGTTTACCGGGACAAAGGTCCGCGCTTTGGCGTCGGCCTAGGTGTGGGCATGGGTGGTGGCGGGGTGGGCGGGGGAGTCGGTGTGAACTCTTCAGGCCGCGATCCGGACGAACGCATGCGGGTGATTTTCACGGCTGGACGTGTGACGGCGGTGGAGCAGTCTGCGAAGTAATAACTTCGACATGATGAAAATCGGAAATCTGCGGCTGGTGTGGCTGGTGGCGGCGGTGGCGCTCGGGCTCGCGGGCTGCTCGACGCCGGATACACGCATCAAGCGGGCGCCGGAGCTGTTCGCGCGGTTGACGCCGGAGCAGCAGGCGCTCGTTAAGGAAGGCCGGGTGGGGATCGGGTTTGATGCGGATGCGGTGAGGCTGGCGGTAGGCGATCCGGATCGGAAATGGACGCGCACGGATGCGGCGGGCGTGCAAGAAGTGTGGAGCTACACGAACTGGGAAAATGACCGCGGGCAGCCGCTTTACACGGGGTGGTATCACCTGAGTCCGGCATATTCACAGGTTTATTACATGAACTATTCGGCGCGGCGGGAGCGGGAGTATTTCAAGGTGGTTTTCGGTGTGGACGGGAAGGTGACCGTGATCGAGGAAGAGGGGACCCGAAAGGACGGCGGAGCGATCTAGTGTAAAATGGGAGCAGGCGCGTTCTTGCATTAAAGTAAGGCGGCCGATTGCCTGCACGGCATGTCCGGCTGGATAGCGGAAAACCGCGATTACCTCTTCTTTGTATTCTCATGCCTGGGACTCTTCGGGCTGCTCGAGACCTGGCTGTGCAGACGCAGTCCGCGCGGGCGTCTGCCTTGGATGGTCTGGCCGGCGTTGGGCGCGCTCCTCGTGCCGGGCTGGTTTTTGGTGGAGAACGGCGGGCAATCGGAGAGCCGGCGAATTCAGGATTTTATGCAAGGCGTCGCGCCGACCTACGCGCAGGAACTCAGCCGCATGGGGCACGCGCGCCTCAAGCTCGATACGCCGGCGGATGATGCGAACTACCTGCGCATGATCGACGCGACGAAGCGGTGGAAAGCGGTCAACCCGGTCATCAGTGATGTTTATACGTTCCGCAAAGTGGACGGCGTGGTGAGACTGCTCGTTTCCAGTGAGACGGATTATGATCACGACGGGAAGTTTGCCGGGCCGCGCGAACAACGCGTGCCGCTCGGCAAGGAGTATCCGCAGGCGGATGATAACATGATGCGCGCGCTGGCGGGTGAGCGGACTTTTTCGGACGAGCCGGTCGAGGATGAATGGGGCGTGTGGGTGAGCGCGCAGGTGCCGCTGTTCGATGCGCACGGGAATATCGAAGGGGCGCTGGGCGTGGATTATCCGGCGGCGAAGTGGATGGCGGCCATCGCCATCGGCCGGGAGCGGATGATCTGGTTGCTGGCGGTGCCGGTGTTGATTCTGGGCTTTGCGACGGCCACGACCGGGGCGTTGCGGGCGGAGAATCGGGCGCGGAGGAAGATCGAGACGCTGTTGCGCGAGAGTGAGGCGCAGATGCGCACGGCGCTGGACAGCATCCCGTTTGATTTCTGGGTGATGGATGCGGACGGGCGTTATGTGCTGACGAACACGACCTCGCGCAAACACTGGGGGGAGGCCATCGGGAAGACGCTGGCCGACATGGATCTGGCGCCGGACACGAAGGCGCTGTGGGAAAGCAACAACCAGCGGGCGTTCGCGGGCGAGGTCGTGCGGGGCGAAGTGTTTGTCGAGGTGGGGGGAGTGCGGCGGTTGCTCTACAAAGTCATCGCGCCCGTGCGGGTGGAGGAGCGGATCGTGGGCATCCTCGGAATCAATGTGGACCTGACGGAGCGGTTGCGGGCGGAGGAAGCGTTGCGCAAATCGGAACGCCGGTTCGCGTTGCACGTGCGGCAGACGCCGCTGGCGGTGATCGAGTGGGATACGGAGTTTCGCGTGACGGCGTGGAATCCGGCGGCGGAGCGGATTTTCGGCTACACGGCGGAGGAGATGCTCGGGCGGCATGCGGAGACGCTGATCGTGCCGGAACGCGCGCGCGCGCAGGTGACCGACGTGTGGGCGGCGGTGATTTCGCGGCGGGGAGGCTGGCGCAGCACGAACGAAAACATCACCAAGGACGGGCGCACGATCCTGTGCGACTGGTATAACACGCCGCTGGTGGATGATGACGGGATGGTCATCGGCGTGGCATCGCATTGCGAAGACATCACCCAGCGCGACAGCTTGGAAAAACAAGTGCGGCAGACGCAGAAGATCGAATCACTGGGCCAGCTCGCGGCGGGCGTGGCGCATGAGTTCAACAACCTGCTGACGCCGATGTTGCTGAGGTTGGAAATGCTGCGGATGGACCGGTCGGGTGATCCGGACTTGCTGGCGGCGTTGCGCTCCATCGGCGACGCGATCGACCAGGCGGCGCAGCTTAATCAACGTATCCTGGCCGTGGGCCATCGTTCGAACGGACGGCGCGAGTTGCTCGCACTCAATCCGGTGGTGGACGACACGATCGGGCTGCTGCGCCATACGGTGGACCGCCGCATCGTGCTGGAGATGCGACTGGCGCCGGGATTGGGCCCGGTGTTGCTCGACCGCTCGCAGGTGGCGCAGATCGTGGTGAACCTGACGTTGAACGCGCGTGATGCGGTGCTGGAGAAATACCAGGCGGGCGCGCTCGCGGCGGGCTGGAGTCCGCGGATCGAAATCTCGACGGCGTCGGTTCAGGCATCGCCGCCGGTGGAGGGGGCGTCGGCGGCGCCGTTCACGCGGGTCTGCCAGCGGCTGACCGTGGCGGATAATGGCGGCGGCATGACGCCCGAGGTGAGGGCGCACATTTTCGAACCGTTCTACACGACCAAGTCTCCGGGGCACGGGACGGGGCTGGGGCTGGCGGTGGTGTGGAATGTGGTGAAGAATCTCGAAGGCTGGATCGAAGTCGTGTCGAAGCCGGGGGAGGGCACGGCGTTTCACGTTTATTTCCCGGTGCCCGAAGCGCCGCCGGCCGCGTTGCAGTCGCCGTCGGCTGCGGCGGCACTAGCCGGCACGGCGGGGCGCAAGGAAGGCGGACTGCGCATCCTGCTCGTGGACGACAACGTGGCGGTGGCTGAAACGATCAACCGGGTGCTGGGCCGCGAAGGGCACGCCGTCACGTATGCGCAAAACGGGGAGGAAGCGTGGACATTGTGCGCCGACGGAAAAGCCGCGGCGTTTGACCTGGTGATGACCGATCAGAACATGCCGGTGATGACCGGCGTGGAATTTATCCGAAAACTACGCTCGGCGGGTGAGACGGTGCGCGTGGTGGTGGTGAGCGGGCACCTCGCGCCGGAACTGGTGAAGGAACTCGACGTGCTCGGAGTGAGCGGGGTGCTGGCGAAGCCGTTTACGCAAAAGGAACTGTCGAGCGTGGTGGCTAAGGCGTGCCGGCGGTGAGCGGGCGTGCCGCGCCCGCAGATTAAGAGGGAAGATTAAGTTGAAGGGGGACGAGGAGACGCGGAGCCACCCGCTGGCGCTCGTTGTTACGGGCGACCGGCGGGCGGGGGGCGTGGGGCGGTAACGAACTTCAGCTTTTAGCTTAGTGCGCGGCGTGGATGACGGCCCCTTTGGGCTGGCCGATATCCTTGAGCAAGTCGCCGAACCACGGGGCGGTCGTGTCGAAGGGCTTGCCGCCTTTGATGCGCGGAAACTCGATCGCACGGAGCACGTTGTTCTGGTCTTCGTCGTGACCGATGACACCGCTCTCGCGGCGGAGCGCGCATTCCACGGCGAGGTCGGTGCAGCTCTTGATGAGACGCAGGTCGGCGGGGTTGGCGGCGGCGGCGCGGGCGTAGTAGCCGGATTTTTGGACGAGGACTTTTTCCGCGCCGAGTTGTTTGGCGAACTGTTCGCCGAACCATTTACCGGGGTTGACCGCGTCGAGTTTGACGTGGCCGAACGCGTCGCGGGGAACCTCCTGCCCCTTGGCCTGCATCTCGGCGACGATGGACTCCACGCCGGCGCCCTCGCTGATGAAAATGTTCACGTTGTCATGCTGGTCCATGAGAGCCTTGAGGCGCGCGGCCTCGGCCGTGATGTCGATGGAGAGCTCGGGGAGATAGAGGGCGTGGACTTCGAGGTTGGCGCGGGAGAGGCCGAGGCCGGGGACGAATTCCTCGCGGTCGAGGAGCTTGCGGTATTCGACGGCGGTGGCGGCGGTGAGCCAGCCGCAGGAGCGACCCATGACCTCGTGGATGATGAGCATGCGCGGGTTGGCGTTGTGCTCGGAGACGA
>Ga0247813_10003333_pt1 | contig 10369 bp, 5 predicted proteins | sample UWRJL169409C1_FD_180719 | JGI IMG/M metagenome (GOLD analysis project Ga0247813, IMG submission 180719) | Plant litter microbial communities from Arlington Agricultural Research Station in Wisconsin, United States - UWRJ-L169-409C-1 | ecosystem: Environmental > Terrestrial > Plant litter >... | reverse complement strand
TTGCTGCAATACTTTCTGGTTTAAAGACAGCTGTATTTAGTTTGCCGCTTCCAAAGAATTCTTCAGCGTCGCTGTTGAATATTTCTTTCCATTTCGCTTTGAAAGGGAGGCCAATCCTGTAGTTCTCGCGGTAAACCGGGGTCATATTCAGGATAACAATCAGTGTATCCTTTGCTTTATGTCCTTTACGGATATAAGCATAGATGGAATGATTGGTATCGTCGGCACTTAACCACTCAAAGCCTTCACCAGAGAAGCTGAAGTTGTACAGGGCAGGTTCTGTACGGTATAATTTATTTAAAGATTTCACGTAGGTCTGCATCCCTTTATGGGAAGGGTATTGCAGCAGATCCCAATCCAGTGACCTGGTGAAGTTCCATTCACCGTTTTGGGCAAATTCATTTCCCATGAACAGAAGTTTTGTTCCTGGCTGGGTAAACATATAGGCATACAAAATCCGAAGGTTCGCATGTTTGCGCCATTCATCACCGGGCATTTTGTAGATCATGGACGACTTTCCGTGAACTACCTCATCATGGGAGAATGGCAGCATAAAATTCTCCGTAAAGGCGTAGGTGGTGCTGAACGTGAGCTTATGGTGATGATGTTTTCTTTCTATAGGATCAGTTTTGAAATACTTCAGGGTATCGTTCATCCAGCCCATCATCCATTTCATACCAAAGCCGAGCCCGCCTTCAGATACGGGGTGCGTTACACCGGGATAGGTGCTGCTTTCCTCAGCGATGGTTTGTACACCTTTGAAATTACTGTAGATAGATTCGTTAAGGTCTTTCAGGAACTGGATCGCACCGAGGTTTTCGGATCCGCCATATTCGTTGGTTGCCGCTTCTGCTCCTTTGCGGGAGAAATCATAGTAGAGCATGGAAGCTACAGCATCCACACGTAATCCGTCAGCATGAAACTGGTCGAGCCAGTACATTGCATTACTTATCAGGAAAGAACGTACCTCATTCCGGTCGTAATTAAATATATAGGATTTCCAGTCGGGATGAAAGCCTTTCCGCATATCGGCATGCTCATAGAGATGCGTGCCGTCGAAATTATAGAGCCCGTGTGCATCTCCGGGGAAATGGGAAGGTACCCAGTCAAGGATAACGGCAATATCACTTTCGTGCAGTTTTTCAATCAGGTACATCAGTTCCTGCGGGGTTCCGTGACGGGAGCTTGCGGCAAAATAACCAGTAATCTGGTATCCCCATGAAGGGAAATACGGATACTCCATAATTGGCATCAGTTCTACATGCGTAAATCCCATTTCCAGGACGTATGGCACCAGGCTATTTGCTATCTCTTTATAAGTAAGTATGCGATCGGGTTCTGAAGGGTCACGCTGCCACGAACCAAGGTGCAATTCGTATACCGACATAGGCTGATCCAGCGCATTTAACTTAGGCCTTTTCTTCAGCCAGCTTTTATCCTTCCATGAATAATCTGTATCCCATACCACCGAAGCGGTTTGTGGAGGATGTTCCCACCGTGTTGCAAAGGGGTCCCCTTTTTCATAAAGTTTTCCGTCCCACCCGGTAATAAAGTATTTATAGACCGTTCCTTTCCCCAGATGTGGAATAAATCCCTCCCATATTCCCGATTCGTCCAGACGTTTGTATAAACGATGGCTGGTTTTGTTCCATGCATTGAAGTCACTTCCCACAAAGACGTCCTGGGCATTTGGTGCCCAAACTGAAAAGTAAGTACCCTCAACCTGGTTTACTGTGAGCAGATGCGCTCCCATTTTTTCATACAAACGGAAGTGTTTCCCAGAAATAAACAGTGCAACATCAAAATCAGTAAGCAGGCTATAAATCCAGACCGGTGAGTCTGTGTTTTCAGTAACAATTTTTGTAACGGGAGTGCTCCGGTTCGTTTTGGCCATTATGGATCGGGTTATATTTGGTTATCCCTGAATTTGTATCTCAGAAAAATTCTTGTTGGATTTAAAACGTAAAGACTGGTGCTCATCAATAAAATAATCTTTTATCTCCTGCCCGTCTACGGTAACCCTGTTCACTCCAAAAGGAATGCCAATTAATTTATAATTATACAATTCGTAGTTAGGAGTATACAATCCCTCCAATTTTTGCTGAATAAATAAAGTCCGATCGTTCCCTTTCACAATAAATTTCTTCTCAGAGTAGATATCCTGCTCATAAGCAAATGTATCACCATGGTCTTCGAAAAAGAATGAATTGACCTCATAGTTAGTATAATAGATATTCAGCAGTACCTCTTCAACATGTCTTTCACCTACATACTGCATCACCGGATATTCTGGTATCACCGCTCCTGCCCTGATAAATACAGGCATTACTTCTAAAGGTGCATCGATCAGGTGTTCATTTTCACCTGCTAGCAATTCGTGTGTCCAGAAATTATACCATTGTCCTTTCGGAAGGTAAACTGTTCTGGAAACCGCACCCTGTTCAAGGATCGGACAAACCAGGATTTTATCGCCATAGGCAAACTCATCCTGTCTGAAATGGTTAGCAACGTTTTCCTGTTCCAGCATCACAAGCGGACGAAGAATAGGGAATCCGTAACGGTGGTGCTCCCAGAAAACGGAATATAAATAAGGCATCAACCTGTATCTTAGTTCAATATATTTACGGTTGATGCTGGTAAATGGCTCCCCGAAACTCCACGGCTCCCTTTCTGCAGTATCACCGGCAGAGTGGGCACGCATAAATGGAGAAAAAGCACCTAACTGAATCCACCGTGTAAATAGCTCGCCATCAGGCTCTCCGCTAAAACCACCGATATCAGTACCGCAGAACGGCACTCCCGAAACAGACATACGCTGGCACTGGATGTTACCGATTTTCAGATGCTCCCAGCTGGCCACATTATCGCCTGTCCATACACAGCCAAAGCGTTGCATCCCAGCATAACCCGCACGGGTAATAGTGAACGGACGTTTGTTACGCATCAGTTTTTTTAAGCCATCGTAGGTAGAGCGCACCATCTGCATGCCATAGACATTATGGGCTTTACGGTGAGATCCTCTGAAGCCGTCATAATTATGGCGAACATCGTTGGGGAATGTTCCTGCACCAAATACAGCAGGTTCATTCATATCGTTCCAGACACCGGCAACGCCCATATCCACAAGTTCTTTATACAGACCACCCCACCACTCCCTTACTGCAGGATTGGTAAAGTCAGGAAACTGGCACCTTCCTGGCCATACATGCCCTTCCATAAAATAATCATCACTCCTTCTGCAAAAATAATTGTTTTCTTTACCTTCTTTAAATACCCAGTAGTTATCATCAACTTTAATTCCCGGATCAATCATTACCACAGTCTTGAAACCGTCGTCTGACAACTCTTTAATCATTTTACGGGGATCAGGAAAATGCTTCTTGTTCCAGGTAAAACAGCGGTAACCATCCATGTAATCAATGTCAAAGTAGATCGCATCACAGGGGATTGACCGGGAACGGAAACCATCTGCAATCTCTTTTACTTTAGTCTCAGGATAATAACTCCAGCGACACTGGTGATAACCTAATGCCCATTTCGGGGGCATAGGATGTGTACCGGTCAATGTCTGGTACCTTTTCACGACATCCATCGTATGGGGACCGTGGATATAATAGTATTGCAGCTCCCCGCCGTCTGCCCAGAAACTGGTCTTTTGGTTATCTTCTTTGCCGAAGTCAAAGTATGAACGGAAAGTATTGTCAAAAAAGATCCCGTAAGCGGAAGATTGGTGTACACCAATGTAAAATGGTATTGTACGGTATAATGGATCCTGATCCCATCCAAAAGAATAGGCATCGGTGTTCCAGTTCTGGAAATGTCTTCCGCGAAGGTTCATATTTCCCGACTTATCACCGAGCCCGAAGAAGTTCTCTTCAGGAATGCACTTTTTTGTGGCAAAAACATAATAACCGCCGAATTCGGCATTCTCTTCCCAGTGCATCGCCGAAGCATCTTCGCTCATCACCAGCTGTGTCAGGTTTTCAGTGAAGGACACATGGAAATCACTCTTCCTCACTTTACAGGTTATAGTATTTGTTGCGATTGCATAGCTATCTTCCAGCTCTTCAAACCTGAAAGTACTTACCTTCTGGTCTACCACAGGTACGGCATAGGAGAAATCGTCAAGGAAAACACCATGCGGTGCCAGCCGTACACGTATAATCTCATCACTTACTACTCTGACCTCTACTCTTGCTTCGCCATCCGAAAAGAAAAACCTGTTACCTTCTTTATTTACTGTCTGTACTTGTGTAAGATATTTTTTAACAATCGGCTTTAAATCCAGTACCGGATTGTTCAAATGCTGAATCGTTTCTTCTACAATTTCTTTAATGTTTTCGTTATCCTTTATTTCGTTTCCTTGTTCTTCGAATTCTTCCATAGAAATGGTTGCTGTGATCTGATTATATAGTAAAACCGTGTTTTTGACATAGCTAAAGTGTTAATTATTATATCAAATGCCAAAGGATTTCAGATATAAATCATACAACAAGCAAAAAGCCCGGATAAAAAATAACCGGGCTTTTCAAAAAAAGTTGTATGGTTTTAAGGGTTGAAAACGTAAGCTATATAATACATCCCACCTACCTCCGGACTACCAAAAGAGGTGTTATAATATTTATTAAATAAATTGGAACCGCCTAACTTAACCATACACTTAACGGATGGGATCCTAAGGTTAACCTGCGCATCCATGGTATCATAGGAAGGGACCTGACCCGCTCCGAAATAGGCATTCCAGTAAAATGCACCCTGCCAGCGGTATGCAACATTAAAGCCGACATTTTTAAGGATGTTTTTATTACCAATACCCAGGTTAAAACGATAAGGAGGCGTATTAAAATCGTTGATATAACTGGCCGGAAGGTCTCCAATTTTATTATAAGAAACATTTCCGCTGGCGTTGAATTTACCCAGCAGATAATCCAGCCCTAAAGCACCGCCATACGAAGTAACTTTGCCGGTAGCGTTAACGGGTACACCATATTTGGTAAAAGCATCACCATTCGCCTGGTATAGGTCTACCGAAGTGATGAAGTTTTTGTAAGAATTGAAATAAGCATATGCGTCCAGCAGGAGTTTGTCGCCAATCAAAGCCTTATAACCTACTTCAAAAGCTTTCACACTTTCCGGACGGATACCCTTTGGGTCAAAGGTATAAGCTTGAAGCAATGTAGGATCCGGTGTGCCCAATGCTGCAGAAGCGAGAAAAGAACGGTAGCTAGCATCAGTATATCCTTTGTTTGCATACAAATTCACCTTACTGATCAGCTCCGGCAAACCACCGATCAGCACCTGTGTACCTCCGCCGACAACCGCATAAGTATACTGGTCCTGCGTTGTAGGGTTACGGTAACCTGTCTGATAGGATACCCTGATGTTATGGTCTGGCGCCACGTTATAAACCCCTGTGATCCTTGGGGTAAGCCTGCCCCTGAAATTCTGGTTTTTATCATAGCGGCCTGCCAGGGTAATCTTCAGTTTATCATCCAGCAGCTTTTTGCCCATTTGCGCAAAAGCACCGTATTCATCTATATCAATTTTACGGTTCAGATCATCAAATATAGTTCCGGCCGAGCGGAGGTGGTATTGCCTGAACGATGTCCCGATTTGAAACTCTACCACCCGTTTAAACAGATTGGTAAAATTGTACATTCCTTCATAATGGTAAAGATTTGTTTTATCATCAAATTTAGCTCCCACACCTGACGCAATCGTATTACCTGCAATAGTATTTTTCGCCGTTTCAAAAGCGGCTGTTCCGGGAATAAACCTCCCTTGATCTGCCGCAGCTCGAGCTAACGCATTTGCTTGCGCATCATTTCCACCACCTAACCTTGCACCTATATAGTTACCTACGTATTCAGGAAACCATTGTTGGGATGGCTTCGCAGTTTCATTGATATAACTGCCTAGCAGGGAAGAAATATAAGAATCTCCGGAACGCTCCTGTGTGGTATATCCACGTACCAGGAAATCATCTCCTTTTAATTCCAGTTTATACTGACCTACGCTGAAATTACGCAGCGAAATCCGGTCAGTACCAGTATATACAGAAGTACCGCTCCCCCAGTTTACCTGTGCCGTAGCCTGGATGGTATTTGTAAATTTATAATATATTGCACCAGAGGCCTTTAGGGATTCCGTGTTATAATCAACAAGATCACTCTCCTGGTAACCCGTTCTGGACACGTTCTGACTAGGCAATAAACCAGGGGTGTTCACTCCTGCATAAAATGGTGCTGTTTGCGCATTAGAACTCAGGAAGCCGTTAATCTGCGCTTCGGTGGGTACACTGCCACCGTTAGCCTGACCATATTGGGCGATATAACCGGCACGACCAGCAGTTAAAACCGATTGCGCAACATTTCTCATGTTTATACTTACTTCATCGCCATATACGTTTACGCCATCGTAGTTCGGATCAGAGTTTCTATCGCCCCCCTTTACACTTTTAGTCGCCCGGTCGTAATTGCTGAAGTTATCTGCTGCCCAATCTTTAGCCTGCAAGAATGAGAATGTTCCTTTTAAGCCAAATTTATTGTTCCATGCTTTGGCTAAGCGAACGTCCAGTTGTGTAAAAGGCTGCACGGAGGTCTGGTTATCATTTACATGGTTAATTCCCTTTTGCAACTGAAAGCTTGCGCCCTGATAGTTAAAAGGGTTTTTAGAAGTCATCAATAAAGTTCCGTTAATTCCATTGGCGCCATACAATGCAGAGGAAGCACCTGGCAATAATTCTATATTGTCTACATCCAGTTCTGTCAGCCCGATAATATTTCCCAGGGAAAAACCTAATCCGGGAGCCTGATTATCCATCCCGTCTACTACCTGGTTAAACCGGTTATTACTATTCGTATTAAAGCCCCTGGTATTAATTGATTTGAATGTTAAACTTTGAGTAGCGATCTCGACACCTTTCAGGTTGTTGAGTGCGTCATAAAAGGATGGGCCTGGAAGATCTTTAATGGCTGAAGCGCCAATGCGTTCAATGGATACCGGGGATTCCAGTATGCGTTCAGGTGTTCTGGAAGCTGAAATTACAACTTCTCTCCCCAGGATTGCAGTGGGTGACAACTCGATCTGCAGGTCCGTTGTATTGTCGGTCACCTCTTTTTCAACCGGAGTGTAACCTACAAAAGAAATCACAAGGATAAAAGGGACCCGTTCGGAGGTCCGCAGTAAAAATTTACCGTCGCTACCAGTAGCAGTGCCACTATTTTTTCCTTTAATTGCAATCCCTGCTCCGGGGATTGCTTCCTTAGTGAGTTGATCAGCAACTTTACCACTAATGTTAATTGTTTGTGCTTTCGCGGAGTTTATGATTAAAGAAAACCCACAAAGCACAAAAGTTTTTATAAAAGTTTTGTACATATAAACGCTGATATTCAGTTAGAGATAAGCATTGCGTTAACGGGATAAACATAATAAATTATTGAGATTAACAAATAAAATTGCATAAAAAAAATATTTTACCAAACCTTATGAGGATTAAAATCAAATAGTTTTATATTAAATTGCCCTTGCAAAACCATTCTGCGGAATATATCCCGTAAAGGTAATACTATTCAATTATGAGGAACAAATTAAAAGCATTCATTTGTGTTATACTACCTATTCTGCTTGCTTATTCACTAAATACCAAATTCGGGGACCTTCCCCCACTGCTGAAATTTTTAAACCCGTTCACTGGTTTCTGGCAAAATGCCGAAAAATTAAACATCCGCAAAACGGATAAATTAGTATTAAAAGGAACACAGCAAAAGGTGGACGTAATGTTTGATGACAGAATGATCCCGCATATTTTTGCACAGAACGATCATGATGTTTATTTCGCACAGGGATATATCACTGCCATGCACCGGTTATGGCAAATGGATTTCCAGACACGCTATGCTGCCGGAAGGCTATCAGAGGTGGTAGGCAAAAAAGCTATTGAGCTGGACAGGTATCAGCGCCGCATGGGTATGGTATATGGAGCGGAGAAATCATTGGAAGGCATGATGGCAGATCCGAAATCCAGTGCAATGCTCAATGCCTATACTGAGGGCATCAATGCATATATTCATTCTTTATCAAAGGCACAGTACCCGCTGGAATATAAACTGCTAGATTTTAGTCCAGAAGACTGGACACCACTTAAATGCGCATTATTGCTCAAACAAATGTCGGCCGTCCTGGCAATGGGCTCCACAGAATTTTACATGACAAATATCCTGAAGAAATTCGGCCCGGAAATTACTTCCGATCTATTCCCCGATTATCCTTTCAGAGAAGACCCGATCATCCCTGCTGGTACAAAATGGGATTTCAAACCACTTCCTGTTCCGCAGCCACCTGCTTTATTCACTAATATGACTACGGCGAATATCCGCACAAAAGAATTAGAAGATGGGATCGGCAGTAATAACTGGGCAGTTTCTGGTGCGAAAACTATTTCAGGTTATCCCATCCTTGCCAATGATCCGCATTTGAATTTGACACTGCCTTCAATATGGTACCAGATCCAGTTACATGCCCCCGGTTTAAATGCTTACGGAGTCTCACTGCCTGGTGCGCCGGGAATTACTATAGGGTTTAATGAAAAAATAGCCTGGGGAGTTACAAATGTTGCTGCAGATGTGCTGGATTATTATCAGATCGAATTTAAGGACAATTCACACCACCAGTATAAATATAATAACAAGTGGAAAAATACAAGTTCCCGATTGGAAACGATTAAGATAAGGGGAAGCAGGAATGAGATCGATACAGTAATTTATACGCATCACGGACCTGTTGTTTATTTCCAGAAACCGAAAAAACTGGCTATGGCGGACAATGTCCCAACTGGAAATGCATTACGATGGATTGCGCATGAACGTTCGAATGAACTGATGACTTTCTACTACCTGAACCGTGGAAAAAACTATGCGGATTACCGGAAGGCGCTGACCTATTACACGGCACCTGCCCAGAATTTTGTTTTTGCTTCGGCGGACAATGATATTGCGATCACGGCCAATGGTAAGTTCCCGCTGAAATGGAAAGACCAGGGTAAGTTTATTCTGGATGGTACTGATCCAAAGAACGACTGGCAGGGATGGATCCCGGCAGCACAGAACCCAACAGTAAAAAATCCTGAACGTAATTTTGTCAGTTCCGCAAACCAGTCATCTACTGACCAGACCTATCCTTATTATATCAACTGGGAATTTTCTTCTTATGAGCGTGGCAAAAGGATCAATGACAGGTTAAAGGTAATGACTAAGGCAACGACCGATAGTATTCGCATAATGCAGAGTGACAGTTATAGTATATTTGCGCAGAACCTGTTACCGGCGTTACTGGCTAAAGTTGATCCCGCCCTCTTAAATGCCACACAGAAAGAGGCGCTGAACATGATGGGGAAATGGGACAAATTTTATGCTGCAAAAGCTATAGGTGCAAGTATTTTTGAACTATGGAGCAAACGGTTGTTTTATGATATCTGGGACGATGAATTTACGATAGCCTCAATACCAATGCGCTACCCGTCGAGAGACCGAACGGTAGAACTAATCCTGAAGGATCCAGACTCAAAGTGGTTCGACAATGTGCATACGCCTGCAAAGGAAAATTTAAATTACCTCGTCAATGAATCTTTTAAATATACATGTGACAGCCTGGAGAGAAAATTTGGCCCAATTGGATCAACATGGGCGTGGGCAAATGTAAAAAAGACAAATGTTCCCCACCTGGCAAACATTCCCGGCTTCGGTTCTAAAACATTAATGACCGGTGGCGGGAAAAGCACAATTGATGCGCTTAGCGAAAGCAATGGTCCCTCGTGGAGAATGGTAGTAGAACTTGGCAAAACACCCAAGGGACATGGAGTTTATCCGGGCGGACAGTCGGGAAATCCGGGAAGCCCGTTTTATGACAATATGATCAATACATGGGCCGATGGAAAATTATACGATCTTTACCTAATGTCTTCACCTGATGACAAAAAGGATAAAATCATTTCTCATTTAACAATTTCAAAATAGCATATGGTTTTTCTGGTTATACTGATTGCATCCTTTTTATTACAGTTTTTCTTACCCTGGTGGGTTATCGTCATCATTTCATTTGCTACATGCGGACTAATTGGTAAAACCGGTAAGGTTTCACTATGGCACCCTTTTTTTGCAATCATCGTATTATGGGCGGCAATGGCATTGTTTAAGTCATTACCTAATGACAATATCCTTGCTGCAAGGGTAGCAAATTTGTTCGGGTTACACTTCTGGTGGTGGACGTTACTGCTCTCTTCTTTACTGGGAGGTTTCGTCGCTGCCATCAGCGGATACTGTGGTTATCATTTCAGAAAGGCGGTACTACTAAAGAAACCGGCAGCTTAGAT
>Ga0247813_10003330_pt1 | contig 10373 bp, 9 predicted proteins | sample UWRJL169409C1_FD_180719 | JGI IMG/M metagenome (GOLD analysis project Ga0247813, IMG submission 180719) | Plant litter microbial communities from Arlington Agricultural Research Station in Wisconsin, United States - UWRJ-L169-409C-1 | ecosystem: Environmental > Terrestrial > Plant litter >... | reverse complement strand
GCTCACGTACGCGGCGAACAGCGCGGCGCGCAGCGCGTAACCGCCGAGACCAACCGTGTCGCCCGAGATCAGCGTGACCGGCCCGATCGGAAACAGCACGGCGCCGATCGCCGCGCCGACGAGGACCACGACGAGTGTGGCGACGACGCAGAACACGGCGGCGCCGGCGAACTTCACGAGCAACAACCGCACCCGGCCGGACGGCGCGACGAGCAGGTAGCGCAGTGTGCCGAGGTTGGCTTCGCCCGCGATCGTGTCGCCGGCGACGACGCCGACGGTGAGCGGCAGGAAGAGCGGCACCGACACGATGAGCGCGGTCAGCCCGACGAACAGGCCGTTCTGGGTGATGTTCGACAGGAACGCGGGGCCGTCGCCGGGGGTGTCCGGCGAGTCGGAGAGCCGCACGGCGACCGCAATGAGCACGGGGATCGCCGCGAGCGCGGCGAGCATCGCCCAGGTGCGGCGCCGGAGGAACAGCACGCGTAGCTCCGAGCCGAGCAGGGCGAGCCCGACCGAACGCGGCGACGTCTCACTCCGCGACATCGAAACCCTCCCCGGTGAGGGCGACGAAGCGGTCTTCTAGGGTCTCGCCCTCGACGGCGAGCCCGCGCACCCGCACGTCGGCGCGCACGAGCGCCGCCGTCACCGTCTCGGGCGCGACCCCCGCGGGCAGCGCGGCCGAGACCCGGTCGTCGCGCGCGAGGTCGGGCGTGAGGCCGAGCGACTCGAGCACACGCCGGGCGTCGGCGACGTCGGGGGTGCGCACGGCCACCCGCTCGGTGCCCTGGGCGCGCAGATCGTCGAGCGACCCCTGCGCCACGAGACGTCCGGTGCTCATCACGGCGAGGTGGGTGCAGACCTGCTCGACCTCGGCCAGCAGGTGGCTGGAGAGGAAGACGGTGGTGCCGTCGGAGGCGAGAGACCGGATGAGCGAGCGCACCTCGCGGGTCCCCTGCGGGTCGAGCCCGTTGGTCGGCTCGTCGAGCACGAGCAGGTCGCGTGGCATCAGCAGCGCGTTGGCCAGCCCGAGCCGCTGTTTCATGCCGAGCGAGTAGGCGTGCGCCTTCTTGCGGGCGGCGTGCCCGAGACCCACCCGGTCGAGCGCCGCGTCGACGCGGGCGCCGCGGGAGGTCGACGACGCGTGCCGGTTGGCCGTGTCGAACCGCCGAAGGTTCTCGCGGCCCGAGAGGAACGGGTAGAAGGCGGGCCCCTCGACGAGGGCGCCCACCCGCGGCAAGACGTGCGCCGCGGCATCCGGAATCTGCTCGCCGAGCACCCGGATGTCGCCGGACGTCGCCGACGACAGCCCCAACAGCATGCGGATCGTCGTGGTCTTCCCCGACCCGTTCGGGCCGAGGAAGCCGAACACCGACCCGCGCGGCACGGCGAGTGCGAGCTCGGCTACCGCGGCCTGACGGCCGAACGTCTTGCCCAGACCGACGGTCTCGATCGCGAGCTCTGCGGAGCTCACTGCGCGGCGACAGCCTCGAGGTGCTGCGGGGTGACGGCGCCGACGAGCACACGTCCGTCGTCGGCGAGCAAGACGGAGACGAGGCTCGTGCCGAGAACACGGCCGCCGTCGACCTCGGTGGTCAGCTGGTCGATCATCGGGTCGTCGAGCGGGGTGCCCGCGGGCAGCACCACGACCGCGTCCCAGCCGTCGCCGACGACGGTCGGCTCGGGGGTGGCGGTAGCCGCGGCATTCGGTGTGTGTCCCGCGACGGTCTCCTCTTCGACGGTGACGTCGCCCGCGGGGGTGAACTCGAACAGGCTCGCGTCGGGGGCGGCGAGGTCGATCTCGCTGAACCGCACCGAGAACGCGGGATCGCTCTGGCCCTTCGCGGTGACGGTGACGGCCAGCGGCAGCCCCGTCTCGGCGTCGACGCTGAGAACGACCGAGCCGACGAGCGTGTCGGCGTCGTCGGGGGTGAGTCGCAGTTCGTAGGCGGCGCGCCCGGCGACCCGGGCGGTGTCGACGACCTCGATGTCGGTGCTCGGCTCGACGGCGGCGAGCAGTTTCGCGGCCGCCTCCGCCGGGGTGATCGCGGGCGTGTCGGGCAGGTCGGGCGAGCCGGTGAGGTGGGTCGCCTCTTTTTTGTCGGAGTCGTAGAGCCAGACGCTGTCGCCGTTGCGGATCAGGTCGCGCTCGGCGAACCCGTCGAGCACCTGCACGCGTTGGGTGGTCGGGCCGCCGACGAAGACGTTGGCGGTGTGCGATCCGGTGATCGATTCGAGGACGGATGTCGCGGAGTCGCCGCCGGGCGTCGGGGCGAGCGACGACACGTCGGGCAGGCCGAGCGCGGAGGTCTGCTCGATCGTGCCCGAGAACGGTGTGCCCGCGCTGTCGGAGACGAGTTCGAGCAGCTGCTGCGGCGACTTCTCGGGCAGGTTCGGGGCGGCGTTCGCGACCGCCGGAACGGCGACCGCGGCTGCGGCGATGACCACGGGAACGACCGCGGCGGGGATCCAGCGTCGGATGTTGTTCTTCACGGCGAGCGACCTTTCGTGAACGTCGCTTCTGACGTTACGCCCGGTTGGCTCGAAATGCGCTGGGGGTTTACAGCTTCGGTGAGGGGGTTCTAGACGAGACCGTAGAGGCGGTCGCCCGCGTCGCCGAGGCCGGGCACGATGTAGCCGAGCTCGTTGAGCTTCTCGTCGAGGGCTCCGAGCACGATCGTCACGTCGCCGCGGCCCTCCATCGCCTTCTCGACGGCGGCGAGCCCCTCGGGCGCCGCGATGAGGCAGACGGCCGTGACGTCTTTCGCGCCGCGCGCGAAGAGGAAGTCGATGGCGGCGATGAGCGAGCCGCCGGTCGCGAGCATCGGGTCGAGCACGAAGCACTGGCGGTCGGAGAGGTCGTCGGGCAGGCGCTCGGCGTAGGTCTCGGGCTGCAGGGTCTCTTCGTTGCGCACCATGCCGAGGAAGCCGACCTCGGCGGTCGGCACGAGCTTGACCATGCCCTCGAGCATGCCGAGCCCGGCGCGCAGGATGGGCACGACGAGCGGACGGGGCGTGCTGATCGCCAGACCCTGGGTCTCGGCGACCGGGGTCTGGATCGTCACGACCTCGGTGCGCACGTTGCGCGTCGCCTCGTAGGCGAGCAGCGTCATGAGTTCTTCGGCGAGCGCACGGAAGGTCGGCGACGGGGTGGTCTTGTCGCGCAGCACGGTGAGCTTGTGCGTGATGAGCGGGTGGTCGGCAACGTGAACTCGCATGTGCCCAATCTACTTCAGTACGGGAGGCGACTTCAGTGCAGCAGCGTCCAGGAGCCGCGCACCTCGGTGGGCAGCGCCCGCCCGCCCGCGACCGCGGGCAGCAGCGCCTGCAGCTCGGGGGCGTAGTCGGCGGGCGTCGCGGTCGAGATCATCCGCCCGCTCGGGAGGGCGAACCCGTGGGTCGCCCCGCCGGGCCGCGCGTCGCGGATGCGCGCCCGGGCGAGCAGCGTCTGCAGCGCCTCGAGCCGGTCGGGGTCGTTCAGGCGCAGTTCGAGTCCCGCCTGCGTGCGCCGGTCGATCGGCGTGGGCACCAGAAGTTCGGGCACCACGGGGCGGGCGACGAGCAGCACGACCTGCACGGTCGCGATCTCTGCCCACGGCAGGTCGATCCGGCCCGACCGGCTGACACCGCGCACGCCGTGCCCGTCGACGGTGAGCCGGTTGCCGACGTTGTTCACCAGCAGCACGACGAACAGCGCGGTGAGCGCGGCGAACACCACGATGCCGACGACGGTGAACGGCAGCGGCGGCTGCAGCGGGGTGAGGCCCACGAGCCCGGCGACGCAGAGGGCGCACATCGCCCCGAAAAGCGCGACGAAGACGGCGGATGCCACGAGGGGAGCCCGTGTCGACGTCGTGTATTCCGCTCCGCGGCTCACCCGCGGTGCCCGTCGAGTGCGATGCCGGTGTACTTCGTGCCGGCGACGAGCGGCAGCAGTTCTTGCAGCGACAGGGCGTACGCGCCCGCGTCGTCGGTCGGGTAGGTGCCGGCCTCGACGACGCCGAACGAGTGGGTGAAGCCGTTCTTCTGCGGGTCGGCGATGCGCATGGCGCGCAGCACGCGCGTCTCCTTCGGGGTCAGTTCGCGACCGACGGCGATGTCGAGGTGCGGCTTGGCCACGCGTCGCAGCACCGGCGGGGTGAAGAACGTCGCGCTCGGCACCCCCGCGAATCCCACGCCGAGGCGCACCGCATGGATGTCGTGCCAGGCGATCTCGACGGTTCCGCCGACGCCGCGCAGACGAACCCCGTAGTCGCCGACGCTGAGTCGTTCTCCGAGGCGGGCGCGCAGCAGCGACAGCGACCAGGCGCAGAACAGCGCGAGAGCGGCGCCCAGCCCGATGAAGGCGACGAGGGGAGCGATGCCCGGCTCGATTCCGCCCTGCAGGGCGCGCACGACGACGAGGGCGAGGAGACCGCCGCTGCCGGCGGCGAGGCCGGCGGCCGCGATCACGGGGGTGCGGGAATCGGAGTGCCATTCGCGCGAGCCGCGCACATCGTCGGTTCGCATAGGCTCAAACCTACTTCAGGAGGTGCGATGGGCCAGCCAGCGATGAGCCGGTACGACGAGTGGATGCACGAGGCGATCGCCGACGCCCGGCTCGCGTTCGACACGGGCGACGTGCCCGTCGCCGCGTTCGTGCTCGACGCCGACGGCAAGCGCATCGGTTCGGGGCGCAACGAGCGCGAACTGCACAAGGATCCGACGGCGCACGCCGAGGTGCTCGCGATCCGCGAGGCGGCCGCCGCGCTCGACGACTGGCACCTGCTCGGCACGACCCTCGTCGTGACGCTCGAGCCGTGCATCATGTGCGCGGGCGCCATCCTCAACTCGCGCATCCCGCGGGTGGTCTTCGGCGCGTGGGACGAGAAGGCCGGAGCGGTGGGCAGCGTCTACGACCTGCTGCGCGACCGGCGGCTCAACCACCGGGTCGAGGTCGTCGCGGGGGTGCAGGCCGAGGCCTGCGCCGACCTGCTGCTCGAGTTCTTCGCGTCGAAGCGCTGACGCTGGTTGAGTAAGACCGTCTACGGCCTCTATCGAAACCGTCGGTGGGGTTTCGATACGGTCGCTGCGCGACCTACTCGACCGGCAGGACGGGTCAGTCGGAGGCCTTGATGAAGAAGACGTCGGTGGCCGGGTTGGCCTCGTTCGGCTGGATGTACACGTCGGGTTCGATGTAGATCACCCGCGCGATGGGGACTTCGGCCCTGATGCTCGCTTCGAGCTCGTTGATGTCGGTCGCGACATCCGACAGCTTGCGTGCCCGGCCGAAGGCCACCTTCGCTCCGACGAGCAGCTCGTCGGGTCCGAGGTAGAGGGTCTTCATGTGGATGAGCGCCTCGACGCGGGGGTGCGCGTTGATCGCCTCGCGGATCTTCTCGGTGTCGGCGGCCGACGCGCCCTCGCCGACGAGCAGGCTCTTGGTCTCGATGCCGAGCACGATCGCGACGAGCACCAGCAGGATGCCGATCGCGAGGGTGCCGAGCGCGTCGAACAGCGAGTTGTCGGTGATGACGGTGAGTCCGACGCCGAGCAGGGCGAGAGTCAGGCCGACCAGGGCGGCGAAGTCTTCGAGCAGCACGACCGGCAGCTCGGGCGCCTTCGAGCGGCGGATGAACTCGACCCAGCCCTGCTTGCCGCGCACGTGGTTCGACTCTTTGATCGCCGTGCGGAACGAGAAGCTCTCGAGGCCGATGGCGACGAGCAGCACCACGATCGGCAGCCAGGCGTTCTCGAGTTCGTGCGGGTGCTGGATCTTCTCCAGCCCCTCGTAGATGGAGAAGACGCCGCCGATGGAGAACAGGATGATCGACACGACGAACGCGTAGACATAGCGCTCGCGGCCGAAGCCGAACGGGTGGTCGTCGTTGGCCTTCTTTTTGGCCTTGCGCCCGCCGAGCAGCAGCAGTCCCTGGTTGCCGGTGTCGGCGAGGGAGTGCACACCCTCGGCGAGCATCGAACTCGAGCCGGAGAAGGCGAACGCGATGAACTTGGTGACCGCGATTCCCAGGTTAGCGAGGAGTGCCGCGACGATTGCTCTGTTCCCACCGGATGCGCTCATGGGGCAATCCTAGAATGCTCCTATGACCGTGACTCTCCCCACCATCGCCATTCTCGGAACCGGATCGATGGGGGGCGCGATTCTTGCCGGGCTGCTCAGTCCCGAGGTCGTCGTCGAGGGCGGCATCCGCGTCACCAACCGCTCGGTCGAGAAGGCCGAGGCGCTGCGGTCGGCGACCGTCACCTCGCTCGCGACGAGCGTCGACCCCGACGCGAACCGGGTCGCCGTGCGGGGCGCGAAGATCGTGCTCGTGGGGGTGAAGCCGGCGATGGTGCCCGACCTGCTGCGCGAGGTGGCCGACAGCCTCGAACCCGACGCGATCGTGGTGAGCGTGGCCGCGGGCGTGACCATCGCGACGATGGAGTCGCTCGTCGCCGGCTCCGTGTTGCGCTCGATGCCGAACACCCCGTCGGTCGTCGGCAAAGGCGTCACCGGGCTCGCGGCCGGCACCCGGTCGAGCGACGACGACCTCGCCGTCGCGCGCGCGCTGTTCGAGACGGTCGGCGACGTGCTCGTCATTCCCGAGAGCCAGATCGACGCGCTCAGCACCATCTCGGGCAGCGGCCCCGCCTACGTGTTCTTCCTGATCGAGCAGCTCACCCGCACGGCCGTCGGGCTCGGGTTCACCGACGAGCAGGCCGCGACCATGGTCAACGGCACCTTCATCGGCTCGACCGCGCTGCTCGCCGCGTCGCAGTCGACGCCGACCGAACTGCGCGTGAAGGTGACGAGCCCGAAGGGCACCACCGAGCGGGCCGTCGCCGAGCTGGAGGCCGCCGACCTCTCCGCGTTGTTCGACCGGGCCACGGCGGCCGCTCTCGCCCGAGCCGAGGAGCTCGCGAAGGGGGTCTGAGCCGCCGGAGCCCGACGGCTCCGGGCGGGGCCCGCTGCGCGTAGCTTCACCGTACGTGTGTCAAGGCCCCCGCGGCATCCGGAGCCTGACTGCTGAGCGTAAGCCTTCCCGTTCATAATGATCTCGGTCCTTTTAGAACGGAAGTACGGCAGTGGGAATTCAGACCTCTTTAGACGAGCTCCGCCAGACGACCCACATCGTCGATGCGATGCGGGTCGCCGACGAACTGGCCTTCGTCGCGAGCCGCAACGGGGGCATCCGCACCGTGCGGATTCTCGCCGCGACGCTCGACGGCGACGACCAGCTCACCGCCATCGCGGCCGTGCACGCGCTCGCGCAGGTCTTCGACGACGAAGCCGACGACGTGCTCTCGTCGCTGCTCTCGAGCGACCGCGCCTACCTGCGCGAACACGCCGCCTGGGCGTTCTCGGCCCGCCTGCCCCGCTACGACACGGTCGCCCGGTTGATCGGCCTCGTCGTCGACGGCGGATTCAGCGGCATGCTCGCGCAGCGCACCCTGCAGCAGTGGGCGTCGAGCGCCCCCGACCAGGTCACCATCGGGCTCGAGAGCGCGCTCGTCGGCATCACCGAGCAGAAGGCCCGCACCCGCATCGTCGAGACCCTCGGCGTCGCGCGCGGACGCATCGCCACCGCCGCCCTGCTGCGCGTGGCCGCGTCGGAGACCGAGCCGACGCCGGTGCGCGTCGCGGCGGTCGCCGGCCTCGGCGACCGTGGAGACGACGCCCGCAGCGTCGACCTCGTCTCACGGCTCGCGGCGACGGAGGGTTTCGTGGGCGACGCCGCCCGCCTCGCCCTCGTCGACCTCACCGCGAGCACCGCCGTGCGGGCGCCATGGCAAGACGGCCTCACGGTCGCCCAGTTGTTCCTGCACGCCGACATCGACCCGCAGCTCACCCGCGCGGGCAGCGGCGACAACGGCGGCATCGCCACGCTGCTCGTGCGCCTCGGAGACGCGCTCGCCGCCTCTACCCCCGGGGCAGCGGATGTCGCGGCCACCGCCGTGCAACGTGTCGTCACCCTGTCGCGGGGCAGTGCGACCGAAGCGCTCGACAGCCTCTCCTCGGTCGGCTCGACCGTGCGGGGTCACGCCTATGCCTCGGTGCCGCTTCTGAGCGAACCGGTGGCGTCGTCGGACGCCTGGCAGCTACGGGTGGCTGCGGAACGCGGCATCCGTCGGGTTCTCCGCGCCATCGGCACCGTCGACGTGCTGCACCTGCGTATGGCCGACGTCGGCAGCCTCGCCGCCGCGAACGTGGCCCGCGACCTCGGCATTCCCGTCGTCTTCACCGTCGCGCCCGACCCGCACGCGGTGATCCGCACGCTCGACCAGTCCGGCGACCTCACCCGCGCCAACTTCGGCGAGGTCGACGAGCGCGAGCACTTCTGGTTCCGTGCCCGCCTCGTGCAGCGTCTCGCCGCCGACGCCGCGCACACCGTGCTGTTCCCGCGCCCGAACCTCGAGGCCGACATGCGCGAGCTCGTCGGCATCGACATCACCGCACACCCCGAGCGCCACTCGATCGTGCCAGAGGGCATCGACCTCGAGGTCGTCGACCGGGCCGTGCTCGAGGCCGCCGACCACGCGATCGGGGCCCCCGCCACCGCGCCGCTCGAGGCGCTGCGTGTGCTGCTCGCCGGGTTGCCCGAGGAGCGCCGTGACCTGCCGCTGATGATCTCGGTGGGCCGGTTCCACCGCATCAAGGGCATGGCCACGATCGCCTCGGCGTGGGCCAACGGACCGCTGCGCGACCGGGCGAACCTGCTGCTCGTCGGCGGCGACCTCGAGAACCCCTCGGCCGACGAGACCGAACAGCTCGAGCGCATCTACCGCACGGTTCCGAGGGCGGGAGCCGCGGCATCCGGTCTCCTGCTCGCCGGCCACCGGCCCAACGACACCGTCGCCCGCTGGGTCGCGGCCACCCGCTTCGGCGTGCCCGGCTTCGCGGCGCCCGGCGGCGTGTACGTCTGCGGCAGCCTGAAAGAGGAGTTCGGCATCGCGATACTCGAGGCGATGGCCGCCGGCCTGCTCGTGGTCGCGCCCGCCGGGGGAGGCCCCGCGACGTACGTCGAAGACGGGGTCACCGGCTTCCTCACCCGCACCTCCGACGCAGCGCTGCTCGCCGCCTCGATGAGCGACGCGCTCGACGCGATGGAGTCGGAGGCGGCGCAGACCGCGACCACCGACGCCCGCCCGCACCGGTCGCGCGAGACCGTGCTGCGCGACTTCACGATCCAGGCCATGGCCGGGGCGCTGTCGGTGGTCTACGCCGACGTGTCCGACTCGTCGACCGAGTCGCACGCGGGCAGCGTGGCCGCCCTGTGACGCTGCTCATCATCTCGCCGGACTACGCCTCGCACCTGCTTCCCCTCGCCACGCTCGGCACCGCCTGGCGCGACGCGGGCGAGCGCGTCGTGGTCGCCACCGGCGAAGCGACCGAGTCGATCGTCGAGTCGTTCGGATTCGAGCGTGTGCACCTGCAGCTCGGCCGCGGGTCGAACCCGGGCATCATCAAGGCCGAAGACCAGCCGAAGGGCGAAGACGACGCGCTGCGCGGCTTCTTCGCGGCGACGCGGCTGGGCATGGTCGAGACCCTCGCGTTCCAGGCGGCGGCGCGCAAGAACGACCTGCTCTGGGATCCGGTGAACACCGCCCGCGCCGTGCAGCGCGTCGTCGACGAAGTGAAGCCCGACCGGGTGATCGTCGACCACCTCGCGTTCAGCGCCCGCCTCGCGCTGCTCGCGCACGGCACGCCCTACGCCGACGTCGTGCTCGGCCACCCCACGGCGCTGCCCGTGGCCGGCGAGGTCTACGGGTATCCGCCGTCGTGGCCTGCGGCCTTCGAACCGGATGACGCGGCTCTCGCCGAACTGCGCGCACTGTGCGACGACGTCAGCGCGTCGTTCACCGCCGAATGGAACGCCGCCCTCGACGGTCTCGGCGCCTCGCACCTGCACAGCGCGAGCGCGTTCGCCGAGCACGGCGAGCTGCTGCTCTACAACTACCCGGCCGAGTTGCACGAGCCCGCGCGCACGGCGCTGCTGCCGGCGCACGAGTTCCTCGGCTCGTCGGTGCGCTCCGAGTCCGCCGACGCCGAGGTCGACGCGTGGCTCGCCGCCAGCGACGAGCCGTTCGTCTACGTGAGCTTCGGCAGCTTCCTCTCGGTGCGCGACGACGTGCTCGCGCGTGTGCTCGCCGCGCTGGCCGCCCTGGACCTCCGCGTCGCCGTGGCGATCGGCTCGGCCGACCGCGCCGCGCTCGGCGACCTGCCCGAGTCGTGGCTGGTGCGCGGATTCCTGCCGCAGGTGCAGCTGCTGTCGCACGCGACCGCGGCCGTGAACCACGGGGGCAACAACAGCGTCACCGAGTCGATGACGCACGGGGTGCCGGTGCTCGTGCTGCCGTTCTCGACCGACCAGTTCGCGGGAGCCGCCGCGCTCGAA
>Ga0247813_10003329_pt1 | contig 10374 bp, 8 predicted proteins | sample UWRJL169409C1_FD_180719 | JGI IMG/M metagenome (GOLD analysis project Ga0247813, IMG submission 180719) | Plant litter microbial communities from Arlington Agricultural Research Station in Wisconsin, United States - UWRJ-L169-409C-1 | ecosystem: Environmental > Terrestrial > Plant litter >... | reverse complement strand
AACGGTGATGCCTATACCAAAGACGAACTGGCAGCTAAAAAGGCATTTCTTGATGAGATATTTAATGCATCTGTAAACGGAAATAAAGAATTCGGGAACGAATTTACACACGGTCCTGGAGATCCGGATAATTTCGACGCATTTTATACGTATGCATTGAAGCACCCGAAAAATACCAATCAGGATAGGTTATGGGTACCCAGCGTACCGGAGTTTCTGGAATATTTTGCGGTTAAAAGGAACAGCACTATTAAAAAATCAATTACAGGCAAGGTATTAACTATTGATATAGATCAGAGTGCGGTGCATCATAACATAAGGAGCAGGGATATGTCGCTACTGTTGACAGGCATGAAACTCGAATCGGTAACGAGTGCTTCAGGTGCAAATCAGGTTACGTTTAACCCGACAACAGGTCTGATCAATATATATGCAATCAACACGGCGAAAGTTACAGACCCGGCATTGGATGTCCTTCCGGCGCAGATCGTCAGCGTTACCTCGTCGGGAAACAGCATTCATGTGCTATTTGACAAACCTATCAAACAAACCCTTGCGGGTGGCTACAGTATCGATGGCAAAAAATCCACTATACTTTCTGGATTAGGGGAAAGCTGGTATATTAATTTTAATTTCCCGGTTGCGGGAAAAAAAATGAGCTACCGTTCCTTTGAGGGGAACGCTGTTACCCAGCGTACGGGACTAAAGGTTTGTGATTATATTGATTATCCCGTCCGATAGCTCATATATGATTTGTTTACCTTACTTGATCTGTAGCATTTGTTTTAGCAAGTAGCTTTGCACTTTGGGCCAGGCTGATAAATTCGGTGCGGTAGCCCTCTTCATCAGCTCCTTTCGCAGATTTTGCTCTTAAGATAAGGCTATTATAGTCAGATCTTTGTTTAAACTCCGACTCCCGCAGTAACATTCCCAGTTCCGCAACAGCACTCGCAAACCTGAAATCGTTACTTGTTTTGCTGAACAGCAGCGGCTGGTCGTTCACTGCTACCTGTTCCATTTTACTGGTATGACCTTGCGGCTGTTTATACCTGAATTTGATAGTAACCAACTCACCGGAACTATTTAAAACAGGTTTTTGTGTTACTTTCTGATACTTAAGCGGATCAACACCACCTAAAAAAATATCCGCCATACCAGTCGGAATGATCTCATACAATGCCGTTACGGTATGTCCTACACCCATATCCCCGCCCATTTTATGATCATTATTAAAATCTTCTTTTTCCAGCAGGCGATTTTCATAACCCAGTAAACGGTATGCCTGTACTTTTGACGGGTTAAATTCAACCTGCAGTTTTACATCTTTGGCTACGGTAAAAAGCGTGGCGCCAAATTCTGTAACTATAGATTTTCGGGCCTCGCTGATATTATCGATATAAGCATAGTTACCATGTCCTTTATCTGCCAGTGTTTCCATTTTACTGTCTTTGATATTCCCCATTCCAAAACCAAGAACGGATAAACTTACGCCCGTTTTGCTTTCCCTGGCGATCAGCTGTTCCATATCGCCATCGCTCGATGCACCCACATTAAAATCACCATCAGTAGCCATGATAATCCTGTTATTACCACCAGTGATAAAATGCTTGCGGGCAATCTGATATGCAAGTTTAATGCCTGCGCCGCCTGCGGTAGATCCACCGGCACCCAGCGCATCAATCGCCTCTTTGATTTTAATATGTTCGTTTCCTGGCGTCACCGGCAGTTCTAAACCAGCGTTACCGGCATAGGTTACAATCGAGACCTGGTCTTTCTCCCGGAGCTGGTCGACCAGCAGTTTCATGGCTGATTTGATCAGTGGCAATTTATTATAATCCGACATCGAACCGGAAACATCGATCAGGAACACGAAGTTCGCCGGCGGAAGTTTTTCTGTTTTTATGGTTTTTGCTTTGAGACCTATTCTGAGTAATCGGTGTTGCGGGTTCCATGGTGCAGACGATAATTCTGTATGAATGGCTACTGGCGCCCCGTTTACTGGTGCGGCCAGGTCATAAGTAAAGTAGTTGATCATCTCTTCAATCCTCACTGCATCTTTAGGTGGCATGCTGCCGTTATTGATAAACCTGCGCAGGTTACTGTAAGATGCCGCATCTACGTCTACAGCAAAAGTGGATAACGGAGTATTTACCGGATTTATAAAACCATTTTCGGTAATCCCTTTATAAGATTCGGTATTCGCCTGACCGGGAGGGGCGTACCTCCCCCTGATCGTCATCCCGGCAACTTTGCCCGCTAAACCCTGCGAAACCGGGGAATTGGCAGTCGTGCTCATAGCTAATGCTGATTTAAACCTGTCGGAAGAATTGACGACTATTTCTGAAAGCGAAGTCGTAGTCGGCCTAAGCTTTATATCAGCTTTCTTTTGGCTTTTTACGGTTACCTTCTGCTGGTCGTAACCAATGTAACTGAATACCAGGATTGTTTTTGCTTCCGGCACAGTAATACTATACCTGCCCTTGACGTCCGTGGTAGTGTATAAGGTTGACTCTGCTAACCGTACAGTTACGCCTGGTAATGGACTATGATCGGTTGCATCATAAACTGTTCCGGAGATGGTTTTGCTGTCGCTATCACTAAAACCTGTCAGGCATAGAAAAAGCATAATTAAATAGAGGTTCGTTTTCATATCAGTGAATTTTAGCTGGGGATGCAGCGTAAAGAAAAATTCCATAACTGAATAAAAAAATATTTTTACCTTGCCGCCCTATCATGAACGCCTACTAAATAATGAATTGGTTTAAGAGCAGTAAAGAAGCGGATCCGGTTAATGATGAAGTGCTGTTAAAGCGCTATCGTGAGACTGAAGACCTTGCTGTTCTGGGTCAGTTGTTCCAGTCCCATGCTTCAATGGTTTATTATGTTTGCTATCGGTATTTACAGGATAGTGAATTAAGTAAAGATGCAGTGATGCAGATTTTTGAAGAGCTGATTATCAAGGTTAATAAACAGGAAATCAATAAATTTGGGAGCTGGTTATATGTGTTGAGCCGTAACTACTGTCTGATGCAAATACGTGCGGGAAAAAAGATGCAATATGTTTCTTTTGATGACGTTGTGGAATTTCCGGCAGATTTGCATCAGGATGAACAGGATAACAAAGAGAGGGTATTGACCGCACTTGAACTTTGCATAGGCAAACTACCGGAAAAGCAGCAGCAGAGTATCAATTTATTCTTTTTAAAGGAGAAATGTTACAAGGAGATTGTTGATTTTACGGGTTATAGTTTGAATGATGTAAAGAGTTTTATACAGAACGGTAAGAGGAATTTGAAAATTTGCATGGATAAAAATCGTGGAGAATAATAGACCTGACATAGCTTTAATACGGAAGTACCTGAACGGGGAGCTCAATGCCCGTGCGATGTATGAGCTGGAAAGGCGTGCCCAGGACGATCCTTACCTGATGGATGTAATGATGGGAATGGAAATGGGGAATGCCACTGAAGATGAAGCAGCCCTTTCCGCTGTTGATCAGCGCATTCTAAAACGCATCCAACCGCTGCAAACCAAAAAAATGATACCATGGAAATCATGGGGCATAGCGGCATCTGTGTTAATAGGATTGAGCGTTTTCGGTACGCTCTTTTTTAGACAGCCAGATCAGGTACCCGTTACCGCCGCAGATCAGCAAGTTGTGCAGGAAGATCATCAGACCAACACCCCTGGTACTGGTGAGGCTGATCAAACTACCACCATACGCAGCAGTGCTACTGCAAGGTCACATTCCCCTGTACCAAAACAGGTGCCTGATGCGGAGGTTTTAAATCCTTCTGCCTCTGCTGTTGTAACGTCCATTCAATCCAAAACCGATTCGAATGCAATAGCGAAAGGGACAGGTGATCATTTAAGTGATGTTGCGATTGTTGGCTACAGTTTGCCTGAAAACCAGAGTTTAGCGGATGTTGCACTTGCTAAAACCTACCAGGCAGCGGCAACAAAAACTGCATTAGCTGGTAAAATTGCAGGACTGGAGGTGAAAAGCAGCCGCGCTATGAAGGTAAACGCTAATGTCCCGCTACAGGTCAGTGGAATAGTAACAGACGCAGAAGGTAAATACCCTCTGGCTGGTGTAGCGGTGAGGGCCGACAAAACCGGTATCAGTACATCCACTGATGCGGCAGGTAAATTTACGCTTGCTGTTCCTTCAGGTACAGAGCAGTTACAGTTTGCGATGATCGGATATAATATTAGTAACGTAGGTATAAAGGGAAATGACAGTTTGCATATTCCTTTAAATCCTAATCAGCAATCTCTGAGTGAAGTAGTGGTTACTGGTTTTTCGCGTCGGAAAGAAAAAGCGACTCCCTTACTGGGATGGAAAGCCTATACTGCTTATCTGAAGGCTAATGCAAAAACTGCTGATGGAAAAGGAGGGATGGTAACCGTTGCTTTCATAATTGATTCATCCGGCATCCCTGCACAGGTGACGATTAAAAAAGGACTTAACGAAGTTGTAAATAAAAAAGCCGCGGAACTGATTCTAAATGGACCAAAGTGGATAGGCGACAGTGATGGAAAGCCCCGGGAAATTACGCTGAAGATTAAGTTTTACTAAAGATAAAGGTTGATTATCACCATAATGTTTAAGGTAACTGTCATGTATTTAGTGTTTTATGTTGGAGGTGTTTCAGATTTGATGTATATTTAATCTACCGGATCTAATTAACGCTCACATTATTTATAGTATTCGGTGCGATATAATTATCAAACTGCAAACCAACTATAAACGAATGAAGATTATTGAACACGTGGTGAAGTGCCTTTCCCGGTTTCCGAAAGTCAGGTATGAATTTGAAAAGGAAAACCATCTCACTGTCTATTCAAATACGGCTTCCTGCAACATCTATATTATATTCTGGGAAAGGGAACACACGATGTTTTTTGAGAAATGGCACTGGCATTTTGAAAATAATGATACGGAAAATTATGCACTGATCGAAGCGCTGTATTACATTATATCTAACCAGGCAAAGGTTAAAATCTTCAAGCGGTCAGGGAAACCATACCGCTGGGACATGGAAATGCCTGGTGACAATATCAGCAAAAAAAGAACACTGAGCACCATCCTTCCAAAATGGTTAAGTTTTTTGAAAGGTCCTACTATAGAATACGATACCATCTATTTTCAGTAATTTTTTAACATTAATCCATGCCCGGCAATTAAATCAATCCCTCTTTTAAACACTTGGCTACGAGCTCACTGCTGCTCTTTACACCAGATTTCTGGGTGATATTTCCTCTGTGTTTTTTAACGGTATGTGCGGAAATGTATAACAGATCGGCGATCTTCTGACTGTTATAGCCTTTTGCGATCAGATGGATCACCTCTTTTTCCCTTTTGCTGAAAATAATTGGGGGTGATTTCTGTTCGGCTGTAGTCAGTACATCAATGTTCAGGTAATTCTGTTCCCCGGATAAGCTGGCTACGGTAGCTTTAAAGTTATTGGTGCAGGTTAAGTGGCTGATATTGGTATGGATATTCAAGGCCCTGGCGAAATTTCCATTCTCATCTGTGGTAAGCACGATCGACTGGTGCTGGAATAACTGGTAGCTGCCATCTTTGGTTTTCATGCGGAAGCAGTAACTGCTTTTATACTGAGTAATCTTATCACGCCTGATATTAGCGTACATATAATTAAGCAGCATATCCTCTGCTTGCGCAACGTATTTGATATCTTCGTGATGGATTTGTGAAATGATGTCATTGAAAGTGACCGTCTCCTGGTCTAATCCCAGGACTTCTTCAACGGAAGGGCTGATATATTTGATCTGACGATCGTAAAAGTCAACCAAATAATAATAATGCGGTCCCGGACAAAAGATGCCGGCCAGTAATTTATCTATTTTGATATTCTCGGGATAAATATCTTTTGTCGTAGCAATATTGTTCGATTGGTTCCAAACCGAGTGCAATATTTCATTGTTGGATTTCATGATAGATGCATAAGAGAGTGAGCGCCTGTAGTTTGTCTATCGTACTAACTGGTAGTAAATATACAAATAGTATTAACTTATCGAAAAAAAGATAACTTAATTGATACTTGTTTAATAGTACTTGTAGTTGTCATCAATTTATAACTTATTGCCGGGTTCTGGTTTAAATTATTATTTTAGTAAACAAATCAATTTGAACGATGCGCCATACGTTTATCACCCTGTTTTTTATTTGCTTCGCAACCACTGTAGCGCATGCACAAACATTAAATCAGACCAGCGCATGGTTGTTTTTGCTGAACAACACAAAGATTAACGATAAGTGGGGGGCATACCTTGACGTTCAGTTCCGATCGGCCGACAATGTAGATTATTTGCGAAATTTCCTGTTCAGGCCCGGGGTGACATATTATGTGAACGATAAAAGCGAAGTTACACTTGGTTACCTCTTAAATGTAACCTTCAACCAGTTTAATGGTCCGGCAGATAATTCGTTAACTGAACACCGGATCTGGGAACAATATATCTTTAAGCAGAAAATCAGTACGATTAGCTTAAGTCACCGCTTTCGGTTGGAACAACGTTTTATCGAAACGAATGCTGTAAACGAAGATATTTTCGCACAGCGTTTTCGCTATTTCTTTCGTTTTATCCTTCCGCTGCAAAAAAACAAGCAGAAGTTTGAAAACGGTTTTTTCGCAGCTTTGCAAAACGAAATATTTCTGAATATTCAGAATAAAGACGAACTTAATCATAAAGTTTTTGATCAGAACAGGGCTTATCTTGCTTTGGGGTACCGATTTAGTAAAAAGGTTGATCTTGAAGCAGGATATATGAACCAGGCGATAAAGGGATCCAGTGTAAATACAGTGAATAATATAGTTCAGCTGGCTTTATATACCAGGTTTTAGTCTGCTGGTACCGAATTGCCGCCCGGTAAACCAGCATTTGCCGGATGTGCGAAAGGCTGGCCGATAGAGGATAATTAGTTAAATTAACCAAATATTAATATGGAATCATTAACACCAAACATTTACGTTGAAAATGTAGGCAAAACATTAGAGTTCTACAAGATCCTTGGGTTTGAACCCCTGATGACCGTGCCAGAGCAAAGTCCGGATCCTGTATGGGCAATGGTACAGAATGGCAATGTGCATTTAATGTTCGAATGTTTTCAGAGCATCGAAGGGAAATTACCGGAAATCAGTCGTCAGCCCGGCGGATCGTTATTATTGTATATCAAAGTAAAGGATGTCAAAAAGCTGTATGACTCATTAAAAAACCAGGTAACGGTTCTGCATGGATTAACAACGACCTTTTACGGCGCCACAGAATTCTCTATCAAAGACATTAATAATTACGTGCTTACTTTTGCTGAAAACCCGTCCGATGAAATAAGTGCGTAGCTACTGGATAACAGTTATATCCTTTTGGTTTGAAACGTAGAATTGTTTTATTTATATTCGCAACAATAGCATAGTAAAGCCCCCGTGATATTCCGGCGGCTTTACTATTAAATGTAATGTTACGGTGTTGATCACACTCAGCATTGCAAATTAGAATCGGTACAGTTTGTGATTTTATAGACGCAGCTGGTATGTGATCAGCTAATACGTAAACTGTCTTATTGCAATTAAATCATACAAGGATCAGGGCTTAGTCAGCTGTATAAAATAATACGCCCTGTTATACCTCTGCTACAATTTCCGGACTTGTCTGCTGCCTCCACATGGCGTAATACAATCCATTCTGATCAATCAGTTCATCATGTTTTCCCTGTTCTACAATGCTGCCTTTTTCCAATACATAAATCCGGTCGGCATGTTTAATGGTCGACAAGCGGTGGGCGATCAGTACGGTAATCAAATCTGAACTCGACGAAATCTCACGGATTGTTTTTGTAATCTCTTCTTCTGTAATTGAATCGAGTGCGGAAGTAGCTTCATCAAAAATCAGGATATCCGGTTCTCTTAACAGGGCCCTTGCAATGGACAGTCGTTGTTTTTCCCCGCCTGAAACTTTCAGTCCGCCCTCCCCGATAAAGCTTTCCAGATTATTTTCCGCTCTTTCGAGCAAGGTAGTACAGGCCGATCTTTTTAGTACATCCAGACATTCATCATCAGTACAGTCGGGCCTGATAAATTGCAGGTTCTCCCGGATAGTGCCGGAAAACAACTGGGTTTCCTGTGTAACCATCCCGATTTTTCTGCGGATATCATCAATGCTGAAATCTTTTGCTGCGATCGTATTGAACACCACTTCCCCGCTGGTAGGTGCATATAAACCAGTCATCAGTTTAATAAGCGTGCTTTTTCCTGATCCCGACGGACCTACAAAGGCGATGGTTTCTCCTGCGCAGACTTCCAGATTGATATTTTTGACTGAAGATTTGTTGGCGGCATAATCAAAGGTGACATTATCGAATTTTAATTTTTCTATATGGTCCAGCTGCACCGGTCGGTCCGGCTTTTGTTCGGTTGGTTTTTTTATAATCTCTTTAAACTGTTTAAGAGAGACCTGTGCTTCGCGCCAGGCGCGGATGACGTTACCCAGTTCCTGTAGCGGGTTAAACAGGAAAAAAGAGTACAGCAGAAATGCGAAAAACTGGCCTGCTGAAATGTCTTTAGTAAAAATCAGCATCAGCAAAATCATCATCATGGCCGCCCGTACGATGTTGACCAATGTGCCCTGAATAAAACTCATCCTGCGAATGGATTTAATTTTGACCATTTCCAGATCGAGGATGGTATAAGTACTATCATTCAATTTATCAATTTGCTGATCTGATAAGCCCATGCTTTTTACCAGCTCGATGTTGCGAAGGGATTCGGTGGTCACCCCGGCAAGATCGGCAGTCTGCGACATAATATCTTCCTGCATTCCTTTAATCCTGCGGGTCAGCCACAAGCTCATTCCAACAATCAGCGGCACGGATACGAAGTAAATCAGGGTCACTTTATAACTTACAGAAAAGGAATAAATCAGTACGAAGACCAGGCCAATCAAACCGATAAAAAACACATTGATAAAAAGTGTGATAAAGTTCTCTATGTCTTTACGTACCTTCTGCAGGATTCCGAGTGTTTTACCACTGCTCTGGTCTTCAAATTCAAAATACGGTAAAGCCATCGAATGTCTGATCCCGTCTGAAAACATGTTTGCACCCAGTTTCTGAACCAGCATACTGGTAAAATAATCCTGGTAATTATTAGCCAGTCTTGCAATAGTTACCGCAGCAAGCGCAAGACCAACCAACAGGAAAACCCCGTTCATATAATCTGTTTTACTTAAAGTGTCGTAATGCTGAACGTAACGGTCTACTATTTTACCGGTAATCATCGGATCCAGATAGGCGGCCGCCTGGTTGATGACTGCCATCAGTAGAGAAAGGAGTAAGGTCCACTTTAGGGGAAGGATATACTTAAACAATGTTTTCATACGGTAAGGGCTTATTATTTAATGCCTTAATGAATAGTTTGATGAAATGTTTTACAATTAACACAGGTAAAGGATTTATTACAAAGCACGGTCTAGCAGTTAGCAAATCTTTAAAAATATTGTATGGTTATACGATGATAAAAATGCATGATGTTGGTTTATAGGAGGAGAAATAATTTACTGATCTTTGGAAACGGGCAGATAATTGATACGACGAATCTCCTGTTTTGCACGACGAACAAAAAAACAGTCTTTTCATTGTACTGTATCAGGAATTGGTCGTATTTAACAAAAGAAAGAAAATGTATTTCCTTTTCTTTGAAATTATAAAATACGAGCATGAAACTAAAACCTAACCTCACAGTGACCTGTCTGCTATTGCTTTTAAACTGTATCTGCTTAAAAGCGATAGGACAGCCATTACAAAATTATTCTGTTTATAAACTTGAAAACAAAATTGGAACGGAAAGGATTACTGAACAAAAAACCGCAACCGGAGCAAGGTATAGTACCATTATTCAAACAAACGACAGAGGGTCCAAACTTGCTTTATCTGCAACACTTACGCTGACGAACAACCAGCCGGTAGCCTATATGTCTGAAGGAAATACTTCGAGATCTGGCAGAGAAACAATAGATACTTCTTTTACATCGGTAAAATCCTTTCCGGTAAGTAATAGCGGATCAATTAAAATTAAGGAGTTGTTAGTTGCTTACTGGGATAGCAATGGCCGTCCTGAACAATTGGGCTCACTACTTGAGGGGCAGCTGATAACCATTCATGTGCTGGATACACTTTTGATCCCGGTAACCAATGAACAGGTGACTGTGCTGGAGCTGGTTAAAGGAAATCATCCTAATGAAATCATCTGGATCACTAAAGAGGGAAGAGCGGTTTTCCTGGCCGCAGTTGATACCGAAGGGGATAAAAGAGAAATAATCAGCGATCAGTATAATGCCTGGTTTGATTTCTTTACA
>Ga0247813_10003325_pt1 | contig 10386 bp, 8 predicted proteins | sample UWRJL169409C1_FD_180719 | JGI IMG/M metagenome (GOLD analysis project Ga0247813, IMG submission 180719) | Plant litter microbial communities from Arlington Agricultural Research Station in Wisconsin, United States - UWRJ-L169-409C-1 | ecosystem: Environmental > Terrestrial > Plant litter >... | reverse complement strand
GCAGTGGTCGCGCCGAAGAAACTGACGGTCTCCGAGCGGTTGAAGCAGTCCGAGTCCGAGCGCGAGCGCCTGCAGCACGAGGTCGACGAGCTGTCCACCATCGCGCTGTCCAAGTGGCTGCTCGTCGCGCACCACCAGACGAGCCAGGCCGCGATCACCCAGACGCTGTCGTGGCGGGTCACGAAGCCGCTGCGCACCGCGCGCCAGGTGCAGCTCAAGATCACCGAGGTGGGCGTGGCCCAGACCGCGCGGGTCGTCGTGACGACCATCCAGAAGCGTCGCAAGAGGTGACGCTGCCCCCCGAGGAGCTCCTCGAGCGGGCGCTCGGCCGCCTCGTCGCCGTCGCGCCGCACCTGCTCACCGACCCGGCCGAGCTCCCGGCCCTCCGCGAACGCGGAGCGGGCGCACTGCTGAGCCGACTCATCGACGACGTGCGCGCGTCGAAGCGCAACGACCACGTCTGGCTGCTCTGCGTCGGCCTGACCGGCACCTTCCCGCTTCCCAACCAAGTGCGCTCCGCCCGCCGGGCACTCCTGCTCTCCATGGGCGACGTCGCCTTCATCGCCTTCCTCGAGTCGACCTTCGACCTCGCCGCCGGTGCAGCCGGTCTCGCGGCGGACATCGAGATCGTGCACCGCGGGGTCGTCGTCGACGTCGACTTCTGCGCGACGCACCTGGCGCACACCGGCATCCAGCGCGTGGTTCGCCAGACCATGGCGCGCTGGCACGGAGCCCGCGGCATGACCCTGGTCGGCTGGACCCCCGGCGGACTCGCCATGCGCCGCCTCTCCGCGCTCGAGACCTCGCGGGTCACGGCATGGAACAGCTACACCGAGCCGGAGGACGGCCGCGACCCCGACGAGGCGCCCCGCGACAAGATCCTCGTGCCCTTCGAGAGCACCGTCATCCTCCCCGAGGTTCCGCAGCCCCACCTCTGCGCGGTGCTCGCGTCGCTCGCGGAGTTCTCCGGGAACCGCGTGGGACTCATCGGCTACGACGCCATCCCGATCGTGAGCGCCGACACCGTGCCCTCCGCCGAGACCGAGCGCTTCGTGCACTACCTCACGATCATCAAGCACTCGCAGCGGGTGGCCGGCATCAGCGCCGCCGCGACCGACGACTTCCGCGGCTTCAGCCAGGCACTCCAGGCGCAGGGCCTCCCCGTCGTCGAGAGCGTCGAGGTGAGCCTGCCGATCGCGCTCCCCGACCTCGTGCACGAACCGAAGGACGAGGGCATCGCCAGTCCGCTCGTGCTCTGCGTCGGCAGCCAGGAACCGCGCAAGAACCAGGACGCGGTGCTCTTCGCCTCCGAGCTGCTCTGGCGCGAGGGCCTCGACTTCCGCGTGCGCTTCATCGGCGGCGGCAGCGCCTGGTTCACCCAGGGCTTCGACCAGCGCATCAAGGCGCTCACGAAGAAGGGCCACGACGTCGAGGTGTGGCGCGGTGTGCGCGACGACGCCCTGCTCGCCTCCTACGCCGAGGCGCGCTTCTCGATCTTCCCCTCCCTGCACGAGGGCTACGGCCTCCCCGTCGCCGAGTCGCTGGCCATGGGCGTTCCCGTCGTGACCAGCGGGTACGGGAGCACGGCCGAGATCGCCGTCGGGGGCGGATGCGTGCTCATCGACCCACGGGACGAGATGACGATCGTCGACGCCATGCGTTCGCTCATCGTCACGACCGACCGCATCGAAGAACTGCGGGCGCAGATCGCCACCCGCCCCTCGCGCAGCTGGGACGACTACGCGAACGAACTCTGGGACGACCTGGTCGTCCCCCTCGAAGGCGGTGCACTTGTCTAACCAGACGAAGCGGGCCCGGCTGGGAGTACTCCTCGCCGCGCTCGACCCGGGGGCGCGCACCAACGCGCAGACCGGCGAGCTCGTCGCGATGGTCGCCAAGCACCTCGCCGTGCCCACCGATGATGTGGTGTGGCTGACGCTCGCGGTGCTGAAGGCGCAGTTCCCGCTGCGTGACGACGTCGTCGCCATCCGCCGCCGTCTTCGACTGGAGGCACCGGTGGCCGTCATCGCCGAGATCGCCGCGGCCGGATCGCACGCCGCCCTGCCGACCCGCGCGGCGTCCCCCTCCGTGCGCGTGCTCACCGGCACCGTGGTCGTCGACGTGCACCACACGGCCCGCACCGGCCTGGCCACGGGCATCCAGCGCGTGGTGCGCAAGACCATCGCCGAGTGGGACGAGAAGCACGACATCACGCTCGTCGGCTGGAACCCGGCGCTCACCAGCCTGCGCGAGCTCTCGCCGCTCGAATCGGAGAACGCCATGCACGGCACCGCGCCGCACGCGCGGCAGCAGGGCGTGAGCGACGTGCTCATCCCGTGGAAGTGCGACTACGTGCTCCCCGAGCTGGCCATCGAAGACAACCGCACGTCGCGCATCGCCGCGATGGCCGAGTTCTCGGGCAACACCTCCGTGCTCATCGGCTACGACTGCGTGCCGCTCACCTCGGCGGAGACCATCGGCGCCGGAATGGGCGCCGGCTTCTCGCGCAACCTCGTCGCGGCGGCCCACTTCGCGAAGATCGCCACCATCTCCGAGGCGGCGGCCGCCGAATACGGCGGATGGCGCACCATGCTCGGCAGCGCAGGCCTCAGCGGCCCGCGCATCGAGTGCGTCTTCCTCCCGGCCGACGCGGGAACCGTGAACGAGGCGCAGCTGGCCTCGGCGCGCGCCACCCTGTCGACCGGTGACCTGCCGCTGCTGCTCTGCGTGGGAAGCCACGAGCCGCGCAAGAACCACCTCGCCGTGCTCACCGCGGCCGAGCTGCTCTGGAAGCAGGGACGCGAGTTCTCCCTGGCCTTCGTCGGCGGCAACGCCTGGGGGAGCGAGCAGTTCCAGATCGAGCTCAGCGCCCTCAAGGAGAAGGGGCGCGCGGTGCAGAGCGTCAGCGCGATCACCGACGCCCTGCTCTGGGGCGGCTACCGCGCTGCGCGCTGCACCGTCTTCCCCTCGCTCAACGAGGGCTTCGGCCTGCCCGTCGCCGAGTCCCTCGCCGTCGGCACTCCCGTCGTCACCTCCGGATACGGCAGCATGGCCGAGATCGCCGCCGGCGGCGGCGCCGTGCTCGTCGACCCGCGCGACGAGGAGGACCTCGCCAGGGGACTGGCCAGTGTGCTCTTCGACGACGCCGTCAACGACCGCCTCCGCGCGGAGGCGAACGCACGCAGCGTGCGCACCTGGGCGGACTATGCCGACGACGTGTGGGCCTATTTCTTCGCCAGCGCTTAGAATCGATCGCTGCGCGTAGCGGCTCAATGAACTCGGAGTATTTGTGACCAATCAAGCGCAGGAGCGTGCGACCCGTCTCGCCGCCCTCCCGTTCCAGACCTCGGAGCCGGTGGGAGCCCGCCACATCGGCGCCTTCTTCCGGTCCATCAAGGAGATCTACGAACACCGGGAGCTGCTCGGCCTGCTCGTGCGGCGTGAGCTCAAGGCCAAGTACAAGGACTCCAGCCTCGGCTTCCTCTGGACCCTGATCAAGCCGATCACGATGCTGCTGATCTACTTCGTGGCGATCGGCCAGTTCCTCGGAGCGGCCCGCGGCATCCCCGAGTTCGCCATCTTCGTGTTCTCCGGCCTCACCCTCTGGGGCCTGTTCTCCGAGATCGTCTCGACGGGCACCGGCTCCATCGTGAGCAACGCCGGCCTGATCAAGAAGGTCTACCTTCCGCGCGAGATCTTCCCGCTCGCCGCTGCAGGCTCCGCCCTGTTCAACTTCGCGATCCAGTTCGCCGTGCTGCTCATCGCCACGGTGGTGACGCTGCAGATCCCGTGGTCCACCTCGATCGCCTACGTGCCCATCGGTGTGCTGATCGCCTTCATCTACGGTGTGGCGCTCGCCCTGCTGCTCTCGGCGCTCAACGTCTACCTGCGCGACATCCAGTACCTCGTCGAGGTCGGCATGCTCCTGTTCTTCTGGGCCTCGCCCATCGTTTACTCCTGGTCGTACGTCGTCGACGCCGCCCAGCGCACCGGCCTCACCTGGCTCAGCGAGGTGTACCTCTGGAACCCCATCACCCTCGCCATGCTCGCCTTCCAGAAGGGCATGTGGGTCGCGGGATCCCGCGACAACGTGATGGGCCAGGACGCCTCCGGCGCCGACATCGTCGTCCCCGCCCAGCCGTGGCCCGCCGACCTCGACCTCCGACTGCTCATCGCCGGCGTCATCGGCCTCGTACTCATCTGGGTCTGCCAGCGCGTCTTCTCGCGTCTGCAGGGCAACTTCGCGCAGGAGATCTAATGACCATCAGCAACGCACCGGAGTCCCCGGTCGTCATCAAGGTGAACGACGTCTCCAAGCGCTTCGTCATCCGCAAGGACAAGTCGCTCAAGGAGCGCATCGTCAACTTCGGCCGCTCCAACAAGCACAAGGACGACTTCTGGGCCCTGCGCGATGTCGGCTTCGACATCCAGGCGGGCACCACCGTCGGACTCCTCGGTGCGAACGGCTCGGGCAAGAGCACGCTGCTCAAGGTCATCGGCGGCATCATCCAGCCCAACTCCGGCAGCGTCGAGCGTCGCGGACGCCTCGCCGCCCTCCTCGAGCTCGGCGCCGGCTTCCACCCCGACCTCACGGGGCGCGAGAACGTCTTCCTCAACGGCTCGATCCTCGGACTATCGCGCAAGCAGACCGAGGAGTACTTCGACTCCATCGTCGAGTTCTCGGAGATCGAGGAGTTCATCGACACCCAGGTGAAGTTCTACTCCTCGGGCATGTATGTGCGCCTCGCGTTTGCGATCGCGGTGCACGTCGACCCCGATGTGCTGCTCGTCGACGAGGTGCTCGCCGTGGGCGACGAGCGCTTCCAGGAGAAGTGCATGGACAAGATCCGGGAGTTCCAGCAGGAGGGCCGCACCATCGTCCTGGTGAGCCACTCCTCGGCGCAGGTCGAGGAGCTCTGCAGCCGGGCCGTGGTGCTCGCCCACGGCAACGTGATCTACGACGGCGACACCGAGGGCGGTATCGCCGCGCTGCGCGCCTCCTTCGGCGCGTAGGGCGCCCGCCGGCCGCCCGGCCTACTTCGCCGTCGGCCGGTTCTTCAGCATGCCGAGCTGCCACTTGACGATGCCGACCGGACCGCGCGACTCCAGGTCGTCGAGCCGGGTGCGCAGCGCGTGCGCCGTCGCATTCAGCTCGGCCTCCTTGGCCCGCGCCGCAGCGCCCTCCGCCTCGAGCGCGTCCACGCGCGCCTGCGTCGCGTCGAGCTGCGCGGAGAGCCAGAGCACGTAGTCCGCGGTGATCGAAGCGGATGTCTCGGCCGGCGTTCGCGGCGCCGTGTCGGTGATCGGGGCATCCGCTGCATCGATCGCCCGCAGAACCTCCGGCGACGCGTCGCGGTCGGGCGCGCCGGTGAGGGTGGTGCTCCAGCGGGCGATGAAGGCGGTGCCCGCGTGGTCCGCGGCGAAGGTGCGGAACCGCGGGTCGGCCGCGGTGGACGAACCTGTGGCGTGCGTGGCGCGGGCGGAGGGCTCGAGCACCACGCGGTGCCCCGCGGCCTTGAGCCGGAAGCTGAGGTCGACGTCTTCGAAGTACGCGGGCTCGTAGATGGGGTCGAAGCCGCCCACCGCGTCGAAGGCGGCCCTGCGCACCATCAGCGCCGCGCCGGAGCCGTAGTCGATGTCGCGCGCGGTCAGGTAGGGCGCCGCCTCGGGGGAGTCGGGCGCGAGGCCGGCTCCGAGCTGCACGGTGCCGGCGTCGGCGAGAACCCGTGAGCCGGCCTCCTGCAGCGTGCCGTCCGGGTTCAGCAGCACGGCGGCGGCGGCGGCGATGCCCTCGTCGTCGAGAACGCGGTCGGAGAGCGCGCGCAGCAGGCCGGGCTGCACGATCGCGTCGTCGTTCAGGAAGAGCAGCAGCGATCCGCGGGCGGCCGCGACGCCGCGGTTGCAGCCCCCGCCGAAGCCCACGTTGTGCTCGATGTCGACGACGACGGCGCCCTGCACGCCGGAGCGCACCAGCTCGCGCACCTCGGGGGCGGCGCCGTTGAGCACCACGATCGTCTCGAACGACGGAGCGGACTCCGACGCCGCCAGCGCGGCGAGGCAGTCGAGCAGCCGGTCGGTCTGGCGCCAGGCGAGCACGACCACCGAGATCACGGGGGCGGCGGCTTCGGGCAATGTCACGGTCTGCATTGATGTCCTTCGACGACTCGACAGCGGCCCAAGCACTCCGTTGGACAGTGGCTCGAGTTTACCGGGCGCCGGTGCTCTCCCTCTCCTCCGAAAACGAAGGAGTTCCTGGCCCGAAACGGCGCATTCCACCGTGAACGATCCCGGATCCGGCACGATCTCCTTCGTTTTCGGTACCGGCGGCGGGGCGCGCGGCGGCTCTAGTCGAGCGGCTCCTGCTCCAGCGGCCGCGCGAAGGCGGTGCGCCAACTGAGGTTCTGCGACGCCTTCACGCAGCAGACCACGAAGGTGAGCCAGCCGTACTCCACCAGCAGCGAGCTCTCGAACAGGGCGCTGGAGAGCAGCACCACGAGAACGAGCGCCGGCCAGGCGAACACGATGCTGCGCTTCTGGCCGGCGAGCAGCCAGGAGCGCACGAAGGTGATGCCGACGAGGCCCACGAAGATCACGATGCCCACGATGCCCAGCTGGAACCAGACGTCGAGGTAGGCGTTCACCCCGTTCAGCGGAACACGCTCGCCGTTCGCGAAGGCCTGGAAGGGGGAGATGCCCGCGCGCCACTGCCCGATCCAGCCCCAGCCCTCCAGCGGGTTGAGGCGGATGAGCGCGGTCATCTCGTTCCACAGCCGCAGGCGGTAGTCGAGCTCGCCCCCGGCATTGCTGAGCCCGATGATCCGCTGGCGGAACGCCCAGGCGATCAGAGCCACCACGGCGACCGCGACGAGCAGGGCCAGCTGCGCGACGGTGCGGTGCGCGGGCGGAACCCGGCGCAGCGCGTAGAGGGCGACGATCGCGACGGCGAGAACGACGATCGCGCCGCCGATCAGCGGAGACCGGGTGAACACCATGGTGAGCCCCGCGAGGGCGAGCGAGGCCGCGGCCAGCCCGGGGCGGATCGACTTGGTGCGCAGCTCGGTGCCGAAGGTCACCGCGGCGATCAGGGCGATCACGCCCAGCTGGTTGCGGGTGCCGAGCAGTCCCTGGATCGGCCCGCCGGTGTCGAGGTGCCCCTGGATGCCGAGAAAGCGGATGGGGGAGTCGACGAGAAGGCCGGAGAAGACCTCGAGCGCGAGCGACGCCACAAGAACCACCCGCAGCACGTCGCCGAAGGCGCGCACGATCTGGATCGTGTCGCGCATCAGCGCCACGTAGATGCCGAGGGCGGAGAAGGCCCCGAGGTATGCGAGACCGGCCACCGTGGCCCACTGGTACTCGCTCCAGACCAGTGAGATAACGGCCCACCCGAGGAACACCAGCAGGGTGAGCGGCAGGATCCCCTGGTAGTCGATCGACTCCCGACGGGCGATCAGCGAGAGGCCGGCGAAGACCACGAGCACCACGACGATGCCGATCAGCCCCGGCCAGCCCATCAGGGCGCGGATGGTGGGCGCGAGGATGGAGACGGCGATCGCCACGGTGGCGATGGCGTGCGCGAGGCGCGTCGCGGAGAAGAACTCCGCGGCGGCGTCGAACGGCGTCGGTCGCTTAGCGGAGCCGTTCAACCGGGTCACCCCGCTTGGTCTTCACCGCGATGACGACGAGCAGCACCATGCCGTACTCGATGATGAGCCGGCTCTCGACGAGGCTCTGCACGGCGAGGGCGGCGAGCACGAGGATCGGCAGCACCGACACGGCGCTGAAGCTGCCCTGCCTGCCCGGCGCGAACTGCGGGCGGTCGGTGGCGAAGAACCACGACCGCACCACGGTCGAGACGAACAGGGCGGCAAACACCACGACGCCCACGATTCCCACCTGCAGCCAGAGGTCGAGCCAGGCGTTGTGGGCCTGGTACTGGTGCACCCCGCCCTCGAAGGCGAGGTCGTCGAAGGGCTCCGCCCACGGCGCCCAGTAGCTCACCCAGCCCCAGCCGAAGACCGGGCGCTGCTGGGCGAGCTCGGTGACGGCGGCCCAGATGTCGGTGCGGCCGGTGAGGGTGTCGCCCTTGCCCATCAGCGAGAGCAGCTGCGACTGGAAGGCGGTGCCCGCGACCACGAGGGCCGCCACGACCGCGGCGACCACGCCGTAGAGCACGGCCCTGGTGCGTCCGCTGCTGGCCAGGCGGAACGCAACGACGGCCAGCGCGACCACGACGACGGCCACGAGGGCGATGGTGATGGTCGCCGACCGCGTGAGGTACACGCACAGCCCGGCGACGAGCATCCAGAACACGCCGACGGCGCGACGGCGTCGCGACGATGCCAGCTGCACGCCGAAGACGATCAGGCCGAGCAGGGCGAGGAAGCCGAGAAGCGCCGAGTTGCCGGGGAGGCCCTGGATCTTGCCGCCCTCGAGCAGGAGGTCGCGCGACCAGTAGAGCGACATCGCGAGCTTGGTGTCGGGGTAGGAGTACCAGAAGGGCAGCAGTGGCTGGCGCACGAAGAGCGAGACGATCAGCTCGAAGACGAGCGAGCCGCCGAGCAGGATCCGCAGCGCGACGCCGAGGGAGCGCAGAAGGGTCGCCCAGTCGAAGGAGACCGCGAAGGCGACGCCGGAGAGCACGGTGAGCCAGTTGGCGGCGAGGCCGACCGCGGTGGCGCTGGGATAGAACGACCAGAGGATGGAGACCGTGGTGAGGGCGAGGAAGGCGAGCAGCGGATACGGCAGGCTGCCGACGCGCCAGTCCGCGCGATTGCGCACGAGCAGCGCGACGGAGAAGACCGAGACGCCCAGAACGATCACTCCGAAGCCGAACCAGGTGATGGAGTAGCGCCAGATGTCGCCGGCGAGCACGGTGAGCAGCCCCAGGGTGAGCACACCGAATCTGAATCGGCTGCTGTCGAATGCTCTCATGCTCCAACCCTACCGACGGCCGCTGGATGAGCCCGCCGCACCGGCTGCACGGCAATAGACTGCGGAGCGCACGATGCCGTACGCCCTCGACGCCGATGGGACCCTGACCTTGGTCGAACTCTCGCAGTATTCGGATCACTACTTCGTGCCCGAAGCGGGCAACAGCAGCTGGTCGAACATCTACCACTACATCCCCGAGGGCGCCCGGGTGCTCGACGTCGGGTGCTCCACCGGCAACTTCGGCCAGGCGCTCGAGCAGCTGAAGCAGTGCACGGTGATCGGCGTCGACCTCAACAAGCAGGACGTCGCGGAGGCCAACGAACGCCTCACCGCCGCCTACGTCTTCGACATCACCAAGGCGGGCGCTGTCGACCTGCTCGGCACCTTCGACGTGGTCGTGTTCGCCGACGTGATCGAGCACCTCCCCGACCCGCGCGCTGCGCTACGCGCGGTGCACGGCCTCCTCAACGAGGGCGGGATCGTCGTCTACTCCATCCCCCACATGGGCCACCTGTCGGTGAGGCTCGACCTGCTCGAGGGACGCTTCCCCTACGCCGAGCTCGGCCTGCTCGACCGCACCCACCTGCACTTCTACGACCGGCACGAGGTGCACGACGTGTTCGCGAGCTCCGGTTTCAGCGTGACGAACGAGAATCCCACCGTCGTCGGCTACCCGCCGGAATGGACGGCCCAGCGGCTGCGGGCGATCGGGCTGGAGGCCACGCCGGCCTTCTTCGACATGCTGCGCGTCACCGAGGCGGAGGTGTTCCAGTACATCGGCACGGCGGCGCCCTCCGGAGCGGCGGCACTGCACACCCCGCAGCGGGACGCCTACGTGTTCCCGCCCGACGAGGTGCTCGAGAAGTCGAACCGGCTGCTGGCCGAGAACCTCGCGCTGGCAGAGGAGAACGCCCGCCTCGGGGCGCAGTTCGCCGAGCTGCAGGCGTGGGTGGTGCAGTTCAAGCGGAACCCGGCGCGGGTGGTCGCCGGCTCCGTGAAGCGGCGACTCACCCGGCGCTGAGCCGGAGCGGCGTCTAGACGAACGCGGCCTTGCCGGTGATCGCGCGCCCGACGATCAGGGTGTTCATCTCCCGGGTGCCCTCGTAGGAGTAGATCGCCTCGGCATCCGCGAAGAAGCGGATAACGTCGTAGTCGAGCACGATGCCGTTTCCGCCGAAGATCTCCCTGCTCCACGCCACCGTCTCGCGCATGCGGGCGGTGGTGAACGCCTTGGCGAGCGAGGCGTGCTCGTCGCGCTGGGTTCCCTCGTCGAGCATCTGCGAGACGCGGGTCACCATGCCGATCGATGCGGTGATGTTGCCGAGGCTGCGCGCGAGAAGGTCCTGCACGAGCTGGTGCCCGCCGATCTCCTTGCCGAACTGGATGCGCTCGCCGGCGTAGGCGACCGCCGCCTCGTAGGCGCCGACCGAGTTGCCGACGGCGGCCCAGGCG
>Ga0247813_10003324_pt1 | contig 10390 bp, 10 predicted proteins | sample UWRJL169409C1_FD_180719 | JGI IMG/M metagenome (GOLD analysis project Ga0247813, IMG submission 180719) | Plant litter microbial communities from Arlington Agricultural Research Station in Wisconsin, United States - UWRJ-L169-409C-1 | ecosystem: Environmental > Terrestrial > Plant litter >... | reverse complement strand
GCGCACCGCCAAGGCTATTGACGCCGCCATCAACGCCCTCGAAGGCGACGAGAAGCTCGGTGCCCAGATCGTGCGCCGCGCCGTCGAAGCCCCGCTCAAGCAGCTCTGCTTCAACGCCGGCGTCGAAGGCGCCGTCGTCGTCCAGGCCGTCCTCGCGAGCAAGGGTGCCAACGGTTACAACGTCGCCACCGGTGTTTACGAAGACCTCGTGAAAGCCGGCGTCGTCGACCCGACCAAGGTGACCCGCACCGCGCTGCAGAACGCCGCGTCCATCGCCGGCCTCCTGCTCACCACCGAAGCGATCATCACCGACGCTCCGGAGAAGAACTCCGCTCCCGCCGCTCCCCAGGGCGGCCACGGCGGCGGCATGGACTACTAAATCCCGCCAGCCATCAGGCAGCGCGACAACCGCCCGTGGTTCGCGTGTAAGTAACCACGAGTTCGATACAAAACCGGCGCACCTTAACGGGTGCGCCGGTTTTTTGCGTCTGATGCAACAAGCTTGCCGAGCCTGCGCGGGCCGTGTTCCGTGCCTCGGTCCCGCCCATCAATGTCCGTCTACCCCGCTGACTTGGTATGAAATACAAACGCATGGTGATCGTCGCGTTGGTGGCCATGGCCATCGGCGTCGTTTTGAGCCGTGTCACGCATCAGGCTCCCTCCGCCGCTCGCACCGCGGCATCGGTGAAGTCAGAGAAATCCGCGCCCGCCGGCATGGTGTTCATCCCCGCCGGTGAATTCACGATGGGCAGCGACGCCTACTACGCGTTCCCCAATGAAAAGCCCGCGCACACCGTGCGCATGCACTCGTATTACCTGGATGTGAACGCAGTGACCAACGCCCAGTTTAAGGCCTTCGTGGATGCCACGGGCTATCGCACGGTCGCCGAGCGTCCGGTTGACTGGGAAGAGCTGAAAAAACAGGTTCCGCCCGGCACACCCAAGCCGGCGGATGAGCAACTCGCGGCGGGTTCGCTTGTTTTCCATCCGACCACGGGACCGGTCGATCTGCGAAACATGACCAATTGGTGGACGTGGACCACGGGTGCCAACTGGCGACAGCCCGAAGGTGCCGGTTCCTCCATCACGGAGCGCATGAACCATCCCGTCGTGCAGGTCGCCTATGAGGATGCCGAGGCTTACGCGAAATGGGCCGGCAAGCGCCTGCCCACCGAGGCCGAGTGGGAATTCGCGGCGCGTGGCGGCTTGGTCAAAGCCCGCTATGCCTGGGGCGACGCCGATCCGCATCCCTCGACGGGCAGCCATCTCGCCAACACGTGGACGGGCGATTTTCCTTGGCGCAACACTGCGACCGACGGGTTCGTCGGCACGTCGCCGGTCGGCTCGTTTCCGCCGAACGGTTACGGCCTCTACGACATGTCGGGTAATGTCTGGAACTGGTGCTCGGATCTTTATCGCGGTGACACATTCGCCGCGCGTGCGGATCAACCCGAGATGTGCGGAAACCCCTCCGGCCCGGATCTGCGTTTGCAGGAAACGCGCGTCGAGGGCGATCCGTCTCCCGCCGCGGTTCCGGGACAGGTCCGTCATGTGACCAAGGGCGGAAGTTTCCTTTGCAATCCGGCCTACTGCGAAAGCTACCGGCCCGCCGCCCGCCGCGGCACACCGCCCGACACCGGCACGAGCCACATCGGCTTCCGCTTGGCCAAGGATCTTTGAGTTTCAGAAAGAGCGCGGATGGTCCGAACGCCGTGACGTGGGTTAAGAAGGGACGGCCTTATGTCTATTTGATTGCAATTAAGCGGAGCCCAATTCTATAAGTTGGCTCCGGTGAGTCGCATCGAGGTTTGGCATTCGTTGTTTACCCTTTGTCGTCGGTGAGCGGGTTCCGTTGATGGATCGGCAGGTCGGCTAGGATTTTCAAATCGCCTTTGAATTTTTCCACCTATGAAAACTACCCCTGTTCGTGTGTGTATGGCCCTTGCGGCCGCCTTGTCGGCCACGCTGTCGCTTTCGGCTGCCGACAACGAAAAAACCTCCTTCTCGGTCGCGCCCACCGCCGCCTGGCTGGAGACCTCGGCCGGTGACATTGATCTGGCCGGCATGGGTGGCACCGCGCAGTTGCACCTAGGCGAACTGCTGATTTTCGACGCGTCCTTGCGCGGTTCCTACGCCTACCTCACCGCGACGGATTCTTCGGATGTTGAGCGGCAGGACGGCGATGTGGACTTGGTGCTCTCCGGCTCGCTGCTTGGCTTTCTGGTCCCGTATGCCACGGCGGGTGTAAGCTACGACAAAACGGATGCCATCGCCTATTCCGGCAGCAGCGACTGGGACGCCGGCTTGGCGTTGGGCGCAGGCGTGGAGATCACGATCATTCCCAAGCTCCTGAGCGTCACGCCCGCCGTCCGCTATGTGGAGGCCGAGCATACCGACACGGCGACCTATTCGTTGGATGCCCAGTTTCATCTGAGCATCATCGCGGTGGGCGTGCGCGCCGCTTACGAGGACAACCTCAGTCGCGACGGCGACTGCACCACGGTCGCCGCGTATGCGTCGTTTCGGTTCTGAGTGATTCTGAGCCGAGGTTGCGGCGATTTTTTCTCCGGTGAAAATGTTCATGTGTGACTGAGGGACTCCTGTCGTGATGGTTTCTAGTTAATTGCATTAATTTGATGCTTATCAATTTGTTGCGAATTAATATCCCGTTCTGGCATCACTGAAGCAGAGGCTGCTGGTCTCGATCTGCCCTTGTCGCGAGTCGCAGCCATCCGCTTTCCATGAACAAACACCCTTCCTACCCCCGGATCGTTTCCGTTCTCCTCGGCACATTGGTTCTCGGCGCGTGGCCTTGTGCCGCCCAGTCATCCGCTCCGCCTTCACCGCCCGCCGGTCAGTCTCTTGACCAGGCCGCCGACGATCCCACGGCTTCGCTGATGTCGGTGCAGTGGGCGGATTGGTATACCGCGCGGTTTCACGGCATCTCCGGCGAGGATGCCAATACGATGGTGATGCGTGCGGCCGTGCCATTCGCCACCGGCGAACTCAGCCACATCTTCCGCGCCACCGTTCCCTTTGTCACCGATCACCCGGTGCTCGATACCGGTCTCTCCGACATCACGCTGTTCGATCTCGTGGTGTTTAATGAGAGCTGGGGCCGCTGGGGGGTCGGTCCGGTTGTCCTGCTGCCCGCCGGCGGCAGTTCGCGCGGCTCCGAAAAATGGGCCGCCGGTCCCGCGGTCGGCTTCACCGCGCACCAAGGCAAATTGCTCTACGGCCTGTTCAACCAAAACCTCTTCAGTTTCGCCGGTGATGATGCCCGCACCGATATCAGCGCCTCCATCCTCCAACCCATCGTGAGCTACGGCCTCGGCGGCGGCTGGTCGGTCGGCGCATCCGAGATGACTGTCACCTACGATTGGGAAGGCGCCCGCTGGAGCAGTCTCCCGCTCGGGGCCAAGGTTGCCAAGATGCTCACGTTCGGCGGCACGCCCGTGCAGGTGAGCCTGCAATACGAACACGATTTCGCCGACGACGCCGTCGGTCCGGCCGACACGATCCGCCTCACCTTCAAGTTTCTTTTCCCTACGCACTGAGCCACCCGGCCCGCGTTCTTCACCCACGCCCGCATACCCCATGAAAACCAAGCTTCACGCCGTCGCATTCCTTATCGCACTGGTGTTATCGGCCGTTTCGCCGGCCCGCACTTCCGCCGCTCCCTTCGACCGTTCGGTGCAAACCCAGGTAAACTTCGAGGCGCCCATTCCGCATCCGGAGCAGGACAACGCCGTCGCGGCCAAGCTCGCCGCGCTCGAGGCGAAAACTGGCAAGAAGCCCAACATCGTCTGGTTGCTCGTCGATGACCTGGGCTACGGCGATCCCGGCTGTTACGGCGGCGGCGCAGTCGCCGGTGCGGCCACGCCCAACATCGACCGGCTCGCTGCGGGCGGATTGAAACTCACCTCCTGCTACTCACAGCAAACCTGCACGCCGACCCGTTCCGCGATTCTCACCGGACGCCTGCCCGTGCGCCCCATCCTCGGCGGCGACAAACTCACCGAAAATCCCTGGGCCGACGAGATCAGCCTGCCGAGGCTGCTCGGCGGCACCGGCTACGCGAGCGTCCTGGTCGGCAAGTGGCACGTCGGCGAACCCGAAGGCATGCGTCCGCACGATGTCGGCTTCGACGAATACTACGGCTTCTACGCCGCCCAGAAGGAGATTTCCCAGCGCGTGGACAAACGCCGTTTCCCCAAGTTGTCCATCGACCGGGAGCAGGCCGAGGCGTTCAAGGAACTCGGTCTCGGCCACAGTCTCGTGCACGGTTTCAAGGGCGGAAAAACCACCGAGGTCGCCTCCGTCGAATCCACCGAGGACATGGCCCGCGCCGATCAAAAGCTGGCCGATTTCACCGTCGCCAAAATCAAGGAACTGGCCGCGGCGGGTAAGCCGTTCTTTCTCGAGCACGCGTTCATGAAGGTTCACTGCGACAACTTCGCGAACCCGGACCTCGAGGGGCTCAGCGCCGCGAAATATCCCTATAAAGACGCCGTCGCCGAGGTGGACCAACATGTCGGCCTCATCGTGAAGGCGCTCGCCGATGCCGGTGTTTTGGAGAACACACTCGTCTTTTTCACCTCCGACAACGGCCCGCAGATGGACGCCTGGCCCGACGCCGGCTACACCCCGTTTCGCGGTGCCAAGGGGACCACCTTCGAGGGCGGCGTGCGCGTGCCGGGCATCGCCTACTGGCCGGGCATGATCGCTCCCGGACGCGCCAGTGACGAGGTGTTCGACCTCATGGACCTCTTCGGCACGACGCTCAAACTGGCCGGCGTATCCGCCGATAAACTACCCGCTGACCGTTATTACGATTTCGTGGACCAGACGTCCTTCCTGCTCGCTGACGACGGCCGCTCCAACCGCGAGGCGGTTTATTTCTGGTGGGGCGCGCAGCTCATGGCCTGCCGCATGCACGAATATAAAGCGCACGTGAAGGTCATTCTCCCGCAGGCGCCGCATATGCACATCGACCTGGCCACGATTCAGGACGTCGGTCTCGCGCCGTGGTTTTTCAACCTCTACCTCGACCCCAAGGAAGAGATGACCGTGGGCCACCGCCTCGACCCTTGGATGGCCAGCGTGACCGGCAAACTCAAAGCCCACGCCGCCACGTTTAAAAAATACCCGCCTAAACAGGTCGGGTTGTGACCTGTCCGCCCGGTCCGTCCCTGTCTGGTCATCAGCGCAACCGCCACGAAGCCGGGATCGGCAATCCATTTTGAAACACCCCGTTTAGCTCAAACGCCGCCTCGCTTTTAGATCTTTCTTTCCCCGCCCCAACCCAATCCACCCATGAAATCACCACATATCCGTCTCATCGGCCTGATCAGTATGGTCGGTTTTGCATTCCTACCCGCGGCGCTCTCGCAGCCCAAAAAACCCAACATCCTCGTGATTTGGGGAGACGACATCGGCTGGCAGAACGTCAGCGCTTACGGCATGGGCACGATGGGCTACACCACGCCCAACATCGACAGCATCGGCAACCAAGGCATCAAGTTCACCGATCATTATGCGCAGCCTTCGTGCACCGCCGGTCGCGCAGCGTTCATCACCGGACAGTATCCGATCCGCTCCGGCATGACCACGGTCGGCCAGCCGGGCGATCCGCTTGGGTGGCAGCCCGCTTCGCCGTCCCTCGCCGAGGTCATGAAGGCCCAGGGCTACGCCACCGGGCACTTCGGCAAAACCCATCTCGGCGACCGCAACGAGCACCTGCCGACGAACCACGGTTTTGATGAGTTCTTCGGCAATCTCTACCACCTCAACGTCTCGGAGGAGGACGAGCAGCGTGACTACATCAACTTCGCCAAAAACTACCCGGGCGGGCCGGAGGCCTATGCGAAAAAGTTCGGCGCACGCGGCGTGATCCATTCCTTCGCCACGGACCGGGATGATCCCACGGTGGACCCTCGCTTCGGCAAGGTCGGCAAACAAAAGATCACCGACACCGGCTCGCTGACACAGGAGCGGATGAAGGATTTTGATGGCGGCGAAGTCATCCCGCTGGCGGCGAAGTCATCCCGCTGGCGGAGAAGTTTATGAAGAAGGCGAAGGACGAGGGGAAGCCGTTCTTCATCTGGCTGAACCCGACGCGCATGCATGTTTATACGCGGTTGAATGATAAATGGCGTTATGCGGCGGAGAAGATCACCTCCGAGTCCGATCTCCATGGCTCCGGCATGATGCAGCACGACCACGATATCGGTGGGGTGCTCCAGTATCTCAAAGACAACGGCCTCGATGAGAACACCCTCGTTTGGTATTCCACCGACAACGGCCCCGAGCATTCCTCCTGGCCCCACGGCGGCACCACGCCTTTCCGCGGTGCGAAGATGGGCACCTTTGAGGGCGGTATCCGCGTGCCCTCCCTGCTGCGCTGGCCCGGCGTCATCAAGCCCAACCAGATCCTCAACGGCATCCAGACGCACATGGATATGTTCACGACTCTTGCGGCGGCGGCGGGCGTTCCCGATGTCGCGGCGAAGGTGATGGCCGAAAAGAAGCAATACCTCGATGGCGTGAACAACCTCCCGTATTGGACGGGCGAGACGAAGGACTCCGCCCGCGATAGCCTGTTCTATTACTACGAGAAGCGGTTGACGGCCGTCCGCCTGGGACCGTGGAAGTTCCACTTCTCCGAAAAGGAGACCTACTACAGCAATGTCCAGCCGCGCACCGTGCCGTTGCTCTTCAACCTCCGCATGGATCCCTTCGAAAGCTACGACAACGAAGACTCCTACGGCCACCTCTTGCAGAAAATGTCCTGGCTGATGGGCCCGATGAGCGAGCGGTTGCAGGCGCATCTTAAGACCCTTGCCGAGTATCCGCCGGTGCAGGGAGCCAAGTCCTTCGACATGTCGAACGTCGTCGAGGACTACCTTAAGAGCGCCAGTCAGTAACCGCGTCCCGTTGATCGTTCACCCCGGGCCGCGTCGGTTTATCCGCACGCGGCCCGCTTTTTCCTCTACGTGCTGGATCGCGTGGACGCCCTCGCTCCGCAGCACCCGGAGAGGAAGTAACACGATCCCTGCGTGCCGTTTCTCAAGGGCGCTTCGCATTGCGCGTCCCTCCTGACGATGCAAAACGCGAATGAGTCTGGGATCGCGATTCGCCTATCGGGCAACGGGCGCGAGGTCTCGACAAGATGGCCACCCGTGGCTGGATAGGGGGCGCATGAAAGCCGGCTGGACCCGAATCCATCCCTGAGACTCCATCCGTCATGATCGAACAGGTGCTTCATCACATCTTCACCAGCCAATGGTTGGTCATTCTTATCGTGGGCGCGTTGCTGTTGCTCGCGGCCGAGGCGGGTTTCCGCATCGGTCTGCGGTTGCACCTGAGAAAAGACGAGGCGCGCAAAGCCCAGGTCGGAGGGGTGCAGGGCGCGATCCTCGGCATGCTCGGCCTGTTGCTCGGCTTCACCTTCGCGATGGCGGTCGGGCGTTACGACACGCGGCGTTCGCTCGTGCTCACCGAGGCCAACGCCATCGGGACCACCTTTCTGCGCGCCTCCCTCCTGCCGGCGGCGCAGCAGGCTCCGGTCGAGGAGTTGCTCCGCCAGTATGTCGATGCGCGCCTCGGTTTTTATGAGGCGGGCGAGAGCCGTGAAAAGCTGGCGGAGGCGGAACAGCTGACCTCGCGGATCCAGGGTGATTTATGGACCCACGCCGTGGCGGCGGCCAAGGCGGAGCCGACCGCGCCGGTGGTGAGTTTCATCACGTCGCTCAACGACACGATCGATTGCGACGCATCGCGGATGAACGCGCTGCGCACGCATGTGCCGGGCGCCGTGTGGATGCTGGTTCTGGCGATCTCGGTCTGCGGATGCTGCATCAGCGGCTACGCGGCCGGCTCGAGCGGAGTGCGCAACGGGTTTTCCAGTTTCGTTCTGCCTCTGACCATCGCGGTTGCCATCACGCTCATCGCCGATCTCGACCGCCCGCGCGGTGGCATGATCGGCATCAGCCAGCAGCCGATGCACGACGTGCGCGATTCCCTGCGCGCGGCCTCCCGCAAGTGAACGCGCGCGCGCTGCTTCTCGCGGGGTTGACGGGGCTGACGGCCGCGACCGCGAGCGCGGACATGCGGCAGGTCCTGGACTCCATCCGCGAGAGCGAGTTTCGGTTTTCACGCTCGGGTTCGCAGGTGCCGATGATTCCGATGGGTTGGGTGGCGGAGACGTATTATCCGGGGGTGATTTTTAAACCGGAGAACGCCGCGCTGCCGTCCGCCAAGGTGGAGGAGAATACCGTCGGCGTCGGTGTGGTGATGCCCGCGTATGTGGCGCGTCGCGACATGCTGCTCCTCGGCGGCGATGTCGCCTGGGATGAGGTTTCGGTGCGCTCGGGGCCGTATCGCGATCAAAGCGTGGTGCGGGTCGCGCCGGTGGCCGCGTGGCTGCACCAATGGGACGAGGACGATCTGACGGGTGTGTTCGCCGCGCCGATTTTCAGCAAGAACCAGCTCGGCGACAGCGACTGGGCGCTTAACGGTTACGCGGGCGTGATCGGCATGCACTGGTTCAGCGAGTCGCTGCAACTGCTCTACGGCGGGGTTTACCAAAGCGATTTTGGGCAGAGCGTGTTTTATCCGTATCTCGGCGCGCAGTGGCAGCCCGATGTCCGCTGGTCGGTGACGCTGGTTTTCCCGTGGCCGTCGATCACGTATGCGCCGGCCGACCGGTGGATCGTGCAGACGCTGATCGCGCCGGGCGGTTCGTCATGGGTGGGGAGGGGAACGGGCTACGAAACCACGCAGTCGCTCAATTCGTGGAACTGGACGGTGAGCGCGGGCTACCGCGTCCATGGAAAATTCTGGCTCTCGGCCGGCGCGGGCGTGGCCGGGTTGCGCGGACTGGCGATCACAAGTTCGGACAACCGCACGCGCTTCGAGGCGCGCCCGTCGCCGGTGTTTACGTTGAGCGTGCAGTTCCGCCCGTGAGCCTGCGCACGGAGTTCAGCGCGCGAGCGTCTGGACGTGCGCGTGCAGATCGGGCCAGCGCGCGGGCGGGATGGCGGGGCCGAGATGGCGCACGCATTCCGAGCCGAGCCGCGAACCGAGGGCGCCCGAGGCGAGCGGCGACCAGCCGCGCAGGTAACCATAGAGAAAACCGGCGGCCCAGGCGTCACCCGCGCCGGTGGTGTCGATGACCTGCGGAGCGGTCACCGGGAGGATGCGGTGAAGCTCGGAGCCCTTGGCAACCCAGGCGCCGTCCTTGCCGATCTTCACGGCGGCGAGTCCGCCAAATTCGGCGAGACGGCGGGCGAGGGCGGGGTAGTCGTGGCCGACACCGGGGAAGAGGGCGTGGATCTCGTCCTCGTTGGCGAAGACGATGTCGATGCCGTGGTGGAGCTGGGCGAGGATCCAGTCGCGCGCGGCGTTGACGACTTCGAAGGAGGCGAGGTCGATGCTGATCGTGCAGCCGGCGGCGCGGGCGGCGGCGATCACGGCGTTGGCGAGATCGCGGTTGAAGAGCAGGTAGCCCTCGATGTGGGCGTGGCGGCAGCCGCGAAAGTCGGCGGGGCTGACCTCGCCCGGACCGAGAGTCATGGCGGCGCCGAGGCAGGTGCGCATCGTGCGGGCGGCGTCGGGCGTGATGAGGGAAACGCAGCGGGCGTTGGCGAGGTCGGCGTATTTGAAACGCGATACATCGCCGCCGGACTGGCCGAAGTTTTCCTTGTAGGCGCGGGCGGTGGCGTCGTTGCCCAGCTTGCCGAGGAACGTGGTGCGCAGGCCGAGACGCGCGGCGCTTACCGACGTGTTGCCGGCGGAGCCTCCCGCGACGGTGGCGGGGTGGTTCTCGAGCCGGCTGACGATGGCTTCCATCTCGTCGGCATCGACGAGGACCATGCCGCCCTTGGCCCCGGTGAGCGTCGTCAGGAACGTGTCCGGCACCTGCGCAAGCAAGTCCATGATCGGAGAACCGACCCCGATGAGATCGAATTGAAAGGAGGAAGCGGGAGCGTGGGCGTGGGCGGACATGCGGGAGGACAGTAGCGAGTAGCGGGTAGTGAGCAGCGAGTAGGCGGACCCTGAGGCGATGGGGGGAACGGGAGGCCGGTGGCGGTTAGTTCGAGATGGTGATGCTCGTGGCGAGGAGCGGCTCGTCATCCACCTCGATGATGATGGAGTATTCGCCGGCCTGGGGAAACGAGAGGTTGCGAATCTCGTTGATGAGATTGATACGCTGCATGGGGCTCTGGGACTCGAATTCGCGCTCGATGAGCGGCTTGGTGTTGGTGGCGTCGAGGCCGAGGGAAATCTTGATCTTGTGTTTGCCGGAAGGGACGTCGCTGAGCGTGAGGAACCACACCATGAACGGATGCACCACCGGGAACTGGCGGCCGCGGATGTTGGAGAAAAC
>Ga0247813_10003323_pt1 | contig 10390 bp, 5 predicted proteins | sample UWRJL169409C1_FD_180719 | JGI IMG/M metagenome (GOLD analysis project Ga0247813, IMG submission 180719) | Plant litter microbial communities from Arlington Agricultural Research Station in Wisconsin, United States - UWRJ-L169-409C-1 | ecosystem: Environmental > Terrestrial > Plant litter >... | reverse complement strand
CGGTCTGGCGGTTGATGACGCCGGCGATGAGGGTGCGGACGGCGGTGTCGGTGGCGGCGAGAGGAAGGTAGGGCCAGACTTGGGCGGCGGAGTCGCGCAGCCACATGGCGTCGATGTCGCCGGTGATGACGTAGGTGTCGGGGCGTCCGGAGGCGGCGATGTGGTGGTCGATGGTGGTGTCGAGGGTGTTGGGGAGACAGTTCTCGAAGAGCCAGGCGAGTTCGGGGTCGGCGATGGAGGCGGAGACTTGGGTGATGAGGGCTTCGACGGCGGCGTTGGTCCAGCGGCGGTCGGTGACGGGCGGGCGTTGGGAGGTGAAGGAGGAGGAGGACACGGGGAGATTATTTAATATTAATGATTGATGATTTATGATTGGGGGCGGGGAGCGGTTTTTTAACCACGAAAAACACGAACTCCACGAAAGGCGGAATCGGAGGAGAACGAGTAGACGAAGGAGAACGATGTGAAACGGGATAAAGCAGGACACCGCCCCGAATGGGGCGGTGTCCTGTAGGCTGGTTGCGTTATGACGGTTTAAGCGATGCGGCGGTTTCGGGGGCGGCGGGCGGTGACGGCGAGGAGTCCGAAGGCACCGGCGAGGAGCGCGTAGGTGGAGGGTTCGGGGATAGCGGAAGCGAAGCTGAGGTAAACATCACCGGCGACATTGTCATAGTTGACGGTGGCGATGAGGCCGGAGAGGCCGGTGACGTTGACGGAGCTGAAGGTGCCGCTGATCGAGGTGAGGTTGATGAACGTGACGTTGGAGCCGGCGGTGTAGCCGGAGCCGGTGAAGTCGAGGTTCAGCGTGCCGGCGATGGTGCCCGTGGCGGAGCCGGTGGTGGTGACGAGGTCGTAGGAGCCGCCCGTGAACAGACCGTCGGTGAACTGGAAGGTGCTGGTGGTGCCAGCGCTGAGGGCGAAGGTGCCGCCGTTGGCGATGGTGACGGTGCCGGGGGAGTTGCCGGGGCCGAAGGTGCTGGCTCCGGTGAAGGCGAGGGAGTTGACGGTGCCCGATCCACCGAAGGTGCCGGAGTTGATCGCAACAGCCGCGGCGGTGCCCGCGGTGCCGAGTTGGAACGTGCCGGAGTTGACGGTGACGGTGCCGGCGGTGCCCGTGCCGGAGAGGGCGAGGGTGGCGCCGGAGCCGACGGTGGTTGCGCTGGAGGCGATGGAGCCGGAGACGATCAGCGTGCCGCCCGAGACGGTGGTGGCACCGGTGTAGGAGTTGGTGGCGCTGGAGAGTGTCCAAGTGCTGGTGCCGGTCTTGGTGACGGAGGTGGCAGCGGTGCTGTTGACGATAGCGCCGGCGATTTCACCGGTGCCGGCGGAGGAGCCGGAAAGGGTGAGGGTTTTGAGGCCGTTGCCCGTGGCGGTGAAGTCGCTGGTGAACTTGAGGAGACCGGTGCCGGCTTGCTCGATGCCGCCGCCGCCGGTGGTGCCGGCGAGGTTGATGACGCGGTCGGTGATTTCACCCGTGCCGGTGACGCTTAGGATACCGGTGGTGTTGGTGGCGCCGAGACCGATGGTGCCGTTGGCAACGGTGACGGGGCGACCGAGGGAGCTGGAGGCGAGCAGCGGGGTGCCGCCATTGACGCTGTTAAGCGTGACGGCACTGAGGGTGCCGTTTTGGACGGTGGTGACGTTGGTGTAGGTGCTGCTCGTGCCGGAGAGATTCAAGGTGCCGGTGCCGATTTTCGTCAGAGTGATTGTGCCACTGCCGCTTTGGGTGATCGTTCCATTGAACGTGCTGTTTGCGTTGTTGTCACCGACGAGGAGGGTGGCGTGGGAAGAGAAGGGTGTGACGATGCGGCCGTTACCAAACAGGCCGTTCATGCGGATGGTGGTGCTTCCGGATACCCCCAACGTGCCGTTCACATAAACATCACCGGTGCGGCTCGCGTTGGCGAAGTTGGGCAGGGCGTTTGTAGCGGAAACGATCAGCGAGCCATTGATGATCGTATTGCCCGTGTAGGAATTGGTGGCACCAAAACTGACGCCGCCTTGAACACTGGTGGCAATGCCGGTGTCATAAATTGTCAGGCCGCCGCTGCCGTTGATGCCGCCTGAGAAGGACAATGTTTTGGAGTTGGCCGTGCCGGACGTGCCGATGATGCCTTCGGATGTCCCAAAGTTGATCGCTTTGCTGATCGTGGTGGCATTGTTGTTTCCGCCCAAGGAGAGATCGGCAAAGATCGCGCCGCTGGTGATGGTAAGGGTGCCGGCACCGGAGAGAACGGTGGCTGAAGACGCCGCGTTGTTCAGGAAGAGTGAGTTGATGCTGGTGGTATCGGTGGAAACAACCGGGCTGGCTGCGCTCAGCTTGACATTGTTCGTGGATGCCAAGGAGGGGATGGCCGTGTCATATTCTCCTGCGGTCAGCACCCGGATGCCGTTGGTGTCGTAAGTAACAAAACCACTGGGGATTCCGCCGGCCGTGGCGGCGCCGACGGCCCACGGAATGATGCTGATGTTTTGGGTGCCGGCGGCACCGCCGCCGCCGATTAAAGTCGGGGCGGTGCCGGTGAAGACGATATTCGCGGTGCCGGCCGTGTTGCTGGCGATGGTGTTGGCGCCGAGGTTGGTGCCGCGGAAGAAAACCACTCCGTTATTCAGGCGGGTAAGAATATCGGCACTCAGACGTGCGTTCATGGCCGGATCAGCCGTGACGGTCACGGTGTTGGCGCCGGGGCTGCCGAAGGTCGAAGGGGCATCAACAGACAGCGCGCCGGTGATGATGTCGGACGAGTTAGCGGTGGCGTTGCCGAGGACGTTGAGCGACGCGGCTTTTAATTTAACGCTGGCAGCGCGGGTGGTGCCAGTGGCGCCGGCGGTGCTGCTGTCGAAGGTGAGGCCCGAGCCTGTGCTGGCGGTGATGGCGGATGCAGAGGCGTTGGTTGCGGGACCCCGGAAGCTGAGGGTGCCCGCGCCGTTGATCGTGATATCCTGACCGCCGGCAAGGCTTTCGGTGATGGCAAGGGTGCCAGCAGCAATGTTGATGGTTTGGCTCGATGTGAGGGATGCGATATTGCCCGTGTAGAGAAGGGTTCCCGCGCCGGCTTTGGTGATGTCGAAGATGTTGCCGCCGGTGATGGTGCCGCCGAGGGTCAGGGTATTGGCAGTGGCGGTCAGGGTGAGCGGACCGGTGATCGCCACGGCACCGGTGCCGAGGTTAAGAGATTGGGCGCCGGTGAAGGTGAAGCTGCCGTTGAGGATGATCGCGTTGTTATTGGCGAGCACGAGGCTGGCGACCGTGCTGTCGAGAGTGGTGCCGGAGCCGATAGTGAGGGTGCTGGCAGTGGCGCCGAGTGCGCTGGTGCTGCCAAGCTTGAGCGTGCCGGCTGTGAGGGTGACGCCGCTCGCGTTGGTGTTGGTGCCGCTAAGAGTCAGGCCCGTGCCGGTGCTGTTTTGAGTGATGAGGCCTACGTTAGCACCGATGTTGGCGCTGATCACGGTCGCACCAGTAGTGCCGGAATTGGTGATCGTGCCGGTGTTGTTTACGGTGCCAGTGCTTAGCAGGAGCGTATTGTTGGAATTGGAATTAAGGGTGATGTTGCCGGTATTGGACCAAGAGCCGGATACGGTGTTGGTGATTCCACTGTTGATGATAACATTCAATGCGCCGGTGAAGCTACCGGCACTGGTGGTCGTCGAAGCGGAGCCGAAGGTCAGTGTCTTGGTGGTCCCGCTGCTGTTGGTGACGGTGCCGTTATTGGTCACGGTGCCGAGTGTTTGATCGAAGCCGTTGAGATCAAACGTGCCGCCGGCCGCAGTGGTGAGTGCGTTGCCGCTGACGATTGCGGTGGTCGAGCCGAGTTTGAGCGTGCCCAAGGTCACGGTGCTGGTCCCGGTGTAGGTGTTGGCTCCGGTGAGCGTGAGAATCGCACTCGCGTTGTTGACGTTGATGGCGGTGGTGCTGCCAGCGGAACCATTTTCGATCACGCCGGCGAACGTGGAGGTCGTCGCGCCATTGATGGTGAAGACCGCGGCCGTGGCGCTTGAGTTGGTGATTTTTTGATTGGCGGCCGTGCCTGCTGTGGTGATGGAGTTGATGTTGCGAGCCGCGCCAACGAGATCGAGAACGGCGCTGTTGCCCGTGCTGCCGATCGTGATCAAACCCGAGCCGGCGCCCGAACCGGTTAATCTTACGGTGCCTTGCTGGATGTTCAGGCCTCCTGAAAATGTGTTGGCGGCCCCTAGGCTTAATGTCCCGCTGCCGAGCTTGGTGACTGTAGTCGTGCCTGCGCTGGCATTGCTAACGATACCATTGAGAATCGTGTTGCCGGAGCCGTCTATCGTCAGGGTGCGGGGAATGCTCGTGCTGGCGTTGGTGATCGTGCCGCCGACCGTAAAGGTGTTGGCCGAGTTGTTCAGCCAAGTTTGGTCTCCGCCGAGTGAGAACTTTGCGCTGCCGGTGCTCACGGCACCGCTGCCGCTGTTGAGTTGGATGCCGACGCCGGAGACTCCGTTAAGGGTGAGGGTGCTAGTGCCCGCACCGAAGGTGACGCCGGCGGTGTTGCCTGCGTCGAAGAGCAGCTGACCGATGGTTAAGTTACCATTGGCGGACGGGGAGTTGGTGTAGGTGGCCGCATTCCAGCGGGCGATGTCAGTGGCGGTGGGCGTGGTGCCGCCCCAGTTGGTCAGCGCGCCGGACATATTGGCGCTCGTGGTGCCCGTCCACTCAATCGTGGCTGCGCTTGCGATGTGGGTGCCGAGGAGGACGGTGGAGGCGAGCGCGATGAGGGCGCGATGGGCAGGCGTGGGGACGGACGGGGTATTCATGGGGTGCGGGTCGTGTCAGCTAGACGGAATTTTCTAGGGTGAAATATGGGGGTGGGTTCGGCGACGGCAAGGGGGGCGGGGCGCAACTAGTTGCGTGCAGATGTTTGCTATTAATCAGCGATTTATAGATGTCGGTGTTCTTGGATGAGTTCGAGCCCGAAGGCACGTCGGGGCTCCCGGTTCCGGAATTTACTTCAGACCGAGACTAGATTCGCGCCGTGGGTGCGGATGACTTCGCGGTAGAAGGCGGCGGAATCCTTCGGGGTGCGTTGCTGGGTTTTATAGTCCACATGCACTAGTCCGAAGCGCGGGAGGTAGCCGGCGGACCATTCGAAATTATCCAGGAAGGACCAGTAGTAATAAGCGCGGATGTCCACGCCGTCGGCGATGGCGCGGCGGAGTTCTCGCAGGTGGCGTTTGATGAAATCAATGCGCAGCGGGTCGGGCGCGGTGCCTTCGGCGGTGATCCAGTCCATCGAGGCGAGTCCGTTTTCCATGATCTCGATCGGCAGGCGGTAACGTTCGGCGAGGAGTTTTGCGCCCCAATACAGGCCCTCGGGCTGGACCTGCCATTTCATCATCGTGACGGGTTCGCCGGCAGATTGCTGGGGGCGCGCCCAGTCCATGTAGTAATTCCAGCCGAGGTAATCCATCGGCGCGGAGATCTCGCGGAGGTCGGCCGGCTGCACGGTGTCGGTGACGATGTCGCCGTAGAAGGCGCGCACTTCGGGGCTGTAGTCGCCGGTGAAGAGCGGGTCGATCCAGAGGTGCGAGGACCACCAGGGTTTGTCCTTCGGGAAGGCGAACGCTTCGGTGCGCGCGTGCTCGATGCCGGCGGCGTCGAAGCTCAGCGGGGTGTTGACGTTTTGGTTAAACGCCTGGCCGATGCGGGCGGGGCCCCGGGTGTTGGCGCGGAGCACGGAGACGGCGCGTCCGTGGGCGAGGTTCAGGTGATGAACGAGGCGGAAGTAGTCGCGGTGCGAGAGGCTGACGCCGGGCGCGTGGATGCCGAGGTGATGGCCGAGGGAGCCGACGTTGCCGGCTTCGTTGAGGGTGCACCAGTTGCTGACGCGGTCGCCGAGGCGGCGGGAAACGAGGTCGGCGTAGTCGGCGAATTTTGCCGCGATGTCGCGGTTGAGCCAGCCGCCCTGGCAGTGGAGCGCGTGCGGGAGATCCCAGTGGAAAAGTGTAATGAGCGGTTGGATACCGGCGGCGAGCAGGGCGTCCACGAGGCGGTCGTAGAAGGCGAGGCCGGCTTCATTGGCGCGGCCCCCACCTTCGGGGAGGACGCGGGGCCAGGAGACGGAGAAGCGATAGGCTTGTAGGCCGACGTCGCGCATGAGGGCGATGTCCTCGGGCCAGCGGTGGTAGTGGTCGCAGGCGGTGTCGCCGGTTTGTCCGCCGGCAATTTTTCCGGACTGGGTGCAAAAGACGTCCCAGATGGAGAGGCCTTTGCCGTCTTCTCGGGCGGCACCTTCGATTTGATAGGCGGCGGTGGCGGAGCCCCAGAGGAAACCGGGCGGGAAGGCGGAGGCGGACATGGATGGAGAAGCGTGAAGGTCGAGGATTTGAAATGGTCTCGCGAAGGTCGGTCAAAGATCGGGCGAAGGTTCGGAATAAGGAGAGAACAGGCGGGGGAGGCGGGCCTGCAGGTTTGATGGAAACGAGTGAAATCAGGCCGTGCGCGCGATCAGGTCGGCAACGGGGACAAGGGCGACATCCACGCGGTCATGAATCGTGGTCGTGTAGCAGATGTAGCGATCTTCGAGGCAGAATTGAGGATGGGGGTGCAAGTGGGTGCAGCGAGTGAGGTGCGGCGCGAGGGGCCCGCGGTTGACGATCTCGATTTCCTTTCCCGTGACGGTGTCTCGGAAGAGGACGTGGCAGTCGGGGTTGCCGGGGGTGTCCATGCGGTCGGCGACGAGGTAGCGGCCCGTGCGGTCGGAGTGGGCGTGGGATAGGGCGCCGGGCCAGAGGAGCGTCTCTTCGCGGGTGGCGAGGGAGACTTTTTTCACGCCGACGCCGTAGTGGAGATACCAGATGTGCCGGCCGTCGGCGGACCACCATTCGTGTCCGCTGTGGGAGACGGGTTCGCGCAGGAGGGGTTGGGCTTTTTCGCCGCGGCGGACCAGCCAGATGCGGTGATAGGGCGTGGAGCCGTCGAAGGGCTGTCCGGTGCGTTCGGCGTCCTGCCAGTATTCGTGGGCGAAGAGTTGGAGGTCGGGATCGACGGGGCTGAAGAGGCCGTGGTCGAGGTAGCGGTTCTCGATGGTTTGCCAGAGGCGGAAGGGCGAGCCGTCGAGGGGGAGTTCGCCGAGGTGGACGGTGGCTGAGCCGTCGCGCTGGATGAAGCGGGCGTCGATGTTGACGGCGCGGCGGTCGGCGGAGAGGGACAGGTGGGTGGCGAGGAGGGCGAGTTGACCGGAGGCGAGCGCTGTGGGGAAGCGGTTGACGCGGATGGCGCGGTCGGTGGCGAGGGGGCCGCGTTTCCAGAGGTCGAGGTGGTTGGTCCAGTAGGCGTCGCCGTTCGTCGGATCAACGAGGGTGGATTCGGCGGGGAATTGGGTTTCCGGATACACGCGAACTTCGTTTTGGACGAGGTCGGCGACGGCGAGAGTCTGGATGGAGTGGAGTCCGCCGGGAGGCGGGTTGCCGGCGCGGAACCAGAGGTAGCGGCCATCGGCGGAAAAGGACGGGTGGGTGTAATAAAACGACTGCTGAACCGGTGCGGCGCGGGCGGTGAGGATGTAGCTGGCTACGCCAGAGGCGGGGTTGAGCCAGCGGGTGAAGAGGGGTGAGGTTTCCGGGGCGGGGGTAGACACTGGAACGGGGGGCGAGCGGAGGTGTTTAATCGCAGGTTGCGCAGAGGGGCGCAGGCAGCGGCGGATGGCTAACAGGGTGAATTATTCTTCTGGCAGAGGCGTCGCGGGCAGCGGAGGGGTATCATCTTCAGATTTTTTTTCGGCAAGCTTACGAGGCCAAGCAGGCAGGCTATGGATCGATATTTGTCCGCTGCGATCAGCGGCGAAGATGACGTTGCCGCGTTTGTCGGGGTTCAGTTCGATGACGTTATTGAAGAGCTTGCGCCATTTGGCACCGTCGGCACGCGAGACCTCAATTACGGTGACGTCACCGGCAGGACGTATGTAGGCGGTGCCGGAAGGAGGAATCTGCACGGCGCTGTCTTTATCATAGGAGACAAAGAGACGATGTTCAGTGAAGTTGTGCAGCTGCACAAAGCGAAGGGGAAGCAAGTCTCCGTTTTCAGGTATAACATGCATGCGATACCGGCCGACACCTTCAGACTGTGTTAGCAGTGTGAAGCGCGATGATCCCGGGGGGAACGTCGCGCTGGTGAGCGGGCGCGGCGGTTTGCCTTCCCCAGAGCGTAAGTCGGCGCGAGGACCGTAGAAATAGATCGTGGCTGATCCGGTGTAGGTATGTTGCGCGGAGCGCATGGAGGCCGTCACAGGCGAGATCACGTCCGTCTCGGAGTAACGCAGTCGAGGCAGATCGGTATTCCATGCGTAGAGGCTGAACTCCACGGAAACCTCGTTGGCAGCAGGCGGTTCGGCGTGTAGCGATCGGGTAGTTGCCAACAGCGCTATTAAAAGCAGAAACCTGAGATAAGTGTTCATCGAGTGGGTTTGGCCGCGGTTCCTTTTTCTGGGATTTTCCGAGGCCAAGGGGGCAGCGTATACATGGAAACGGGGCGGCCGGGGCTGGGGGCAAGGATGACATTGCCGCGACCGTCGACGGAGAGCTCGACCACGTTATTGAAGAGTTTGCGCCACTGACCGTTTTCTTCGATTGCGACACGAATAACAGTGGCCCGTCCGGCGAGTTTAATGACAGCGGACCCGATGGGCTGAAGTTGCACAACGCCACTATCATCGTAAGCGACAGCGAGGCGGCTTTCGGTGAAGTTATGCAGGCGGATCGAGTTTTCGGGAAGCGTGTCGCCATCCTCGGGCACGGCATACATGCGATAGCGGGCCGTGCCGTTTGCCACGGTGATGAGCGTGACGCGAGGGGCACCTTGAGGCAGCTTTACAGTGGCGGCGGGCGGGGGTGGTTCTCCTCCCTCGGCGGAGGGCAACTTAACGTTGGCCGTGTAGAAGTTGAGGGTGTCTGGCCCGACGTAGATTTGAGCGTTTGAGCGTGTGAACGACTCGACGGGGTGGATGGTGTTGCGGGGCGAGTAACGCAATGAAGGCAAATCAGTCTGCCATGCGAACAGGCTGAACTCCAAGGATACGGACTGGGGCTTGGCCGGCGGAGTCTGCGCTTGTAGGTGACCGCAGAATGAAAGGACGCAGTAAACTAAAAGGAGAGGGAGGCGCATGATCATCAGATGTCGGCGCTGGAGAGCCAGCGGAAGTCGATCACTCTGTAGCCGCGACCGAGGTTTTTGTTTAAGGCGGAGAGCACGGCAGGACTGTCCTTGGCCGCGTTGGTTGAGGAATCGACGTAGTCGGGTATACGTTGGACAATGGCCTCGCACCAGACGCGCGCTTTGCGGTCGGTCGAGTCCGTCGGGTTTACGACTTCGCCGTAGGCGCGGATCACGAAGGTGTCGGATCGCGCGGAGAGAGCCGATCCGACGGCTTGAAGAACATCGCCTTGAAGCAACCAGCCGGGCGTGGCGGTCGATGACCGGCCCGTGGGGCCGGGCCGGACGGCTTTGGTGATGTCCCATTCGACATGGGGAGCGTCGACGCTTTTGTCGGCAAAATAACTGGGAGCGGTGTTGTTGTAATTGGGCTTATACTGAGTGCTGTGCACGATCTCGCCGTTGAAGAGCACCCGGTCGCCGTAATCATCGGCTCCATCGGCGGTGACGACGTTGCCTCCTACGGTCTGATAGGTGTTCACGCCTGAGGCGGTGGAGTCGATGGCGGCTTGTAGCGTTCCGGAAAAACCGCGGCCCATCGGCACGGGGGTGGCAGACAAATTTCCCGAGGTGTCGGCGTCGTTGATCGTGGAGTTGAAGGAACCGCTGGCCGCGACCAGCGAGCGGTTGATGAAATGTGAGAGCGAGATGAAGGGGCCGCGGGCACGCACGCGCTTGACGATTTCCGCGGCTAGATTGTCGATCTCGGCTGCTGTCAGGCGGCGATAGCCTGCATAGGCGTTATCACCCGAGCCTGAAGTCTGGTAGCTGTTGTTGTTGGATTGGCTATTTTCAGGTTGCCAGAGTGTGCGAGGGAAAGGCGCGCCGTCGCTGTTGGTGTCGCTGTTGACTCGCAGTCCGTTGAGGCCGCCGAGGAGGGCGATCCAAGCGTCCTTGGAGGTCGAGTTGATGTTGAATGCGCCTTTAACAAGCAGGTGGGCGGCCGAGTCTTTATCGCGGACATCGTTCGCATCGGGGGCACCGTAAAATCCATATCGTAGATTAAGCGGTTCAAAGGCTCCGTTTTGCGGCACGCCTGAGAAAAAATAGCCATCCCACAGGGCCGTGTTAAGCAGGTAGGACATATCGAAGTAGCGCGTGCTGCCCGTGGGTCCGAGCGTGTAAGTGTTATTACGCGTCTGCACGGCGGCTCCGCGGGTCACGAAGGCATTGTTATACGAGTTGGCGATCGTGTAGGAGGGCTGAAACGAGATGGTG
>Ga0247813_10003320_pt1 | contig 10397 bp, 8 predicted proteins | sample UWRJL169409C1_FD_180719 | JGI IMG/M metagenome (GOLD analysis project Ga0247813, IMG submission 180719) | Plant litter microbial communities from Arlington Agricultural Research Station in Wisconsin, United States - UWRJ-L169-409C-1 | ecosystem: Environmental > Terrestrial > Plant litter >... | reverse complement strand
GGCCAATCATGATCTCATGAAAATATGCACCACCCAATAAACCGTTTATAGCAAGTGCACCGAGATATAAGATCGCAGTAAGGTTAATAAATATATATAAGAACAACCAAAAAATAGACATCACCAATGCAACACCGCTATTGTATCTGTTCTGCAGGAACTGCGGCATGGTATAGATCTTGTTTTTGATGTACACAGGCATAAAAAATACAGCAACAATAATCAGTGCCGCTGCCCCTACCCACTCATAAACCGCGACTGCAATACCGGCAAAAAAGCCATCACCGCTCATCCCGATAAACTGTTCTGCAGATATGTTGGAGGCGATGATAGAAGCACCAATTGCCCACCAGGTTAGCGAGCCTTCGGCAAGAAAAAAACTCTTTGAACTTCCATCAGTTTCAGTCTTTTTCCTGCGGTAAATGAGGTAGCCGTAAACGGAAACAATAATAAAGTAGGCAAGAAATACCAGGAGATCGGCAACGGAAATATGGTTCATTCAGAAATTTTCTTTACAGGAATTTTAGCGGCACATGATCATACGACCGTCCGAATTTAAATAAATTATTTAAACAGGTACTATACAAATAAAATCTCCACTAAAATTTCAGTGTCGATGGTAAATATTTAGCCACCAGATCTTCATAATATGGTCTTAGTTTTTTCCAATCCGGTACAACAGGACTCTTCGAATAAAGGTCGTAAGGATTAAAAAGAGCTACAGATTTGAATAATTCATGATCATGCGGTGTCATCAGATGGCTGTAGGCATTTTCTTTATGCTGTGGATAAAATGAATGGTACCTCAGCATATACAATGCCTGTTCCGGAAGATAGGGTTTCATCATATGGTATACATATTCATCATGTCCCCAGGTCATATGCACCTGATCTAAACCACAATTGGGTTCATAAACACCATACTTGGTATTATATCTGGGATCATATTGATCCTTATTATCCCTGAAAAATTCGGAGAAAACAATTTTGTCAGAAAATGCACAACCTACAGGATAGCTATCCCCAACCACTGCCCATTGTGGTTCGCCAAATAAGCACAGTACTTTCCCCATATCATGGAACAAACCAACAAGCACCATCCAGTCAGGATGACCATCCGCACGTATTGCCTCAGATGTTTGTAACAAGTGCTGAAACTGGTCAAGATCAGTATCCGGATCTGAATCATCTACTAGCTGATTCAGAAAATCAAAAGCATCCCAGACTGACATTTCCTTCTTATCAAACTTCAGGTAGTCCGCCTTTTTTGCCAATACAAAATCATAAGTTTGATTGATATGCTGTAAGCGGTAAAACTCCTTAACAGTATCGCGCACAGGAGTTTCATAGTTCCTGTAAGCTTCGGTATCCCTCCCTGCAGCTATAGCTTCAGGATCAGGGTAACGCATTAACAAATCATCTTCCCATTCATCTAAAGAACCTAAGGGATTTTTCTCAATATTATCTAACACCTTTTTCATACAGTTTGTCTTTTAATAGTTAGGAAGCTTGTATCAGTTTGTTGATCTTCAGTGAGCTATACGCCGATACAGGTTTCATACCATAACAATTTAAATATATTTGGTTGCGATCCGTAAGGGCTGCGCTAACCAAATATATTTAATTTTAACCTGATATTCAACAAAATCAGCCAATTTTAATTATAGCCAGAAATCCCCTAAAATACTGACATTCAGAGTCAGACAACGACTATTTCATATTAAAAACATCTTTCTTAAAAACATACATTTTCACCACATAATGCATAGTTTCACATTTTAATCACGTTCCTTCTTGTACAATTCAAAATATTTGTTCAGTTTACGTTGAAAAATTAATACATATGGTTATTGTTATTCAATGTGCTGACAGGACAGGTTTAGTTTCAGCTATTACAGCAGTTCTGGCCGCTAATAAGCTGAACATTGTTTCTCTGCGCGAATATGTGGATCAAACAGAAAATAGGTTCTACATGCGCCTGGAAGTAACTGAACAATTCGATGCAGTTGTATTGGAAACAGAATTTCAACAAGTGCTTCCTGCCGGCGCACTGATCGGGATCAATCCCTCGCCAAATAAAAAGATTGTATTGATGGTGACCAAAGAATACCACTGCCTGACAGATATACTGGTGAAAAATTATTTTAACTCATTGGACGCCACGGTAGCTGTAGTGATTGGAAACCATTCAACATTAGAGGATATCTGCCATCGTTTTGATATTCCATTTTTTCTTGTTTCTCATGAAAATAAGGAACATGCTACTTTTGAAACAGAGATAACAGAAATTATTCAGCATTATGAACCGGAATATATAGTCCTCGCCAAATTTATGCGGATACTATCTCCAGATTTCGTAGCCAAATTCCCGATGCGGATTATCAATATCCACCATTCCTTCCTCCCTGCATTTATTGGCGCGAACCCCTACCGTAAAGCTTTTGAACGGGGTGTTAAGCTCATCGGTGCTACTGCACATTTTGTAACCAATGACTTAGATGAAGGTCCGATTATTACTCAGCAGACTATTCCTGTAAACCATTCTCAGGTAACTGCGGATATGGTAAAAGCTGGAAAAGAAATCGAAACATCGGTATTGGCTAAAGCTTTAAGGCTGGTTTTCGACGACCGTGTATTTGTTTACAGGAATAAGACAGTGGTATTTGACTGGTAAAAGAAGAAGGCCTCAAAAATTATTACCTTTGCGGCATGAAGACAGAAATTGCAGTTATTTTCGACATGGATGGCGTTATTTGCCATACAAATCCTTATCATTCTCTTGCATTCCGCGAATTTTTCTCTCTCAGAAACCTGGCACCAACTGATGAAGATTTTGCACAGCACATGTTCGGAAAAAGCAACAGCTATATTCTAAGCCATTTTTTTAACAGAACAGTTGAGGGTGAAGAGCTCCTCGAACTGGAACAGGAAAAAGAAGGGCTTTTCAGAAAAATTTATGAACCTCATATTGATCCGATTAAAGGTATTATTGAGTTCATGAACGATTTAAAAGCAAATGGTGTCAAATTAGGCGTCGCCACCTCCGCACCGTATGCAAATCTGGAACTCATATTAAGTAAAGTTGATATCCGTAATAAATTAGGCTCTATACTAGCTAGTGAAGATGTTAAAAAACACAAACCAGACCCTGAAGTATATTTAACTTCTGCAAAGAACCTCGGTTTATCTCCGGCTCAGTGTGTAGTTTTTGAGGATTCATTTTCAGGTGTATCTGCAGGTTTAAGTGCCGGAATGAAAGTAGTAGGTGTGCTGACGTCTCATACAAAAGAAGAATTGCCTCCTTGCAGTTTTTACATTAATGATTATGACAATCTAAGATTCGATCAGATAAAAGCCCTGTTTTCTTAATATGAAGCAAAAGTTCCTTTGTTTCTTTTAAAGAACCAAAGATTCTTCTTCGTTCTAATATTTTAAATCAAAAATATTACACAACTCCTGTTCATTCTTGCATGTTTAAAGGATAATAATGCATAAATTTCTAATGTTTTTAACCAAAACAGCAGAAATTTCATTTTTCTGCATTTCCCAACCATACCTAAACATGTCAATTTATGAAAAAAACAATTACACTTTTAATTGCGATGCTTTTCCTTAGCATCAACATGCGGGCGCAGGAAAAAGAAATAAGCGGTAAAATAGTTTCCGCTGAAGACGGACAACCGCTTCCAGGAGTAAGTGTCACCATCAAAGGGCGGAATGGCGGTACAACTACTAATGCTGAAGGTTTATTCTCTATCAGTGCGACCAGCACACAAGTACTGCTCATTCGTTCCATAGGATTTATCACTCAGGAAATCCAGGCAGGCACTCAAGACAGACTTACGATTAGCCTGAAGGGAGAAAACCAAAATCTGAATGAAGTAGTAGTCACTGCTTTGGGCATTAAACGGAGCGAAAAATCTATCGGCTATGCTACTCAGGGGGTTAAAGGTTCAGATTTAACGTTAACAAAGGAACAAAATGTGATCGGATCTCTTGCTGGCAAAATAGCAGGCGTACAGGTTACTGGTTCTTCTGGCGCCAGTCTTGGTGGTACTCAAAAGATAAAGATCAGGGGAGTAAATTCACTTACTGGCGGAGGTGCACCATTGATGGTGATTGATGGTACACCGATCTCACAAAGCAATTTCAGCGGAAATGCCAATGGAGTGGATTATGGAAATACGTCTCAGGATATTAATCCGGAAGATGTTGAAAGTATAAATGTGCTCAAAGGTCCTGCTGCATCGGCACTGTATGGTATCAGAGGACAGTATGGTGTTATATTGATTACTACTAAAAAAGGAGCAAAAGGGATCAAAAAGGTCGAGGTCGCTGTGAATTCCGCTTTTACAGTCGACCGTATCAGCAATTTCATGACGCTGCAAAACACTTATGGCGTAGGTAATAATCAGACCTTTCTTACGCTGGCGAATGGTGAAAAATATGTGAGTGGGAATGATGAAAGCTGGGGACCTAAAATGGATGGTACGCCGGTGAGAATGTTTTACAGTTTTTATCCGCAGGATCCTGATTTTGGAAAGCTCACACCATTCAGTCCTCAACCTAACAACATTAAAGATTATTTTGAAACAGGATATAATATCAACAATGGAATTTCTATCACCGGAGGGGGTGAAAATTCTAACTTCCGCCTCAGTTATAATAACGCTTATACGGCTGGTACAATTCCAAACACATGGCTAAAACGTAACAACCTAAGTCTTAGCTCATCGCTGGATCTTACCAGTAAACTCACCGTTGGTGCGAATGTGAATTATGCGAACAACTCTGGCCAGCGACCGACACAGGGTTATCAAGGCTCATTTACGGGTGCGGTACAGTGGTTTCAGCGTAATATAGATATCAATCGTTTAAGAAATTATCGCTATGATGATGGTACAATTTTAAACTGGAATGTTAATCCCAATACCACAACCGGAACGATAGTAAACAATAGGCCAAGTGATTGGAACAATCCATTTTTTGATGCTTACGCAGTTTTAAATAATGATAACCGGGACCGGGTTTTCGGGAATATAAATGCAAGCTACCAGCTATTGCCTGAACTTAAATTAAGTGGTTTTCTGCGGTCTGATATGTATTTCCAGAACATAACGCATAAAGAAGCTAATGGCGGTCGTAATCTAAGCGCATATTCCATTGGAAAATATCAGAATAAGGATAATAACTATGAGTTTTTAGCGCAATATGCAAAGAAGTTTAATGACTTCTCGGTGAATATGAATTTGGGTGGAAATATATACACGACAAAATATACAGAGAGTTACCAGGCTACCGTCGGAGGTTTGTCAGCGCCAGATACTTATACTATGGAGGCTTCAGTAGACCGGCCGACCAGCACTTCATTTCTAAGAAGAAAAGAAGTGCGAAGTGCCTATGCGATGGGTTCATTTGGTTATAAAGAGACCTATTTCCTGGATGCATCTGTTAGAAATGATATCTCTTCCGCTTTGCCCAAAGACAATAATTCTTACTGGTATCCTTCTGTATCAGGAAGTTTTGTATTTAGTGAGCTAATAAAATCCAATATTCTTTCATTCGGTAAATTAAGGGCCAGTTATGCAATGGCAGGCTCAGATTTTAGCCCTTATCAGATTTCACCGAATTATAATTTCGGCGCCGTTTATGCACCAGTAACAGGAGCGATAAACACGGTGTTTGTACCCAATAAATTATTAAATGCGAATCTTAAACCATCATTTGCTAACTCTTACGAGACGGGGATTGATCTGAAATTCCTTAAAAACCGAATCGGAATGGAATTAACATTGTATAAACAAAGCAATAAAGACCAGGTAATCAGCCTTTTTGTATCAGGTGCCAGCGGGTATGAAACCTCAGTTGTGAATGCCGGTCTGATCGAAAATAAAGGGGTAGAATTATCATTAAGCGGTCGCCCTATACAGTCAAAACTTTTCACATGGGATGTTGCATTTAACTTTGCACGTAACAAGAACACCATTAAAGAGTTATACCCCGGGGTGGATGTATACCAGCTTGACCTAAGCACTTATTCCAGTCAGACGATCTACTTAAATTCTTCCATCAACCAGTCTTTCGGCAATCTGATTGGCCCTGGTTACAGAACAGATGCGGCTACCGGCAAAGTACTTTTGGGAACTGACAACATGCCGCTGTTTGATACTGCGAAAGATTTCGGCAGCGTATTACCCAGGTTTACTGGCGGTATCCGCAACAACTTCAGGATTTGGAAACTTGACTTGGCAGCTATGATCGATTTCCAGAAGGGAGGTCAGTTTTTTAGTCTGAGCAAAATGCTGGCTACAAAATCAGGTCAGGCAGAGCAAACTGCAGCATTGAATGATAAAGATGTAAATATCAGGGAACCTATTGCTAATGGAGGAGGCGTAAAAGTAAACGGAATTTCACAAGCAACTGGTGAGGAAGTTACCGCTTATGTAGACGCAAGAACGTATTACAGAACCAATCTGGGCACACGTATATATGATGAATGGATCTATGATGCTTCCTATCTAAAGATGAGAGAAATCAGTCTGGGTTATAATTTCGATCCTGCTACATTAAAAAAACTACCTTTTAAATCCTTAAAAGTAGCACTTATTGCACGCAATCCATTTATGATCTGGCAAAAAGCACCTAAAGGACTGGACCCTTCAGAGTTATCATCCGGCAGTTCAGACATCAGCTGGATTGAAAAAGGCGAACTACAGACCGTCCGTTCTTATGGTATTAACTTAAACCTTACCTTCTAAAATCAGCAAGATGAAATACTTATATAAACCAGCATATCTCTTCATATTTAGTATTATACTGATCAGCAGTTGTAAAAAATTCGATGATAGTATCAATACAGATCCTAATAATCCTACTAAAGCAGGCACTCAGCTGATTGCCAATGCCGAACTTTTTTTACCAGACATCAGTTCTTCACCTTATGGTGTGCATTATCCCCAATACCTGTCGAACACTTCTTTTACAGACAATTCCAGATACGTAACTACCAATTTCAACTTCTACGGATTGTATTATGGTCCGCTGATGAATCTGGAAGATCTGATCAACAACCCTTCTCTGGATGCCAATGAGGGGCCGATAGTCAACCAGGTTGCCATTGCAAAAATCCTTAAAGCCTATTTTTTATGGCATATGACAGATAGATGGGGAGATATTCCATTTAGCGAGGCTTTAAAAGGAAGTGCAGATCTGACACCGAAGTATGATACACAACAAAGTATCTACGACGGACTTTTCAAATTACTTGACGAAGCCAATGCGGCAATTATAGCTGGCAATATCAAAAACGATATCATTTATAACGGTGATACAGGTAAGTGGAAAAGACTGGGAAATACGATCCATCTGCTGATGGCATTACGACTTTCCAAGGTGGACGACACTAAAGCACGTGCTGAATTCAATAAGGCACTCGCCAACGGAATCATGACAGCGAATACGGATAACCTCGCCTACCCTCACCTGTCGGATAAAAACAATGAAAACTACTGGTATAATTCATTCACACAATTGGGTCGTAACTGGTTTGCAGTGAGTAAAACAATTGTGGACTATATGAAGCCTCTTGATGACCCGCGGCTACCTGTATATGCAAATAAAAATTCTGCGGGAAATTACGTTGGTTTAGATTACGGTTTGCCAAGTGCTGTTACTGTCGTGATCAATAACTATTCCCTGCTGGGGGATGCGATTCGCCGGCAGAATTCCCCTGTTTACCTGGTAACTTATGCACAGGCTTTGTTTGCTAAAGCCGAGGCTGCAAAAAAAGGCTGGACAGCCGACGCAGGTGACCTTGCCGCTAAAGGCTACTATGATCTTGCCATAGAACAATCTGTCCGGCAATGGAATAACAATGACATTTCAGGGCTTCCACTATTTATGTCGCATCCTGAAACGCAGTATACTCCAGAAACAGCACTCGAAAAAATAGGTTATCAGCGTTGGGTACATCTCTTTATGCATGGTTATGAAGGATGGGCAGAGTGGCGCCGTACTGGCTTCCCACTTTTAATTCCGGCACCGAGTAACAACAATATTCAGATTCCCCGCAGGGAAGGGTATCCCACGCAGGAGCGCGCGAATAATAGCGTAAATTATAATACTGCTGTGGCAGGATTTCCTTATGGGGGGACAGACGATTTAAATGCAAGAGTATGGTGGGATAAACCTTGAGTAATTGCTCCATAAAGGAATGTTTCTAAATTAAAAACAGATTGTTTGATCTGACTGCATTGTTATAGTTTTGCAGCAAACAAACACAATAAATGGCAGCAACAAAACTAACAATTAACAATAACGGATCTGTGAAGATAGAAGGCGATTTTGAAATCGTGGATAGAAATGGTGATGCATATGGTCTTCAGGGAAGAACAGTATTAACGATTTGCCGTTGCGGTCTTTCAAAAAACAAACCATTTTGCGATGGTGCACACAATGGTCACTTTGAGCATGAAGCGATCGCATTTGACCTTCCTCCGAAAAAAGTTTAGTAAGATCCTGATAAAAAACCGCCAGCTACATCGGCGGTTTTTTTTTGTAATATGAAGCAATAGTCCGCTATCATATCTACGTAGTGGCACGATCTGTGCAATAAATAGCCTGATATCATGTTATTATTTAAACAAAAAATCAGAATTATGAAATTTTCCATTTTGCCCGTAGCACTATTTACGCTCGCCGTGTTATCACAGGGCTGTGTAAGTAATAAGAAGTTCAATGAACTGCAATCCAATTACAATGCACTGCAAACGAAGAACAGCGATCTTGATAAAAAATACCAGGACGGCCAGCAAAGCCTTTCTGCATCTACTACCAGAGTTAAAAGTTTAGAAGAACAACTGGCTGCCGAACGTTCAAATCTTGCTGCACTTCAGGCAGCACTTGATAAATGTCTCAATTCAACCAGTCAGGGTAACGTTAATATCTCTAAACTTGTAGACGAAATAAATACCTCAAATAAATACATCCAGCATTTAGTAAATACTAAAAATAAAAGTGACTCGCTTAATGTTGTGTTAACCAACAATCTAACCCGATCTTTAAGTCGTGAAGAAATCAAGGATGTGGATGTACAAGTGCTTAAAGGAGTAGTTTATATCTCACTGTCGGATAACATGTTGTATAAATCCGGAAGTTACGAGATCTCTGATATTGCCGGACAGACGCTAAGCAAAATTGCTAAAATCATTACTGACTATAAAGAATACGATGTATTAATTGAAGGTAATACAGATGCAGTACCTATTACAATGCCAAACATCAGAAATAACTGGGACTTAAGTGCACTGAGAGCATCTTCAGTAGTACAGGCTCTGCAGAAAACCTATAATGTAGATCCAAAAAGGCTTACTGCCGGAGGAAGAGGAGAATACAATCCTATTGCCAGTAATGATACTGACGCAGGAAAATCGAAAAACAGGAGAACGCAGATTATTATTACCCCTAAGCTGGATCAGTTTATGGATCTGATCGAAAAAGCACCGGACAAAAAACCTTAATATTAAAATATAAAGATTCCATTAAACAGTCAAGGCCGCAATTTGCGGCCTTGACTGTTTAATGGAATCTTTATATCTGTTAGTAAGTTATCTGGTACCATCTTCAAGCTACTCAAATCTTGTTCATTATTCTCATTTCTAGCACTTAATCACATTAAACCTTATCTTTAAAAACCACGTATATTATTTTAAGATATGAAAGAAAGTATTAAGATCAACAATTCAGGAGATGAGCAACTTCGCGTAGAAGCACTTAACCGCTATAACATTTTTGATACCCCACCAGAACAGGCATTTGACAACATTGCCAAATTAGGTCTGCAGCTGTTTGAGGTACCAATATGCCTGATCACCTTTGTTGATACGGAAAACGTTTTTGTAAAAGCTAACATCGGTCTTGGCGAGATTATGGGTGATATCACAAAAACACCTAAATCCAATAGTCTGTGTGCATTGGCAATAAAAGATAACAGTATCAGTATCTTTAATAACAATTTGATACAAACAGACCCCTGTGTGCTTACGAGTGGTTTATTTGCGGGTGAAACAGGGTTTAAATTCTACGCAGGAGCACCATTAATTACACATGACGGATTTCGGATTGGCACTATCTGTATAGTAGATACGGCAATCAGAGACTTTTCAGAAAAAAACAAGTCCGTATTAGAGAGCCTTGCTGTAATCGTCATGTCCATCATCGAATTAAGACAATCAAATACTTCCGTTAACTAAAACGTTTTTAAAACCAAGTTATCTATTGTTACAAAACAGTCATAGGAACGGACACCTATGGCACCGGCTTTGTATGTCTCATCAATGCAGGAAATAGCTGGTTCATTCTGATGATTAAAATATATTTTAATGTGGCTTCCCCTCGCG
>Ga0247813_10003317_pt1 | contig 10400 bp, 10 predicted proteins | sample UWRJL169409C1_FD_180719 | JGI IMG/M metagenome (GOLD analysis project Ga0247813, IMG submission 180719) | Plant litter microbial communities from Arlington Agricultural Research Station in Wisconsin, United States - UWRJ-L169-409C-1 | ecosystem: Environmental > Terrestrial > Plant litter >... | reverse complement strand
AGGCCGGAGACACCGCCGGTGATGACGGCGCGGACAGAAGACAGCTGCATTGCACGATCCCGCTGGTTCAAGAACCGCCGATTCTAACGGAAGCGGCCGCGATCACCGTTGTGCACTGCCCACCGCGACCTTTGCGCGCAGGGCCAGGCGGCGGGCGAACTCATCCGGTGCCAGCCCCGGCGCGAACAGAAAGCCCTGGCCGACAGAGACCCCCAACGTCTGCAGGAACTGGCGCTGCGCTTCCGATTCCACGCCCTCGGCGACCAGCCCCAGCCCGAGGCTGCGGGCGATCCCGCAGACGGCCTCGCAGACCGCCACGTCCGAGCGGTTGCCCGGTACCCCCTCCACGAACAGCTGGCTCAGTTTGAGCCCATGGATCGGCAGCCGACGCAGGTAGTTCAGGGCGCTGTAGCCCTCGCCGAAGTCATCAATGGTGAGCAGCACGCCCATCTCGCGCAGCCGGGCGAAGGTCTGCAGGGTGTCCGGGGCATCCTCGATCAGCACCCGCTCGGTGAACTCCAGTTCCAGTGCGCTGCCGGGCAGGTGGAATTCATCCAGCACGGCGCGCACATGCCGGGCCAGGTCTTCGCCGACGAACTGCCGGTAGGACACATTGACTGCCACCCGCACGATACCCAGCCCGTCGTCCTGCCATTGGCGTACCTGCCGGCAGGCTTCGCGCAGGACCCACAGCCCGATGCGGACGATGTCGCCCGTGCTTTCGGCATGGGCGATGAAGATATCCGGGCGCAGCTCGCCGAGCTGGGTGTTGCGCCAGCGGATCAGGGCCTCGGCCGCCACCAGCTGGCCGCTGTGCAGGTTGACCTGCGGCTGGTAGACAAGATGGAACTCGTCATCGTCCAGGGCGCGGTGCAGGCGGCTTTCGATCTGCAGGCGGTCATGCTGGCGCTGGGCCAGTTCGGGCGAGAACACCTGCCAGCCGTTGCGGGTGCGTCGCTTGCAGTCGTACATGGCGATGTCGGCGTTCTGGATCAGCTGCTGCGGGCGCAACCCGTCCTGGGGCGCCCGCGCGATGCCGATGCTGGTGGTCACCGGGAACTCGTCGGCGCCGAAGCGGAACGGGGTGCTGAAGGCACGGGTGATCGCTTCGGCGAGCCGCTCGGGCTGGTCGGCCTGGTCGCGGGTATCGCAGACCACCAGGAACTCGTCACCGCCGAACCGGGCCAGCAATCCTTCGGTGCCGATCGCGGTGGCGATGCGGCGGGTGGCATCGATCAGCAGTTCGTCGCCGGCATTGTGGCCGAGCAGGTCGTTGACGATCTTGAACCGGTCCAGATCGATGTACAGCACCGCAACCCGGCAGTGCGTCGGGTTGGCCATGCGCGTGGCCAGATCATTGAGTACCGCGTCGCGGTTCATGATCCCGGTGAGCGGATCGGTGCGCGCCTGGATCCGCAGCGTCTCTTCGGCCTGTTTGCGCGCGGTGATGTCCTGCACGGTGCCGGCGATGCGCGCGGCATCGACATCGCCGGCCTCGGCCTCGCCGATCATCCGCACCCAGAACGAGTGGCCGTCGCTGCGCTGGCCCTGCAGCTCCAGCTCGAAGGAGACCTGCTTGTCGATCACGTCCAGCAGTGCCTGCTGCAGCTGCGCACGGTCATCCACGCGCAGGCACTCCAGCAGCTCGGCCATGTCGCGCATCGGCAATGCCTGGCCGAGGATGCGGGTCGCCTCGTCGGTCAGGTACAGACGCTGCAGGCCCCGGTCCCACTCCCAGCCGCCGATGTGCGCCAGCGACTGCGCGCGGTCGAACAGGGTGTTGTTGCGCTTGAGTTCGGTGATGTCGCTGAACAGGCCGAACACGTGGTCCGGCGCATCGCGCCCATTGCCGTATACCGGCACGTTGGTGGTGGAGATCCAGATCATCCTGCCGCGCGGGCGGTGGTACAGGCCGACGATGGTGCTGCGCACGATGCGCCCGGTCTGCAGCGAGACGCTGGCCGGCCACTGTTCGCGGGTGAGCGGGTGGCCGTGCTCGTCCACGCTGATCCAGTCCTCCGGCGCCAGCATCGCCTGCAGGCTGCCGCCGTTGCCGGCGATACCGAGGATGCGGTGGGCGGCCGGATTGGCGGAAACCACCCGCAGTTGGCGGTCGAACAGGATCACGCCCTTGTCGATGGACTCCATCAGCAGTCGATAGCGCGACTCGGCCTGCCAGCGGCTGCTCAGGTCGCGCGCCACGGCCACGATGCAGTGGTCGCCCTGATGCTCGAACCCGGCCGAATGCACCTCCACCGGAAAGCGGCTGCCGTCGCCGCGCATGTTGGTGACTTCGATGACGTAGGTTTCGCCCTGGCGCAACGCCTCCCAGACCGGATCCAGATGATCGCTGGGCAGGTCCGGGTTTAACAGCTCGATCGGTTGGCCGATGATCTCTTCGCGCGGGCGGCCATACGCGCGCACCCCCGCCTTGTTGAGATCCAGTACCACGCCGTCCTCGCTGAGGATGCTGACCGGGTCGGGAACCGCATCGAACAGCGCGGTGTAGCGACGCAGGGCCAGCTGACGTTCGTCCATGGCTTCCTGCAGGGCCTGCTGCACCGCTTCGAGCAGCCCATGCAGTTCGCCGGGTGACTGGGCCAGTGCGCGATCCAGGGCGGCCAGCGCGTGGACGTGGGCGGTGAGGTGATCACCGACCGCAGCGTCCTTGCGCGGGCCGCTCTGTTTCATGTCGCTGCCAGGGCCTTGCCGGTTTTGCTGCCGGTCTCGCGGCCCAGGCGTGCGGCCAGCCAGCGCCCGGTGGTGGCCAGTGCTGGCAGATCGATGCCGGTGCGCATGCCGATGCCGTGCAGCATGTAGACCACGTCCTCGCTGGCCACGTTGCCGCTGGCACCCTTGGCATACGGGCAACCGCCCGCGCCGGAGACGGCCGAATCGACCACCCGCACGCCTTCTTCCAGGCAGGCATCGATGTTGGCCAGGGCCTGGCCATAGGTGTCGTGGAAGTGCACGGCCAGCGCGGCCATCGGCAGTTCGCTGGCGACGGCCTTGAGCATCGCGCGCGCCTTGCGCGGCGTGCCGACGCCGATGGTGTCGCCGAGCGAGATTTCGTAACAGCCCATCTCATGCAGCGCGCGGGCGACGCGGACCACCTCGCTCACCGCGACCTCGCCCTGGTAGGGGCAGCCGAGCACGGTGGACACATAGCCACGCACCTTGACCCCATCGGCCTTGGCACGTTCCAGGATGGGCGCGAAGCGCGCCAGCGACTCATCGATGCCGGCGTTGGTGTTGGTGCGGTTGAAGGTCTCCGAGGCAGCGGTGAACACCGCCACTTCCTGCACCCCGACGGCGAGGGCGCGGTCGTAGCCCTGTTCGTTGGGGACCAGTACCGGGTAGGCGATGCCCGGGACACGGGTGATGCCGGTATAGACCTCGGCGGCGTCGGCCAGCTGCGGCACCCAGCGCGGGCTGACGAAGCTGGTCGCTTCGATGGTGCGCAGGCCGGTCAGCGAAAGCTGGCGGATCAGCTCGATCTTGTCGGCGGTGTCGACCGGGCGTGCTTCGTTCTGCAGCCCATCGCGCGGGCCGACCTCGACGATGCGGACGAAATCATCCATGCGCCAGCCCTCCGCGAACGGAGTGGCGGACGGCCAGCAGGGAGCGGGGTGGGGTAGAGATCACGGAGGTTCCTGACAGACGAGAGGCGGCCCACGGTCCCCGGCGGGCCACGAAAAGGGGATACGCGGGATGGGCGGCAAAGCGGCCATCCCTGCGGCGGTGGGCGGTCAGCCCGGGTGGTGGCAGACCGCCTCGATGTTGTTGCCATCCGGGTCGAGCACGAACGCCCCGTAATAGTCGGGGTGGTAATGCTCGCGGATGCCGGGGGCACCGTTGTCCGTGCCCCCGGCTGCCAGTGCGGCGCGGTGGAAGGCATCCACGTCGGCCCGGCTGGCGGCGCTGAACGCGATGTGCACCCCGCCATGGGCGCCCGGGGCGTTGCCGATCCAGAAGTCTGGCTTGCCGGTGCGGCCAAAGCCGGCATGGTCATGGTCGCCGGTCTGGGCGGCCGATACCTGCATCACCACCGAGATGCCCAGCGGGCCCAGGGCCTGCTGGAAGAACGCCAGGCTGCGCGGAAAATCGGCGCAGCGGATGCCCACATGGTCGAGCATGACCTCTCTCCTCAGTCCTGGGTGACCCAAAGGGGGGAACGCTTGTCCAGGAAGGCGCCGAGGCCCTCCTGGCCTTCGGCCGAGACCCGCAGGCGGGCGATCAGGGCGGCATTGTCACGGTCGGTGGCGTCGCGGTCGCGGCCCAGCGCCACGCGCCGGACGAGATCCTTGGCCGAGGACGAGGCCACTGGGCCGGCCTTGTCGAGCAGGCCCAGCTGGCGCTGCACGGCCTCGTCGATGCGCTCGGGCTCGATCAGCTGGTGGACCAGGCCGATGCGCAACGCGGTCTCGGCGTCGAAATGCTCGCCGGTGGCAAACCAGCGGCGGGCCTGGCGCGGGCCGATCGCGTCGATCACATACGGCGAAATGACCGCCGGGAGCAGGCCCAGGCGGCTCTCGGTCAGGCCGAAGCGGGCGCTGGTGCTGGCGATGGCGATATCGCAGCACGCTACCAGGCCGACCCCGCCACCGAAGGCGGCGCCCTGCACGCGGGCGATGGTCGGCTTGGGCAGCTCGTCCAGAGTCCGCATCAGGCGGGCCAGGGCGAGCGAGTCCTGGCGGTTGTCCTCCTCGCTGGCGGCCGCCATGCCGCGCATCCACTGCATGTCCGCGCCCGCCGAAAACGAGGCGCCTTCGCCGGCCAGCACCACCGCCCGGACGTGGTCGTCGCGCCCGGCGGCCTCCAGGGCGGCCGTCAGCTGGGCGATCAACGAGGCGTCGAACGCGTTGTGCAGGGCGGGGCGGTTCAACCACAGGGTCAGCACCGAGGCGCTGCGTTCAATCCGTAGTGCATCACTCATGGGTCGGCTTGCTCCATAACATGTACAGATCATAGCGGGCCATCGGTCACGGGCAATGACGCGACGCGGCGATGGTAGAATTGATAACCATTCCTATCATCGAGAAGGCGCTCCGTGACGTTGTCCGATCTGGCGCTGTATGACTCCGCCCTGGTGGAGTCCGTACAGGAACTACACGCAAACGATGCGATCGCCCGCCGACTGAAGGAGCTTGGCTTCGTCAAAGGGGAAGAGGTGCGTCTGGTAGCCCGTGGTCCAGTGGGCGCCGAGCCGCTGCTGGTGCAGGTCGGGTTCACGCGCTTCGCGCTGCGCCGCAGTGAGGCGGCCCGCATCGTGGTGACCGCGCTGAAGGCCCAGGAGGCCCGCGCATGAGCGCTGTGACCAACGCGCTGCGCATCGCCCTGGTGGGCAATCCCAATAGCGGCAAGACCGCGCTGTTCAACCAGCTCACCGGCAGCCGCCAGAAGGTGGCCAACTACACCGGCGTGACCGTCGAGCGTAAAGAGGGGCGCCTGCGTGCGCCGTCGGGCCGCGAGTTCGCCGTGCTGGATCTGCCGGGCGCCTACAGCCTGCAGCCGGCCAGCCTGGATGAGGCGATCACCCGCGACCTGTGCCGGGGCTTCTACCCGGGCGAGGCCGCGCCGGACGTGCTGTTGTGCGTGATCGATGCGACCAACCTGCGCCTGCACCTGCGCTTCGCGCTGGAACTGCGCGAGCTGGGCAAGCCGATGATCGTGGCGCTGAACATGGTGGATGCGGCCGAGCGCCGCGGCATCAAGATCGATGTGCCCGCGCTGGAGCAGGCGCTGGGCGTGCCCGTGGTGGAAACCGTGGCGGTGCGCCGCAACGGCGCGGCGAAGCTGGTCGAGCGCCTGGATGCGATGGTGCCGCACCTGCAGGCCCCGGTGGCCGTGCCCGCCGCCGAGACCGACTACCACGCCCAGGTGCGCGACATTCTTGTTAGCGCGGTGAGCATGCCCACGCGCACGGCCAAGATCGATGACGCGCTGGACCGCTGGCTGCTGCACCCGGTGTTCGGGCTGCTGACCCTGGCCGTGGTGATGTTCCTGATCTTCCAGGCCGTGTACGCCTGGGCGACCCCGGTGATGGATTTGATCGAGGCCGGTACCGGTGCACTCGGCGAGTGGGTGGGTGGGGCGTTGCCGGAAGGCCCGCTCAACAGCCTGCTGACCGACGGCATCATCGCCGGCGTGGGCGGGGTGATCATCTTCCTGCCGCAGATCCTGATCCTGTTCGCCTTCATCCTGGCGCTGGAGGAGTCCGGCTACCTGCCGCGCGCGGCGTTCCTGCTGGACCGCATGATGGCTGCGGCCGGTCTGTCCGGGCGCTCGTTCATCCCGTTGCTGTCCAGCTTCGCCTGCGCGGTGCCGGGCATCATGTCCACGCGCAGCATCCAGGATCCGCGCGACCGGCTTGCCACCATTCTGGTCGCGCCACTGATGACCTGTTCGGCGCGCCTGCCGGTGTACGCGCTGCTGATCGGCGCCTTCATCCCGCAGAAGCAGATCTGGGGCGTGTTCAACCAGCAGGGCCTGGTGTTGTTCGGGCTGTATGCCGCCGGCATCCTCAGCGCGCTGCTGATGTCGTGGACCATGAAGAAGTGGCGCCGCGACAAGAGCGAGCACCCGCTGATGCTGGAACTGCCGTCCTACCGCATTCCGCATCCGCGTGATCTGGCGGTCGGTCTGTACGAGCGCGGCATGATCTTCCTAAAGCGCGTGGGCGGCATCATCCTGGCGCTGACCATCCTGCTGTGGGTACTGCTGTCGTTCCCGGGCGCGCCGGAGAACGCGACCATGCCGGCGATCGACTACAGCTTTGCCGGGCAGATCGGCCATGCGATGGCGGTGTTCTTCGCGCCGCTCGGCTTCAACTGGCAGATCTGCATCGCGCTGATCCCGGGCCTGGCCGCGCGTGAAGTGGCGGTGGCCTCGCTGGCGACGGTGTACGCGCTGTCGGCCGCCGATGATGACGCTGCCAGCCAGGCGCTGACCCCGCTGATCAGCGATGGCTGGTCGCTGGCCACCGCGCTGTCGCTGCTGGTCTGGTACATCTATGCCCCGATGTGCATTTCCACGTTGGCCACGATCAAGCGTGAGACCAACTCGTGGAGGCAGATGGGCTTTGCCACGTTCTACCTGTTCGCTGCCGCCTACATCGCCTCGCTGATCACCTACCAGGTGACCGTGGCACTGGGTGGTGGTTGATGGAGGCCGGGCTGCTGCTGCAGTACATCGTGATCGCGCTGGCCGTGGTGGTCAGCGCGTGGGTGGTGATGAAGAAGCAGTTCCCGGGCACCGTGCGCAAGGCACGCGGGGCTATCGCGCTCGGGCTGGTCAAGCCGCAGCGCGCCGCCTGGCTGCAGGCGCTGGGCCGTAAGATCGCGCCACCGGCGACTGGTAGCGGTGGCGCGTGCGGTGGTTGTGACAGCTGCGGGCCGACGCCGCCGAAGCAGCACTGAGCCGCGCCAAAAACCCCTTGTACATCCTCGCCGCCACCCGCTAGCCTGCGGGCATGACTACCACTCCCCTACGTTTGCTCATCCACGGTGCCTCCGGCCGCATGGGCCAGGCACTGCTCCGCCTTGCTGCCGACAACCCCGCTCTGCAGGTTGTCGCCGCAGTGAACCGCCGCTCACCGGCCCAGCGCGTGGTCGAGGGCGTGCCGCATTTCGCCAGCAGCGAGCTGGCCGGTGCCCCCCAGTTCGATGTCGCCATCGATTTCAGCCTGCCCGAGGGCTTTGACCCGGTGCTGGCGCTGTGCGTGGAGCGGGGCGCGGGCTTTGTGTCCGGAACCACCGGCATCAGCGAGGCGCAGCGTCAGGCGCTGATCCTGGCGGCGGGCCGGATTCCATTGGTCTGGGCCTCGAACTTCAGCCTGGGCGTGGCAGTGTTGGATGAGCTGGTCGAGCGGGCCGCCGCCGCACTGGTCGGCTGGGACTGCGACATCGTCGAATCCCACCACACCCAGAAGAAGGACGCGCCCTCTGGCACGGCTCTGACCCTGGGCGCGGCGGCGGAGAAGGGGGGCGCGAAGCCGCAGTACGCCAGTCTTCGTGCCGGCGACATCGTCGGCGAGCATCTGGTCCAGTTCACCGGGCTGGGGGAGCGCATCGAGCTGACCCACCGGGCCACCAACCGCGACATCTTCGCCCGTGGCGCCCTGTTCGCTGCCAGCCAGCTGCCGGGCCGCGCGCCGGGCAGCTACCGGGTCCGTGATCTGCTGGACGGGGCTACGCCGCCGCCCGCCGTCTGAATGGGCGGGAAGGCGCGCGCCTGAACCGGCGCTGCGCCTTCTGTTAGGCTGAACAGGGCAATTGCACGCGGATACTGGCGTCGCACCCGGCTTCCCTTTACAATTCCCGCTCGCCGAATCACGACAGCCGGACCGGTCCAGAACCGCAGTCCGCGCTTTTTTGCAGCCGCTTTTTCGTGAAGCGCAGGCGTGACTTCGGTGACCCCTCGGTAGCCAAAGTGAGATTTCCGTGACCCAAGCCGCAATCCTCGTCCTCGAAGACGGCACCGTATTCGAGGGCGAATCCGTAGGCGCGCCCGGCCTGTCCGTCGGTGAGGTGGTGTTCAACACCGCCATGACCGGCTATCAGGAAGTGTTGACCGATCCTTCCTACGCCCGGCAGATGGTCACGCTGACCTACCCGCATATCGGCAACACCGGCATGACCGACCAGGACGATGAAGCGGCCAAGGTGTGGTCGGCCGGCCTGATCGTGCGCGATGTGCCGCGCCGCCCGAGCAACTGGCGCAGTCAGGTGTCGCTGCAGGATTGGCTGATCCAGCGCGGCGTGGTGGCCATCTCCGGCATCGATACCCGCAAGCTGACCCGCATCCTGCGCGAGCGCGGCGCCCAGAACGGTGCGCTGATGGCCGGTGAAGGGCTGAACGTGGAGACGGCGCTGGAAGCGGCGCGCAAATTCCCGGGCCTGAAGGGCATGGATCTGGCCAAGGTGGTCAGCACCGACAAGCGTTACACCTGGAGCGAGGGCCAGCTGGATCTGGACAGCAACGCCTTCGTCAACGCCGCACCGCGCTTCAAGGTGGTGGCCTATGACTTCGGCGCGAAGCTGAACATCCTGCGCATGCTGGCCGAGCGCGGCTGCGAGCTGACCGTGGTACCGGCGCAGACCCCGGCCGCCGAAGTGCTGGCGATGAACCCGGATGGCGTGTTCCTGTCCAACGGCCCGGGCGATCCGGAACCGTGCGACTACGCCATCGCCGCGATCAAGACCTTCCTTGAGAAGAAGGTGCCGGTCTTCGGCATCTGCCTGGGCCACCAGCTGCTGGCGCTGGCCTCCGGTGCGAAGACGGTCAAGATGGGCCATGGCCACCACGGCGCCAACCACCCGGTCCAGGACCTGGACGGTGGCCGCGTCATGATCACCTCGCAGAACCATGGTTTTGCGGTCGATGAGGCCTCGCTGCCGGCCAACCTGCGCGTGACCCACCGTTCGCTGTTCGATGGCACCAACCAGGGCATCGCCCGCACCGACGTGCCGGCGTTCTCGTTCCAGGGTCACCCGGAAGCCTCGCCGGGCCCGCACGATGTCGGTCCGCTGTTCGACCGTTTCGTGACCCTGATGGCCGAGGCCAAGGCGTGATGCGCAGCCCCGCGCTGCTGCTCTCGCTGTTGTGCCTTGCCGGCGTGGCCCAGGCCGCGCCGGCGACCGATGCGCAGGTGCAGGCGGTCGTACAGAAGCTGAGCCTGGGCACGCTGGGCACGGATATGGCCAAACTGATGGTCGATAACGTGCCGGCGCTCAATGCGCTGCCCGAGGCCGATCGCCAGTGCGCGCATGCCCCGATCCAGACGCTGCTCGACGCGCAGTTCCGCCGTTCGGTGATCGCCGGTCTCGGCAATGAGGGCGATCAGGTGATGGCCGAGTGGTCCCGCTTCCTGGCCACCCCGGCGGGCAAGGGTCTGTCCTCGGCCTTCGCCGGTGCGAATCCATCGACCATCGCCGAGAAGGCCAACGTGGACCTGAGTGAAAAGGAGCGCGCCGAGGTGGCTGCGTTCCTGGGCAGCCCGGCCTACACCCGCTTCATCGCCACGCTCGACATCGAGTCGGAGCTGCCTGACGACATCGGCGTGCAGCTGGCGAAAGGACTGCAGGACCAGTGCCGGATCGCGCTGAACCCCGACGATATTTCCTGATCGACAGCGTGCGATCACCCCCATCTGCCTCGCTGTCCAGACTTAGAGAAGACAATGCCCAAGCGCACTGACCTTAAAACCATCCTCATCATCGGTGCTGGCCCGATCGTCATCGGCCAGGCCTGTGAGTTCGACTACTCTGGCGCGCAGGCCTGCAAGGCACTGCGCGACGAGGGTTACCGCGTGGTGCTGGTCAACAGCAATCCGGCCACCATCATGACCGACCCGGAGATGGCCGACGCCGTCTACATCGAGCCGATCAACTGGCAGACAG
>Ga0247813_10003314_pt1 | contig 10402 bp, 11 predicted proteins | sample UWRJL169409C1_FD_180719 | JGI IMG/M metagenome (GOLD analysis project Ga0247813, IMG submission 180719) | Plant litter microbial communities from Arlington Agricultural Research Station in Wisconsin, United States - UWRJ-L169-409C-1 | ecosystem: Environmental > Terrestrial > Plant litter >... | reverse complement strand
TTGGTCGAGACATGCACGAGACCGCGCCAGACGATCTCGTCCCAGATGTCGTCGAAGGTTTCGTCGTTGCGCTGCGTTTCAAGGAGATGCACCGAGCCAGACTACCAGCGAAGGCATCAAGCCTTGGTGCTTGATTAGTGCCCTCTCAAGCCTCTAAGCTTGATGGAGCTTGAATCAAGCCCACAACCTTGATAGGAATGACAATGTACGTGATCACCGTCGACCAGGTCGCAAGCCGTCTCTCCCCCGACGCAGTAACCACGGCGCTCGCGGATGTCACCGCCGCACTCGGGCCACAATTGCTGCTGCCCGCGGAACGCACGGCCGGTGACGAGTTCCAACTGTTGCTCGCCGACGCGGATGCCACGCTTCGCGCTGTGCTCACACTCACCCGCGCCGACCGCTGGAGCGTCGGCTGCGGCGTCGGCAGCGTACGAGAGCCGCTGCCGACGAGCATCCGCGAGGCCACCGGCGACGCGTTCTTCGGCGCGCGCACCGCTGTCGACCGGGCGAAGAAGCGACCCACCCGATTCGCGCTCGACTCCCCCGCAGCACCGGATGCCGCGGCGCGCCTCGAGGCCCTCATCGACCTGCTCCTCGTGACGCGTGGCCGTCGCTCGCCCGAGGGCTGGGAGCTCTACGACCTCCTCGAGGCGGGACTCACGCAGGCCGCGGCCGCGGCCCACCTCGAGATCTCCCCCCAAGCCGCGAGCCTGCGCGCCCAGGCTGCGGACCTGAAGACGGAGGGTGCCGTGACAGCGGCTCTCGTTACACTGCTGGCAGAACTTGATGGGGAGGCAGCATGATCTGGTACGTCGTGGCCATCGCCGTCGTCATCGTCGCAATCGCGCTGTCGCTCGTTGCCATCCGCGTCAAGCGCCCCTGGCTCGCCGCGCCCTCGGCCCTTCCGGTGTTCGCACTCATCGTGTTCGGCGGACCGCTCGAGGGCGGGGTTGTGCTCGTCATCGTCGTGACTGCTCTCGGCGTGATCGCGGGCAGTCCGATTGTCGCGCTCATCCTCCGGCTCGCGACCTCCGAGAGGGTTGAACTCGGCTCCTATGGTGGAATCCTCGTGCGCGACGCCTCCGCGACCCCACCCAAACGCGAGGTGCTGCGCGGCGGCGCAACCATCGGCTACCTCGAGCGGTTCGCACTCATCGGGTCCGTGCTCGCCGGCCAGCAGGCGGCCGTCGCCATCATCGTCGCGATCAAGGGACTCGGCCGGTTCTCCGAGCTCGAGAGCCCCCAGGCGCGCGAACGCTTCATCATCGGCACACTCGCGAGTCTCGCGTGGGCGGGAGCGTGTGCTGCAGCGGCGATGTTCAGTTGGTGAGGGCTACGCCTTGTTCTTCGCGAACAGCCCGATGATGTTGCTCTCGCTGTCGGTCACGTAGACCCAGCGCGAGTTCTCGTCGAGCGGCTGGATCTCACCAATCTGCGCACCGCCGTTGGCGAGCACGCGAGCGACGGACTCCTCGAGGTCGTCGACGGTGAACACGACGGTGGGGTGCGGTACCGCGCCGCGCTCGTGCAGGTCTCCGTTGATGCCCTTCTCCTCGGGCTGGAGGAGCATCCCCATGTCGTCGCCCCACGGCTCGTAGTCGAAGTCGAGCGCTGCCTTGTAAAACGCCTGCGCACGCTTGATGTCGTCTGCCGGGATCTCGAAGTGCTCTACGAATGCCATGATTCGAGCTTGGTGCGTAGATGCCGCGGGGTCAAGGCTTCCGTGGCGCGGCAGCCTTGTACCGTGACACCGTGGGATCGCCCGTGATCCAGTAGCGAAAAGGGTAATCCTCGCCGCCACCCGGCCCGGCCACACCCGTGCGCGGCCCGCTCGAGACGAGCGCGGGGTCGAGGGGTGCAGTGACATCCAGCTGGATGCGACCCGACTCGAGGTCGACACCGTCGTCACTCATGGCGATGCCGAGCGCGACGGTGAGGCGGGCCGGACCCTGCGCGAGGTCACCATCACTACGAGATGTGGTCCGTCGGGCGCGCGCGACATCGAGCCCCTCGACGATCTGGCCGGCCCGCAGCAGCACTCCCCCGGACTCGCCGGGCGGCGAGCACACGACGTTGGCGCACGTGTGCATGCCGTAGGTGAAGTAGACGTAGAGGTGGCCCGCGTCACCGAACATCGTCGCGTTGCGGCGGGTCTGTCCGCGGAACGAGTGCGATCCTGGGTCCTCGCCGACGCCGAGGTACGCCTCGACCTCGGTGATGCGCAGTGCGACGTCGCCGACCCGCAGTACGGACCCGAGAAGGTCCGGGGCGACGAGAAGCGGTGACCGCCGCAGGAGCTCCCGGTCGAACGACACGCTAGAAGAGCGGGAAGCCCAGGCTCAGGCCGACGATGAGTCCGCCGACCACGATGATGCTCGCCACGATGATGACGATGTTCCAGGTGCGCGGCTTCCACGGAGTGCGCCAGACGTCGGGCTTGGGCTCTTTGTCGGTCATGATGCTCCCGGTGTGAGGGCGCGAACCCGCGCCGTGAGTGCTGCAAGCTGTTCGGCCACGCGCTCGGGCGCCGTTCCTCCGGCGCCATTGCGCGAAGCGATCGAGCCCTCGACCGTCAACACGGAGCGCAGTGCAGCGGTGAGCTGCGGCGAGATCGCCGCGTACTGCTCATCGGTCGGCTCGTGGAGGTCGAGACCGTTGGTCTCGCAGAACTGCACGAGCGCGCCGCTGATCTCGTGCGCCTCGCGGAAGGGCACGTGCTGTCGCACGAGCCAGTCGGCGACATCCGTGGCGAGAGAGAAGCCCTGCGGGGCGAGCTCAGCCATGCGCGCGGTGTTGAAGCGCAGCGTCGCGACCATGCCCGTGAACGCGGGAAGCAGCACCTCGAGCGTCTCCACAGAGTCGAACACCGGCTCCTTGTCTTCCTGCAGGTCGCGGTTGTACGCGAGCGGCAGCCCCTTGAGGGTCGCGAGCAGTCCGGTCAGGTTGCCGATGAGGCGACCCGACTTGCCGCGCGCGAGCTCGGCGATGTCGGGGTTCTTCTTCTGCGGCATGATCGACGAACCGGTCGAGAATGCGTCGTCGAGTTGCACGAAGCCGAACTCGCGCGTGTTCCAGAAGATGATCTCTTCGGCGAAGCGCGACAGGTCGATGCCGAGCTGGGCAGCGATGAAGGCGAACTCCGCGACCACGTCACGCGAAGCTGTCGCGTCGATCGAGTTCTCCGATGGCGCCGACAATCCGAGCTCGCTCGCGACGAGCGCCGGGTCGAGTCCGAGCGAGCTTCCCGCGAGAGCGCCGGCACCGTAGGGCGAGAACGACGCGCGAACCCGCCAGTCCCGCAGTCGCTCGAGGTCGCGAACGAGCGGCCACGCGTGCGCGAGCAGGTGGTGCGCGAGCAGCACCGGCTGGGCGTGCTGCAGGTGCGTGCGGCCCGGCATGACGGCACCCTCGTGCGCGTCTGCCTGTGCGGCGATCGCGTCGATCAGCTGAACAACGAGATGCGCAATGGATGCAGCGTGCTCCAGCAGATACAACCGCACGAGTGTCGCGATCTGGTCGTTGCGGCTGCGGCCGGCGCGGAGTTTGCCGCCCAGCTCGGAACCCGCGACGACGATGAGCTCCCGCTCAAGAGCACCGTGCACGTCTTCGTCCGACTCGAGCGCGACAAGTGTGCCGTCGTCGATACGCGACTGAAGCACGGTGAGAGCATCGAGCATGCGCTCGAGCTCACTCGCATCCAGATAGCCGGCTGCTGCAAGCGCCTTCGCGTGTGCGGCAGAACCGAGCAGGTCGTAGCGAGCGAGCTGCCAGTCGAAGTGGGTCGACTTGCTCAGTGCTGCGAGCTCGGGTGAGGGCCCGCTCGCGAAGCGTGCGCCCCACAGCGAGCCCTCATTGGTTTCCGGCTTGGTCATGATTTCGGCAGACTCACTCTGGTTTCGACAAGCTCAACCGGCGTTGAGGTCGCGGCGAGCCGAGATCTTCGACGGAAGCGACCAGATCTCGATGAAGCCCTTGGAGAGCGACTGGTCGAAGGTGTCACCGGTGTCGTAGGTGGCGAGGCTGAAGTCGTACAGGCTCTGCTCGCTCTTCTGTCCGGTGACGACGGCGCGGCCGCCCTGCAGCTTGAGACGGATCTCGCCCGACACGTACTTCTGGGTGTCGTCGATGAAGACGTCGAGGCTGCGCTTGAGGCCCGAGTACCAGAGTCCGTCGTAGACCAGGTTGGCCCACTCCGACTCGACACCGCGCTTGTAGCGGTTGAGGTCGCGCTCGAGGGTCAGGCTCTCGAGTGCCTCGTGCGCTGCAATGAGGGCGATGGCTCCGGGAGCCTCGTAGACCTCGCGGCTCTTGATGCCGACGAGGCGGTCCTCGACGACGTCGATGCGGCCGACGCCGTGCTTGCCTGCGACAGCGTTGAGCTCCTCGACGATAGCGAGGGCGTTCATCTCGACGCCGTCGATCGCGACCGGAATACCGGAGCGGAAGGTCAGGGTGATCTCGTCAGCATCCTTGTAGACGCTCGGGTCCTGGGTGTACTCGTAGAGGTCCTCGATGGGGGCGTTCCACGGGTCTTCGAGGAATCCGGTCTCGACGGCGCGACCCCAGACGTTCTTGTCGATCGAGTACGGGTTCTTGGCGCTCTGGCGGATCGGCAGGTTGTGCTCTTCCGCGTAGATGATTGCCTTGTCGCGCGTCAGGGCGAGGTCGCGCACGGGTGCGATGCTCGTGAGCTCGGGCGCGAGTGCTGCAACTGCGGCCTCAAAGCGCACCTGGTCGTTGCCCTTGCCCGTGCAGCCGTGAGCGACGCTGTCGGCGCCGAGCGCCTTGGCGGTGATCGCGAGGTGCTTGGCGATGACGGGGCGGCTGAGCGCCGAGACGAGCGGGTAGCGCTTCTGGTACAGGGCGTTGGCCTTGAGCGCGGGCATGAGGAAGTCGTCAGCGAACTCTTCCTTCGCGTCGACGACAATCGACTCGACAGCGCCGCAGTCGAGCGCGCGCTGACGGATGTCATCCATGTCCTCGCCGCCCTGTCCGACGTCGACGGCAAGAGCTACAACCTCTTTGCCCGTCGCATCCTTAAGCCAGCCGATTCCTACCGAGGTGTCCAGTCCGCCTGAGTAGGCGAGGACGACGCGTTCCGTCATGTTCCAGTTACTCCCTGTTGTCGATCAGTACAAGTGTATGGGCGCGCTCAGGCGCCGAATTCGAATGAGGCGCTTACCTCAGATCTCAGTCATGGCGAACGACCTCAGCTGCCTTGTGCGACACGCGCGTGAGCAGGTGCTCGAGCGGTCCCTTGCCCACGAGCGTGATCCACATCGTGCACAGCACGAGAGCCACGATCGAGAAGGCGATCCAGGTGCCGTTGTCGCTGATGTCGTACAGGATGTCCCCGAGCCCCGCGATCGCGACGACGTGCACCGAGTAGGCGGTGAGCGCCATGGCCCCGACACTCGCCACCGGGTAGAGGATCCAGCGGATCACCCGTCGACGTGTCGCGAGCAGCGCGAGTCCGAGCACGAGCATCGCGAAACCGGTCGATCCGAACACCTCGAGCGAACTGCCGGAGTGCGCGGACGCGGTGAACAGCGATGGCAGGTCGAAGACCGAGTTCACGGCCACGCCGGGGTCGACGGGTTCCTTGTCCGGACCCTCCGTGAAGCCCTCGGGGTAGCAGCAGTAGGTGCTGTCGCCGTAGTCCTCGCACTCCGTGCCGCTGAGGTCGACGTCTTCGCCAGGGACGATGTCAACGTCCCATGACGATGACGATGACGAAGAAGAAGAAGTAGAGGAAGACGAAGACGACGAAGACGACTCGGTCGGCGTGAACACCGCATCCCCGACAGCCCCGATCCCGTAGCCGACGACCGCCAGCACGAGCCCGATCACCACGAGGCGCACCTGCACACGCAGCGCGCTCAGGTCGAGTCGCCCGAGGGCCATGCCGGTGAAGACGAAAGCGATCCACACGATGCCCGGATAAACACCGTAGAACAGCAGGTCGACGATCTCGCTCTCGCCGCCGTAGTAGCCCTCCGGCGAGATCAGGTACTCGGGGTGGAAAGCGAGCAGGAGCGGTGCCAGAAGGGCGACGATCACGGAAGTGATCAGGAGCTTGCGCGGCGACCAGCGCAGAAACGGCAGCGAGAGCACGAACAGCGCTGCGTACGTGGGCAGGATGACCGCGACCCCGGTGCCGAGAAACTCGAGCAGCCCGCCGATCGTGAAGATGAGGGCAGCGCGAGTGAAGATACGCACGCGGGCCTGGAGCAGCGGCACTCCGGTGAGGGGTCGCTGGCGTCCACTGATGATCGCGATCGATACGCCGGCGAGAAGCGCGAACAGAATGGATGACCGACCGTTGACCACGTCGGTCCAGGTCTCGGGGCTCCCCCAGTCGAAGGCCTGCGTGAAGCCCACGTGAGCGCCGTACATTCCGAGCACGGCGAGACCGCGCGCGACATCCACGCCAATGATGCGGGTGTTCTGAGCGCTGCCGTAGCGACGCAGGCGCGACCGGATGCGACCCACGGGCCGCACCTCCGGCTCGACCGCGGGCTCGGGCGCGAGGGTCATCAGGCCGCCTGTTCGAGCAACCAGACCATGAGCGCCTTCTGGGCGTGCAGGCGGTTCTCTGCCTCATCCCAGATGACGCTCTGCGGGCCGTCGATGACGTCTGCAGAGACCTCGAAGCCCCGGTCGGCGGGGAGGCAGTGGAGGAACAGCGCGTCGGGCTTGGCGAGGGCCATGAGCTCGGCGTTGACCTGGTACGCACCGAAGGTGGCGATGCGTGCCGCCTTCTCGTCTTCCTTGCCCATCGAGACCCAGGTGTCGGTGACGACGACGTCGACTCCGGCCACGGCTTCGAGCGGGTCGGTGTAGAGGGTGACAGAGCCGCCGGTCGTGGATGCAACGGCGTCAGCATCCGCAACGACCGAGTCGTCCGGGGCGTAGTCGGCCGGTGAGGCGACGCGCACGTGCATGCCGGCGACGGCGCACGCGAGCAGGTACGACTGCCCCATATTGGAGCGCCCGTCGCCCAGGAACGTGACGGTCAGCCCGGCGAGCTCGCCGCGGTGCTCGCGGATCGTGAGGAGGTCGGCGAGGAGCTGGCAGGGGTGAAAGTCGTCGGAGAGCGCGTTGACGACCGGCACTGTCGTGCCCGCGGCCATCTCCTCGAGCCCGGACTGTGCGTAAGTGCGCCAGACGATCATCGAGACCATGCGCTCGAGCACGCGAGCTGTGTCGGAGGGGGTCTCCTTGCCGCCGAGCTGGCTGTTCGCGGTCGAGATGATGAGCGGGCTGCCGCCGAGGTCGGCGACGCCGACGGCGAAGGAGACGCGCGTGCGCGTCGATGACTTGTCGAAGATCACGGCGACAGTCTGGGGGCCGGCGAGCGGCTTGGTGCTGTAGCGATCCTTTTTGAGTTCGACAGCGAGGTCGAGAATGGCCGTCTGCTCGGCTTGCGTGAGGTCGTCGTCGCGAAGAAAGTGGCGGGTCATGCGGATGCCTCCAGGGCCTGGGTGAACTTCTCGGTGAATTCGGCGACGTGGGTCTCGTCGATGATGAGGGGCGGTGCGATGCGGATGCTCGACTCGTTGGGTGCGTTGACGATGAGTCCGAGCTCGAGTGCCTTCGTCGCCACCTGCTGCGCGACGGGCTCGGTGAGACCCACGCCGATGAGCAGTCCGGCTCCTCGCAGCTCGGCGACGAGCGGCTTGCCCGCGATCGCCGCGCGAATCTCAGCGCCGCGTCTGACCGCGTTGTCGATCAGGCCGGAGCGTTCGATCTCGCCGATAACCGCGTTGCCCGCAGCGGTCGCGAGCGGGTTGCCGCCAAACGTCGAGCCGTGCTGACCCGTGGTGAACAGGGCGGACGCGGCGCCGAACGTAATGAGCGCCCCGATCGGCACTCCCCCGGCAAGACCCTTGGCGACGGCGATCGCGTCAGGGACGATGCCATGCTGCTGGAAGGCAAACCAGGTTCCCGTGCGGCCTATGCCGGTCTGGATCTCGTCGAGGATGAGCAGGGCGCCGTGCTCGGTCGTGAGCTCGCGCGCACGCTGCAGGAAACCAGCGGGAAGGTCGACGACCCCCGCCTCGCCCTTGATGGGTTCGAGAACGAGCGCTGCGACATCCGGTCCGATTGCTGCCTCGAGCGCCTCGATCGTCGTGTCCACGTGCTCGATGCCCGGCAGGAGCGGAAGGAACGGGTCGCGCAGGGCGGGCTTGCCGGTGAGGGATACCGAGCCCATCGTGCGGCCGTGGAACGAGTTGGTGAGCGCGAGGATCTTCTTGTTCTGACCATTGCGCCGTGCCAGCTTGATGGCAGCCTCGATGGCTTCGGCGCCCGAGTTGCCGAAGTAGACCCTGCCCTCGTCCCCTGCCCCGGAGATGCGGCGCAGGTTCTCGGCGAGCGCGATCTGCGGCTCGGAGGCAAAGTAGTTGGAGACGTGGGCGAGCGAGGAGATCTGCTTCGTCACTGCCTCGACGAGCGCGGGATGCCCGTGTCCGAGGGAGTTGACGGCGATGCCCGCGAGAAAGTCGAGGTAGCGGTTGCCGTCGACGTCCCAGACGTAGGCACCTTCGCCGCGGGTGAGGAGGGTGAGGGGTGAGGGGGCTGAGCCCATCATCGCCGTGCTGTACTGATCGCGCCAGGTCATGCCGGTACTACCTCTGTTCCGATACCGCTGTGGGTGAATATCTCGAGAAGGATCGAGTGTGGGGTGCGACCGTCGATGATCGCGGCCTTCGCCACGCCGCCCTGCACCGCGTCGAGACACGCCGTCATCTTGGGGATCATGCCGGACTCGAGGCTGGGCAGGAGCTCCGCGAGTTCCGTCGTGTCAATGATCGAGATGAGCGAATCGCGATTGGGCCAATCGCGGTAGAGGCCAGCGACATCCGTGAGCACGATGAGTTTTGCCGCGTGGAGGGACACGGCGAGCGCGGCAGCCGCCGCGTCGGCGTTGACGTTGAGCGCGTCACCGTCTTCGTCGTGTGCGACAGACGAGATGACGGGGGTGCGCCCGGCCGCGATGACCTCGAGGATCTCCGCGGGATCCACGGAGACCACGTCACCGACGCGACCCACGTCGACGAGAGAACCGTCGACGATCACTCCACGCTTGACGCCCGTGAATGTTCCCTCGTCGAGTACCGCCGCGAGATCACCGTGTTCTTCGATCAGCTCCTTGATCTCGACACTGATCTGCTCACTCAGCACCTCCTTCGCGACAGCCATGACCTCGGGGGTCGTGACGCGATAGCCACCCACGAACTCGCTCGCGATTCCGAGCTCCGCGAGCCGCGCGGAGATCTGCGGCCCGCCACCGTGCACGACGACAGGCTTGACCCCCACGAGGTTGAGGTAGGCGATGTCCTCCGCGAAAGCGCGCTTGAGCTCTTCGCTCACCATCGCGTTGCCGCCGAACTTGATGACGACGATCTGGCCATGGAACCGTTTGAGCCACGGGAGGGACTCGATGAGCACCGCAGTCTTGACCGGCACATCGAGCTCCTGGGCTTCCCTGAAGACACCCATCAGCTGGAGTACGCGCTGTTCTCGTGCACGTAGTCGTGCGTGAGGTCGTTGGTGAGGATCGTGGCCTCGGCCGTACCCACCTTAAGGTCAACGAGCACGTGGGCGATACGCGGTGTGAGGTCGACGTTCTCGGCGGGCTCGTCGGGCTCCCCCGACTTGCACACCCGCACACCGTTGATCGTCACGTCGATGTCGTACGGGTCGAACTCGGCACCGGTGGTTCCGATGGCGGCGAGCACGCGACCCCAGTTGGGGTCGTTGCCGAATACCGCTGCCTTGAACAGGTTGTTGCGGGCGATCGAGCGACCGACCTCGACGGCATCGCTCTCCGTCGCGGCGTTGATCGTCTCGATGACGATCTCGTGGCTCGCGCCCTCAGCGTCGGCCTGCAGCTGCTTGGCGAGGTCGGCACACAGCGCGGTGAGGGCCGTGGTGAAGTCGTCCATCGTCGGAGTCACTCCCGATGCGCCACTCGCGAGGAGGGACACCTGATCGTTGGTCGACATACAGCCATCGGAGTCGAGGCGGTCGAACGTGACGTGAGTCGCGGCGCGCAGGGCGGTGTCCAGTTGCTCGGAGTGCAGCAGCGCATCCGTCGTGATGACGACGAGCATCGTCGCAAGCCCTGGGGCGAGCATGCCCGCGCCCTTGGCCATGCCACCGATCGACCAGCCTGCGCCTTCTACGACGGCTTCCTTCGGCTTCGAGTCCGTCGTCATGATCGCGAGTGCAGCGTCGTGGCCACCCTCCTCGGACAGAGCAGGAGCAGCGGATGCCACGCCCGCGAGCACCTTGTCGCGAAAGTCCTGGCCGCCGACGCCGATGAGTCCGGTGGAGCACACGAGCACGTCGCCCGCGGAGATCCCGAGCGCCTCGCCCACGGCCTCTGCGGTCA
>Ga0247813_10003313_pt1 | contig 10404 bp, 7 predicted proteins | sample UWRJL169409C1_FD_180719 | JGI IMG/M metagenome (GOLD analysis project Ga0247813, IMG submission 180719) | Plant litter microbial communities from Arlington Agricultural Research Station in Wisconsin, United States - UWRJ-L169-409C-1 | ecosystem: Environmental > Terrestrial > Plant litter >... | reverse complement strand
CTCTTTACTAGCCAATGTTGTGGTTTATTCATATCTAAAGGTGATTTTAGTAGTGCTGTTGACAAAAATACTAACAATCTCCTTTACAACCCTAGTGCACAGAATTTATTTTTAAAAAATTTAGACAGCATGAAAAATCTTGAATACAAACCACATTTCGAGAATCATTTCAAGCAAATAAAGGGATAGTAGGGTATTTTCTATCAGGCTTTACCCTATCTATATTATGGTTTATTACCAAATGTTTGAAATAATAATAGGATAGTATAGTGCCTTTGTGCAAAATTACCTTGGGCAGTTTTTTTAAAAAACCACTTATCTAATAAATGGTAACAGCTTATCCAAGGAGATTCCTAAATAATCACATACGTGAAAAACAGTAATGGGTTGATGTTTGTGCAGACCATTACAATCTCTAATCAGTTGCAGAATACGCTGACAAGTACGCTCGCTCTTGCCGGTCATCAACTTAAGATCGGCAGTATAAAAAAATATACGATGTAATGGCGCACTCATAACTTAATTTCTTCATTGGATAAAATAGGTAATCTTAATTTAACAATACAAATTTACCTCATATATAAGTAGTTACAAAGCATCCCTTAATTTTTAGCAAATTGTTAAAGCTCAGTAAAACACCCTATGCCAAATTTGTAATACCTTCTGCAAGACCCATTTTCATTTTGGCAATAAAAAAACAAAAGCTTTGTAAATATGATAAGCCAAATTCTGATTGATTTAACAAAAATTAGTATGAAAGGTAAATTTTCTGCCTAAATAACATCAAATAATGTCATCCTAACGTATACCGATCCTATAGCTATCGGATTTATATCGGTAGCGTATTCGAAGCCTGCCTACCGCAAACAGTCTGGCGAAGAATCTCATATCGCAAAACATCTATCCACAAAACCGTCATGTTGAGGGCGGTATTTCACCGATCGTGAACATCTGTTTCGTAAAACCCTCCATGTTTTGTCCTCCTGACGTGTGCCGATTTATCGGTAGCAAAGCGAAGGATTTCCTATCGTAAAACCCTTTACAAAAACGTCATTGCGAGGAAGGCTCTTCGCCGACGTGGCAATCTACTTCGTAAATCCCACCGTAATTTGTCATCCAGAGCAAAGCGAAGGATCCATTATCGTAAAAACCCAACGCCCATCCTTGCCACGGCTTCCCGAAGACAAATCGGGACAAGCTATGGGCGCCGAAACCCCTAGGTACTTTGTTCTTGATAACAAAGTACCAAACAATCAAGGCTGCACTGGCGATCCTAAAAATCCAAACGTTACGCTAAACAAAAAGATCCCGATAGCTCTCGGGACGCTGCCAGCCGCAGCTGGCGGGCGCTCAAACAGCTTTTTGTTTTTAACGCTTCACTTATCGTATTTTTTAAACGTCGCTCCACTGAGGCCAATCCTTGTTGTTAGCAATAAGGCAAAACCTATGCTAATATATTAGCCAACAGGGTTAAAACGAAGCAACTAAGCTAATTCATAAACTTTTCGTCTACACTGCCATTGATAGCACGAACAAAGCTTGCTTAGTGGCAGGTAAAATTCAGCAAAGGTCTTTGGCATCATCTCAAGCCCTAGCAAAGCCTCTTCGTTCTACTAAAACCGGCCTTGTCCAGTGCGGAACGCAATCACTAGCCAACGTACAAACTTTGATAGCGCTGGGCGCAGCGGCGGCTTTTTTGTTTACTTTTTCAGCTATAGGAAAAAGTAAAACTCGCGGTAGCGACAGAACCCCTAAATAGTAGTAGAGAATAATACTTTACCCAAAAACCTTTGATTTAAAGCAACCCATTATCTCCCCCCTCAATCACGAACGTACCACCGACGTACCACCGACGGTAGACCGACGGTAAACCAGCGCCCCAAAACGCCAATTCCGACAAATACAGACAAATAGCGCAAAATAGGTACAAATGCACCAAAACCCGTCAAACGCGACAAGCCCTATTTTTTTCCTCCCCACCTTTACACTACGCAATAATACCGGTAAACAAGAAGCGTAAATTTTAATTATTTAATCACATTTTAAAAACAGAAAGAAAATGGCAAAGTCAGAAAACAATGATTAATGTATGGTGCCCGCGGTAAAGTGGGAAACCTAGTGGTATTTAAAAATTTTGGAAGCAACCAAACGGTAATTGCCAAAAGACCAAAAAGGACGGATAACCCTATGTATACCGAAAGACAGCTTGAGGCAAAGCTTAAATTTAGAGAAGCGGTAGTCTACGCCAAGGGTGTCATCAACAACCCAGCTTTGTTAGCCGTGTATCAGCTATTGGCTAAACCTGGCACCTCAGCCTACAATTTAGCTTTGGCAGATTATTGCAAAGCGCCAGAAATCAGCGTAATTGATGCCGATAACTACCAAGGGCAAATCGGTGAGCAAATTAGGGTAAGAGCTATAGACAACTTTGGGCTTACCCAAGTAAAGGTGAGCATTTACGATGCTGCAGACCTCTTAATTGAGAGCGGTTTGGCTACCCAAAGTGCCAACAGTGTAGATTGGTTTTACGAAACCACTACCCTAAATAGCAGTTTGGCAGGCACCAAAACTACTGCCGAAGCTAAAGATACCCCTGGCAATACAACGCTAGAAACACTCGCTATCATTTAGCACAAAGCCCCTCCCCGATCCATCATTCGGGGAGGGGCTTTTTTTATGAGCTTAGCTTAACAAAATAAAGGCTTACAGTAGTGAGCTGTTGTAATAAGTCTTAGCGAGACGCTAAGACTAGATGAGTTACTAATTTAAACCTTTGCGTACTGTTTAACGCACAAAGCGCCTAGACGACTTAATTAACGCATAAATAAAATAAGAAGACGATATTCGGGAAATTAAATCCCACAAAATCTCAAAACCACCTATGTCTTCTCTCATCTTATGTAAAGGATTTAAAAGGATGCAATATTCCCCAAATGCTTGGCTGAATCCCGCAGCTGTTCCCTCATTAATCGCAACAAAAGACAAACCCTGATGATTAAAAAAAATAATTAAGATTAACAAAACGATTTGGTTAACCGTCAATAGACCAATAAGTGGGCGAAGGAAGCTTGATCCATAATTTGTCAAATACCTACTGAATAATAGGATTAATTTCTGCCAAAATACTTCTCTATGTGGGCTTTTCCACGCTAATTGTCGATTATATATATTCATCTCTAAGCCATAAAAGAATTGTTCATTTATTTTATCACCCTGTTTTTCGTATAAGTATTTGAACTGTCGAAACACTTCCTTTAATTGGCTAAGCTCCAGCGATCCCCATGCATTTCTTTCTTTGTTGTAATTTCCGTATGTCGGACCTTTAAGTGCAATGAAATTATCTTTCGCCCATTCACAGTTAATGGTATTTATTTCAGAAAAGTAGCTATCAAGAATAATCACTTCATCGAACTCCTTAAAGAGAATGCGATGCAATTGTGCTTTTCCAAGGTTAGATTTTACAATCTCAAAATATGTCCTTTTACCAATCAATGGCGTAATTCCAAAAAAGTTAAGCTCTCCATGATTGTGAAAACTGCTAATGTGAAAGTACTGACTTTTGATATTTTCAAAGCTATAGCTACAATCCAAATTTGATCCCAATATAGAAACTTGGTTAATATTTTTATTGACAAAAATTAGTTTACCTTTAAGTTTCCCCTGGTTATATATTGTTAGTTTTTCAACAGAATTTTCACCGATGTATTTTCCAAATTCGAAGACTTCGAATTCCCCTCCTTGGATCCACATATTCAAATTAGTATTATTAGAGGAAAAGTCAAAAGTTTTATAGCTGCCCCCATCTATCGAGACGTGGCTTGTGTCCACCCGTTTAAATGCAACGCTTTTTTCATAGCTGCCGCCAGAAAGAAACACCATTTTAGAATACTTACAATTATCCCATTCAACGCACTCCAAAAAATGTCCATTACAGATTGAAAAGTGACCAGAGAATGTACAATTGATTATTCTTATTTTGTGCTCGAAAGTAATTGGTCTGAGTATCATAAACGAATCTTCTATCCTATACCCGTCGATTTCGATCCATTCATCAGGCATGAAAAATTCCCGATGCTTTCCCTGCATAACATTAAGTAGATATTCGCTAGTTATTGGTTGGCGTCCAAGTTTATTGTGAGGATTTTGCATTAAACCGTCCATTGCTTTGTATCAAATTACCTTAGTTATTTCCTTGGTCAATAGTATTGCAAATGCTGTTAGTGTTGTGTTCTGTTCTGTAATTTACATTTCTACAATATATAGCGCCGCAACATTGAAGTTAGTACACCAAATATCAGAAATAAAACCCTGATTTTTGTGTAGTTAAATATTTCCTTATGTTTAAAGTATGAATAGAGAAGAAATAATCATTCTTGTAAAGCAGTATCTTGCTCAATCGATTCAAGGGTTGGAAATGGAAAATCCCAAATTTGATTTCAAATCAAAATGGTATGATCTGAAATCTACTAATGACTTAGCTGAATTTTTAAAAGATACCTCTGCGATGGTAAATACATTTGGACCAGATGGCTTGATCGTGATTGGTTTTAATGACAAAACAAAGGAATTCATAAGTTCACCCTTCTCAAACAGTGGATTAAAGGATACCTCAGCATTATCTGATGTCATCAGTAGGCATATAGATAGACCATTTAACTTAGCATATTATGAGGATGTATTTGATGGAAACATCCTTGGTATTTTACACTTTCCTCCTTCTATAGATAAACCTCACATCATCCGAAATTACAAAACTGAAAGAAAAGGAAATATACGTGAGGAGGCAAACAAAATCTTTATCCGAAAAAATTCTCAAACCTTTACAGCAAACCGTCATGATCTTGAATTGATGATTTATGATAGGAAAAATATTATTCCAGAGTTTGAAGTGCATTGTTCTTTTCATAAAAGTGCTTTCTCAATTGACTATGGAGCGATACGACGAGAGGACGGTCCGTTATATGCAAAACTTGTCCTAAACATTGAAAACACAGGCAGAAGACCTGTTGCAATTTGTAAAATTGAAATGACGTTAAGTGAATATAATGACCCATCCGATCACGAAATCCATGTGTTTAAGGACACGGGCATGCTAAAAAGCTTTCCAATCATCATCCAATCAAGTCACATTCATCAAAATGTAACTGATATATACTCTGATGAGCATTATACCTACGAAAAACGCAAAGAAGTATTTGAAACATTGCAAAAGAACATGAACAAATTAAAAATACAAAACATCACATTAACCCTCACAGATGGTCACATCATAACCAATATTTTGAAAATAACTGCATAGGCCAATTTTATAATTATTTATGTTTGAGAAGAGGTTAAAAGCTGTCCTACAAGTAGTTTTATTGGAAGCATAAACAGCAAATAAGATAATCTTCTACGAATGGCAAGATTGAGGCTTTATACTCAGTCTTAGCGAGACGCTACGACTAGATGGTTTTGAGGTCATATTTGAGAATAGGTTCTCTAATTCAGTTTTCTGTTTTTCGAGATTATAGTCCTGATCCATTGAGAGCGGTTAAGTAGTTAATATTCAGCGATAAAGTAAATCTAATATATTTAAGTCGTAATTCAATGCAAATCAAAAAAGGAGCAGGGAGCTAGCCTCCAATCATAACAAGATCTATATTAACCGCAAATTATAAGCTTAGCTTGGATTTTTAGCATCAAACAAAAACTTGTATTGACTAGGTGTTGTAATAGGTATTAGCGAGCCACTAAGACTACATGATTGGTTCTGGGTCCTAATCCCATCGAGATAACAAGAAACATTAAACCTCTATAAGTCAAAATTTAATAGGATTCTTTCTTTTTACAGTCAATATTACTGACACTTCCTGTAGTTAAATAAAAAATTAACTTAAATTGCCAATGCAAAGAATTCGAATTAATAAATAATTCTACGCAATTTTTAAAATTACAATAGCGAACTATTTTGCAATTAGCGTCCCAAAAATGAACTTCGTTGACATATCAACTTTACAAATCCAAACAGAATTAGATGTATTAAAGAGAGATACACAGCCCAACAGCATCTTTCTCTATCAACATACTGGTGTGTTTCACGCTGATAATAATAGAATTGGAAATAGTAATCAAAAAAAGGCACGAACAATATTTCTAAATCTCCTTAAAAAAGCAAAAGCAGAAAATACATCATTAGTCGTTTCACCTGAATATTCCTGTCCATTATCAGTTATAACAGTAATTATAAACGATGAAAACTTACAGCCATCACAAAATAAGTTATGGACATTAGGTGGCGAATCTTTAAACAAAGAAGAATTAAATAGCTTAAAGCAATTCGAAAATGAAAATATTTTAATTCATTTCGAAGATGTTCACAGCGAATCAGATAAGAGCTATGTAGACCCATTGTTTTACATTTTTAAGGGTAGACACGATGGATTAGAAAAACTCATTATTTTAATTCAATTTAAAACTAGGCACATGGGTGGTTTATGGTCTAACCAAACAGAGCCCAATAATCTTATTGAGGGAAATACAATTTATATAATAAAAAATAATGATCATTCTGTAAGGCTAATATCTTTCATATGTTCTGAAGCAATGAATTTTAATGCGGGCAACGAACAGGACTTGATAGAGAATCATAGTTGGACGGATTCACCATTTTTGATTCTGAGTTTACAATTTAACCCCAATCCATCACATCCAAATTTTATTAATTTTAGACAATTTGCATTAAAAAAAGATAGGCGAGAATTAATAACACTGAATTGGGGAATTGATACAACTTTTATTAATGGAGATTTTTTATATAAAGAAAACAATTCGCCTCGTAGTGGAATATATTTCAAAACATCTGATATTGAATTAGACTATAAGCCTAAAAAAATCACAGATAATCACAAAAAAGGTCTATATTTTTTGCAGATACTGCGCAATAAACGCGTCTATTTTCTGAATGGAAATATTGCATTGTTCAAAATAGAAAATAAATCAGTACATATAGATGATGGAGTTGATGAACAACAACGTAGAGAAGGTCCCACAGTTGATGACATATTTCAAATTAGTGCTGAATTAGATTTCGAAGAGATTGAGGGCATTCCTGATAACCACATTGAATTCTTATCCTCAAGAGGTGTGACAAATACTTACTTATTAAATCCTAATATTTCAATTGTTGACAAGGAAAGGTTATTGAATATCTCGACTGGAAGGGTAAGAGGAAAAGAAGAAAATAAGTGGTCTGATGTCATTCATTTAAATAGTTTTAATCTTAATGAATCGGATGAGTGCAACAATAGATTAACTTACGTAGAAGACACTTACCCCGCTAGTGAAAACGTCAGGAGTATAAATTGTTCTAATATTTTCGAATTGGATGTGAATATTATCCCAACCAAAGAGAATTATCCGCATAGCATAAAGCATCTAGCAGACAATGATTTATCATTAGCATTTGCTAACGATGCAAATACATTTTACTACAAATATAATGTCGTTGATAAGAATGGACATATTGCAAAAGCAACAATTTGTTATGTAGGGAGTGCTGTTTCTCCAAACATTGTAAAGAAAGCATATGATGAATTACAAAATTTATTTGATAATGATTCTCCTGGGAAAAACACTATAGTTGTTTTTTACAAACAGGGCAATGACGTTTTAAATAAATCAAACCCAGAAGCGGGCGCTATAACTGAAATACCAAACAACAATGCATCAATTTTTTAAATATGATGAATACATCACAACTAATTGAACATTGTAGAGCAATTTTCTCAAATCTAGAGGAAGTTAATGATAATCTATATGTGTATTTCAGTGAAAGTATCCACCCTGTTTCGTTCCAAACTGTCCAGCCCGATCAGGGCTTTTTCTTTTTAGCAGTATCCCATCCAGTGGGATCCATCGCAGCCTAAACCCGACCATCACAAACTCCATCATCATGCCTTTTGCGCAGCAAAAGCAGATAAGCACCTTCAGAACACCCACAAAAAAGGATAATAGATATTGATCAGACAACGGCTGAAAGCCGTGCCTTTTTTAAGCACTTAAAGCAGCCAGGATTCCTTTTCGGGACATGGACCGATCAATGAGCCCACAAGGCATTTTCAGAGTCTTAAAATGCCTTAAAATCAGCCGAGTGGACACTTTCAGGCGAAACGGAGTGGACACTTTGGACCGAAAGATGTGGCCACTTTGCAAAAAAACAGGTGGCCACTTTTGGGATAACCCCCAATAAGAAGTTCTCAACATTATTTAAAAAGAAGTTTGAATTCTTAGGTGATGATGGATTTAAAGAATTTCACCTAGACAGGTAACAGGTGTTAATTTATATTAATGGCACAAGTTCCCGTTTGGTTATAACATACTTGAACGTGTCTCAATTCTGGGAGTAACTATTATACATTTATGTTTTACTTTATTTTTGACGAAACTAAAAGTGTTCCGACTTCAACATCCAAATATTTAGCAACTTCAAATAATTTTTTTATTGAAGGTTGAGCAGAATTCGTGCACCAACTAGAAACTGTTTCTGGTGCAATATATAATGCATCAGCCAAATCCTTGTTCGTCATCCCTTTTTCTGCGAGTACTGCTTTTATGCGATTATATATTATTTTACTCATATCTAATGATGTAAAACAAATATAATACTTGAAAAACAATCAAATTTACCTATTAATTAATGTATTAAATTAATTTTAAAATGTTTTTAATAAAATAATTGACGTTTTACATTATTATTTTTATATTTGATAAAAGTTTTAATAGTTAATAAATATTACTTTTGTAATTCTAAAAGTGAAAAATTAGGATTACATACGAGCCTCGCAGCTAAATCTGGTAAATTTAATCTCAGCGAGCGTAAGTGTAGTATCCACCACCCTATAAATTAATAGGGCTGGTGCTCACTTATGTATGTTGTTGAGATTCATTCCGAAAGGATTGACGGTTTACCAGAACCAAGCTGCAATGTACGAAGTGAGTTACCAGCCCTATTTTTCAATTTGGCACTCACTTGTTGAGGCTTATTTAATCTTAAAATTAAATGAGATCAATATGGAACCCTCAAAATCAAAAGTGCCCATAAAGCACCAACAGCATTTCAGTATGTTACTGGCAGGCAACGAAAAAGGATTGGCGTTTTTCTATCAGCTTTTCTACCGTTCATTATACTACAGCGGCCTTAGGTACATTAAAGACGATGTAAATGCTGGTTGCATAGTTAACGAAGCCTTTCTGCGGCTTTGGCTTACCAGGAAAAATATGAGCTGCCCAAGCCAAATAGAGACCTTTTTGAGGAAGCTCACTTCCGATGGTTGCAAAGCTTATTTCAAAACTTCGAGCAACAGGTTTCAGCGCAACATGCTCCGGCTAGATGAGTTGGAGAACTACCAAGAATTTATGGCAGGTTATGATCCCAGTATCGAAGATGAAGAACAATCGCTTTACCAGCAGGAGCCCGAGCCCGAAATTAAGGAGCAATGGAAAAAGGTAGCCGCAGTACTCCCCAACCTCTCGGCTGATCAGCAATTGTTCGTCCGTCTGTGTATCAAGTATGCTTTTGATTATGGGCGCATCGCCTGGCACATTGGTGGCATCTCCGATTACCAAGTGGCCAGAAAAGTGGAGCAAACATTGGCTTGCCTGAAGGCAATTATTACCGATACCCAAAGACTTGAAGCCGTGGGGCAAGCCAGTAAATTTAGGTTCGAGGGCGATCTAAGTGAGGAACATTCGGCCATTATGCACATGCGTTACCAGTTGCAATACAGTTTTAGCGAAATAGCAGCGGCACTGCAACTAGACCAAGGCTATATCCAACAGGCATTTGTTACCGCATCGCTAAAGGTTAAAAAAGTAAAAATATGAAATGGATACAGTTAGGTCGCTAGCTTCGAGCACCGCCCTTAAACTAGCTTAAATCGGCCTTGGCCTTTGCGGCTGAGCTAAACTAGCCAAAGCACAAACTTTAGAAGCAAAGGGCGCAGCCGACGACTTTTCCTCCATTTTGGTCGTTCAAAATGGAGTGCCAATGCCCGGCATGAGGGCAGGAAAGACTGTGTGGAGGCAAATAAATTGACTTAATGTCAAGTAAAAAAATTAGAACCTACTAACTTATGAAAAACACAATTGTAGTTACTCGTAAAATCCAACTGTTAATAGATTCTAAAGATCAAGAATTTATTAAACAGACCAGAGCGCAGCTTTACAACTGGCAATGGATCTGTTTCCGTTCTGCCAACATGATCATGAGCCATCAGTTTATTCAAGAACAGGTAAAAGATTTCTTTTACCTAACAGAAGAGATTAAATTGAAGATTGCCGACCAAAAGAAGGAAGAAAATGGGATTTTGAAATCATCAAGGCAGAATACCACTTACAGGCTGTTGTCAAATCATTTTATGGGTC
>Ga0247813_10003308_pt1 | contig 10412 bp, 11 predicted proteins | sample UWRJL169409C1_FD_180719 | JGI IMG/M metagenome (GOLD analysis project Ga0247813, IMG submission 180719) | Plant litter microbial communities from Arlington Agricultural Research Station in Wisconsin, United States - UWRJ-L169-409C-1 | ecosystem: Environmental > Terrestrial > Plant litter >... | reverse complement strand
CGGGGTGATACGTGGCCGCTTGACCTTGCTCGCTTGCCAAAGGTCGTACTGCATTTGCATGCCTGCCCACAGCTCTGGACTGGTCCGAAATGCGCTAGCCAGCCGATAGGCCATGTCCGACGAGATTCCAGCATGGCCGGTGAGAATGCGATTCAGCGTGACGCGATTAACGCCTAACTGCTGCGCCGCATCAGTTACCGTGGTGTCGCCCAGGTATTCGCGCAACACTTCGCCAGGGTGTGCGGGGTTGTGCATCTTCATTTTGATAAATCCTCAGTGATAGTCGCGGTAGTCAACAAGTACCGCATCGGCACCATCAAACGTAAAAACCATCCGCCAGTTGCCGTTGACTGTGATGGCCCAATGCCCTTTCAAATCGCCTTTGAGAGCGTGCAAGGCCCACGCCGGTGCCGCCATATCTTCGGGCTTGGTCGCTTGATGGAGAGCGGTCAACTGGAGTCGCAAGCGAGCCGCGTGCGCAGCCTGAATGCCTGCTTTGCTGCCCGTCTCGAAATAGCGTTGCAAGCCCTTGTGCCTAAAGCTTTTAATCATTTCGCACAATTGTAGCGTGTTGCACTACACACATCAAACCGCTGCGGCAAACATCTCTCGTAGCGTGCCCGCGTCAACGTCTACATACCGCTGGGAGCAGTCGATACTGGAGTGCCCCAGGAGCTGGGCTACCACCTCCATGTCGCCTGTCGTAGACAAGACCCGGCCCGCAAAGGTTCGCCGCCCAGAGTGACTTGATCCACCTTTTATGCCCGCCCGCTGGTAGAGCTTAGTTACGTGGGACTGCAGGCTATCGCACGCCTGGTAGTCGCGTTGTTCGCCCGTCTCCAGCACTCGCCGTTTGGTGTTCTGGGACATGCCATCCCCCCGGCTGCTGTAAATCAACGGCTGATGGGGCAGCAGGCCACGGTAAGAACCGGGTGAAAACGTGGTGCCGATGCCTCGTTCGATGCGGTGCTGTAGGTAAACCAACAACGCCTGAACGGCAGGCTTGGATGCCAGGTATGCGCAACGCTGGCGACACCCTTTTGTGATCACTTCTCGCATACTGATTTCGGTGCGCAGCTTGCCCGAGGCATGCATTACATCGGCCACGGTTAGACGCGAAATCTCGGTGATCCGCATACCGCAGTGGTGCCCAAGCATGAGGACCAGAACATCCCGCGCCGGGTAGCGCGAGGTTGCCTGCGTGATTTTGATGAGGCGGTTGAATTGCCCTTGATTCAGGGTCTGTGCACGGGTGATTCTTTCCATCTAGCTCTCTGTAATTCGATGTGGTTGACGAAATCCAGAGAGAGAACCGTAAGGGCTCTTTTTCGATCATAAATCGAGGCGAGAAGCCACATCAAGGAAAGTTGGGAAGCCGCTTTCGCAGCTCCGCCACATCCAAGCCTTCCCAAAAGGGGACGGCGTTGAAGGGCCGGGGATTTTGCGCTACGATTCAGTCGGCTCCTGACGTGAGCCTTCCCGCCCGTGTCGGTAAAGCATGCTGCATCGTCTTGTCTTTCTTCTATCAAATCCACCGTTCCCTGTGGGCAACGGCAAACGGGCGTGCCATCCGCCCTATGGAGATCACGATGGATACCAGCACCCAAACCGATTTCGACTTCATTGCTGAGCTTTGGAAGTTCGTTAAATCCCGGTTCGCGTTTCAAGCGAAGCAACTAAAACACCTATCCTCACAACAGCTCTCTCAATGTTATGAGGTGGTGGCAATCGGCCAGGGATTCAGCAGTTGGAGAGGGATGTCCAAAGTTCTCGAATCAATGTGCTTGATCGATCGACTAGACACCCTCAACGATTGGGATATCAAAGACGCGGATTTGCCCGTTCGGTTGAGCCTAGCTATCTCAGACAACATCGACCAAATCCATGTCGAAGATGAAATCAAGTGGAAAGTCCTTGAACGGATTTTGTCGAGCCCGCCTGCGAGAAAAGGTCGTGCCGACTTTGAAGTGTTTGATGGCATCATTTCAGCCAACCCGTTGAGATCAAGCCTCTTCTACAAAGCGGCCTGGATGGGACAAGGAGCACCCTGGAGCACTGGCTTGATCGACGAGGCCTACGCCTGTACGGAGTACCTCGAAGAACTCTGGGACGGCGATATCGCTAAGGCCTGGCTTGCGGTGACAGCCATGTATGGCGAACACCCAGGTTCGCGCGCCGCGATTTGGGACTTTTCACCTGTCGTGATGGCCGAATACAACTTCGAGGTAGACCGGATTCTCACCCATGGCGGCTCAAGCAGCCGGCTTCTTGTTGACGCGGCCCCTGCCTATCGTTTAGCAAAGAGTGATGGAAATCTCGACATTGGTGGCTGGCGAACTCGCTTGCGTGAAGTGCACCCCGGTTCGCTGGACTTCTGCTTGGGTCAATCTTTCATTCCCTCCCTGCTGATGGCCAATGGGCCCAACGACGCGTGGGTATCTATTGGCCTTGATATCGATGGAGACGCGGATGAATTTCATGAACCAGTGCATATTTTTCTGCCCGAGCTAAGAGCTTATGCACCGTCTCCACAGAAGGCCGCACAGCTAGCGGCCTGCCTGGAGAGCATGCCGTCGATTTCAAAGCTGACAACCGACGAAGCTCGTGATGCAGGGCTTCCAATTGGTGACGCAAACTGGCACCTAGTTCAAACCTTCTGAGCCCCTGGGAGGAGCTATCCCCAGACCAAGCTTTGAAGAACTCAGAAATTGCCAGATTCAGGGAATCACTTCCGCATGCTTTAGAAATGTTTCACGTACACAAGCCGGTTGACCACAAGCTTGGCCCAGTTTAGGTAATCGTTGTGCGGACAGACCAGTACGACCTTGTTCTCGATGAGTACTGCACTCTTATACGGTCGGAGTGAACCCTTCTTGCTCTGTCCGACGTAGCGGAAATGGCGGACGAGAACAAAAAAAATGCCCAGCGGAATCCGAAGATTCTCGCTGGGCGTTCGGATTCGAGACTAGCGTTTAGGCCAGTCCTTGCGGGAGATATTTTTTGCGCGCGCTCTTTCGGCCCGTTCGTCCTTTTCCTCGCCCCCAGTCCAAGGAGCACGCCGTGAGGTTGGTTTTGGGTTGCTCATCAAACAGGATCCCCTTCCCGCCCGAGCAAAAGGAGAGGCCCCGGCATCTTGAGACGCACGGGGCCTGAGTGGTTGGTGCTCGACGGAGGCCGAGCGTGGTTGCTTGACGTACTGCTGGAAGCCAGTATTAGCCAAGCCTATCCTTGTGGCGAACTTCCTAGTTGGGCGCGGCTTCGACACCTCGCACAGGTTGGAACCCCAAGACGCGATTAAGCGCCTCTGCTGGGCCTTCCCCTTCTTCCTTTGGGACGCGTGATGCGACATGCAAGTGCATATCAGTGACCACTTCCAGCAAGCGTGCCGGTGTGACGATTTGACCGTCGCTGGGTAGATCGGAGGGCATCCCCAAGGTAGCTGGAAAGATGATCTCGTGTGAGCCGTCTTGCATGCTTCGGTAGTTGCCGAGTTCCACCGACTGGCTCATCCAGGCCCAAACCGATGTTTTTGGCAAGGGTAGTGAGACGGGGAGCATCTGCCGGAAGCCTGCTGCGAGCAGCAGCTTGTCGAGACGCGTTTGATCAGCTTTTCCGTGCTCAACGATGGAGTTGCTGCCACCGAGCATGCTCTCGATGCTTAGCGTTCCCAACAGGTCTCCAGGCAGAACCAAACCGTGTGCGGCAAGCACAGTTGTCAGCCAGAGGGAGTGTCTGGGGCCCGGCTTGTCGGCCAGGGACGTATAGAGCACTTCTCCTTCGGCATTCCGAATGTTGGCAAAAAATTCCTCCAATGGACGGTCGTAACCGAGCTCTAAGCTCATTTCTTGGTCAGCGGCGTTCGTTTGGGTGAGGTAGTGTTTTGACATGGTGTCCGTCCGTTCGTACAAAAGAATGGGCACCGTCCCCGAAGGGCAACAGGTGCCCGTGTGGGTTTAAAGTAACTCCCGCCATAGCCTGCTAAGTACGGGATTGATTGATGTTCCGAGGGTCTGATCTTTGCCACAGCTGGAAGCCATTCGGCTTCTACGACTGATGGAAAGAACTCCCCGCGGTCAGTGATGACGCGGCCCGTGCTGCTTGGATGAGTTGGTGCTCATGGCCTAGTCGGTGGTGCTACTCGCTTACCGGCTGCCACTCAGCACCAACCACAGACGGGTAGAACTCGCCTCGATTTGTCGCTACCCGCCCTGAACTGTTCAGATGGGCAGGCGCATGACCACCACGAATGACGTAGCTGCCGTTGTGGCCTTGGACGACGGTGCCAGCTTGCAGGGGCGAGCCGGTGGCTTTCAGCACTAGGATCTGGTTACAGCCAGAGTAATCCTTGCTGATCACGTCGGTCGTGTCTAGGTAACCCTGGAGGAGTTCCACGAGTTCTGCTTGCCCGATTGCATGGGCTGACAGAACATCGTTTACTCCTGATTGGGAGATGGTGAGCATCTCGCAGCTTGAGGGCGCGATTTGCTTCATGATGATGAAGGCGCGGTCCGACTGGGCGTACACGAAGACTTCACCTTGGCTCCACCACTTGCTGCTTGAAGTCTTGGCTGCGAGCGATTGAACGGATGGGTAGTACCCGATCTTGTCCACCGCGCAGCTTTCACCATGTTCCGCAAGAACTTCGGCAACCGCCTCTCGGGGCAAATTACTCTGGGAGGCGTAGACTGGGCGGCAACTGTGGCACAGGTTGATGTGTCCCAGCTCCGAGTTTTTGCCGCATTGGGTGCAGCGTTCATGCATGTCTTCAGGTTTTGATGCCATTGTGTGGAATTTCAAAATGAGGGCGTGCCAACCCATAGGGCGACAGCGCCCTTCTGGGTTGTGAATGCTCGGCGCCCGACAGCGCCGGCGGATGATGCGTTGGGCCTAAGCTAGGTCCAATGTCGCTTGTGCGGTTCTTGCCGAGAGGATTCTTTGCAATGACTCACGCTCTCTGGCTTTGAAGGCCTTGGAGCGAGCTTCCATCACACCTGTGTGCTCGTCCACCATATAGCGGAAGTAATGTGCTGTGAGAGGGCCGCGCCATGCATTCCACCCTGCGCGGATTGCATCCTGCTGCGCGGGGGTTGCTTTGAAGAAGTCACTGCGAGACTCACGCCAGACTCGAGCACAGTGCGCACGCATACGCGCTTCAGCTGTTGCTCTGGCTTCATTCCTTCGCTGGGTCTCGGCGTCCTGGTTGAACTCTGCCGGCGCGGGCAGTTGATCTGCCAGCAACGGATAGCGTTCTGTTTGGGTCTTTGCTTGGCGGACCGGGCGCCCACTCGCGAGTTTGAGCTTGCGCGCGGTCCATTCAAATCGCTCGTACCGCTCCTGACGTTTGAATTTCATGTTGTTTGTTCCTCGGTGGCCCACCGCCACACTGGGGTGTGTCGGTGGGAACGTGATCAGTGGCGCTTGAGTGAGGCTGCGGCGTACTCGGGGCGCAGCATGTTGCGTGCGATGAGGGCGTCGAGGCGCTCAATAAGCGCCGGGTCAGCCGTATCCAGGGAAAAGCCAAAGCTGTATCCCAGGAAGTTGCCGAAGTAACGCGTCGCTTCAGGGAAGTCGGGATAGATGGGTTTTGTTCCAACCCAACGCCGGCTGTGGGTGCCGTCAATCGACTCTGCTCGGCAGTGTCCCCAGCACAACTCGCGATAAGGCCGCTTGTACATGGCGTGGGGATGTGTCGTATCTCCAATGTGCCCTATGACCTTGGGGTCTAGCGTCCATTGGTCCAGGGCTTGGAACAAACCTTCAATGGTTTGCGGTGGCCAGCCAGGGATCGTGGTTTTAGTTCCAATGTTGGCTTCCAGAACCTTATAAGGCTCTGTGGGCCGGCGTTGGCTATTGCTGTCTGCGTTCATTTGAGTGGTCCTTGATGAAAAAGGGCCACACCGGGCCCATCGGGCGGTGTGTGCCCGATGGGGTGGGATGCCAGCTTCAGTGGGCTGGCAAGGGGTCGACGCGGATGCCGGTTGCCGTGCGAACGACGTAGAGACTTGCTGTAGCGTTTGGTGTGTCCATAGGCAAGGCCTCACAGGTGCTGCGTTGCCAATAGTCCGGGTCATCGGTATAGCGGGTGCCATCCACCGCGGCAAACCGAAGGTTGACCAGGTCGAGAACTTCCGCTGCTGAAATGTCAAACGGAACCCGAACGACCTCTAAATGCTCCACGCGGCGGTGCGCCGAAAGGCGCACCTGCAGAAGCTTGGTGCTCGCTTGGCCCGGGACCCGCTCGAAGCGAGCGAACTCAAAGTGGTTCGGCATGCTTTGCACGGCGGCGCCATAGACAAAGATGACATCTTCCGCGTGGTGCTGCTCCATGAGCTGCTTTTCGGTGGCGATGACGGTGTTGACCAGGGCGTAGCCCAGATCTTTGGCGCGTGGAGCTGTGCCAAATTCAAAGAATTGCATTGTGTGTTCCTTCGGGGTGAAGGGGCACAGCTCTCCCCTTGCGGGCAGTTTGTGCCCCAAGGGAGTGATTTCGCGGCGGGTGCCGCGTGGTTGTGCATCGAGCGATGCTTGCCACCGAGCTTGGACTGCTAGCGGGAGCTGCAGGCGACAAGCTGATGGCGGAGTGATGGGCTGGCACAGGGCCAGCTAATTAGCCGTTGGCTAAAGCGGTTTCATTCTACAGAGTCCCCTTTGGTGTGTCATGCCGCTAGGGTGCAGAAGCCGATTTGAGGTGGCCACTGCAAGACCTGGTCGCGCGTTTAGGGCGGCTTCAAGAGGTGTTGTGCTGGACCCTGGATTAAGCGGTTTCCGCTTTGGGCGGAGGTGAAATGCGAACTAAATAAAGAATGCGGCCAAAATTGCCGCATTTTCATTTGCTTAGCAAAGCTCTTCGGCTTCAGGCCTCGCCGCAACTTGAAGCTTGCTTCAAGCGTGAGCAATCACTCGGGTAGTTCTTGGCGAGCTGATTCGGTGCTATTTGTAGTCGCGGCTTGTGGTGCTGAGCCCGCCGAGCAATGACGTCATGTCGACCAGCTTGCGCGCAATCAAATTCATCACTTCTCCCTCGCGCTGCCACTTGCCATAGACAGCTAACAGCCGAGCGCCCGAAAGGACTTGGCGATGTGCATCGCGCACCGTCTCCCAAACGATGACTTGCACAACGCCCGTTTCATCCTCTAGCGTGATGAACGTCGTGCCGTTGGCGGTGGGAGGCTGCTGACGTAATGTGACCAGCCCGCAGTGGCGCACCATGAGACCGTCGCGCACATGACGTAACTCTTCGGCTTTGAATAACCGATGTTTGTCCAATTGGGGCCTCAGCAGCGCAAGCGGGTGGCTACGCAAGGACAGTCCTGTCGAGGCATAGTCCCATATCACCTCTTCGCCTTCTTGCGCTGCCGGCAACTCCAGCAGCTCTTCCGCGACAGGAGCATCTCGCAATAGCAAGGGCACGGACCGGAGCGCCGATGCTTCCCATACCTGCTGCCGCCGGTGTCCAGCGAGGCTCATCAGCGCGTCAGCTGCCGCAAGCAGCTTCATTTCGTGTTGCTCCAGGCTCGCGCGTCGAGCGAGATCTTCGGAGCTGGTGAACGGCGCTTCGGAACGTGCCAGCAGGATGCGTTCGGCCGAACTGGATTTCAGCTTGTCAATGATGCGCAGTCCCAGTCGCACAGCGGGTGGATGAGGTAGCCCCTCTAGCGTGCAATCAATGTCGCTGTGCATCACGTCGGGTGGGCGTACCTGTACGCCATGGCGCAGCGCGTCTTGCACAAGCTGCGAAGGGGTGTAGAAGCCAAGCGGCTGGCTGTTGAGCATGGCGGCCAGGAACTCGGCCGGATAGTGGAGCTTGATCCAGCAGCTGGCGTAGGCGATCAGGGCGAAGCTCGCTGCGTGAGCCCTCGGAAAGCTGTACCCCCCGAGGCTCTTCAGGCTTTCGAATATGGCCTCGGCAAACTCTTGGGCATACCCGCGTGCGACCATTCCCGTCACAACTCGGTCAAAGTGCTTTTTTAGTCGTTCTCCATTGCGATCCCACCCGCCCAGGTCCCTCCTCAACTGGTCGGCCTCACCGGCAGAATATCCAGCTGAAATCATGGCTACCCTCATGGCGTCCTCTTGGAACAGAACAATGCCTAAGGTGCTCGAAAGCACGGATTCAAGTTCCTTGTTGGGATAGGTAACGGGCTCAAGGCCTTGGCGCCGCTTCAAGTAGGGATGGATAAACCCGCCCTGGATCGGCCCAGGCCGCACGATGGCCACCTGTATGACCAGGTCAAAGAAATTGCGCGGCTGCAGGCGTGGCAGCATGCTCATTTGGGCTCGGCTTTCGATCTGGAAAACACCGACAGTGTCCGCTTCGCAGATCATGTCGTATGTGCTCGGGCACTCGGCCGGAATATCCTGAAATCCGAAAACGAAGCCTTTTCTGGCGCTGATGAAATCCAACGATTTATGGATGGCCGTCAGCATGCCCAGCGAGAGGCAATCTACCTTGAGAATGCCGAGAAAATCAGATGTAGTCAATAGGTTTTTCAAAAAAGTGTGCAGGGTAAATAGATGCATTTCCGACAACAGCTAAGCCAGGTAATTTATTGGAGCTCTCAACAATTACAGTCTTGACCGCCGGAGGCCCCCCCGACCAAGCATGTACTCATGCTTGGTCCCAAGACGTCGCTGGATGTCGGTAACAAACGACTGCCCTGCCTCCGGGCAGGTTTGAAGCGGTCAGCTCTTTAGTCAGTGTCAATTTGTTACCATGACCATGCTCAATTCATTTCGACGTACGCCGGAGTGCTTTGATGGCACCGAAGAGTCACCTGCACTATTGCGACTCCTCATCAAAGGCATGCGCTGCTGAATACATATGAGATACGACGCTAAAGACCACCAATGACAGAACTCGGTGTCCCAACCACGCAGGCCGGAATCTACTACCAGAATACAGTTGCAGCTCGAGCACTGGCGGATCTTCTCGACCTGTCTCCATCGCCTCCGCGAGAAAGGGTTGTTGAGGTCCGAGTGGAAGCCCCGAGCGACGTGGATGACCTAGTTCTGCGTCACGCCGACGGACACAGTGCATTTATCCAGGTCAAGCTCCGACTGCGCCGGTCGGGTCCAGCATGGGCTGCCTTGTGGACTGATATGGCAAAACAGGTGCAACGCTCAGAGTTTAGAGCCAATGATCGCCTCGTACTTATTCTTGGAGAGTCCGGGGATTTGGCGACTGCGGTCCGCGACTGGGCCGAGCTTGCGGCCACGTCCCTCGACGTGAAGGAATGGTCGGCACGGGCTACGCAGAATCAGACATCGGTCAAACAAACCTCAAACGCTTGAATAGCTAGTTGTTGTAGAGGCCCGTTTTGGGCCTAACCGGGCCGACGACCGGTTAGGCTACAGTCGGCCAAAACCGGTCATATAAGTGACGCTCACAAACACAATGCCCCAAGAAATTTCCCAGCGTTGGAAAGCAAGTTTTGGCTCTGCTCGCCCAGTAGGTTTTCTATGTAGGGCTGAGCTTCCGTCCCGCTGGTTACGCATTCACAGCCTCCCACTTTCGAAGCGCTATACGTCAAAAAAACATTTTCCATAATCAGGGAAGGCTAGACGACTGTCCTGAATCTAGACATGCCCGATGCCTGGCCTTTGGGTGAACGCCAAACTAGATGGAGCACCTGGACTTCTCAATTCCTTGGGGAGCATGGGACCATCCGCAACCGCTCTAACCGTTGGCCGCTTGTTTATGGGCTGCAAGTCGGCTTAGGGCGCCGTGCGGCAGAATGCTGGCAACGGAGGCAGACTGCTGTTGTCGGCCAATAGCGGCCCGTCCTACATCGGAGAAAATTATGTTTCTCATACCTAGTCTCGCTTTAGGCCTGATCGCGGCAGTCATGGGGCTTTTCGCGCTCTATCGCCGTTGGAAGGGGCTGTTCGAGGCCTATCGAGCGACCGTTTGGACGATATACGGACTGCTCGCCATCGTCACTCTTTGGTTTTCACCGACTCCCGGCGGCTTTGCTTTGGTCGCAGCCGGTGCAGTAGTGGCTTTCGCTCTTGATCTGGTGGGGCAGTTCGTTATTCCAATCTACCTGCACGTGTTTACGTTTTTGGATGAACGAGCCGCACGCAGAGCGGCGGAAGCCGAGAGCTTGGACGCAATGCGAAATAACATTTCGAAGATGCTAGAGAGCGTCGGGCGACCACCAGTCCCGGACCCCATCAAAGATTCTCAAGCCATTTCAAGTCCCACACTTCGATGACTGCGCACACTCACCGCCTCCCCTGCGGCACGAGCTTGTAGAGGTCGGCTCAGGGCGCAAAGCGGGCCTCGACATCGCCACGCCGAACCAGCAATCTGGAGCCACATGCGCCCAAAGTGAGCGTCGCACAGCCGATTACGGGTAGCGGCGCTGGGCGCTCTTTTCGGACGCAAACATCCGCGTCGCATGGACCCTTCT
>Ga0247813_10003307_pt1 | contig 10412 bp, 11 predicted proteins | sample UWRJL169409C1_FD_180719 | JGI IMG/M metagenome (GOLD analysis project Ga0247813, IMG submission 180719) | Plant litter microbial communities from Arlington Agricultural Research Station in Wisconsin, United States - UWRJ-L169-409C-1 | ecosystem: Environmental > Terrestrial > Plant litter >... | reverse complement strand
CGGCGGTGTCCCAGCAGATCGGCCTGGCCATGGGCGTCAGCTTCGGCGGCCTGATGCTGCATCTGGCGCGCGGCGACGGCGGCGCCCTGACCCCGGACCGCTTCACCTGGCCCTACATCGCCATCGGCGCGACGACCCTGCTGGCGGCGGTGGTCTACTGGCGGCTGGACCGCAACGCGGGGTCGGAGCTGAGCGGGAACAGGCGGTAGCTCCCTTCCCCCTGGAGGGGGGAAGGGCCGGGGTTGGGGGTGGGAGAGCGTCCGCTACAGAAGCATCGACAGCCCACGCACCATCCCTGATCCAGCAACGCCAACGCGCCGCCACCCCCATCCGACCTGCTTCGCAGGCCACCTTCCCCCCTCCAGGGGGAAGGAAGAGGGCTACCCCGCCTCCGCGATCCGCGCCTTGGCCATCTCGTCGGCCACTTCGTGCGTCGGGCGCTTTTCGGCGATGGAGCGGTCGAGGACCTCGCCCAGGGTCTGGGTCAGGCGGTCGAGCTTGGCGGCGACCCAGTCGGGGTCGAAGGCCGCGCCCGTCTCGATGCCGATGATCTCGGCCGCGACGTTGATGATGCCGCCGCCGTTGATCACGTAGTCGGGCGCGTAGAGCAGGCCGCGCTCGAACAGCAAGGCGCCGATCTCCGGCGTGGCCAGCTGGTTGTTGGCGGCGCCGGCCACGACCCGGCCCTTGATCCGGCCCAGCGTCTGCGCGTTCACCGCGCCGCCCAGGGCGCAGGGCGCGAAGACCTCCGCCTCGACGTCGAAGATGGCGTCCGGCGCCACGATCCGGGCGCCCGTGCGAGCGGAGACCTCGGCCAGCGCCTGGTCGTTGACGTCGGTGATGACCAGCTTCGCGCCAGCGGCATGCAGCTTCTCGGCCAGGTAGGCGCCGACATGGCCGACGCCCTGGATGGCGACGGTGACGCCCTTGAGGTCGCGGCCGTAGGCGCGCTCGACGCACAGTCGCACGCCGCGGAACACGCCCTCGGCGGTGACCGGGCTCGGATCGCCGGAGGCGGCCGCGTGGCCCTCCAGGCCGGCGACGTACTTGGTGTATTTCCGCGCCTGCATCAGGTCGGACGGCGAGACGCCGACGTCCTCGGCGGTCCAGTACTGGCCGCCCAGGCCGTCGACCGCACGGCCGAACGCCTCGAACAGGGCCGGCGTCTTGTCCTTGCGCGAGTCGCCGATGATCACCGACTTGCCGCCGCCCAGCGGCAGGTCGGCCATGGCGTTCTTGTAGGACATCCCCTGCGACAGCCGCAGCGCGTCGGTCAGGGCCTGGTCGGCGCTGGCGTAGGGCCACATCCGGCAACCGCCGGCGGCGGGGCCGCGCGCGGTGGAGTGGACGGCGATGATGGTCTTCAGGCCGGACTTTTCGTCGAAGACGGCGTGCACGCCTTCGTGGTTCGCGAAGTCGGGGGAATCGAACAGGGTCATGCCGGAATATTCGCCGTTTGGGGGATGAACGTGCCGCCGCCGTTTACGCTCCGGCAGGCAGGCTCACAACCCCATTCCGGCGCGGCGTCGCAGCTCAGGCGCGGGCGCGGCTCTGGGGCGCGCCGGGGATGGTCGGGGAGCCGGACGGGAACGGCGCCTCGGGGTCGAGGATGTAGCTGCGCACGTCGGCGATCACGACCTCGCGCTGCAGGTCGCGGCTGAGCAGGTGCCAGCCTTTCGCGTAGAACGCCGAGCGGTCGGAGGGCTTGAGCCGGCGGGCCGACTGGAAGCTGGGCTCCTTGGGGATGATCTCGTCGTTGGCGCCGTAGAAGTAGCCGGTCGGGACCTGCAGCCGGCCGACGCCGCTCCAGGCGCTCTCCATCAGATCGACCAGCCCGAACAGGGTGTCGTTGCGCGCGCCCCAGATCATCTGCGGGTCGCGGCCCATGGCGATCAGCTCCTCGATATTGTCGCTGGGGTGGACCCGGTCGGTGACCCAGCGCGGCGGCTTGAGCACCTTGCCGCCCATGGTGTGGGCGGTGAACCAGAGGGCGGTCTTGTAGGGCAGCGGCTGGCTGGACCAGCCCCAGACGGCCGGGGCCATCAGCGCCAGCCGGTGCGCCTGCGGCGGCTTTGGCGAGGCGAAGGCGGCGATGGCCACGGCCCCGCCCATGCTCTCGCCGAGCACGGTGATCGGCACGTCCGGGTGCAGCGCGCGGATCAGGTCGGTGAACACCCGCAGGTCCTCGACCATCAACGCTTCACCGGCCCAGACCCCGCGCCCGGGCGAACGGCCGAACCCGCGCTGGTCGAAGGCGTAGGTGGCGATCCCCGCCTCGGCCCAGACCGGGGCGGCGAAGTGGAAGGCGTTGGAATAGTCGTTCATGCCGTGCAGGGCGACGACCGCCCCGACCACCGGCCGGCCCTCGGGAAGCCAGCGCTTGAGCCCCATCCGCCCGCCGTCGAAGCTGACGAAGGCGTCGTCCTCCAGCCGCGGCCCGGTGAACCCCTGCCCCGGCACGCCCATGGTCTGCAGCGTCGGCGCGCAGGCGGCGAGCAGGACCGGGGCGGTCGCGGACATCAGGAAGGCGCGGCGGTTCATGACCCCAGAATGCCAGCGACCCGGTGGCGAAGGAAAGGCATGACCTCGTCCTCGAACCACGGATTGCGCTTCAGCCAGGCGGTGTTGCGCCAGGACGGATGCGGCATGGGCAGGAAGCCGTCATCGACGTAGTCGCGCCAGGCGCGGACGGTCTCGGTCATGTTGGACTTCATGCGATCGCCCAGCGCCCAGGTCTGGGCATAACCCCCGACCAGCAGGGTCAGTTCAACGCCGGGCAACGCCGCCAGCAGCCGGGGCCGCCACAGCGCCGCGCAGCGCGGCGGCGGCGGGAAGTCGCCGCCCTTGGGATTGGTCCCCGGAAAGCAGAAGGCCATGGCCGCCACGCCGATCTCCGGCCGGGCATAGAAGGTCTCGCGGTCGATCCCCATCCAGGTGCGCAGCCGCACGCCCGACGGGTCGTTGAACGGCAGGCCGGTCTCGTGCACCAGCCGCCCCGGCGCCTGGCCCGCGATCAGCAACCGTGTCGCGCTGGAGACGCGCGTGACGGGCCGGGGGTAATGCGGCCACTCACCCGCGCAGGCCCGGCAGGCGGCGATGTCGGCGAGGACGGCGTCGAGGGACATGGGAGGCAATGTAGGCGCTCGCGCCCGTTACCCTACCCCCTGCGTCGTAATGGCCTTGCGTCCTTCGAGACGCGGACCTGAGGGTCCGCTCCTCAGGATGACGAATTCAGTAGAAGCCCACCCACCTTCGTCATCCTGAGGAGCGAGCTTCAAGCGAGCGTCTCGAAGGACGCAAAACGCCTACTCAGCCGACGGCAGCTTCAGTCGGTAGACGCCCTTGAAGCTGTCCGGGTCGGCCGGCTTGCCGTGGCGGGTGATGACCAGCTTCCCCTGCCGCGCCAGACCCACCGACGTCGAGCGCACCTGCGGCAGGATCCGCTGCCAGCGGTCCGGCTGCAGGATCTTGGCGACCTCGGACGGGTCGATGCTCTTGCCGGCCGGCAGCTTGCCGAGCAGCTCCATGATGGCGTCTTCGATGGGCGAGGTGGTCATGCAGGCGTGAATACTCCGGCGACACCCGGATGTCGAAGAGGCTTTCGCTTGAGCCCCGCGCGCATTGGCCCTACCTCGGAGCCTCGAACGGAGAGCGACATGGACGGCGGCAACGAGGTCCCGAACGGGCCCAGACTGATCACCGAGGGCGAGTGGGCCGGCTGGCGGTTCTGGGGCGACAGCGATCCGTTCGAGGCGCAGTCGGGCCCCTACTACTTCCGCGAGGAAGAGGACGGCTCGATCCGCTGCGCCTTCCGCGCCGAGCCCAAGCACATGAACGGCGGCGGCTTCATGCACGGCGGTTGCATGATGACCTTCGCCGACTTCGCGCTGTTCGCCCTGGCCTGGCGCGAGCTGGACGGCACCCATGCGGTGACCGTCAGCCTGGGCGGCGAGTATGTCGGCCCGGCCCATGTCGGCGACCTGGTCGAATGCACCGGCGAGGTGGTCAAGGCGGGCAAGTCGATGGTCTTCGTGCGCGGCCTGATCTCGACCAAGGGCGAGCCGATGATGAGCTTCTCCGGCGTGATCAAGAAGGTCGCGCGAAGGCTCTAGAGCGGGCCGCCAGGTCCTTGTCCGAACCTGACCAAGTTTTAACGCACATGTACAAAGGTTAAGTCGCCCATTGCGCCACATTGTCGCCATACCCACCTCCGTTGAAGAGAAAAGGAACGACAATGAAGAACCTGGTGACCCTGACGTTTGCCTTCGTCAGTCTCGCCGCGACGATCGTGATCGCGTTCGTCGCGCCGGCTGTCCACAGCATCGCGTAACGTGACGGGCGGCGGCACAGCGCCGGCCCGTCAGCACGCTCCAATTCATCAACCTAATTGACGTTTTGAGACCGGTCGGCGACTAACGCCCCAAAGCAAAGGGAGCGCGTCATGCCGAAGATCCTCGTCCTCTACTATTCCAGCTACGGCCACGTCGAGATCATGGCCAAGGCCATCGCCGAGGGCGCGCGCGAGGTCGAGGACGCCGTGGTCGACATCAAGCGCGTCCCCGAGACCGCCCCGCCCGAGATCGCCAAGGCCTACGGCTTCAAGCTGGACCAGGACGCGCCCATCGCGACCATCAGCGAGCTGGCGAACTACGACGCGATCATCGTCGGGACCGGCACGCGCTTTGGCCGAATGGGCTCTCAGATGGGCGCCTTCCTCGACCAGGCCGGCGGGCTGTGGATGCAGGGCGCGCTGAACGGCAAGGTCGGGGCGGCCTTCACCTCCACCGCCGCCCAGCACGGCGGCCAGGAGACGACGCTGTTCTCGATCCTCACCAACCTGATGCACTTCGGCATGGTCATCGTCGGCCTGCCCTACAGCTTCAGCGGCCAGCAGCGCATGGACGAGATCACCGGCGGCTCGCCCTACGGCGCGACCACCCTGGCCGGCGCCAAGAACGACCGCCTGCCGAGCGAGAACGAACTCGCCGGCGCGCGCTTCCAGGGCCGGCTCGTGGCGGAAACGGCGAAAAAGCTGCACGGGTAAGCAACGCCGGGGACATGCACTTCAGTGCGTGTCCCCACCCGCTTCCACAAGCTGATGGGGACACGTACCGGAAGACGGTACATGTCCCCGGTCGGTCAGGGCGCCGTCACCACCGTCACCGACACCACCTGCCGCACGCCGCGGTCCGGGCGGGCGTCGGCGGCGATGACCAGGCGCAGGGGGCCCTCGCCATCCGCCAGCGGGGCGCCGGCCTTGCGGTCGGCCAGCACGATGTCGGCGTCGCGGAAGCTCGGGTCGGTCTCGGCCAGCGAGAGGACGGCGCGGTAGCCGTCCTGGCCGGTCACCACCACGAAGGCGGCCATGGGCTTGCCATGCAGGCGCGGGCCCTGCGGCACGCCGGCCTCGCGCAGCACCGAGGCCAAGGTCACGCCCTCGTACTCGGCCTTGCCGCCCAGCGTCGCCGTGGCGCGCGGCAGGTCCTTCAGCGTCTCGGGCGTGAAGGTCGTGACCTTCCCGTCGGCGTTGGTCACGGTCAGCGTCTGGGCCAAGGCCGCGAGCGGCGCCAGCGCAAGCGCGACACCGAGGACCAGCCCGCGGATCATGCCGCCGCGTCCCGGGCCACCGTGCCGGCCTTGGCCGCCGGGCGGGCCAGCATGCCCTCGTACCAGTGCTTCACATGCTCCATCTCGTCGGGCACGACGAACTTGGCCATGCGCGAGAAGTCGATCGAGGTGGCCACCAGGATGTCGGCGATGGTGACCCGGTCGGCGGCGATGTAGGCGCTCTCGGCCAGCCGGCGGTCGAACACCTTCAGCGCGCGGGTGGCGCCGGCGCGGTTGCTCTCGGCGATCTCGGGGATCTGCTTTTCCAGCGCCGCCAGCGCCGGGTGGCTGTGGCGCACGGTCATCATCAGCGGCGTGGCCAGCATCATCTCGGCGCGGCGCGTCCACATCTCGATGATGGCGATCTCGCGCGCGTCGACGCCGAACAGGTTCGGCTCTGGGAACACGCTCTCCAGATAGCGGCAGATGGCGACCGACTCGGTGATCGCCGTGCCGTCGTCCATCTCCAGCATCGGCACATTGGCCAGGCCCGCCTTGGCCAGATACTCGGGCTGGCGATGTTCGCCGCCGAAGATGCTGACGTCGATGATCTCGACCTGGTCCTCGACGCCCTTCTCGGCCAGGAACCAGCGCACGCGCCGGGGGTTGGGAGCCCTCAGGCTGTCATAGAGCTTCATCGCGTTTCCCCTTGTTCTTGTTATCGTTGTTGCAGCCCTAGCCGGCGATGCCGAACAGCTCGCGCGGCATGGCGCCAACCACGGCGGCGGTCATGCAGGTGGCCAGGAAGCCCGCGAGGAGCGCCTTCCAGACCATGCCGATGATCTCGTTGCGCCGCTCGGGCATCAGCACGCCCATGCCCGAGACGGTGATCCCGACCGAGCCCACGTTGGCGAAGCCGCACAGGGCGTAGGTCATGATCATCCGCGTGCGCTCGGTCATCTCGCCCTCGGGGATCGCGCCCAGCTGGATGAAGGCGACGAACTCGGTCAGCATCAGCTTCACGCCCAGCAGATAGCCGGCCTTGCCGCTTTCGGCCCAGTCGATGCCCAGGCTCCAGGCCAGGGGCGCGAAGACCACGCCCAGGATGCGCTCGATGGTCAGGGGGGCGCCGGCGACGTCCGGGAACACGCCCAGGATGCCGTTGCCGATGGCCACCAGGGCGACGAACACGATCAGCACCGCGGAGACGTTCAGCACCACCATCAGGCCGTCGGCCACGCCCTTGGAGATGGCGTCGATGGCGCTGTCGTATTTGAGCAGCGAGGTGTAGTCGACCACGGCCCCCTCCGCCCCCTTCTGCTCGGGGATCATCAGCCGGGCCAGCAGCACGCCGGCCGGGGCCGAGACCACCGAGGCCACCAGCACATGGGCTGCGGCGTTGGGCAGTACGGTCTTCAGCATGGCGGCGTAGGCGACCATGGTCGAGCCGGCGACGGTGGCCAGGCCCACGACCATCATCAGGAACAGCTCCGAGCGGGTCAGCTTGTCGAGATAGGCGCGGATGATGATCGGGGTCTCGACCATGCCCAGGAAGATGTTGGCGGCGGTGGCGGTGGCCGAGGCGCCGCCCATGCCCATGGTCTTCTCGAACAGGAAGCCGAAGCCGCGGATGATCCACTTCAGGATCTGCCAGTGCCACAGCAGGGCCGACAGGGCCGAGATGACCAGGATCAGCGGCAGCACCTGGAAGGCGAACACGAACGGCGCCTGCGCTCCGGTCTGCAAATAGGGCTGCGGTCCGCCGCCCAGGTAGCCGAACACGAACCGGGTGCCCTCGGCGGTGGCGAAGGAGAGGCCGTCGACCGCGTCGCCGATGCCCTTCACCACGCCCCGCGCGGGCTCGAAGCCGAACAGCAGCACGATCAGCCCGACCTGCACGGCCAGGGCGCCCAGCGCCAGCCGCCAGGGGAAGCGTTTGCGGTCTTCGGACATCGCCCAGCAGATCAAGAGCGTCAGGGCGATCCCGACGAGGCTCTGTGCGTTTTCCAGCCGGAACATACTGACCCCTGCGGCGCGCAGCTCCCCGCTCGCGCCTTCGGGTCGATTGACTACAAACCGGCGGGTCGGCGCAAGGGTCGGGCGTTCTGCCCGACCGCGACCTATTCGCTATGCCGCTTCCGCGGTCGTCGTCGTGGCCGTGGAGGCGGCGGTCGTCTCTTCGGTCAGCTTGGCGAGCAGCTTCTGCAGCATGTCCGAGACCTCGGTGGAGAAGTCGGTCGACGCACTGTCGGCGGTGGTCTGCAGCGAGGCGAGCAGTTCGGTCATGCTGACCACGCCGTCGCCGTTCGTGTCGAGCGGATCGGTGGTCTTGTCCTCCTCGCTCGAGGCGGCCGCGCCCGGTCCGCCCATGCCGTGCGGCGGGGCCGGCGGGCGGGCGGCCTTGAACTCGTCCTCGGATAGCGCGCCGTCGCCGTCCGTGTCCGCGTTGGCCAGGAGCGACGCTGCCATCTGGGTCGTGTCGACGCCTTCCATGCCCGGCGGGGCGTGGGCCGCCATGTCGGTCGCCAGCTCCTCGGCGGTCACCTTGCCGTCGGAATCGGCGTCGGCGCCGGCGAACATCTCGGCGGCCCTGGCCTCGTGACTGGCGTCCATCTCCTGCATCGACAGCAGCGATCCCAGTGTTGCGGAGGCGAAATTCGCCGGGCCGCAGCTCTCGCCCTTCATCGCCTTCGCCGACCCGGTATTGCCGCCGCCCTGCAGATTCTGCCCGATGGACAGGAACTCATCGCTCGAAAGCTGGCCGTCGCCGTTGGCGTCGGCCTTGGAGAACATTGCCTGCTGCAACTGCAGCAACGGCGAGGAACTCCCTACGCTGGAAAGAGTCATGACGATCTCCCATGAGGAGACGCCCGGCCCCGACAGGCCCCGGACACCGCGCCGAAGCTGTCCGGCGCGGTGGGTCACAAGCGAGAAGCGGGCCCTGTTTCACCGCAGCTACAATCTTCCCCGCTCGCGGGGAGGTGGCCCGGCGGAGCCGGGTCGGAGGGGTCGCGCCGGCGTTTCAGAAAGAGGTGCGGTGCACGGCGGCAAACCACCCGCCGCCTGCGCTGACCCCACCACCATGCTCCGCATGGTCCCCCTCCCCGTAAACGGGGAGGAAGAGGAGGCGCCTACTTCCCCGTCAGCTCCCGCACCAGCGCGTCGCGGCCGTAGACTTTGCCCAGCACCTCGGTGATCGCCGCCGTGGAGATCACCACCGACCGGTTGATGGTCCCGTCGTAGCCATAGGCGCCGCCGAGGCTGTGGATGTTGCCGTCGAAGGCCGCCCCGATCACCTCGCCCCGGGCGTTGACGACGGGCGAGCCGGAGTTGCCGCCGATGATGTCGTTGGTCGTGGTGAAGTTGTAGACGGTGTCCGGATTGAGCTTCTCCCGGGCCGCGAGCCAGCTGGGCGCCTGGGCGTAGGGCGCCTCGCCGGTCGCGCGCTCGAATGCGCCGCCCAGGGTGGTGAAGGGCGTGGTCGTCACGCCGCGATACGTCCATCCGGCGACCTTGCCGTAAGACAGGCGCAGGGTGAAGGTCGCGTCTGGATAGATGCTGTCGCCATAGACGGCGAAGCGGGCGCGGGCGATGCGCTCGGCGGCGCGGTCGGTCGGGTCGCCGACCTCGTCCTCCCAGGTCTTGCGCGCCGCGCGGGCGGCCCGGTCCATCTGCAGCACGTATTTGATCATCGGATCGTCGGAGGCCAGCACAGCCTTCAGACCGCCGTCCCACAGCGCCTGGCGCACGGTCGGATCGCCGAGTTTGCTGCCGATGACCAGGCTGGCGGACAGGCCCTCGGGGCTGGCGCGGCCGAGCACCGACGCCTGCGCCGCCGGGTCGGAGGCCAGGTATTCGCGGCTCTTCAGCATCCAGTGCTCGAGGTACAGCTGCTCCAGCGCCGGCTCGACCGGCCGGGCGGCCATCAGCTTGCGGGCTTCCAGCGGCAGGCGGCTCTCGGCGAACTCGGGCAGCCGCTCGTCCGACGGCTTCTCGCGCTCCTGCGCGGCGCGGACGAGGGTCCGGGCCCAGCCGAACAGCTGCGAACTCCTGCCCGCCTCGACCTCGAGCTGGCGATAGCGCAGGTAGTTGACGGCATAGGCTTGCTGGGCCTTCTCAATCTCGCCCCAGGGGTCGCCGATCTCGGCGGCCAGCTTCGGGTCGGCGGCGACCCTGGCGCGCAGCTCGGCCTCCTGCGCGCGCTTGGCGTCGAGGAAGGCCTTGTCGTTGAGCGCGAACTGGCGGCCGAAGAAGACCTTGTAGCCGTTCTGCAGGCTGAAGATCGGCTCGGCGACCATACGCTGGGCCTCGGCCCCGCGCCGGCCGTACTCGATCAGCCGGCCGCGCAGCTCGGAGCGCTGCAGCTGGCCGACGGGAATCGTCAGGTCGCGATAGGTCTCCAGCTGCGACACGGTCAGCAGCCGCTCGGTGCTGCCCGGGTTGCCGGAGACGAAGGTCGGCTCGCCCTCCTTCGGGGCGCTCGCGTTCCACCGCAGGAAGCTGGGCGTCCTGGCCGGCTTGCCGTCGACGTAGACGCGCAGGAACGCGGCATCGAGATTGAAGCGCGGGAAGTTGAAGTTGGCCGGGTCGCCGCCGAAGAAGGCGGTGTCGAACTCGGGCGCGAACACCATCCGCACGTCGGTATAGCGTTGGTAGCGCGACACGACGAACCGGCCGCCGCGATAGAGGTCGGTGGTCTGGCAGCGTTGGCCCGCATGGCCGCGGCAGGCGCCCTTCTCGGCGTCGACCAGCGCGGCCGAGCGGGCGGCGGCGTAGTCGGCCCCGGTCTTGCCGGCCGTGGCGGCGTGCACCCGCGCGGTGACGTCGACAGCCTCGATCAGCACCTCGGCGGTGATGCCCGTGCA
>Ga0247813_10003305_pt1 | contig 10423 bp, 9 predicted proteins | sample UWRJL169409C1_FD_180719 | JGI IMG/M metagenome (GOLD analysis project Ga0247813, IMG submission 180719) | Plant litter microbial communities from Arlington Agricultural Research Station in Wisconsin, United States - UWRJ-L169-409C-1 | ecosystem: Environmental > Terrestrial > Plant litter >... | reverse complement strand
TAAAAGAAGCGGGTGGTAAAGTTTCAGATTTCTCTGGTGGCAACAATTATAACACCGGCCACGAAGTATTGGCTACCGGTCACATCCACGATGAATTACTTTCAGTCATTCAAAAGCATTGGTAGAACTTTTTCTCTCCTAAATCAGTTGATCCAATATGTGGCAGGAAATCATCATCGGACTTTTATTCGCAGTAGCGCTGTTCTTTTTAGGAAGGATGGTTTACCGCCAATTTACAAAGAAAGAAGGATGTGGTGAAGGCTGCGGCTGCAGCAGTGCCAGCGCGGTGTCGATAGAGGAAATCGAGAAGAAACTGAAAGCGGATAAGCGCTTCCATAGCAATAAATAACTATTCTTTAATCAAGCCTCTTTCTTTTAATACCTTTTTTTCATCGCCGGTAACGTAAGCGAAAATTTTAAATTCCTCTTCTCTTTTTTGCAAAAAATAAAATATATCAAACGCTATCTCCTGGGTCTCATACTTGGCCAGCCAGTGCGTTTTGACAAGAAAGTGCAGTTCGTCTAAGGGAATGATTTGTTTAGAAATAATCTTCATAGATTTTGTTCCAATGCTTTTATAGAATTCATAGCCTTGTGGAATGGCTTTCCTGAATTGTGCATCGTTGTTCCCCACAATAATACCAACCGGACTGGCTTCAATAAAAGATTCTGCAAAGGAATTGAGTGTGCCGTCTATGTCTACTGGCTTTCCTGATAAAGCGTCGTTGAAACGCGCGTCATAATCCTCAAAAAATTTGTTGATGGCTGCATCGTGATTTGTTTTCATAAATAATACATTTAAGTACTACTTTATGGAAACAGGTATGATGCCAAAAGTATTTATGTGGTCAGTTGTGTCGATTAAATCAAACCCAGCGGTCATTTACCGAGACCATTGAATATCTCCCTTATACTGATCACTGACAACTGCCCATTAAGCGCTAGCGTTTCTTCTGCCCCCTCGCACTCTTCGGTTTTCCGTATTTCAATTTATGCGCTTCTCCTCTTCTGATTTTATTGTTGACTTTTTTATTCTTCTCTAGTTTCTCATGGAAAGCAGGTCCTGATTCTTCTCGCTTGGGAGTTTTTACCAGCACATTTCTCATCTTCACTTTTGGCAATTCATCGTCCGTTAAGACTTCTGAAATAACCAAGTCAGCAGGCAATGGGGATATATCCACCCGAAAGTTCATCAACTCTTCAATGCGCTCCAGATTTTCCCAATCTTGTTCTGTAATGAATGTTCTTGCTTCTCCTTTTTTATCGGCACGACCTGTACGGCCGATGCGGTGAATATAATTCTCGGGAACTTTCGGTGCATCAAAATTGATCACGTGCGTTACACTGGAAATATCAAGCCCTCTGGCTACGATGTCTGTAGCGATCAGTATTCTATAGGTTCCGTTTTCAAACTGATTCACAGAATGAAAACGATGGTTCTGTTCTTTGTTGGAGTGAATCACTCCAAGTTGGCCGGCAAAATCTTTCTCCAATTTATCAAAGATCAAATCTGCCAATTGTTTCGTGGAAGCAAAGACCAATACTTTTTTCATCGTATCGTCTTCTTTCAAAAACAAGTGCAGCAAATTGACTTTTGTATTAAAATTAGGAACGCGGTAGCCGATCTGCGTGATATTATCCAACGGCGTGCCTGTAGGCGCAGCTTCTATTTTAACGGGATCATCGAAATAATCCTTGATGAACTCTTCAACTTCTTCGGTAATGGTTGCGGAAAACATCAGGTTTTGTCGCTTGACAGGCAGTAAATCTATCACTCTCGTCAACTGCGGTCGAAACCCTAAGTTCAGCATTTCATCTACTTCATCGATGACCAGACGCTTTACATTCCTCAGTTTTAATACTCCAGTTAAAGCCAGGTCCAAAAGTCTTCCCGGTGTTGCTACCAGCACATCCAGACCATTGTTGACCATTTCTTTCTGTGTATCGACCTTTGTACCGCCATACACACCACCTACACGTACTTCCATGTAAGTGGTCAATTTTTTTACCTCTTCTGCTACCTGTACAACCAATTCCCGCGTCGGCACAAGAATCAGAATCTGAGGCAAACCGTCTTTCGCAAATTTCAATTGTCGCAAAGAAGGTAAAAGATACGCCAGCGTTTTACCCGTACCGGTTTGTGCAATGCCCACGACATCCTTTCCGGACATCATCACAGAAAATCCTTTTTCCTGAATGGTAGTCGGATGCACATAGCCCAAATCGTCTAAGGCATTGAGCAAAGCATTGGAGAGATTTAATTCCTTAAAGGTCATGGGCGCAAGTTACGATTTTTTGAAATCTAAGGACAGAATTATTCTTTTCCTTTCAATAAATGGCCAAAGCGCTTAATTAAGACATATACGACAACAGCCAACAGGATAAAGCCCCATAGTCTGGCTACAATAACGAAGAAACCTGACAGCCAGCTCCATCCTTCTACCACGGCTTCCCAAATCTTAGCACCAAAACCCGGTTGGTAGGCATCTATGTTTTTATCGTTGGCAATCAATTCTCGCTTCACTGTTTCTCGTTGGTAAAAATCCAGCTTCACCGTGCTAAAATTAATTTGATCGTTCAATGCCAAATTAGAGATGGTTGCGGCATCGCCTTGCTCTTGTTTGTAATACAAATTTTCTTCGGCGTTTGTCGTCTCATTCAATTTTTTGCCTCTGTTATCTATCGCATCCTCTAGTCTCTTTTCGTGTCTGCGTATGCGCTTCTGTGTCATTTTATTCGTTAAGAGTTGCAAGGCCACGTCATCCGCAGTGATGTTGCGGTAATCAAGAAACTCGATATACAAAGCCACAGCACGCAAAGTGCTATCCAGTTTAGTATTTGGAACACGAATAGTCATCGTGTTTGCCACTTCGTAATAAGTAGTTTCCAGAGAAGAGTCTGCGCTCACCGCAATGGTTGAAACATGATGAATGGAGCTGGCCAAATGAGTATAGGTTACGAAACCACCAAAGTTTTTGGTGAGGTCCTCTATTTTATAAGTCGCATCAAATACATTCTTGACCTTGAACTTCATCTCTGCGGTACGAATAAATTTACGGGTCGTGTCTTTGCCTGATTCCCGGGCTGCGGAAGAAGACAGGAAGCCATTGCTTATTGCTGTAGAATCAGCGGATGACAGGTCTTTCTCCATCATCATCGCTTCTTCCTTATTCGCTGTACTGCATGCATGTAAAAAGACGGCAACGAATGCCAGGAAGAAAAAAGAATGGATCGCTCTCATAAATTTTACGTTTAATTTTTAGTACTTTTTTTTCAGGTAGTCTACGTAACTCTTTGTTTCTTTTGATTGATAAGGGAATTTTTTTTCCGGCAGGTAGGTGTCTAATAGTTTTAACAATTGCTTGACTTCTGATTTGTGTTGTAGTTTGTGTTCTTCTTCCAAATGAAACAGTAAATCATAGCGCAGCTTTTCTACAAAATGATGCTCGTCTAAGCTGTTCAGGTTTACAAGTTTTGTTAATTCTAGCGCCTTCGTCAATTCTACCTTATACTCAGCAAAGCTATAATTATGCTTTCCATTCACGTTGACCTGATCCAGTAAAATCATAGGGGACAAGTATTCTTTCAAACTCAACCGGTTCCTTTCATCAAAGTCCGTCGTGAAGTACACATCAGACTCAAACTCGTTCGCTTTCAAAATACTCAGAAAAATACGATCCCCTCTAAGCAGGTAGTCCTTGTCTTCCGTGCTTTTTAGTATCCATGAAAAATATTTGTACGCGTATTTATTACGGACCGAAACTACAGAGTCTCTTTTTAAAGCCACGTATTCCATCGTATCTATTCTCGTCTGTGCTTGTTCAAAATCAACGTTTGATTTTGAACGCAGCAGTTGAGGATACCAAATCGTATTTAATAAATCAATGTTGATGACCGTCACATCTTTTCTATAACCCTCGACTAATTGCAGGTACCAAAGTGGAATGGTGAGGTTGTCGCCGGAACAAATCAACAGGGCATTCTTGCTGCATTGACTTAAAATACTTCTGTTGACCGCCATATAAAATTTACCAAAACCCCCACGCCGTTTCCCTTCGTTGAAGGCCCATACCGCAGAATCTGTTTTGTTATTGTTCCAATAACACATGGCCATACATCCCCATTCTGTTGTGATTTTAGAGTAGGGATCTAATATGATTGTTTCTTCTGTATACTTTGGTGTTAATTGAATCACTTGTTCAAATTCCTCGCTGGCCTGGATGTTCAATTTTAAATCCATTTTGATCATGCTCTTGCCATCGATTGAGTTGAGCCTGCTGTATGCGTAACCTAAAAAATAATGCGCCTCTGCATTTTCAGGCTCTAACGTAACGGCTTTCCTCAACAAAGAAACAGCGGATGCAAAACGCTGGTCTTTAAATTCTGCTTTCCCTTTAGCCAGCAAGGACTCAAAGCTTTCGCCCTGCAAGCGGGGTTGTCCTGCAACAGCATGGGTAAGGAATAAAATAAATAAAATAATTCTCATGCAAACGATGCTTTCTTAATCAATAAACCGTTTTAATTCTGTTTTTTGGAATGTCCATTCGGGAGAATGTAATTCTAGCTTATCTGTTAAATCATACCAGGGAGAAAGTTTGTCATGGTCAGGGTTAACCAACACATGAATATTCTGAGCAGGCATGTAGCTTTGTGCAATAGTCATAATTCTTTTACCCGATTTTTTCTCTAGCGCTACATCCATCACAATGACCGCATGTCCAGGAGATCCTCCGTGAATGAATACATCACCCGCTTGTACACTGTCATAGGGAACAGCTCTCAGCTCTTTGGATAAAGAAAGTGTACCGGCATACATAAAAACCAAATCCATGTACTCTCTAAAGCTGCCATAAGAATAATCTGCTGCTTTGGCTTTATACCAAGTCGTACTGTTGCCAGCGACTTTTAACCGATGGCCTTCTGCCCACTTTATATAATCCAATCGAAAACCATTGGTTAAATTAAAATGAATTTTTTTATACATTTTTTCCTTGTATAAATACTCGGCTCTCAAACGCATGACAGCATCTGCGCATTGCTGCAAATCTTTTTTTCCTATATCGATATCCAATACGGCAACATATACTTCCGGATTGTATTTTTCTTCACCGTTATAATAATAGACTTTAGAGCCGTGATTCTTTAAAGGAAAATCAGATAAGAATGCGCTGAAAGAATGCGCGGTATAGCCTGATCTTGCATAGCCTTCCGGACAATGGATTCTGGTGTTAATGGTCTTTCCGGCAGTGTCCAACATACTTTTCTCCAAAGAAGCATGACTTGATAAACCGGCAACTTTAAAAAATGCCTGTATAGGTTTGTCCGTTTTACTACAACTGGTCATACAGGCACCAATTAATAAGAATAAAAAAGAGAGGGCCTTCATACGATATGTTTTTCTTGGTAGGTTAACTCTTCTTTTGACTAAAAAATTGTACTTCGTAAAAAAATAATTAATTCCAAACCTGTACACCTTCCGTACAGTTCTTACACATTTCATAGGTACTGCGTGACTGGATCAGGTTATTCCTAAAGTCCTGGTACTTGGCTCCTGTCCATATGTCAGAAAAAGATTGCGTCTGTAAAGAACCCATCGAATAATGGGCATCTTTATCAAAACAACAAGGGACCACTTTACCATCCCAGGTAATCACACAAGAGTGCCACATTTTCCAGCAGTTCTTGTCACCCCCGCGTTTGATATCATAGGTACCGTTTTCTGTTTTGGAGTAACGGGAATACTTTTCATTTTTCGGCATGAGGTCAGAGCCGTTTTCGTAATCGTAAATCTGTGCGGTTTTCAAACGCAATTCATCTACGCCTAATTCCTTCGCTAACTTCTGTACTTCCGGTATCTGGTGTTCGTTGTGTGCCACCACTAAAAACTGGAAAATTACATGCGGTGTTTTGGAACGCAGTTTCTTTTTCCACTTGATGATGTTGCGGGTACCGTCTATCACTTTAGATAGATCTCCGCCTACACGGTAAGACTCATAACTGCTTTGCGTAGTGCCGTCGATAGATATGATCAAACGATCCAGGCCACTTTCCACGGTCTCTCTGGCGCGGTCGTCATCCAGGTAATGCGCATTGGTAGACGTAGCTGTATAAATACTTTTTTCACTGGCATAGCGCACCATATCAAAAAAGCCTTTATGCAAATAAGGTTCTCCCTGAAAATATAAAATCTGATAGAGTAAATCTTTGCTGAGCTGATCCAGTGTAGAACGATACAAGCCAAGATCCATCATACCGGTAGGACGTGTGAAAGAACGCAGACCGCTTGGACATTCGGGACAACGCAAATTACATGAGGTAGTCGGTTCGATGGAAACGCTGCCGGGCATTCCACGATGGAGCGAACGTCCTTTGATCATCGAATGCTGATAGGAATAGGTCAACTGTGCCGCGTTGTATAATTTACGCGGAGTCAGTTTGGTTGCCCAGGTAAGACCATCCTTTAAACTACCGATCATGTTAAAATCTTTTGGTCAGGTACACTTCCAATCCATGTCCTGAATAAGAAGTGGGTGCAATAAAATATTCCAGGGCAAAGATGTTGGCCTGCAAGGACCAGCTCTTCGCTACTGTAGCGCTCAACCCCAGTTGAGTATTGATGTTTCCGTAACCTCCCACTGTGATGGCGGGCACCACAAAGAAGGCTGGAGTAATGGCATAATAAGCGGCCACTTTCGCGTAAGGCAGATAGCCTTTTAAAAACATATAATTAACATCTCCTTTTACTGCCCATTTCGTATTGAGTTTATAAAGGTAGGTTAACTGAAGTCTTGTAGGCAGCATGGTTGTTTTATTTTGCACTACTTTTTCTATGCCCAATTCTTTCGCGACAGAATCCAGGGCTACACTTGAGATGTAAGAATTGCCGGGAGCTAAAATATCGCCTATGTTTTGTCCCTCGTAAGTATATGTTTTATCGCCTGTGTAGGTATCCATGTTTCTCCAATTCACAGCACCCAGGTCTTTTACTTCTAAGGTCAGTATTGATTTCTTAAAGAAGCGCTGCGCGTACAAATCCACTCCGGCACCCCAGCCGTTGTTCGCTGCAAAAGGATTGTCCGGACGCTTTTGTGAATACCAGTGAAAAGGAGCCGACAGCTCTACAAACGCACCGCTGGGATCGGTATACAGACTGCCTTCTCCCATGGTTGTTTCTCTGTAAAAACTTGCTTTGATGAATGACAGCCTTGCGCCTACTACCAATTGTTTACATAACACTTTTTGCACACCAATAAATAGAGATGCATAACCCCACTGTTTAAGCGTAGAAGGGCCAACGACCGCATGCTGTCCTGCATATTGTGCATTACCTTGAAAAGCGAGTTTGAAAATATCTTTGGTGAAATAAGCATAGGTGAATTCTCGGTACGCGACTCCGGCATCAAACAAAAGCGTAGTGTCTTTCTTCGAGCGGTAGGAACCATGCAAGGAAGCCGAAAGGTCTACACCCATGCGATTATGCGCCTTCAAACGATTGATAGAACCTTGCTTGTCGTCGTCAGAGATGTACGTGCTTTTGTATACCAGTTTACTGAAAAAGTCATTGGTGACTGCAGAAGAATTGAAATTATAAAATCCTTTCAGCTGCACAGAACCTTGATCTTTAAAACCGATCCTTAATGAATCCCCATCGAGTTGGGAGATTGTCCATTGCAAGTCATCGCTGTAACTTTGCGCAGATACTTTGGTGGAAAGGCAATACAAACAAAATATAATAAGACGAACTAATTTCTTCATGATACATCTATTGGCCATTGACCGTGTATTGAATGTCACCGGCTAATTTAAACTTGATTTTATAATCGCTGTATATTTTTGAATAAGATCCAGTCTCTGTATTAAAAAGGGCTTTGAAAATAACCGACTTCGCCTGCTGTATGTTACCGATAGTCCCTGGAGATAGGTCGTATGAAATGACACTGCGTTTAGCTTGTATCACTTTCCCATCCGTACCTTTTGGTGCACGCTCTACATATTGCGTATTAACCAATGAGTCCATGATCAGACCATTCGCATTCAGAAAATAGGCTACGACTTTCGCATCAAAGGGAAATCCATTGTCTGCAATGAGATTCAATTTGCCTTTCTTCAATGCGTTATTTAATTGCGGCGCAGAAGTAATGGCAATGGTATCCGTTAATTGCAATTGATCGGCAATAAGAGACAAGGGCATTTTAAATTCCAGGTATGCCCTTACAGGATAATCTGCGTAAGCAAACTGGTTGTCATCGAAGAACGCACCCGGATTTATCTGCAAATTACCTGCATAATCTACTGTCTTAGGCAATACATTGACTAAAGGTGTAGCATTGGGGAGGTTTACTCTACTGGAAGTAACTACAGGAGGATTGCCATTTATACCGGCACCTAAAGCCACGGTACCAGAAGAGGATGAAGCAGAATTAGAACCGTTATGAACCGTGATGTTGTTGATCGTTGCACTTCCGGGTACACCGAATCCATTGTCCACGACTACCGCCACATCAGCGTTTTCGAAGGTTAAACTACCGCTTGTAATGTTATTGAAAACAGTTAAAGGAATAGAACCATTGATATTAATACTGGTATCCCCTAAGTATCCTTCCACATAGGACGGTTTGGCATTTTCCAAACTGATTTTAACACTGATAGAATCCATCAACGTTAAATGAATTTTATTGCCGGTATACTTAATTCTGCCAACCAATTCATTATACAAACCATTGTATACACCATTGATCAAGGGATCACCGCGCATATTCATTGTATAACCCGTCATGTCATAAGTAAATATACTGAGACCTCCTTCTGGTGGCACTTCCGTATTTACTTTAAATGGCACACCATCTTTGATAGCGCCAGGAATAGAATAGCTAAAGAAAATACTTTCCGGTATAGAAGTAGATACTTCTATTCTCACAAAGCCCGAAGCCATCTTCATTTTTTTTAAACGTACACTTCCCATATCCAGCAAGTAGTTTGTAGAGGTATCATTGACTACATTTTGCTCAGGGAAGATGGCAACGGCTGATGTTACTGTGACGTCTTTTACCGTTAAAGTGACTTCTACTGCATCATTGGTATCGATATGCACATTCGTTCCACCTGCAAAATCCATATCCAGGATGTTGGCCACCATAGTGCCGTCTACATGCTTCCCGGAAATCTCTTCCGTCTGCGTTTTGGTTTGACCGGTCGCAATATTAGTCAACACAGGTTGCGCGACAACAGCAAAAGGTGTTCTCCCATTTTTAATCTGTATCTCCGCTCTATCTATACTAAGGGGTAATCCATTGGTCACTTTGATTTCCAGATAGCCCTCCTTGATTTCTGCTTCATCCAAAACAGCGCTGATGTTAATAGGGATGGGACCTCCTGTAATATTAGAAATGGGTGGAATGGGTATAAATGATGTGGTATTATGACTTGATAAAATAAAATTCCCCATTGCTGCTGTCGTGGGATTGGAATTTGCTGCCATCTGGCGCGCGATCTGACCCAAGGTAATCTTAGTCGTAATAGGCGCAGTGCCGAACTTGATGGAATCTAATCTTCTATGGATATCAAATGTAGGCGTAACCACCGACACAATAGAATCCATCTGCAAGGTATAAAGTGTATCACGTATAAAAAGATCCAGGCTCTGATCAGGATTGGTCTGACTCGACCCGGTTTTAACAATGTTCTCTATGCCCATTTCCGTATAGGCAAATGGGGCCAATATTTGAGTATCCCATTGCGGTTTTTCAAGATCCTTTTTACAGGCCAGGCAAGTAAATAGAAGAAGAATATATAAACCGCTGGTTCGGTTGAATGGATTTCTTTTCATGTCGATCGTTGGGAAAGCAGGCGTTCCACCTTCAATTTCACATTAAATTAAGGATTCCTGCATTTTTTGGAGAAATTCTTTCATTTGAAAGACGTGTTCTTAAATACTTTTTGCAGGAAGTATGTAAGTATTACAGCATTATATATTAAGTATCTATTTAATATACAACTTTTTATGTGATTTATAAGGACTTAATAAATAAAAAAAAGCAACGAAGGCTATATAAAGACCATACAGTTGTAAACAAACATTTCCAAAGCGTGCAGATTTGATTAATTTTGTGTCCCAAATCAATGCTCCATGGAATCAGAATCTACTATACTAAAACCAAAAACTATGTCATCTACAGCATTCTCCGCATTCAAGAGAGACGAAGCCATTTTTGACCTCATCAAAAAGGAAGGTAAACGTCAGGAAGAAGGACTTGAATTGATCGCCTCTGAAAACTTCACCTCACCACAAGTGATGGAAGCCATGGGCAGTGTGTTCACTAACAAATATGCGGAAGGTCTTCCAGGCAAACGTTATTATGGTGGATGTGAAGTAGTAGATCAGGGAGAGCAATTAGCCATTGACCGCGCCAAACAATTGTTTAAT
>Ga0247813_10003304_pt1 | contig 10423 bp, 10 predicted proteins | sample UWRJL169409C1_FD_180719 | JGI IMG/M metagenome (GOLD analysis project Ga0247813, IMG submission 180719) | Plant litter microbial communities from Arlington Agricultural Research Station in Wisconsin, United States - UWRJ-L169-409C-1 | ecosystem: Environmental > Terrestrial > Plant litter >... | reverse complement strand
AGCCATTACGTCAAATCTGTGAAAATGCAGGTATTGAAGGTTCTATCGTAGTACAAAAAGTAAAAGAAGGTAAAGCAGATTTTGGTTACAATGCACGTACAGATGTGTATGAGAACTTAATCGGTGCTGGTGTAATTGACCCAACTAAAGTTGGTCGTGTAGCGCTAGAAAACGCAGCATCTATTGCAGCCATGTTGTTAACTACCGAAGTGGTATTAGCAGATGAGCCAGAAGCAGCAGATGCAGGTCATGCTCATCCGCCTATGGGCGGTGGTGGTATGGGCGGCATGATGTAAGCTTTACAGCTCCCTCACTTTATAGAAAAATCTCTCCTAACTTTTGTTTGGAGAGATTTTTTGTATACTTACATTAGCATATAATTCAAAATTCAACATGTTATTATTTATTCAAAATTATCTCGATAGTAGTCATTTCATCACTCAGAGTGAAGTTAATAAATTTCTATTGGCCACATTGCTCTGTGGATTGATTGGCGCGGAGAGAGAATTTAGAGGAAAACAAGCTGGATTAAAAACGATGATCATGATCGGTTTAGGCTCAACGCTTTTTACCGTACTTTCGGTTAAAATAGGTTTAGGCAGTCAAGACCGAATTGCCTCTAATATTGTAACCGGGATTGGATTTCTGGGTGCTGGGGTAATCTTTAAAGAAGATAACAAAGTCAAAGGCCTGACTACTGCCTGTGTAATATGGATTGTAGCGGCGATAGGAATGGCCATTGGTGGAGGTTATTATTTTCAAGCCATCGGTGTGACCGGGGTTGTTTTAGCAGCCTTACTGATTTTTCCATTTGTAGAACGCTTTGTAGAAAGTAGCTGGACAAAACGAACCTACCGTATTGTAAAAAAATACGAAAATGAGAGTCTTGATACTTACGAAGAGTACATTAAAACGTCTAGACTAAAATTACATCGGGGTAAGCAAATATTAGCTAATGGAATTATTAGTGGAACTTGGACAGCGGTAGGCAGCCCTAGAAATCACAAAAAATTTGTAGATAAAATGTTAAGGGACCACAAAATTTTGGAGTTTGACTTTTAGCGTGGCATAGAGAATTTTAAGGGAATACTATATTTTACACGAACAGGAATACCCCTTTGCGTTGCCGGAATCCATTTCGGAGAAAGTCGAAGTACGCGCATGGCTTCTTCATCTAAATCGGGGTGTGCAGATTTTTTTATAACTACATCCGATACTCGCCCATCCTTTTCTACCGTAAACTCTACGGTTACAGAACCCGAAGCCCGCTGTCTAATCGCCTCTGCAGGATAGCGAACACTGCGGCCTACATATTCGTAAAATTTGCTAATTCCACCTTTGAATTCAGGCAAGGATTCTTTTTTGGTATACGGGTAGGTTAGGCCATTCACTGTGGTTTCGCCGCTGATAAGCTTTCCCATATCGTAGGTCTCTGTAAAACTGGAGCCGTTACTACTTCCCTTCCAAACCCCGTGTTTTACTCCATCTTTATAATCGCCTTCTTCGCTGTGGCTGCCCGAAGCGGTGGTAGTGGTTTCTAAGAAATGACCATTCCCCCCTTCGACGTAAACTTTTCCGAGTGAGTCGGCAAAATAAATGAGTTTAGCATTGGGATTGTATGGGGCTTTAGGCAAATTAGTTGAATTAGGCGATGTATAAGGCAAATATTCTATTTGCTTATTTAATTTTCCGTTGCTAAAGTAATGATAAGACATACCTAGGGGCATACCTTTTTCATGTGTAGTAACCTCTTTTCGTTTCCCCTCTGGGTCGAACCTTAAGATTAAACCTTCGTAAACCAAAAACGGCTGGAAAGAAGAGACCTTTCCGATGGTTTTACGTTTATCGTTGACATAAAATTCGAATAGATTGAAGTGCAGCTCACCCGAATCAGGTTCTTGAATAATTCTTAAATAGTCGGCGCTATCTTTAAGCGCGACTTCTTTGCCATTATTTTTAAAGAAATAAACATTTTGCTTTTTTTGTGCAGCGGCTGCAAAAAAGAAAAGACAAAGAGGAAGTAGAATTGTAATAGGTTTCATAAGCGAATGTGGTAACGAAGATAACCGTATAAAATAGGTAAATCAAGTGTTATATTGTAAATTTGTATATGCCAAATGAACAGATCTCCGTTTTTGATATCTTTAAAATAGGAATAGGACCCTCGAGTTCCCATACCCTCGGGCCTTGGCGAGCTGCGCAGCAATTTACGGCTTCTTTACAACTACAAGACTTATTGAATGATGTGGTTCAGGTAAAAATATTACTGTATGGTTCTTTAGCCAAAACCGGCAAAGGCCACGGAACGGATATAGCGATTTTACTGGGCTTGGCAGGTGGAGATCCAGTTACGTTTGATGTAAACGCAATTGAATTTACCATTGAAGAAATTAAACAAAAGGAAGAATTAGTGCTGGGTGCCTCCAAGTTAATTCAATTCTCGTATACAGAAGATTTGATTTTCTTGTTTACAGAAAGCTTGCCTTTTCATCCGAATGCGGTTACCTTTCAAGCCTTTTTAGGCTCGGGCAAAGCCTTTTCTGAAACCTATTACTCGATAGGCGGAGGCTTTGTAGTGAAAGAAGGTGAAGACGGCAATGAGAAAGAATTGGTAGACCTTCCGTTTCCAGTAGAAAAAGCCAGTGAACTCTTACATTGGTGTTTATCGACCGGACTAAAGGTGAGCGAAGTGGTAATGGAAAATGAAGCCGCCTGGCGGAGCGAAGCCGAGACCAAAAAAGGAATTCTTCAGCATTTTCAGGTGATGAAAGAATGTACCTATAGAGGCTGCCATACGCCTGGGTTTTTACCGGGTGGATTAGATGTGGCGCGACGAGCAGTTGCTTTAAACAAAAGATTATTAGCCGGTAAAACCTATAGCGACTACGATAGCTGGATCGATGCCATTAAAAATGGTGGAAACGGCTTTAATTATATTTTAGATTGGGTAAGCTGCTTTGCCCTAGCCGTAAATGAAGAAAACGCCGCCTTTGGTCGCGTAGTAACTGCACCAACCAACGGGGCTGCTGGAGTAATCCCAGCCGTTTTACAGTATTTTATCGCATTTTGCGATGGGTATAGCGATGATAAAATCATTCAATTTATCGCCTGTGCCTCAGAAGTAGGAAGCATATTTAAAAAAGGAGCCACCATCTCTGCCGCGATGGGCGGTTGCCAAGCAGAAATTGGCGTTTCATCGGCCATGGCTGCCGCAGCTTTAACAGAGTGTTTAGGGGGCTCTCAGCGACAAGTATTAATGGCGGCCGAGATTGCCATGGAACATCATTTAGGATTAACGTGCGACCCCATAGGCGGCTTGGTACAAATTCCCTGCATAGAGCGCAACACCATGGGTGCGATTAAAGCGATTACCGCCAGTCAGCTGGCCCTACAAAGTAATCCTGATAAAGCCAAAGTGAGCCTAGATGCGGTAGTAAATACCATGTGGGAAACCGCACTGGATATGAATTCTAAATACAAAGAAACCTCTGATGGCGGCTTGGCCACGAATATTCCGATTAGCTTGCCAGAGTGTTAAAGCTGTTGCTTCGCTTTAATCGCCAAATAGTTATTCACTACGTTGACGGTTAAATTTTGAGGGGTGGTTAGTAAACTTAAAATTCCATGCTTGGTTAATTCTTTGACCATTAATTTTTTCTCTACGGCAAACTTTTCTGCAATGGTTTTGATGTAAATACCCTCTACATCTTCAGCCGGTTTCTCGGTCAGTTCTTTTAGTGTGGTATTCTCAAAAAACACTACTAACAGCAAATGAAATTTGGCTATTCGTTTTAAAAATGGCAGTTGTCTGTCTAAAGCAGAACTGTTTTCGAAATTAGTAAAGAATACCACTAAACTGCGCTGCTTTAAGGTAGCGCGAATTCGACTATATAGCGCTTCCATGTCGGTTTCCAAGTATTTGGTTTTTTCCTTGTACAACACCTCCATTATTTGATGCAACTGCGTGGGCCTACGATCGGCCACTACAATACTTCCTATTTTTTCGGCGATGGTAATTAAGCCCGCTTTATCTTGTTTGGCCAAGGCTACATTGCTTAAGATCAAACTGGCATTAATGGCATAATCCAATAAACTCAATCCTTCGAAAGGCATAATCATGGTGCGTGATTTATCAATTACACAATAGATATGTTGCGCCTTTTCGTCGGTATACGAATTTACCATCAACTCGCCTCTTCGAGCGGTTGCTTTCCAGTTCAGCGTACGGTAATCCTCCCCAACCACATAATTTTTAACCTGATCGAACTCCATGCTATGGCCCACTCTTCTCATCTTTTTAATACCCACCTCGGTAATTCGATTGGAGATTGCCAAAAGTTCATATTGTCGTAATTTCAGAAAAGAAGGATACACGGGTACTTTTTTAGGCTCACCACTATTCCATCGCCGTATTAGCAATTGCAAAGGCGATTGCACATACAAACGGGTTAAGCCGAATTCATATTCCCCCCGCTGGGTAGGGCGCAATTGATAAGAAATGGTCGTTTGTTCACGAGATTTTAAACGGCTAGTAAACCACAAATCTCGTTGCTGAAACTGGAAGGGGATTTCGTCTATAATTCCAACATGAACGGCAAAGGGGTAAAGATTTTCAAGGTAAAGTTTCAGTTCATTTTCATCACCATTGCTTAAGCGTTCAGGTACCTCTCGGCGAAGAAAAACAGATCCATTCGTACCATAAAGTAGCCACAGATCAATGATAACCAGCACTACTGTTGTTCCAAAAAGAAAATAAGGAAGATGCCCGATAATAGGTATAAAAAAAGAAAATACGAACAAACCTGCACAGGCGCCGAGCAATAAGAATACTCTTTTGTTTAAGAATAAGTCTGTATAATATTTTCTGAAGAATGCTCTCACCTTGGCACTTCTATTTTTTTAACAATTTGGCTCACTACGTCTGCTGGCGTTAGGCCTTCCATTTCTTTTTCAGGACTGAGCATTATTCGATGGGCTAAAACGGGCGAAGCGACCTTTAAAATGTCATCAGGTGTTACAAAATCACGACCAGACATGGCTGCAATGGCTTTTGCTCCGTTTACGATGGCTAGCGAGGCCCTTGGCGAAGCGCCTAAGTACAAGGATTTATTATTTCTGGTTTCGTGGGTAATTTGCGCCACGTAAGCCAATAGCTTAGGCTCAACAAATAGGCCCTTTATGGTACTTCTCAAGGCCATAATTTGTTCGACAGTTAATACCGGTGTAATCTCGTCTAGTTGTTGCGCTATTTTTTGTTGATGCTGATTAGTAAGGATTTCAATTTCTTCTGCTAAGGTTGGGTATTTAACTTCAATCTTGAATAGAAAGCGATCTAATTGTGCTTCTGGCAGGCGATACGTACCCTCTTGTTCGATTGGATTTTGTGTAGCCAACACCATAAAAGGCTCTTCTAGGCGATAGGTATTTCCGTCGACGGTAATTTGCCGTTCTTCCATGGCCTCGAACAAGGCGGATTGCGTTTTCGCGGGCGCTCGATTAATTTCATCGACCAAAATGATATGACCAAAGATTGGTCCTGGCCTAAACTGAAATTCAGCAGTTTTTGGACTGAATATGGCCGTGCCCAACACGTCAGATGGCATTAAATCTGGCGTAAATTGAATCCTTGAAAATGTAGCAGAAATACATTTTGCTATTAGTTTTGTACTTAAGGTTTTAGCTACGCCCGGAACCCCTTCCAATAAGATATGTCCATCGGCTAAAAGCCCGGCGATTAGCAAATCGATCGTTTCTTGTTGCCCTACAATAACTTTAGCTAGCGTTTGTTTAATCTGCGCTACAGCAGCACTTAAAACGCTTAAATCGGTACGTTGGTTAAATTCCATATCATTTATTGATCTTGTTTATAAAATTGTTCGATGAGTTTATTTAGGCGGATCAGTTGATCATCCTTAACGATGTGACCAGCTTTTAAATACTTCATCTCTTGAAAAAGTTGTTCGACCAGCTCCGGTTCGGCACCAGAAATATTAACTACTGCCTCTTGGAAATCTACATCTAGCTCCGTTGTTTTTAACCGATATTTGCTTCTAATGTGTTCCAAGAGGTAACTCACTTTTTTTTCGGCAATATCTCTATTGTCTCGTTGTTGATAGTACACCCCGCCTACAACTTTTACAAATTCGACCGTTGTATTTTTCAATCGATCAATAATAGGGATAATTCGTTGCCTGCGCTTAATTTCGAAGAGTACAAATATGAGCAAACTACAAATGGAGAGGTAATATGCCCATCTGAGCGGTTCGTGCTCGAACAATACCCTTAACACGGATTGACTGTCTTGGGAAGGCCGGGTAAAATATTCGTCCACCACCAGACGACCTGTTTTTGGCAGGTAAGACAAGGCCTTCGACGCATAGTCCAACCCTTGATTTTTAAGCAGGCTATAATTACTCAACAACTTTGGATTCGGTAAAATGTACAATGCGCCTTTTCCAAATTGATACTTCACAAAATTAGCCTGACCTTGTTTTCGTTCTCCTAAAACAATAGCCCTTGAAGTGTCGATTCGTGAAAAATAATATTCGGTTATGTTCTTTTCAAAACGATAGCCTTTATCGCTTCTTAATGATGGATTGACAAAGTTGATGGCATCGCTTTGAGGGTTAAGTTTGATATTGATATCTGAAGTAATCTGCAAATCCAAACGCCTTAACAGTGTGCCTTCAATTGCAGAAGCGGCGATAAATATTTGATTTCCAGCGCGCATGGATATAACCATTTGCTGAAAATCGAGCTTTCCGACTTTAATCTTTTCTGCGATAAGCAGGTAATTAAACGTACCCCTTTGCGGCCTTTTTAAGGTGCTATAAATTTCGGTCGACACTACTTCTATTTTAGCGGCTGGGAAGATATCGTTGAGGTGTTGATGAAGAATGTAAGTGCCAAAAGGGATTTTATCTTCCTTAAGATAAGAGGTAGTCCAATCGGTAGGTTTAGGTTTATAGAATTGCGCCAGCAAGTAGAAAGCTAGTAAAAGACTAATGCCGATAAGGTATCTATTTAAGCCATTCATCCTTTTTTGGTATTGAATTGATTAAAAGAATGGTGGATACGCTCAAAAGAACTTCGGTCTATAAAAAAATCTCCATACCAGATATACTCAAATTGATGGGTTAAAGCGGCAAATTCCTGTCGGAGGTTTTCCTCACTTAATTCTAGTATATACGCTTTGTTAGTCTTCCCCACTTTCCAAACAATTTGTTCCTGATCGCTCAAAATTTTAAGCGTTTTTAAATAGAGCAGGCGAACAGCAAGCCGATAGCTGGAACTTACTAATGCTTTTTCTATCTGATCATCGAAATTAATTTCATGTATATTTTCGAGGCTCTCTTCGAAAGGGATGTGCACGGGTTTAGATTTTCTCGCAAATAGCTTATAATCTAAACCGGTTAATTTTATCGCGATGAAAACTACGAGTACAATCACAACTCCTGTTAATACGTAATTAAGAAGACTTCCGACTACCTTACCAGAAAATAGCCTATCGATGGTACGCCAAAACCAAGTCCAAAAACGGGTCCATAAACTCGTTCCTTCTGGTGCTGCCTCTTCATATGTAAATGCTCTTTGTGTTCGGTATTTGGTGATCGAATTTTCATCAAATTTTCTCAGGGCGACCGTACTGCTGTCTTTATGGCTTTGGTGTTGGAGAATATTATTTTTTGCTTGAGTAGCTAGTGGAGCCTGGGCGTTCGCAAAAACTCCTAAAATAAATAGCATCAAGCAACAAGCATAAAATGATCGCATCTAATCTTCTTTACCTAAATCTTCTATTCTACTTAACAAACCCAAGCTTTCTTTTCGCTCTACCAAATCGAAGTAAAGTAAGGCTGAGCAAACCACTGGAATAATCATAAATATAAGGGATGCATAGGATGATATGGAAGTGATAAATACGTACGATCTACTAATTGCGCCGGGGTTACTACTAAAAGCCGAAGCCATGGTAATGATTACTGCAGGTAATTGCACCACGAGTGTACAGGCATAAAATATGATGTAAATTATTAATAAAGATGCCGCTGTAGTCCACCATTCGCCGCTCAACAATTTAAACGATCTGCCGAACGAATACGACAAACTGGCATTCTCTAGAATCATAATAGCGTAAAACAAACTTACCGCTGGGAAAACGAAAATGCCCGGAAGGATACAGCACATAAAACACAGGAATAAAAAAATACTCATCAATACACCACTTCCTAAAACTCGGAAGAAATAATATTTATAGTATCCCCATACTTCTGTAACCGTTGGCGCTTCATTTCCCTTCTTGATATACAATGCGATATAACTTAAGATACTCACATATATTGAAGTGTACAACAGCATCATAAACACGACGACGAAAACGTAATTTAAAGCAAGCTGATAGAGCCTTTCCATCGAATTCGACATCAGCATACCGGCAATACCTGATTTATCTCGAGTTAGTGAACCCAGTTCTAACTGGGTAATAATTGAGCTGGCCATACCCGCGATAATAAAGACGCCGGTTAGGTAAAAAAAGGCTTTCAACAAAGGGATAAAATTTTGCTTAATAAACAAAAATGTATCACCGATGATGTCACCAAACTCACGCATTTTTTTAAATTCGACCTTATCTTTCATTCGTAAATTGTTTTTGATGTAATAATATTGGGTAAATGATCACATACCAAACCATGAAGCTGAGTGAGCCTGCCAATATACTCAGGCTTAACAAGCGTGGCATTTCGGTATGTCGAGTGATAAAACTTTCGAAAAATGCAGCTAACAAAATGATAGGTGCAATTCCTAGCGCAATTTTGGCGGCATCTTTTGCGCTTTGTTTAAAAGCAGCCAAGCGCGTATACGTTTTTGGGAATAATAGGCCGTGACCCAGAACTAGTCCTGCTCCTCCGGCAATAATGATGGAAAGGATTTCGAGTGTGCCATGAATCCAAATCACTAAAATTGACTCCGTACCAAGCCCTTTGCTAAAAAAATAATATTCGAATGCGCCTAACATTACTCCGTTTTTGAGGAGATAGAAAACTGGGCCGATAGCGAATAAGGTACCACTGATGACCATCACTAATGATACCCAAATGTTATTGGTGGCAATGCTGATGAACATCTGAAACTCTCCAACTTGCTTATACACTCCAAAAGGATCTCCTTTTGCAATATTCTCATTGGTCATATTCACATAATCATGCCCCAAAATTAAGCGCAAAAAACGATCGTCGTACTTGGCTGATAAGGCACCAATGCTTGCTGCTAACGTAAAAAATATAAAAGAATAAAGTAGTTGTTTCCTATAGGTATAGAAAAGCAAAGGTAATTCGTATTTCCAATACCCAAAAAAGCGGCCTGTTTTCTCTTTTTTATTTTTGTAGATAGCTTGATGTAAGGTTGCTGCTATGCCATTTAAATAGGCGGTAGTTTTAGATTTTGGATAAAATGTTTTGGCATAGGCTAAATCGTTAGTGATATCGATGAAGCGATGGGCGAGTTCATCAGGATGGGTCGTTTGTAATTCTTCAAAATGCTTCCATTTCTCAGCATTTTGTTTAACGAACAACGCTTCTCTCATAGATCTATGGCCCTAAATTTTCGTTAAAATAAAAAAAAATCTCGTTCCTTTTATATAATTGCATATAAAAGGCAATTTATCTAAGTTTGATCATATGGAAACCGTAAAAGTAAATACCAGTCAACACATTGATATCGACTATCCCGTGGCCGGTTTGGGAGAACGAATTGCTGCTCGATTGATTGACATTGGCTTATTTATTTTAGTATTGATTGCCATTGTTATCTTTTTAAGTTTAAACGGATTACTGCGGAGTGGAAATATTTTTAGTTTGACTCCTGTGATTATCTTTGCCGTTGGTTTCGTTTTCTATGATTTGCTTTGCGAAATTTTTATGAACGGGCAAAGTATAGGCAAGCGCCTGATGAAAATTAAGGTCATCAGCTTAGATGGCTCTCAAGCCAGCATTGGGCAATATTTTATCCGGTGGATATTTAGGATTGTCGACTTTACCCTCACCCAATGGTTAGGCGCTTTGATTAGTGTAGCGGTTACCGAAAACAAGCAAAGGATTGGGGATATTGTTGCTGGCACCACCTTGATTAAAACCGTACTGAGAACACAACTTGAACACATTGCCTTTCATCCGATAGCTGAAGAATATATACCTGTCCTAAGCGGCGTTGAACAACTGACCGACCGTGATATCGAATTGGTGCACGAAGTATTGCACACTTTTTATAAAACCAGAAACGCCTATTTAATTCGCCAGATGGCAGAAAAAGTAGCCACTCTAATTGGTGTACCCCCCAATCTGAATGGCTTAGATGAATTGGCGTTTTTGCAAACCGTAATTAAGGATTACAACCAGATTACTTCGAGATCTTTTTGAGTATTTAGTAT
>Ga0247813_10003303_pt1 | contig 10426 bp, 8 predicted proteins | sample UWRJL169409C1_FD_180719 | JGI IMG/M metagenome (GOLD analysis project Ga0247813, IMG submission 180719) | Plant litter microbial communities from Arlington Agricultural Research Station in Wisconsin, United States - UWRJ-L169-409C-1 | ecosystem: Environmental > Terrestrial > Plant litter >... | reverse complement strand
TCCCGGCAATTCCGACGACCCGTTCGTCTTCGTCAACGCGTTCAACCGCCACGCCGGCCAAGCGACCCTGACGCTCAGCGGCGGCAACACCATCCTGCGTCTGGACGTGGACGGCGACGGCCGGCCGGACCACGAGGTGATCATCCAGGGCGTGAGCCTCACCGCATCCGACGACGCGTGGATCCTGTAGCGAGGATGAGCGGCGGCCGGAGCGATCCGGCCGCCGCTTCCCGCGCGCGTCAGCGCGAACGGCTTGCAGCTGTCGAGTTAAAAGTTCGTAAGATGTTGATTAAATAAAGGAAATGAAGAATTTGAAATGAGGCTCCCGGCTGCGGCTCGCCTATGAGCGACCGCCGTTACCCGGGCCTATGCGACGGCATGTCGACTCCCGGGTCCGTAAAACCAAGAGGAGCTATCAATGCCCGTCACCTATCGCGAAACCGCGACCACCTCCTATCCCGCGCCGGCCCAGGCCCAGCGCAGTGTGTTTATCGATGCCGACAACGACGGCGATATCGATGTCCTGTACCAGGCCGTCGGCGACGGCACGGGCTGGCTCTATGGCAAGGCGAACGGCGCCGGCGGCTACGCCATCTACAGCACCGCCGACTCGCCCTTCAGCGGCCTGACCTTCCCCAACCACAACGGCGCCAACTTCTTCGTCATGGACGTGGACGGCGACGGCGACATGGACATCCGCGCCGGCGCCAACGGCGCCGCCGGCAGCTACTACCGCAACGACGGCAACGGCGACTTCACCAGCGTCTCGACCGCCAGCTTCCCGGTGATCGCCGAGTTCGGCCGCCAGGCGGTCGGCGACTTCGACGGCGATGGCGACGCCGACATCCTCTACCAGACGGGCGGCAACGGGTCGGCCTGGTCCTACGCCCAGAGCAACGGCGACGGGACCTACAGCGCCGGCGTCGCCCAGGCCTCCTCGCCGTTCGCCGCCCTGACCCTGCCCGACAGCAACACCGGCAACTACTACGTGGCCGACTTCGACGGCGACGGCGATGTCGACGTCTGGGCCGCCGCCGACGGCGGGACCGGAAGCTACTTCCGCAACGACGACGGCGTCTTCAGCAGCCAGTCCTCGGTGACCTTCGCGACGATGGCGACCAGCAGCAAGGCCGTGGTCGCCGACTTCGACAACGATGGCGACGCCGACATTCTCTACCAGACCGGCGGCGCCGGCTCGGCCTGGGCCTACGCCCAGAGCAACGGCGACGGAACCTTCACCCAGATGGCCCAGGCCGCCTCGCCGTTCGCGGGCGTGACCTTCGTCGACCACACCGGCCAGAACTACCGCATCGGCGACATCAACGGCGACGGCCGGATCGACATCGTCGGCGGCATCAACGGCAGCAACGAGGAGGTCTACTACCAGGGCTCCGGCGGGGTGGTGGTCAACGAGGTCCAGATGGCCGGCGCCACCGCCGGCGACGAGTTCGTCGAGCTGAAGAACAATACCGGCGCGGACGTCGACATCAGCGGCTGGACCCTCGTCTTCCGCGGCGCGACGGCCACCTCGGACGCGGTGGTGTTCAGCTTCCCGAACGGCACGATCATGCCGGCGGGCAGCCATCTGCTGATCGCCAACAACAGCTATGACGGCGAGGTCCCGGCGGACTTCACCTTCGGCGCCGGCGCGGTCGGCCTGTTCGCCGCGGCCGGGGGAGGCATCGGGCTGCGCGAGGGTGGGTCCAACACCAGCTTCCTCGTCGACTCGGTGGTCTGGGGCACGGTCTCCGCCACCCACGCCTTCCGCGAGGGCGCGGGCACGGCGGCCGGACCGGGCGCGGGCCAGAGCATCGAGCGCACCGGCGACACCGACACGTCCGGCGCCGACTGGGGCGTCAACCCGACCCCGACGCCACAGCGCTCGCCCGGGCCGCAGGGCACGGTCGGCGACGACCGCCTCGACGGCGACGGCGATGTGGACACCATCAACGGCCTGGCCGGCGACGACATCATCAACGGCGGCGGCGCGGGCGACATCCTGAGCGGCGGCGCGGACAACGACAGCCTGCGCGGCGACGACGGCGCCGACACGCTCAACGGCGACGAGGGCGACGACACGCTCGTCGGCGGGGCCGGGACAGACACCCTGCGCGGCGGGACCGGCAACGACCAGCTCAAGGGCGGCCTGGGCGCCGACGTGATGTACGGCGGCCAGGGCGACGACCACTACCACGTCACCGAAAGCGGCGATGTCGTCATCGAGAACGGCGGCGAGGGCTACGACACGGTCCACGCCTATCTGGCGGGCGGCTACTCCCTGGACGCCAACCTCGAGGCGCTGGTCATCGAGGTGAACGGCGACATCCTGGGCAACGGCAACTTCCTCGACAACCTCATCGTCGCCAAGGCCGGGAACAACACGCTGAGCGGCTCGGGCGGCGACGATTCCCTGTACGGCGGCGCGGGCGACGACACGTTGAACGGCGGCGACGACGAGGACCACCTGTTCGGCGACGCGGGTAACGACCAGCTGAACGGCGGCGACGGCGACGACGCGCTCGACGGCGGGGCCGGCGCCGACACCCTGGCCGGCGGCGCGGGCGCGGACGCGATGAGCGGCGGCGCGGGCGACGACCTCTATTACGTCACCGACGCCACGGACACGGTGATCGAGGGCGCGAGCAAGGGGACGGACACGGTCAGCGCGACCGTCAGCCACACCCTGTCGGCCAATGTCGAGACCCTCATACTCGCCGGCGGCGGCGACCTGAGCGGGACCGGCAACGGCCTGAACAACGTTATCACCGGCAACGGCGGCGACAACGTCCTGGCCGGGCTCGGCGGCTCCGACACACTGACCGGCGGCGCGGGCGCGGACAGCTTCGTGTTCCAGGCCGAGGACCTGCGGATGTCGGGGCTGGGCGAGACCATGTCGCGCGACCGGATCCTCGACTTCAGCCTCGCGGACGGCGACCGGATCGACCTGTCCGGCATCGACGCCATCGCCGGCGGCGCGGACGACGCCTTCACCGTCGTGGCGGCGTTCAACAAGCAGGCCGGCCAGGCGACGCTGACCTGGAACGGCGCGACCGACGTCACCGTGCTGCGCCTGGACGTCGACGGCGACGGCCGTCCCGACCACGAGGTGACCATCAACGGCCACCTGACCGCGGGCGATGCCGCGGCCTGGATTCTCTGACCCAGGACGGCGCGCCAACTAGCCATTGGCGCGCCACTCCGGCTAAGACGGTCTCATCGACAGCACGAGACCGCGCATGCCCACGACCGACCGGCCCCGCCGCAGCGCCCTGTACATGCCGGCGTCCAACGCCAAGGCCATCGAGAAGGCGAAAACCCTCGCCTGCGACGTGGTGATCCTCGACCTCGAGGACGCCGTGGCGCCGGAGGCCAAGGAGGCGGCGCGCGAGCAGGCGGTGCAGGCCGTGAAGGACGGCGGCTTCGGCCGGCGCGAGCTGGTCATCCGGGTCAACGGCCTGGACACCCCCTGGGGCGAGGACGACCTGCGGGCCGCCGCCGCCGCGCGGCCGGACGCGATCCTGGTCCCCAAGGTCAACGATCCCGAGGACGTCGCCGCCTACAGCGGGCCGCTGCACGAGGCGACCGCCCTCTGGGCGATGATCGAGACCGGCCGTTCGCTGTTCGCTCTCGACGCCATCGCCGCCGCCGCCGCCACGACCCAGCTGACCACCTTCGTGATGGGCACCAACGACCTGGCCAAGGAGATGCGCCTGCGCTTCACCCCGGGCCGTGAGCCGTTCCAGGCCGCCCTGTCGCTGGCCGTCGCGGCCGCGCGAATCCACGGGCTGACCATCCTCGACGGCGTGCACAACGACATCGAGGACCAGGCGTCGCTGGAGGCGGTCTGCGTCCAGGGCGTCGACTTCGGCTTCGACGGCAAGACCCTGATCCATCCCAAGCAGATCGAGGTCTGCAACCGCGTCTTCTCGCCCTCGGCGGCGGAGGTGGACTGGGCCCGCGCGGTGATCGCCGCCTTCGCCCTGCCCGACAACGCCGGCAAGGGCGCCATCCGCGTCGAGGGCAAGATGGCTGAACTGCTGCATCTGGCCCAGGCCGAGCGGTTGGTCGCCGTGGCCGACGCGATCTCGGCGGCGGAGGCCGCTTGAGGGCCGTCCTGCCAGCCCTGCTCCTGTCCCTGACCCTGGCGGCGACCGCCGGGGCGCAGGAGGCTGCGCCCGTGACCACCTCGCCGGCCGAAGCGCCCGCGAGCGCACCGGCCGGCGAGCCCGCCTCCGACACCGGCGGCGACCCGATCGGCGACATCCTCGGCGCCCTGCCCCCGGACCAGACCACCGACGAGGACACCGACACCCAGACCACCGCGACCGCGCCCGTCGTCGCGCCGCCGGTTTCCGCGAGCACCGCCCCGACGGTTCAGGGTGCGCCGTTCGTCACGCCGCCGGCCATGGCCATCGCGCCCACGCCGATCGCGCCGCCCCGGCCCGCCCCGCGCCGGCCCGCGCTGGACCGACCCGTGATGATCGGCGAGGTCGGGGTGTCGCCCGACGGCCCGCCGACGACGGCCGACCTGATGTACGAGAGCCGGATCCGCTCGTCCTTCTCCAACGCCCAGGGGCTGCAGGGCCCGCTCGACGGCGGCTGGACGATCAAGACCCGCGACGGCGCGCCGCTCTACAGCCTGCAGCTGGTCGACCGGGGCGGTTACGGACCGCTCGAAGGCGCCTGGCGCAGCCTCGGCGGATCGGTCAGCAAGGTCGGGCTGATCGACAGCCTCGACCGCCAGCCCTCGGTGCTCACGGTGCGGATCACCCGCGCCTGGGGCAAGCCGACGACGGTGATTTCCTTGACCCCGACGGCCAGCGGCTGGGTCGGCGAGATCACGGACGAGACGGGCTCGCGCGCCGTGACGATGCTGCGGAACTGATTGGGGACTGCTTCCGGCGATAGCCGGTAGCTGTCCCCACAAAACCGTCCGACGCTGTAACAGGGACAGGAAACGCGTCCCTTCGGGCCGCTTATCCAGTCCCCGTTACAGGCCCAACGCTGCGCGCGCCGCCGCCACCGCCTGCTCCAGCACATCCGCCCCATAGGCCTCGGCCGTACCGGCGCCCCACACCGGCCCAGGCCAGGCCGCGTCGCCCGCGCGGCGCCCCACGACATGCGCATGCAGCTGCGGCGTCACATTGCCGAGCGCGCCGAGGTTCAGCTTTTCCACCGCGAACCCCAGCGTCTCGCCGACCACGCGGACAGCGACGCCGGCCAGCACCGACTCCTCGATCAGCCGGGCGCGATCGCTTGCTGACAGGTCCTCGATTTCGCGCAGGCCGGGCCCGCGCGGGATCAGGATCAGCCACGGCCAGCGCATGTCGGTCTGCAGGCGGACGTGGCACAGCGGCAGGTCGCCGACCGCGATGGAGCCGCGCTCGAAGGCCGGATCGACGGCGAACTCCGCCCCCATCACCTGGCTCTCTTCGGGACCGCCGCCCAATAGTCGAAGTCCAGAACCACCTCGGCCGGATAGGCGCCGGCCTCGTCCTTGTCCGGGAAGTCCGGACACGGACGGTCCTTGGTCGCGACCAGCCGCAGCCGCAGCGCGCCGACGCCCTGGCCGAGGTCGGCCTTGTCCAGCACCTCGCTCCAGGCGAACACCGTGGAGCCCGCGAAATACGGGTTCACATGTCGCCCGCCGTTGATCGCCAACATCAGGCCGGCGTTCTGCAGCCCGTTGAAGCTCAGCGCCTTGGCCGTCGAGATCACCACCCCGCCGTAGACCAGCCGGCGGCCCGTCGGGTCCTTGGCGCGCTCATACTGGTTGAAGTGGACCTTGGCGGTGTTCTGGTAGAGCCGCGTGGCCATCTGGTGCTCGGCCTCCTCAACGACCATGCCGTCGACGTGGTCGATCTTCTCGCCGATCTCGTAGTCCTCGAACGCATGCGGCGCGCCGGCCAGCGCGAAGTCGTACCGTGAGAAGTCGAGCCCCTCGGGCAGCAGCAGGTCGCTGGCCGCCACCGCGCCGGCCAGCGTCGGCGTCGCCTGCTCCGGGACCTCGGCGTCCTCGCTCCGCTTGCGGACCATCACCCAGCGCACATAGCTCAGCACCGTCTCGCCGTGCTGGTTTTCGCCCCGCGTGCGGACGTAGACCACCCCGGTCTTGCGGTTGGAGTTCTCCTTCAGCCCGATCACCTCGGACGTCGCCGTCAGGGTGTCGCCCGGATAGACGGCGCGCAGGAACAGCCCCTCGGCGTAGCCCAGGTTGGCCACGGCGTTCAGGCTGATGTCCGGCACCGTCTTGCCGAACACCATGTGGAACGCCACCAGCGGGTCCACCGGCGAGGCCGGCAGGCCGCAGAAGCGCGCGAACTCGTCCGACGAGGTCAGCGCGAAGCGCGGCCCGTAAAGGGCGTTGTAGAGCGCCACGTCCCCGGCGGTGACCGTACGCGGCGTGGCGTGGGTCAGCACCTGGCCCAGCCGGAAGTCCTCGAAGTAGTTGCCGGGGTCGGTCTTGGACATGGACGGTCTCTCTTGAAGCAACGGGGGCGGCTGAATCGTTCGTTAACCCTGTTGACGCAGGCTGACGAGGTTTCATCGCCGGGGGGAGTCCGACGTGCGCGCCATCCTGATCAAGGGCCAGTCGGTTTACGACGCCACCCGGGTCTTCGTCGACGAGCTTGCCGACGCCCTGACGCGGCGCGGCATCGCGCCGGTGATCATCGACGCCACCACCGAGGCCGATTTCGGCGGCGCCCTGGCCCGCGCCTCGGCCGCCAGGGACGTGGCCTTCGTCTATTCGATCTGCATCGCCGGAGAGTGGCGCGACGGAGTCGGCCGGACCATCGGCCAGATCTGCGGCGCGCCGCACATTCTGCAGCATGTCGACTATCCCCTGACCCATCTGCCCCGGCTGGAGCAGGCGCCGCCGGACACCGTGATCCTGACCATCGACCCCAGCCACGTCGACAGCCTGACCAGCGTCTGTGGCCCCAGCCGCTTCGCCCATGTCGGCTTCTGCCCGCACGCGGCGGTCGGCGAGGCGGCGCCGCCCGAGCCCGACGCGGACGCCTTCGCGGCGGCGCGCGACATTCCCATCCTGTTCACCGGCACCTGGTACCGCCCGGCCACGCCGAGCTGGCACAGCCTGGACGGCGGCGTGCGCAAGCTGGTCGACAACGCCTGGCAGATCGCCGTCGGCCAGGAGTTCATCCCGGCCCTGACGGCCCTGGACCAGGCCATGCGCGCGGCGGGTCTCGACCCGAAGGACCCACAGTTCGCCGGCTTCCGCACCCTGGCCAGCGCCATCCACGAACAGGTCCGCGCCCATCGCCGCGAGCTGCTGCTGAAGACCGCCGCCCGCATCCGCCTGCCGATCCATGTCTACGGCCGCGGCTGGGAGGCGGCGCAGGCGGAGTTCCCGAACCTGATCCTCGGCGGCGAGGCCAACCTGCACGAGGCCGTCGCCCTGATGCGCCGCGCGCGCGTGGTGCTGAACGTCAACGCCAACTTCGGCGCCGGCAGCCACGAGCGGCCGCTGACCGCGATGCTGGCCGGGGCGGTCGCCGCCTCCGACCACAGCCGCTTCTGGGCCGAGGCGTTCGACGACGGCCGCGAGATCGCCCTCTACCGCTGGAAGTCGCTGGAGACCGGCCTGCACAGGATCGCCGGCCTCGCCGACGACCCGACCCGCGCCTATCCCATCGCCCGGGCGGGTCAGGCCAAGGCGCTCGCCGGCCACACCTGGGACCACCGCGTGGACACGCTGCTGGCGGCCGCGCAGGCAGGACGGGCGAAGGTCGCGCGGGCGGCCTGACGCCGCCGTCATTCGGCAACTTCAGTTTGTCGCGCCGCGCCGAATGGCTTCTAATCGGCGCGATATCTCCCGGGGGCGATCATGTTCATACGCGCGGCCTTGGCCGGGGCCTTACTGGCCCTGGCGGCTTTCCTGACGCCTGCCGTCGCCGTGCAGCCGACGCCCGAGGCGCCCGAGACCTGCGCTTGGTCGGGGCCGGAGAAGCCCGGCTTCCTGACCTGCCAGGCCGGGGACGGGAGGACCGAGACCTTCCGCGCGCCGTTCGACTTCGACACCGGAACCGTGGCCAGGGCGCGCGCCGGCGACCCGGAGGCGCGCTGGCTGATGGCGATCCTCTATCTGCAGGGCGAGCCGGATCTGAACCCGAAACTCCATGCCGAATGGCTCATCAAGGCCGCCGAGGCGGGGGACCCACGAGGCATGACCGTGCTGGGCCTCGCCTACATGACGGGCAAAACCCTTCCAATGGACAAGGCCGCCGGAATTCGCTGGATCCGCGCGGCGGCGGACAAGGACTGGCCCTCGGCGATGGGCAATCTGGGCTACTACTACGCCGTCGGCGACGGTCTGCCGAAGGACGCCGCCGAATCGGCGCGCTGGTTCCGGGCCGCGGCCGAGGCCGGCGACGCGGACGCAATGTCCAATCTCGCCATCTCCTACGACCTGGGCTTTGGCGTGCCGCGCGACCGGGCCGAGGCCGCGCGATGGCGTCAGCGGAAGGCGGAGATGGGTCTGCGCGCCAGCGGGCCGACCGAGGAAGAGATGCTGGCCGCCTACCCCATCGAGGCGGCGGCGGCGGCCATCGAGATGACCGTGATGCTGCGCTGCGACCTCGACGGCGCGCTGTTCGCCACCAAATGCCGGATCGAGACCGAAGAGCCGGCCGGCTGGGGCTTTGGGGAAGCGGCCCTGAAACTGTCGCCCAAGGTGCAGATGAAGCCGGGCCTGCGACCCGGGACGACGGTGCGGGTGCCGGTGCAGTTCAAGCTCGCGAGCGGCCCGGAGCCCCGTCCCGTGGTCGACAACTGCGCCGCCTACGCGATCGCGCTCGAGCGGTCGCAGGCGTTCTCGGGCGCACCGCAGTGGTGGGCGCGGTACTGGCAGGCCCGCTCGCGGCTTCTGGCTCGTCAGGCGGGCGAGCCGGAAGGCCTGGAACGGCTGGAGCCTCAGGTCGCCGCGGCGACCGCGAAACTGGCCAAGGGAAAGGACCGCGGCCTGTTCGGCATGGTCAATCGCTGCTCGCTCGGTTGACCGGCCAGCTTGCCGTCCGGCGCCAGCCCGGCTAGACCGCGCCGCGACGCAGCAATCCCATCACCCAATCGGAGGCCTCAATGGCTCGCGCGAAGATCGCCCTTATCGGCGCCGGCATGATCGGCGGCACCCTGGCTCACATCGCGGCGCGCGAAGAGCTGGGCGACATCATCCTGTTCGACATCGCCGAGGGCACCCCGCAGGGCAAGTCGCTCGACATCGCCGAAGCCTCGGCCGTGTTCGGCAAGGACATCACCCTGAAGGGCGCGAACGACTACGCCGACATCGCCGGCGCCGACGTCTGCATCGTGACCGCCGGCGTGCCGCGCAAGCCAGGCATGAGCCGCGACGACCTGCTGGGCATCAACCTGAGGGTCATGAAGGCCGTCGGCGAGGGCATCAAGGCCCACGCCCCGAACGCCTTCGTCATCTGCATCACCAACCCGCTCGACGCGATGGTCTGGGCCCTGCAGCAATTCTCGGGCCTGCCCAAGGAGAAGGTCATCGGCATGGCCGGCGTGCTCGACTCGGCGCGCTTCGCCTACTTCCTGGCCGAGAAGACCGGCGTGTCGGTCGAAGACATCCACGCCTGGACCCTGGGTGGTCACGGCGACGACATGGTGCCGATGGTGCGCCACTCGACCGTCGGTGGCCTGCCGCTGCCGGAACTGGTCAAGCAGGGCTGGATGACCCAGGAAGAGCTCGACGGCATCGTCAAGCGCACCCGTGGCGGCGGCGGCGAGATCGTCGCCCTGCTGAAGACCGGCTCGGCCTTCTACGCCCCGGCCGAAAGCGCCATCGCCATGGCCACCAGCTACCTGAAGGACAAGAAGCGCGTCCTGCCCTGCGCCACCTTCCTGACCGGCCAGTATGGCCTCAAGGACCTCTATGTCGGCGTGCCGGTCGTGATCGGCGCCGGCGGCGCGGAGAAGGTCATCGAGTTCGAGACCAACGACGACGAGAAGGCGATGTTCGCCGCCTCGGTCGCCTCCGTCCAGGGCCTGATGGAAGCCTGCAAGGCCATCGACAGCTCGCTGGTCTAGGCCTTCTGCGGCACTGAAATTGAAGGGCGGTCTCCGAAAGGGGGCCGCCCTTTTCTTTGTGTCTCGGCCGGGGACTGCTTCCGGCGAAGCCGGTAGCTGTCCCTCAAAACCGTCAGACGCTGTTGAGGGACAGGAAATCGTGTCCCTTCGGGCCACTCTATCCAGTCCCCGACTGCGCCGGCGGGATAGAAGGACGATAGCGCACCTAACTAGCTGACTTTCCGATACAAAATCTTTTTGACTCGGCGGCGCCCGGCCCTGCCGCACACTGATGCCGTTCCCGTCGCATGGGGAGGGCGCTCGGCCGGCGACCTTGCGGCGATGGGGATGGGGTTCGAACGGGGACAGGTGCGAGCGGGTTACTCGT
>Ga0247813_10003301_pt1 | contig 10430 bp, 9 predicted proteins | sample UWRJL169409C1_FD_180719 | JGI IMG/M metagenome (GOLD analysis project Ga0247813, IMG submission 180719) | Plant litter microbial communities from Arlington Agricultural Research Station in Wisconsin, United States - UWRJ-L169-409C-1 | ecosystem: Environmental > Terrestrial > Plant litter >... | reverse complement strand
CCGGGAAGTGCATCTGGGCGGGGGCACGCCTACCTTTTTCAGTGCGCATAATCTGGACCTGCTGATCAATGGTATATTGCAATATGCGGATATCCATGCTGACGCAGAGTTTAGTTTTGAAGCTCATCCGGCCAATACCACCGGGGAACATTTAACCACTTTGTATCATTTGGGTTTTAAAAGGATCAGTCTTGGAATACAGGATTTTGATCCTAAAGTGCAGTTAGTGATTAACCGCATACAAAGTGTAGAGGAAGTTGAACTGATCACTGCGCAGGCACGTGAAATCGGGTATAGCTCTGTAAATTATGACCTTATTTACGGGTTGCCGTTGCAAAATGCTGCAGGATTAACCGAGACGGTTAAAGCAGTTTTAACGTTGAGGCCAGACCGCATAGCTTTTTACAGCTATGCCCATGTGCCCTGGGTAAAACCCGGTCAACGCCGTTATACTGAGCTTGATCTTCCTTCTGCTGCAGAAAAACAACTTTTATATGAGATGGGACGTGAAATGCTCAAAGCAGGCGGATATGTGGAAATAGGTATGGATCATTTTACATTGGAATCAGACAGTTTATATGTGGCCGAAAAAGAAGGTCGCCTTCACCGTAACTTTATGGGCTATACTCATCAGTACAGCAAGCTGATGATAGGCCTGGGTGTATCTTCAATCAGCGATAGCTGGACCGCATTTGCGCAGAATGTGAAAAAAGTAGAAGATTATATCGCACTGGTTAACGAAGGTAAAATTCCTGTATTTAAGGGACATATCCTGAATGCGGAGGATTTAGTGATCAGAAGGCATATTTTAAACCTGATGTGCAAAGGAGGAACTTAATGGGGATTACCAGCGGAGCTGAACGAGGCTTTCATGGAAGGATTGGAGCGGATGCGGCTGATCGAAAAAGACGGACTGGTTAAAATCACTGGTTCGAGCATGGAGGTAACTGTATTGGGAAAAAGATTCCTGAGAAATATCTGTATGGCACTTGATTCCAGGTTATGGGCTAATCAGCCGCAGACACAATTATTTAGTATGGCAGGATAATTCCCTGCTTATTTACATTCTGTAGCTGTACCCGATTTTGACGGACTTAAATAGGGGATATCCAGTGTTGTTCCCCGAAGAATAAACCAGAAGCCGAGACATAACATCAGATAGGGTACAAAGCGGTTGATCTTTTTTCTGAATATTACAGTGGTAAATCCCACACTGATCCCGGCGATAAACATCAGGGGTAAAGTCCCCAGTCCATACCAAAACATATAACTTACCGCTGTCTCCACACTGCCTGTGTTTAATGCACCGGCCATGGCCATATAGACAAAACCACAGGGCAGGAACCCATTGATTATACCAATAATCAGGTGATTGGCCTTATGTTTAAGTGCATATCCGAATAATTTATGAAAGGGTTTGAGCAGGAAAGAATCCGGATTACCTACGGAGAATTTAAACAGCCTTGAACAAGCCGCTATCAGGATCAGTATGCCACTTACAATGCTTACTCCCTGCTGTATACCCGACAATAGGATTTGCCTGCCCAGCAAACCAATCACTATACCTAGTAAACAGTAAGACATAATCCTTCCGCCCTGGTACGCCAGTTTATTTAAAACAAGGTATCCCCATCCTTTTTGTACCACAGGAACAGCGAAAGCCAGCGGCCCGCACATACCTACACAGTGGATACTGCCGAGCAGTCCGATCATAAATGCGAGGTTCTGGTAACTCATTTGATGGTGATTTCCTGTTCGTACAAGTAGTTTTTCTTCGCACTGTTCCATTCGATAATTAATCGCCATGAGCCCTTTCGCAGGTTCGCTGATGGCAGGATCACCTGATGGTTAAGGTTCGTTTTAAATGGTATTGATTTATCCAGGTTTTTATCGGCGGTCCGCATTAACTTTACCGTACCTGCGGCTTCCGCTTTAAAAGTGAGCAGCAGCATGTCCTGGTTTATCACCACCTGCGGCCTGGCATGGTCACTTTTAGTTTGTTCCTTGCTATTGTAGGTCTGGTTGTAGTTAATCCCTTTTTCGTAGTAATCGGTATCTACCAGCGCATCTTTTTTGCTGCTGAACATCATCACAACCAGTGCAATAATAAATATCATGAAAGAGGCGAGCCCCAGTACTAATTTCGTTCCCCAGTTCATAGTTTTAATCGTTAGGTGGTGCAATGAATGTAGTTTCAAAATGGTCAATTTCCTTCCCTGCGGACATGAGTTTGAAACTTACAAATGATTTGTATTGATGAACTGACTTTTGAGGCATGATTACAAAAAATGTGATTTTAACACTTTTGCCTACTTCTACCTTATCCTCTTTCTGGATATACTGGATTTTTACCTCTTTATTGTCAGGCACAATCTCAAACGTGATTGGATGGCTCGTTTTGTTTACCAGTTCTGTATTATACAGGTTACTGACAGTATGATCATTGTCGCGTAGCTGGTAGAGAGTTCCGCCGGCACGAAGGATGGATGTCTCAATGTCAGATCTGCTCACCAGGAGGTAAGCGAGTGTTCCGGTAAGCAGCAGTAATACACCTGCGTAGCCATATACTCTTTTATTTAAGTTAAACTTCCTTTTTTCAGTGATCTCGTCTTCAGATTTAAAACCGATCAGCCGCAGCGGGCGGTCAATTTTTTCCATGACCATATCACATGCATCAATACACGCTGTACAGTTTACACATTCCATTTGTGTACCATTCCTGATATCGATGCCGGTAGGGCAAACCTGTACACATAACTTACAATCGATACAGTCGCCCGTTACGTGTTCCTGGTTTTTCAATCTTTTCCCTCTCGGCTCACCCCGTTTGTAATCGTAAGCTACGATGATACTCTGGTTATCCAGAAGTACACCCTGCAAACGTCCGTAAGGACAAGCTACCGTGCAAACCAGTTCTCTCATTTTTGAAAACACCAGGTAGAATATGGCGGTGAAGACACAGATAGAAATAAAGCCTGATAAATGCAGGGAAACAGGTTCACTGATAATCTTGATCAGGGTGGGGGTTCCGATTATATAAGAAAGGAAAATGTTTGCGATCAGAAATGAAATGATCGCAAACAAGGTGTGTTTTGTTGATTTTTTTAATACTTTTTCTGTAGTCATTGGTCCCTCGTCCAGTTTTCTCTGCTGGTTGGCATCGCCTTCGATCCAGTTTTCAATTTTGCGGAAAACCATTTCCAGGAAGATGGTTTGCGGACACACCCATCCGCAGAATACCCTGCCAAATACAACAGTAAAGAGGACGATGAAAACCATAAAAACAAGCAGTGCCAATACAAACAAGTAGAAGTCCTGCGGCCAGAAGATCACGCCAAAAAACACAAACTTACGTTCCAGCACATTCAGGAGTACCAGTTGCTCGCCATTTAATCTGATAAACGGCGCAGCAAAAAGCAGTGTAAGGAAAAAGTAGCTTACCATAGTGCGGTAACGGTATAACTGACCTTTAATGAGTTTTGGATAAAGCCATTTTCTTTTCTTCCCGTCCTCAGTTAGTGTACTGACCTGATTCTTAAATTGTGCTGGTTGCTGTGCCATTTTATTGTTTTGTTCCCTGCGGTGCTTTTGCTCCGGCAGGTTTTGATCCCTGGAGCGACAGCACATAATCAGCGATGTCGGCAATCTGCTGGGCGCTCATAGACTTCTCCCAGGAGATCATCCCTTTTTCCGGCACCCCGTATTTGATCGTTTTAAATACATCTTTTATTGTACCGCCATGCAGCCAGTATTCATCTGTCAGGTTTGGCCCTACCAATCCCTGTCCGTGCTCGCCATGGCAAGGGGTGCAGCGGGTGGCAAATAGACCTTCCCCGTTTTTAATGACAGCAGCATCTTTGCTTTGTACAATATTATTCTCATTGATTGCACTGGCCGCATTGACAGGGTTAGCAAGGAAAGCAACCTTGTCTTCTTCTGCCTGCTGGAGTTCTGCTGTATATTCTTCAGTTTGTGACAGGCCATAGTGAAATACATGGTAGTTTAATAGATAACCTATAGCAAATACGATCGTGAAGTAAAATAATCCTTTGAACCAGACCGGAATCGGGTTGTCCAGTTCCGCAATGCCATCATACTTATGGTCCATCACCAGGCTGCCCTCTTCTTCCAAAGGTTTAAGCTGCATAATTTTGGTCCAAATGGTTGGCTCTTTCTTTTTCAGTTCCAGCTGTGCTTCCAGTTCCAGCCTTCTTTTTTCACGTTCTTCCGGTGAAGCAAAAGGTGTGGGGTTTGCCGCCTCTTTTACATAAAACTTAACCACTTTAAGCATCAGGATAGCTACGCAGAGTACCATGATCGAGGTAACCAGCATCAGGGCGATCACAATGTCTACAGAAGTATTGCCTGTTGTCCAGTTATTGTTAACTACCTCTTTCATCTTCGTCGTCTTTTAATGGCAGTCCGCTCATATACTCTATTTCTTCTTTTTTAATCGTTAATACATATACTCCTACCAGAATAAAAAACAGTAGAAAGATGCCAAATGAACTGAGCAGATACCCCTGGTTTCCGTCAGCGTTTTCTAAAAATTGCTTAAACATGTTATAATACTTTAAGTTATTTTGCTTTAATATCTGTTCCAAGGCGCTGCAGATAAGCGATGATCGCAATGATCTCTTTATCACTTTTTACCTTGATGTTGTTCTGGTTTAAATCTGCTGCAATCAGTTTCGCCTGCTCGTCGAGTACAGCGTTTGCCCTGTTTTCATAACCAACTGCGTATGGCACTCCAAGCGTACGCATTGCGCTGATTTTTGAACGGGTAGTCGTAGTATCCAGTTTCTGGCTGATCAGCCATTCGTATGGAGGCATAATACTGCCCGGCGACATGGTCTGTGGATCGAACAAGTGATTGTAATGCCATGCGTTGCCATATTTTCCGCCTTCACGCTGCAAATCCGGGCCGGTACGTTTGGAACCCCATAAAAACGGGTGATCGTATACAAATTCGCCTGCTTTACTGTATTCTCCATAACGCTCTGTTTCGGAACGGAAAGGACGGATCATCTGGGAGTGACAGTTTACACAACCTTCCCTGATATATACATCCCTTCCCTGCAGTTCCAGCGGACTATATGGTTTTACACTGGAGATAGTGGGGATATTGGATTTTACAGTGAACGTAGGCATCATTTCTACCATTCCACCAATTAAGATAACTACCAGGGAAAGGCCAAGGAACAATAATGGTTTACGTTCCAGCATGCGGTGCCATTTTTTATCTGAACCCTGCGCTACAAAAACAGAAGGCAGTGGATTGGCTTCAGCAGCTTCATTGGCAACCAGTTTACCAGCTTTCATTGTTTTGATCAGGTTGTAGGTCATTACAATTACACCAGTAAGGTATAATGCACCACCTAGCGCCCTCATCATATACATGGGTATGATCTGTAATACAGTTTCCAGGAAATTCGGGTATTTTAATACGCCTTCAGGTGTGAATTCTTTCCACATCAGCCCTTGAGTAAAACCAGCGAAATACAACGGAACCGCATAAAATATTATACCCAGTGTACCAATCCAGAAATGGAAAGAGGCCATTTTCACAGAATATAAGGTGGTGTTGTAGATTTTTGGTACCAGCCAGTATAATATAGCGAAGGTTAAAAATCCATTCCAGCCTAATGCGCCAACGTGTACGTGTGCAACTATCCAATCGGTATAATGTGCAATTCCATTGATCTGTTTTAAAGCCAGCATAGGGCCTTCGAAAGTTGCCATACCGTAACAGGTAATACCAACTACCATAAATTTAAGCGTAGGGTCTTCCCTTACTTTGTCCCATGCGCCACGTAAAGTAAGCAGGCCGTTGATCATCCCGCCCCAGCTTGGTGCGATCAGCATCAGGGAGAAAGCTGTACTTAATGATTGTACCCATGTCGGTAAAGAGGTATACAGCAAGTGGTGGGGGCCAGCCCAGATATAAATAAAGATAAGTGACCAGAAGTGGAGGATACTTAGTTTGTAAGAGTAAATTGGGCGGTTAGCCATTTTCGGAAGATAGTAATACATCATTCCCAGGTAGGGCGTAGTCAGGAAAAATGCTACCGCATTATGCCCGTACCACCATTGTACCAGTGCATCCTGTACACCTGCGTAAACATAATAACTTTTAAATGCCGAAATCGGAAGTTCGATAGAGTTGACGATGTGTAATACCGCAACCGTAACAAATGTGGCAATATAGAACCAGATTGCTACGTACATATGCTTCTCTCTTCTTTTGAAGATCGTACCAAACATATTGATCCCGAATACTACCCAGATCAGCGTGATTGCAATATCTATCGGCCATTCCATTTCTGCATATTCGTGCGATGTGGTTAAGCCTAACGGAAGTGTGATTGCCGTGGCTACAATAACCAGCTGCCAACCCCAGAAATGGATGTTACTCAACACATCACTGAACATCCTTGCTTTCAGCAGGCGCTGCAATGAATAATAAACACCCATAAAAATCGCATTACCCACAAATGCAAAGATGACCGCATTGGTGTGCAACGGCCTGATGCGTCCGAATGTGGTATATTGGGTACCAAAGTTCATGATAGGTTTGAACAGCTGCATGGCTGCCAGTAGGCCTACCGTCATCCCGACTATGCCCCATACGACGGTGGCGATAGCGAAATTCCTGACGGTCTTGTTGTCGTAGTAAAATTTTTCGGTCATGAGAAAAACAGATTGTGATTTATGGTGGTAAAATTAGCTCGTGCCATCAAGCTGCGGTGTGATGGCAGTTATTGCTTGCTGTGATCTTCATCACTTTTTTGTCCGGCTTCTTTTTCTGGTTCATCATCGAAGAGCATCCTTACGGATGGCGTATAGAGGTCGTCATGCTGACCGGATTTACTTGCCCAGAAAAAGGCGATTAAAAAGATCAGCGCAATGACAATGCTGAATCCAAGCAGCATATAGATCATGTTCATAGGAGTTTGTTTTTATAAGCGTAAAGCCTTGCGGTAATACTGGTAAAAAGGATAATAGTGACTGTGCTGATAGGCATCAGGATAGCTGCCATCAGTGGCGAAAGCAATCCCTGGACAGCAAAGAATAAACCAATAACATTGTAAGAAACGGAAATCACGAAACTCATATGGATAACTTTGACTGCATCTTTGGCCTGACTGATAAACTGGGGTATTTTTTCAAAAGCGGCTCCATCGAGGATCGCATCACATCCGGGTGAGAAGTTATTAATATCGTCTGTTACAGCAATCCCGAGGTCGCTCTGTCTCAATGCGCCCGCATCGTTAAGGCCATCTCCGAACATCATGACCTTGGCACCTTTATCCTGGAGACTGATAATATAATCCAGTTTGTTTTGGGGGCTTTGTTTAAAGTGTAATTGTTGTGATCCCTTGAAAAACGGCGCAAGCAGTTTCCGCTCATGGTCGTGGTCGCCTGATAACAGGTGGAGATCCTGTTTCCTGCCAAGAGTTAGTGCCAGCTGCTTAAAACCCGCCCTCCAGCGTTGCTCCGATAAGAAATATCCACAATAATGGCCATCTATAAGAATATGCACCACACTACCTTTTTCCATTGAGCTGATACCGAGAAAAGCGGCACTGCCCAGTTTGATTTCATAACCGTTTACGTTCCCGCTGATACCACGTCCAACTTGTTCACGGTAACGGTTTACAGGGTAATAGGTGTCTTTGTCAAGCCATTTCACCAGTTCACGACTCAAGGGATGGCCGGAGTTCCTCGCCAGGTCGCTGACCAGCTGTTTTTCAGTCTCGCTCAAATCGACTTTAAAATCGAAACCATTAGTACTCGGATTGGTGATGGTACCGGTTTTATCAAATACTATGGTATTGATCCTCGCCAGCTCTTCGATAACAGCTGTGTTTTTTAAATAGAATTTGTTCTTGTCAAAAATGCTGAGTACCGCAGCTAGGGTAAAAGGTGAACTTAATGCCAGTGCACAGGGGCAGGCAATAATCAGTACAGCAGTAAATGAAGCTACAGCTTTGTTAATATCTGTATTTGCCCAGAAAACACCTGCGGTAACAGCAATCAGCACTAATACAATGCTGAAGTACTTACTCGCTGTATCACTAAAAGTTTTAATCGGATCTTTTTGTCCGGCAAAAGTCTCATTGTTCCATAGTCTTGTCAGGTAACTTTGTGAAACCGGTTTTACCACTTCCAGTTCGATTGCTCCGCCAATCTGTCTTCCGCCCGCATAAACCATTTCACCCAGGACTTTGTTGACAGGAATAGATTCACCAGTCACAAAACTAAAATCAAGCTTTGCTTCTCCTTTCAGCAGGATGGCATCCGCAGGGATAATCTCGTTGCTGCGGATCAGTATCCTATGACCCGTTTTCAGCTCATTCAACGGTATAGGCTGCTCTTTGGTACCATTGATCAGCGTGACTGCAACAGGAAAATAGGAACGGTAGTCCCGTTCAAAAGAAAGATAACGGTAGGTCCGCTGTTGCATCCATTTCCCGATCAGCAGAAAAAAGACTAATGAACATAGGGTATCGATAAAACCTGAACCGGTTTTGGTAATAATCTCTGCCGCTGAACGTATAAACATAACAGCAATACCAAGCGCCAGGGGGAAATCGAGGTTCAGGATCCCGTTTTTCAGGTTGACCCATGCGGAGATAAAATAATCCCTCGAACTGTATAACAATACAGGTACGGACAAGGCCAGGTTGATCCAGTTGAAGAAATTTTTGTAGTGTTCTTCAAAATTGCTGAAACCGAAATAATCGGGAAAGCTAAGCATCATTACATTTCCAAAGCAAAAACCAGCAACAGCGATTTTGCTGACCAGATTGCGTTCAGAATGGTCTGATTGCTGTTTTTTCACCACATCCTGCAGACTGATTAGAGGTTCGTAACCTACGGCAGTCAGCAGTTCCACTACTTTACGCAGAGAAATCAGCTGGTTTTTGAAGGTAATGCTGACTTGTTTTTTTAGGAAATCTATACGTGACTGGGAAATGTCGGGATTGATTTTGTGCAGGTGTTCCAGCAGCCATATACAGGAGCTGCAGTGTACAGCAGGTACAAATAAGGTGATTACTGTGGTCTGATCATCCGTATAATCTACCAGGTCTGCTGCTATTCCGGGTTCATCAAGATAATCAAAATGCTGTGCGGTTTTCTTCTGAGAAGCGCCTGGAACGTTATTAAACACATAATAACTCGACAGGTTATGGCTGGACAGGATCTGGTAGACTCCTTTACAGCCCAGGCAGCAGAATTGTTTATCATCAGCCGTGTAAGGCACTGCAGGCAGATCGTCTCCACAATGATAACAAACCGTTGCGACAGACAAACTTATGTTCTCTTTCATACCGGGATTTTTATGATCCAAAGATCATCCGGCAGGATTTAATTTAAAATGATAGCAAAAGCTTATAAAAGTGACGGTGGTCACTTATTTGCTGTCAGGAAGATTTATACAATTTTAGTCAGTTCTTCTATGAAAAGCATAGCCGATTTTTTTCTATAAACTCCGGTTTGCCACAGGATAAACGCTTGTTTATACAATTCTTTCCCCGAAATCGGGATGGCGGTCAGCGTATCCCAGGTACCGATTGCTTTTTCATTGATAATCGTTGCCCAGTTTCCCGATTCTACCATGGAAAGGAGGGAGTGCACATCGTTCATCTCGATTTTAATATTCGGTGAGATATTATTTTTCCGGAAGATTTCATTCAGCAGGTCCCTTGAACTGAACCCGTTACTGGGAAGGATTAATTCCAGTTTGCCCAGTTCTTTTAAAGTGATTTTATTCAGCTTTGCCAATGGGTTTTTCTTTGCCACCACCATCATTATCCTGGAGGAAAAAAGTGGTTGCATATCCAGCCCGCTGCTGTCAGCCTGTTCGTGGAAGGCAAGTATGATATCCAGGTCTGCCGTTCGCAATTTATTTTCCAGCTCACCTGCGGTACCGTATTCTACATGGATCATAATCCCGGGATATTTTTCAGAAAAAGGGGTAAGGGCAGGCAGCAGTAAGGAACTGAAGGCATAAGTTACTCCGATCCTCAGTTCCCCGTTCACCATGTTGGCCAGCTCAAAGATCGCTTGTTTCGATTTTTTGATATCCAGTACAATCTGCCTGGCATGTATTAAAAATACGTTTCCTGCCTCTGTTAAGCGCACATTTTTACCTACCCGGTCGAACAGCAGCATACCCAGTTCTTCTTCCAGTTGTTTGATTTGCTGGGATAAGGTGGATTGTGTTACAAAACAAGCTTCTGCAGCAGCGGTGAAATGCAGCATTTCAGCCGCTTTAATAAAATAACCTAATTGTCTTACTTCCATAATCGATCGTTAAAACTAATCAATATCATTAAAACTATCAATTTTATAAATAGGTAGTGAATTGCGAAATTTGTTGGCAGCAATCCACTATCGTACATGACTGTTTTTCGATCACTAAA
>Ga0247813_10003299_pt1 | contig 10433 bp, 8 predicted proteins | sample UWRJL169409C1_FD_180719 | JGI IMG/M metagenome (GOLD analysis project Ga0247813, IMG submission 180719) | Plant litter microbial communities from Arlington Agricultural Research Station in Wisconsin, United States - UWRJ-L169-409C-1 | ecosystem: Environmental > Terrestrial > Plant litter >... | reverse complement strand
GCCGGGCCGGGCCCGAAGCCCTTGGTGCTTGTCGCCGTGTGGACCTAGGGTGAACGGGAATCACCAGACGGCCGCGGCGTCCTCGACCGCGGCACCCTCGCCAGCACCGCCCGGCCCCGACTCCCCGGGGCCGACAGCGGCGCCCGCCCCGCCGAGGGGCCGACGGCACCGCCTGGCCCCACCAGGAGCACGGCGCCGTGGCACCAGCACGCACCGACACCACCCCAGGAGAACGACACGATGGGCTTCTTCAACAAGCCGGAGACTGCTTCGGCACTCGCCGCCTCCGGCGACAACGCACCGCTCACCCGGGCGCGCATCGAGTCCTTCCTCACCGAGCAGGGCTGGAACTTCGGGATCGACCCTGACGGCGACGTCGGGGGCCAGTGGGACGACAACGTCTTCTACTTCTTCCTCATGGGCGAGTCCCAGGAGGTGCTGCAGGTGCGCGGGCGGTGGAAGCACTCCTTCCCGGTCGCCCGCGAGGCGGAGTTCGCCCTCCTGCTCAACGAGTACAACCGCGACCTCATCTGGCCCAAGCTCTACGTCAGGGCCGAGGACGACGAGATCGGTGTGTACGCCGAGGTCTCGACAGACCTCGAGCACGGTGTGAGCGACGCGCAACTGGGCCAGCTCATCTCCTGCGGCCTCTTCACGGGTCTGCGCTCCTTCGAGCGGCTGGCCGAGCGCCTCGGCATCCCCGAGGAGTGACGGCCCGCGCATGAGCCAGACCTTCCAGGTCGACCTCGGCGGGATCGTCGACCTCCTCGCCCGCCACCTCTACAGCAGCCCTCGGGTGTACCTCAGGGAGCTCTTGCAGAACGGGACCGACGCCATCACGGCGCTGGCCGAGGTGGGCACCTCGTCCCCCGGCGACCCGTCGACGGCGGGTCCGGGGGCGACCACCCCCCGGGTCACCCTCCGCTGCCGTCCCGACGGCAGCCTCGAGGTGACCGACACGGGCGTGGGGCTGACCCTGGCCGAGGCCGAAGAGCTCCTGGCGACCATCGGGCGCAGCTCCAAGCGCGACCTGGAGATGGGCACGGGCCGCGAGCAGTTCTTGGGGCAGTTCGGCATCGGGCTGCTGTCGGCCTTCATGGTCGCCGACGAGATCGAGCTCGTCTCGCGCTCGGCCCGTCACCCCCAGGCCCCGGCCGTGCGGTGGACAGGTCACGCAGACGGGCGGTACACGCTGGTCGAGCTCTCCGACGACGACCCGAGGAGACCTGAGCAGCCGGGCAGCACGGTGCGTCTCGCGCCGCGCCGAGACCTCGAGCACTGGCTCGAGCCGGAGACCGTGGCGGCCCTCGCCGCCGACTACGGCTCGCTCCTGCCCGTCGAGCTGCTGCTCGAGGTCGAGGGCGCCGACGGCTCGGTCCGGTCCCGCTCCCTCAGCGAGCCCGTGCTCCCGTGGGAGCAGACCTACGAGACCCCGCGAGCGCGGGAGCTCGCCCTGAGGTCGTACTGCGAGTCGGCCCTCGGGTTCACGCCGCTCGCCTCGATCGACCTCGACCTGCCGCTCGCCGGGCTGAGCGGCGTGGCCTTCGTGCTGCCGACGGCGGTGTCCCCCACGACGAGCAGCGCCCACAGGGTCTACCTCAAGCGGATGCTGCTGGGGACCAAGGTCGACGAGCTGCTGCCGCCGTGGGCCTTCTTCGTGCGCTGCGTCGTCAACACCACCGCGGTGCGCCCGACAGCCTCGCGGGAGGGCCTGTACGAGGACGACGTGCTGCTCGCCACCCGTGACGCTCTCGGCGCGCGGATCCGCCGGTGGACCCTCGAAACCCTCGCGCTGCGCGACGCGGGCTCGGCCCAGCTCCTCGCCGTGCACCACCTCGCGGTGCGCGCCCTGGCTCTCGTCGACGACGACATGCTCGACCTGGCCGTCGAGGTCCTGCCCTTCGAGTGCACGACGGGCCAGGCGACCCTCGCCGAGATCCACGAGCGCTACGGCCAGATCCACTTCACACCGACCGTCGAGGGATACCGGCGGATCGCGCCTGTCGCGCACGCGCAGGACCTCCCTGTCGTCAACGCCGGGTACGTCTACGACGCCGACCTCCTCGAGCGTGTGCGCACCCGTCGCCCGTCCTGGACCGTCATGCCGGTCTCGGCCTCGGACGTCTCCCAGGTGCTGCTCCCCCTCGAGCCGCTGCGTGCCCTCGAGACGACCGACGCTCTCGTGAGCATCCGTGAGGTCCTCGCAGCAGGCGGGTGCGACGTGGACCTGCGGACCTTCGAGCCTGCGCAGATCCCGTCGATGCTGCTCGACGACCGCGACGCAGACCACGAGCAGGAGGTCACCTCGACGGTGTCCGAGGCTGCCGACCTGTGGGGCGGCGTCCTCGGGCAGTTCTCCAAGCCGCAGCACCGACGCCGGCTCGTGCTCAACGACGCGAACCCGGCCGTGCGCGACGTGCTCGACGTCGCTGACCGGGTGGTCCGCGAGGCCGGTGCTCAGGCGCTGTACGTCACGGCGCTGCTGCAGTCCGGCCGCCCGCTGCCCGCCCACGAGGCGAACCTCATGACCGACGCGCTCTCGACCCTGATGCGCAGCGCCGCCGCGCCGCGAGACCCGGAGCGCCACGACCACCTGGACGGGGGCGCAGCCTGATGGCACGCCAGCTCGACGACATGAACCGCGCCATCATGAAGGCCCGCGACCTGCCCTTCGGCTCGGCCCGCAACGAGGTGGCTGCGGCGCTCGTCCGCGAGGTCACCACCGAGGGCCCGCAGGAGGCACGCGCCTTCGCGCTGTTCGCACTCACCGAGTCCTACGCCTTCTCCGACGAGGTCGAGAAGGCGTACCTCCCGTTCACCCAGTCCGTGAGGCTGTGGGACGAGCGCCCCGAGCTGTTCGACCAGCACGACGTGCACTCCCTGTTCTGGTCGTTCAAGTGGATGGTCGGCAACCTCATGGAGTTCCCGTCCATCCCGGCCGCGCAGATCACCTCGACGCTCGACGACATGCGTCGCCGCTACCAGCTGGCGGGCAACGGGATGAGCGCCGTCAACCACCTCACCTTCCAGTGGCACCACCTGCTCGGCGACGACGAGCTGCCGGCCGCCTACGAGCGGTGGATCACGACCGAGCGTGACGACTTCTCGCAGTGCCCGGCCTGCGAGCCGGGCGACCGCACCGCCTACCTCTTCGAGGCCGGCCGCTACGAGGAGGGCATCCGCCTGCTCGAGTCCGCCGAGGCCACGTCGGCCTCGTGCCACTCCGAGCCGGCGGACAGGCTCTCCCAGCTCCAGCTCGCCTATCTCGAGGTCGGAGACGCCGAGGGCGCGGCCAGGGCGCACCGGCACGGCCTGCAGAGCCTGCCGACGAGCGGTGAGCTGGCGGGGGCGCAGGGGCGACACGTCCAGCTCCTCGCGCGGTCGGGCAACCACTCCGCGGCCTGGAGGTTCCTCGACAGGTCTGCCGGGCTGCTCACGAAGGCCGAGACCCCGGCCGACAGGCTCTCGTTCCTGCTGCACGCCGGGACCGGGGTCAGCGTCCTGCGCCGGCACCACCCGCTGCAGCCCGTCTCGTACCCAGGGGTCCCTGCGACGACAGTCGCCGAGCTCGACGACTGGATGCACGGAGAAGCCCTCGCGCTCGCCTCCGCCTTCGACAGGCGGGGTGGCACCAGCGCCTCGACCGAGCGTGTGCTGCGCGCCTGGTCGGGCGAGCACAGCGAGCTCCGCGTCGACCTCAGCGTGCTCACAGGCCACGGCGCGGACCTGCCGGCGGGACGGGGCGGCGACCTGACTGCTGGACGGGACGAGGTCGCAGGCTCCGGTGCGCCTGACGCGCCTGCGGGCTCCGCGGCCGCTGCCGCACCGACGGGGTCGACAGGGTCGCCCGTGGGCGCAGACCATGGCACAGGTGCGGGCGACGTGCCCGGATACCTGCTGGACGAGACCGAGCACGACGGCGCGCCTGCAGGCGCTCCGTCCACCGTGGGATCGGCTGAGCCGTCGCGAGACCAGACCGCTGGCCGCGCCGGTGTCGGACCCGACGCCCTGGTCTCGGCCGCCGAGAGCTCGGCAGCGCGGGGCGAGACCGTCAGCGCCGCGCGGCTGTACGCGCAGGCGGCTGAGATGTTCGAGGCGATCGACGAACCGGAGGCCGCCGGGTTCGCCCTGGCCGAGGCCGCAGCCCTGGCCGGCTCGCTCGGAGACGACGAAGGAGCAGAGTCCTCGTTCCGCGAGGCCCTCGCGCTGCTCGCTCGCGCCGAGACGGGCATCGAGTACACAGGACCTGTCGCCAGGGCCTACGCACGGGTCTGCGTGTCGGTCGGCGCCGTGCCGACGGCCGTGTCCGTCCTCGGGCCGCTCGTGGCTGCCGCAGAGATCGAGACGGCTGCGGCGCGCGGAGCGGTCCAGGCCGTCGCGGGGGCCGCGGAGGCCGAGATGGCCGACGAGGCCACGACCCGAGCGCGTCGGGCGACGGTCCTCGCGGCGGAGCACGCCCAGCTGCTCGACACCCTCGCTCGTGCGCAGGCCTCCGCAGGACAGACCGACGAGGCCACGGCAGCAGCCAGGACCGCCGCCGAGGCCTTCGCCGAGCTCGGGATGGTCGAGGATGCAGCCCACGCCTTCTGGCTCGCCGGTCGGCTCGACCGCGCCGAGGGCCGCCTCGAGGACGCCGTCTGGCTCCTCGAGTCAGCAGCGGAGGGTTTTGCGATGGTGCGGTCGACAGCGCCCCGTGCTGAGGTCACGGGCGAGCTGGTCGAGGTCCTGACAGCCCTGGGCCGGACGCACGAGGCCGAGGACCTGGTCCGACGCCTGTCGCTCTGAGGAGCCGCTCAGGGCCTCGAGGGGAAGCCTGCGCGCCGCTGGGCGCGGGAGCTGGGCGGGCGCTGGGCGCTGGGCGCTGGGCGCTGGGCGCTGGGCGCTGGGGCAGGCTCAGTCGACCAGAGCGTCCGTGCTGACCCGCGTGACACCCAGCCGGTCGCCCAGCGCGCGGACCCTCGTGTGCGCTGCAGCGAGCGCGGGTCGCGCACCGGCGGGCAGCTGGGCCTCGTCCGAGCCCGTCGCGAGCAGCACCAGCCTGCGCCCCGGGAGCCCAGTCGACACCACGGCCTCAAGAGAGTCGAGGGCGTCGAGAGCGTCGAGAGCACCGTCCGCACCGTCGTCGGCGGACCCGGCGACCTCGATGGTCTCGACGGCCCCGTGCCAGCCCGCCAGCCTCAGCAGCGTGACAGCGACGGTCGCGGTCACGTCGAGGGTCGGCCCCACGTCGAGCGCTGGCGAACCACCGCCGACGCCGGAGCCTGACCCGCCGGGAGCGCTGGGGGTCTCGAGCCCGAGAGCGCCGAGATCGGGCCGTGCGTCGACAGCGATCATGGGCCGACGGGCTGGCGCGACGACGAGCACGTGGGGGTGGTCGTCCTCCGTGCCAGACCCGCGGCCGCTGAGTCCGGCCTCCTCGAGTCCGGCCTCCTCGAGCAGCGAGGTGATCCTGGCGACGACGACCGCGCGGGTCTGCGCGGACACGTCCGTGCGTCCTGAGGCACCGGGGAGCAGCACCGGCGACAGCGTGAGACGAGCGAGGATGGCGTGCATCGTGTCACCGTACGTCAACCACCTGACCGTGGGCTGTCGAGCGGACGCGGGTCCCAGGACCGGCTGTAGGCTGGTCAGATGGGGCTCTTCAAGGACCGGCGTCACCGCAGGACGGGTGGCCTCTCCGGCACGCACGCCTCTCACGAGGCCCAGGCCGCCGTCGGCGGGGCTGACAGGGACGACGAGCAGCTGCGTCTCGACGTCGAAGAGGTCATCGCCCGCGAGCTCGGTGCAGCGACAGGACTCGACCAGGTCCACGGCGTCCGCCCTGTCACACGGGCGCGTGTCATCGAGTGGATCAGCGACTACGGCTATTCGTACTTCATCGACTCGGACGGGGACGTCGGAGGGCTGTGGCACTCTCGGCTCTTCTACTTCCTCATCTTCGGGTCCCGCTCCGAGATCCTCCAGGTCCGTGGCCAGTGGAACCGTGAGATCAGCATCGAGCGGATCGAAGAGGTCCTCGACCTCTGCAACGAGTGGAACACCGACCGCATCTGGCCCAAGGCGTACTTCCGGGTGCGCGACAACGGCATGATCCAGGTCTACGCCGAGATGTCGGTCGACCTCGAGCACGGTGCGACCGACGAGCAGCTCGACAGGCTGCTCAGCTGCGGGCTCAGCACGGCCGCGATGCTCTTCGACTCCCTCGACGCCCACTACCCCGACCCTGCGAAGGCGGCCCCATGAGCACCCCTGCGCCGCGTCGCGCGTGGCTGTCGAGGCTGCTGTCCGTGCTGCCCGACGCCGTCCCGCGCCAACGGACCGGCCCGCTGCCCGCCGAAGAGACCAGCGCGAACCTGCTCGACGTCCCGACGACAGTCACCCGCGACAGGCTGGCGTCGTACCTCGGGTCGCGCGGGTACACCTTCCGGCTCGACGAAGACGGTGACATCACCGGGACGTGGGACGGCAACCGCTTCTGGTTCATGCTCCTGGGCGTCGACAAGGACATCATCCAGGTGCGCGGCCGCTGGCACCGCCCTCTCGCCGAGTCGAACCGGGTGGCCACGCTGCAGATCGTCAACGACTGGAACAGGGACAGGATCTGGCCGAAGGCCTACGTGCGCCGTGAGAACGGAGCCCTGTCGCTGTACACCGAGCACTCGGTCGACTTCGGCCCTGGAGCGACGCAGGACCAGATCGACGAGACCCTCGCGGGTGGCCTCGGCAACTCCCTCCAGCTGTTCGCCTCGGTCGCCGCGTCGCTCAGGCCTCAGGTGTACGAGGACGACGGCGACATGGACGACAACGACGGCCCCGTCGACGACGACTGAAGACGTCGACGACGGCTGAAGACGTCGACGACGGCTGAGCACATCGACGACTGACCACGTGAACGACGGCTGAGCACGTCAACCACTGAGCTCGCGAACGACGGAGCACGACAGCGGTCGACCCGCTGACGTGCACGGTGCCGGTCGGACCGCGTCAGCTGCGGCGCAGGACAGGCATCCCGAGCACGACAGGCCCACCTGCCGGTGCGGCCGCGTCGCCGTGCGAGTGCGAGTCGTCTCCGAGCCCGGCCCGGGCTCGCTCGCGAGCCGCCCACGCGTCGCCAGACCGGGTGCGACGGACCGCGTAGACCCGACCAGCGGCCGGCGTCACCCCGTCGTGCCCGACGGGCTGCTCTCCAGCGAGGACCGAGTCCGCGACCAGGTGGTAGGGCGCAGACCCCGTGACCTGGACGGTGACGACGTCGCCAGGTCGCGGGAGCTCGGGATCGATGCTCTCGCTCAGGCGAGGGTCGTCGACTGGCGCCGTCGGCTCGTCCCGCAGGGCGTAGGTCAGGTGAGCCGGGACGGCGAGGTGCACGAGGCGGTTGTCCTGGGCCCGTCCGGTGAGCCTGTGCGTCGCGCCGTCCTTGCGCCCGGCACCCTCGGCGACCAGGACCTCGACGGTGCGGCCCACCTGCCGAGCACTCTCGCTCGCGGAGACCGAGTCCTGGAGCGCCATGAGCCTCTCGTAGCGCTCCTGGACGACCTCCTTCGGCACCTGGCCGTCGAGCGTCGCGGCGGGGGTACCGGGGCGCGGTGAGTACTGGAAGGTGAAGGCCGAGGCAAAACGGCTCGCCTCGACCACGCGGAGCGTCTCGCGGAAGTCCTCTTCGGTCTCGCCGGGGAAGCCCACGATGAGGTCTGTCGTGATCGCCGCCTCGGGCATCGCAGCGCGGACACGGTCCAAGATCCCGAGGAACTTGTCCGACCTGTACGAACGGCGCATGGCGCGCAAGATCCTGTCGGACCCGGCCTGGAGGGGCATGTGCAGCTGCGGCATGACGTTCGGCGTCTGCGCCATCGCCTCGATGACGTCGTCGGTGAAGGCCGCGGGGTGCGGGGAGGTGAAGCGCACCCGCTCGAGACCGTCGATCTGCCCGCACGCCCGCAGCAGGGCCGCGAACGCGCCGCGGTCTCCGAACTCGACGCCGTAGCTGTTGACGTTCTGCCCCAGCAGCGTGACCTCGATGGCGCCCTGCGCGACGAGCGCCTCGACCTCGGCGAGCACCTGGCCCGGACGCCTGTCCCGCTCCTTGCCCCGCAGGTGGGGCACGATGCAGAAGGTGCAGGTGTTGTTGCAGCCGACGGAGATCGACACCCAGCCCGCGTACACGGACTCTCTACGGGTGGGCAACGTCGACGGGAACACCTGGAGCGACTCGGCGATCTCGACCTGCGCGGCCTCGTTGTGCCGTGCCCGCTCGAGGAGCACCGGGAGCGCGTCGAGATTGTGGGTGCCGAAGACGACGTCGACCCACGGGGCACGCTCGACGATCGTGGACCGGTCTTTCTGCGCGAGGCAGCCGCCCACGGCGATCTGCATCCCAGGACGCCTGCTCTTGACCCCTGCCAGCTGGCCGAGGTTGCCGTAGAGGCGGGTCGCGGCGTTCTCGCGGACCGCGCAGGTGTTGATGACGACGACGTCGGCCTCGTCGCGGGACGCCGCCTCGGGGGTCGCGCGGCTGTAGCCGGCCTGCTCGAGCATGCCGGACATGTGCTCGGAGTCGTGGACGTTCATCTGGCACCCGAGGGTACGGACGACGTAGGTCCGGGGGGTCTCGTGGCCGGTGTCCGACGGGTTCTGGGTCAGCGCGTCGAGCGGCAGGGTGTTCGATGACATCGGCCCCAGTTTACGACCCGTGCGAGGCCTCGGCTGACGACTCTGACGACCCAGACGGGCCGTGCCCGGGTCGGCGGGATGGGGTCAGCCGGCGGTCGCGTGGGCGCGGAGCTCGCGGACCACCGTGATCGAGATCTCCCCGGGGAAGCTCAGCGCAGCCTCGATGTCTCGGGCGATCTCGCGGGCCAGGCCGGGCAGGTCGGCATCGGGGACGGCTGTCGGCTCGACGACCACCCTGAGCTCGTGGCCGCTCGCCAGGGCGAGGGCGCGCACGACCCCGTGGTGCGCTGCGGCGACACCCTCGAGCCGTTCCATCCGTTCGACGTACCGTTCGAGCTCGTCGCGGCGTGCACCGGGCCGCGCCGCCGAGATCGCGTCGGCCGCCTGGACCAGGACGGCCTCGACGGTCTCGGCGGCCACCTCGCCGTGGTGCGCGGCGACAGCGTTGACCACCTCGGCGGACTCCCCCGCGTCACGCAGCAGGTCCGCACCCGCAGCCGCGTGGGTACCGCCGGCCGTGAGGCTGCGGGCCTTGCCGATGTCGTGGAGGAACGCAGCGCGCCGCGCGACCTCGACGTCCGCCCCGAGCTCGGCCGCCAGGGCAGCCGCGACGAGAGCAGCCTCGACGCTGTGCTCGAGGACGTCCTGGCCGTAGGAGGTCCGCAGCCGGAGCGCACCGACCACGACGACGAGGTCGTGGGGCAGGCGCCGCACCCCGGCGCGCTCGGCGGCGTCGTGCCCGGCCGCGACCGCGCGGTCGTCGCTCCCGGCGAGGGCGAGGGCGTAGGCGGACTCGATGCGCTGCGGGTGGATCCGACCGTCGTCGAAGAGCATCTGGAGGGTCGCGTGCGCGACCTCTCTGCGCTCGGCGTCGAAGGACGAGAGCTGGACTGTGGACGAGTCGTCGTCGACGAGGAGGTTGACCCCGGTGACAGCCTCGAAGGTCCGGATGTTGCGTCCTTCCCGTCCGATGATCCGCCCGCGGAGGTCGTCCGAGGGCAGCGGGACGAGGGTCACCGCGGCTGCCGAGCTGGTGGGGACGCTCAGGCGTTGGACTGCAGCGGTGACGATGCGTCGCGCGGTCTGGTCCGCCGTGCGCCGCGCCGAGGCCTCCGCCGTGCGGACCGACGACTCGGCCTGGCGGGTGGCCTGCGTCCGGAGCGCGTCGGTGAGCCGGGCGAGCGCGTCGTCCCGGCTCAGGCCAGCAGCGCTCTCGAGCTCTCGCTCGACCTCGGCCTGACGACCAGCGAGCTCCTCCGAGGCGAGCCGGGCCGCTCCTGCGGCGGAGAGGACCTGGTCCTGGTGCCGCGCCTCGGCAGCCTCGAGCCGTGCACGCCGAGCAGCGAGGTCCTTCTCGAGTGCTCGGACCTCGTCGACCCGCGCCCTGGACTCTTCGTCTCTGCGGCGACTGTCGGCGCGCAGGTCCGCGACGTCGTCGGCTGCCCGCGCACGGACCGCCGCTGCCTCGCGACGGGCGGTCTGGACGAGCAGGAGCGCGACCAGGCAGGTGAGGAGCAGCGCGAGGACAACTCCGAGCTCTGCACCGGTCACGGCGGGCACTCCTCTGAGGTTGACGGGCACCTCGGACGGGCGCGGGTCCCATCATCACCGACTGCCGCTAGATCCAGTCGTCTCCAGGGCCCGTGTCGCCGAGATCGTCCTCCGTCGACCCGCCGTCGTCCGGGATCGTCGGCTCCTCGGCGAGCACGCTCTGGATCGCCTGCATCGCGACACCTGAGGAGTAGCCCTTGCGTCCGAGGGCT
>Ga0247813_10003298_pt1 | contig 10436 bp, 9 predicted proteins | sample UWRJL169409C1_FD_180719 | JGI IMG/M metagenome (GOLD analysis project Ga0247813, IMG submission 180719) | Plant litter microbial communities from Arlington Agricultural Research Station in Wisconsin, United States - UWRJ-L169-409C-1 | ecosystem: Environmental > Terrestrial > Plant litter >... | reverse complement strand
GACCAGGTTCCGTTGGCGCTGGTCGGGCCGCACGGGCAGTTTCTTGACTATCTGTAAGTGCCGATCTCGGCTTCGCTCGATCTGATCTCGACTTCGCTCGATCACCGGTGGTTGAGTAGGCGCGCCAGCGCCGTATCGAAACCCAACCTCGCTGGTTGAGTAGGCGCGCCAGCGCCGTATCGAAACCAGGCCGAGCGCAGCCGAGGCGCCTCTCGCCCGCGGGCATTCCAGTTAAACAGGCCGCAACCGGGTGGCCTGTTTAACCGGAGTGTGCGCAAGGGGAAGGTCGAAATCTCGGCTTCGCTCGATCTGATCTCGACTTCGCTCGATCACCGGTGGTTGAGTAGGCCGCCCGCGGCCGTATCGAAACCCGACCTCGCTGGTTGAGTAGGCCGCCCGCGGCCGTATCGAAACCGTTCGGCCCGTGGGATTTCAATACGCCTGCTCCTTCGTCGCGGGCTACTCAATCACCCAGGAACGCTTACCCCTCGGGCGCGTACACCGCTCGCGCCAGCGCGTCGAAGACCGCGGGGGTTCGTGGACCGAAGCTCAGAATCTCCCCGTCGGCCATGTCGACGAATCGGCGGTTCTGCCCTGCTGTGGTGAGACCGATCGCGGGCTTCGTGACGAGTAGCTCGTCGATGCCTCCGGTGCTCTCGAGTCCGTCGGTCATAACAAGAATGAGATCCGGATTCGCGGCGATCATGGCTTCGTCGGTCATGGGTTTCATACCGTCCCAGCCGATTTCTCCCGCGACGTCGATGCCGCCGAGTCCCTCGATGAGTTCGTCGGCTCCCGACTCTGAACCGAAGAGGTAATAGACGCCGGCGCTTCCGCGCAGGTAGAGAAAGAGCATGCGCAGCTTCGAGCCGTCTGCCGGGGCGATGGCCGCGATCTCGGCAAGCTTCGCGTCAATCTCGTCGGTGAGGTGCTGGGCGAGCGTCTCGCCGGCTTCCGGAGCGCCCAGCGCAGCCGAGACCTGGCGCGCGAGTTCGCCCACGCCCGCAGTGCTCGGTTCCGTGTCGACAAAGACCACGGGGATACCGGCGTCACGCAACTGCAGGATGACATCGATCGGGCCGATCGTTCCGTCGGTGATGACCACAGTCGGGCGCAACGCGATGATCGACTCGCTATTGATCGAGTGCCCGCCGGTTGTGACGACCGGCAGCTCAGCGGCAGAGGGGAAGGTTGTCGACACATCGCGCCCGACGACCGAGTCGCCGAATCCCAGGCCGAAGATCGTCGCGGCGATCGAGCCGGAGATGTCGATTCCGAGAATGCGGTCGGTCGAGGTGACAGTGACCGAGGTGTCTCCGTCGAGGTCGTGCGACGTGACGCTTGCCGGAAGCGTCTGCACGGCGTTCGGCGTGATTGTCTCGACCGCGGCATCCACCAGCACGGCGGTTGACGGCCCCACGTACGAGAGCGGATCAGCGAGCAGGTCGAGCTGCGCAAGGGGAATCGATGACGACGCGGATGCAACGGGCGACTCGCTCGGCGAGGTCGGAGTTGCGGAGCAGCCCGCGAGCGCAACAGCAGCGGCGAGGGCGACGGCCAGCAGCCGGACGGGACGAACGGACATGGCCGGGGAATCCTTTGTACAAGTCGGTTAGGTTAGCCTAACAAATTCCGGGTGGTTGACGACGAGCCCGCGCAAATCGGTGTTTGCACAGACGCCCGGCTCTAGGATTACCGAAACGTTAGGGGTGGTCGTGACAGCACAAGCGGAGCCGGAGCGCGCGCACGACTCGGTGCTCTCCGAACGCGACGCGGCTGTTCTCGACTTCGAGCGGCAGTGGTGGCGTCATGCGGGCGCGAAGGAGGAAGCGATTCGCGAAACCTTCGGATTGTCTGCAGCCCGGTATTATCAAGTGCTGAACGCTGTGATTGATTCGCCCGCTGCGGTGCGACACGACCCGATGCTCGTAAAGCGCCTGCATCGCGCGCGAGATGCCCGCACGCAGGCACGCGCGGCACGAATGTTCAACGCAGCCTCCGACCCGTACGAAACGACCGAGTAGAGCTATGGCCACCTTCCCCAAAGACCAGTTCGATACGCTTCCCGAAGACCTGACGCGTACCGGCGCACACCGTGCACCCAAGAAGAAGGGCGGCGGCTGGCTCGGCTTTCTTGCCGCAATCGTCGCGACCGCTCTTCTCGTCGTTGGTGGCCTCTACACGGTTGCGTCGATCAACAGCGACATCGAATTTCAGATCCCCGGACTCTCGACGGGCAGCGACGAGAGCGCCGCTCCGACGGTGAGCGCGACCCCGACCGTCGCCCCGCTGCTCAACGCCTCCGATCTCGACAAGAAGCGCAAGATCACGATCACCGTTCTCAACGGCACCGAGGTCGCGAAACTGCAAGACAAGGCCGGCAAGGCGCTCAAGAAGCTCAAGTGGCCGGTCACGAGCACAACTGCCGCTTCGGCAAACAACATCGAAGACACCGTTGTGTACTACAGCAACCCCGATGACGAAGACGTCGCTCGCGGACTCGTCGCGGCCCTCGGCGTCGGCAAGGTTCGTGAGAGCACGGTCTTCCCCGGTGCTCCGATCACGATCGTTCTCGGCACGGACTACGCGGCACTCACCAACTAGCTCATTCGACCGCTCGTTTGGCCATAAATGAGCGGCGGGTGGCCGTTGTGTTACGCCCGTGTTTAATCCACGTGACCAACCGTATCGTTTCGCCAAAACCGCTGTTTTGACCCCTAAATGACCCGCTACTATCTGGGAAACACAGCAGGGGAGTAACAGCATGGCGAACGGAACCGTGAAGTGGTTCAACGCTGAAAAGGGCTACGGATTCATCACTGTCGACGGGGGTGGTCAAGACGTTTTCGTCCACTACTCAGCGATCGACATGGGTGGTTACAAGGTTCTCGAAGAGGGCCAGCCCGTGACCTTCGAGGTCGGAACAGGCAACAAAGGACCCCAGGCAGAGTCGGTCAAGATCGCGCAGTAGGTTTGCGCGGCCTTCAAGGCTCGCCCACACTAACGCCGCCCGGCTCGCTGGGCGGCGTTAGTCTTTGCGCGTGACAAGGTTCGAGCGGCAGCGCAGGGTCTGTGTTGCGCTCGCGACCGTCGCCGTCGCATCCATTCTTTTGAGTGGCTGTGTGGATGTCGCGGCCCCTGATCCCGAAGGCAGCGCCGCGCCGGCCTACGTCTCAACGTGGCAGCAACCGGAGCCGATCGAAATCGCGCCGTTGCGCGGAACGCAGGTCGAGCCGGGTTCCGCGAGCAACGCCTCGATCGCGGCGAAGATCGACAATCACGTGGCCGCACGCCCGCAGGTGGGACTCGAGTCGACCGACATTGTCTTCGAGGAGATGGTCGAGGGCGGCCTGACGCGGTACGTGGCGATCTGGCAGTCGACGATCCCGAAGCAGCTCGGCCCGGTGCGGTCGATTCGCCCGATGGACCCCGACATTCTCTCGCCGTTCAAGGGCATCGTCGCCTACTCGGGCGGGCAGCCGCGGTTCGTGCAGCTGATGAAAGACTCCGGCGTCTACAACGCAATTCACGGCCAGAGTGACACGGCCGACACATTCTTTCGCTCGCCGTCGAAGCCAGCGCCGCACAATGTTCTCGTCAAAGCGCGAGAGGTCGTCGCCGACCACAAGAAGATCGCGGCGCCCGCGCAGCAATTCGGGTATTCGCTCGACCTCGCCTCGTCGACCGCCGTGAGAGAGGGAAAGCCGATTCGCGCGATCAAGCTCGTCTTCGGTCCGCCGTCTCAGCCCTCGTGGAAGTGGAGCGAGAAGTCGTCACTGTGGCTGCGCTCGCAGGCCGGCACGAAAGACACAGACAGCAAGGGCACGCAGCTCTCCGCGACCAACGTCGTTGTTCTTCGCGTCGGCGTCTCGACCGGCCTCGGTGTGCCAAAGACCGAGCTCGTCGGCAAGGGCGAAGCGTGGGTGTCGGCGGGCGGGCACGTCGTGAAAGCTACCTGGTCAAAGAAGTCGCGCGTATCCCGCATCACACTCACTGACGCCAACGGAGCGACGATCCACCTCGCGCCCGGCAACACGTGGTTCGAGCTTGTGCCGAAGAGCGGCTCGGCCAAGTTCGTCGACGCCTCCTAATCCCCTTGTTGCCCAGTGTGCATGGGCTGTGCTCACCTTGCACTCACCCCTGTCGAGTGCTAATTTTGCTTCTGGCACTCGCAGAGTTCGAGTGCTAATGAATTCGTTAGTACGACGTCCGGGAGGGACGAGAAACACACATGGCAAAGATCATTGCTTTCAACGAAGAGGCCCGTCGTGGCCTTGAGCGCGGCCTGAACATCCTCGCCGACGCCGTCAAGGTAACGCTCGGCCCGCGCGGCCGCAACGTCGTGCTCGAAAAGAAGTGGGGCGCCCCCACGATCACCAACGATGGTGTTTCCATCGCCAAGGAGATCGAGCTTGACGACCCGTACGAGAAGATCGGTGCGGAACTCGTCAAAGAGGTAGCAAAGAAGACTGACGACGTAGCCGGCGACGGAACGACCACATCGGTTGTTCTCGCTCAGGCACTCGTTCGCGAAGGACTTCGTAACGTCGCCGCAGGCGCCGACCCGATCAGCCTCAAGAAGGGCATCGAGAAGGCCACCGCCGCCGTCATCGAGGCACTCATCGCTTCGGCGAAGGAAATCGAGACCAAGGAAGAGATCGCGGCAACCGCGAGCATCTCCGCTGGTGACCCCGAGATCGGCGCACTTATCGCCGAGGCAATCGACAAGGTCGGCAAGGAAGGTGTTGTCACCGTCGAGGAGTCGAACACGTTCGGCACCGAGCTTGAGCTCACTGAGGGAATGCGATTCGACAAGGGTTACCTGTCGGCATACTTCGTCACCGACCCCGAGCGCCAGGAAGCGGTCTTCGAAGACCCCTACATCCTGATCGTCAACGGCAAGATCTCGAACATCAAGGATCTTCTGCCGATCGTCGACAAGGTCATCCAGTCGGGCAAGCAGCTCCTCATCATCGCTGAGGACGTCGACGGAGAAGCTCTCGCGACTCTCGTTGTCAACAAGATCCGCGGCATCTTCAAGTCGGTTGCCGTCAAGGCTCCCGGCTTCGGCGACCGTCGCAAGGCTCAGCTTCAGGACATCGCCATCCTCACCGGTGGACAGGTCATCTCGGAAGAGGTCGGACTCAAGCTTGAGAACGCCACCCTCGACCTCTTGGGCCGTGCACGCAAGGTTGTTATCACCAAGGACGAGACGACGATCATCGAGGGCATCGGCGACGTCGACGCCATCGCCGGTCGCGTCAAGCAGATCCGTGCCGAGATCGACAACACCGACTCCGACTACGACCGCGAGAAGCTCCAGGAGCGCCTCGCGAAGCTCGCCGGTGGAGTTGCAGTCATCAAGGCTGGAGCCGCAACCGAGGTTGAGCTCAAGGAGCGCAAGCACCGCATCGAGGATGCAGTGCGCAACGCCAAGGCAGCAGTCGAAGAGGGCATCGTCGCCGGTGGTGGCGTCGCACTCATCCAGGCTGGCAAGGTCGCGTTCGAGTCGGCAGCCGTCACCGGCCTGACCGGCGACGAGGCAACGGGTGCGAACATCGTGCGCGTGGCCATCGACGCTCCGCTCAAGCAGATCGCACTCAACGCAGGCATGGAGCCCGGCGTCGTCGTGGACAAGGTGCGCAACCTTCCCGTCGGCCAGGGCCTCAACGCCGCGACCGGTGAGTACGTCGACATGCTCGCAGCAGGCATCAACGACCCGGTGAAGGTGACGCGCTCCGCGCTCCTCAACGCCGCGTCGATCGCCGGCCTCTTCCTCACCACCGAGGCAGTTGTCGCCGACAAGCCCGAGAAGAACCCCGCTCCGATGGGTGACCCGTCGGGCGGAATGGACTTCTAGGTCTTATCCACGCAGTCACAACGGGCGGCTTCCCTTCGGGGGAGCCGCCCGTTGGCGTTCAAGCGCGGAGAGCTGGTTCGCGGGTCGAACCCGTGGCGCGGCTCGGGTCGACCTCGATCGCCAGCAGGTGGCCGCGTGGTCGCCGCGGAGGATGTTTCGCCCCGGTGGCTCCGGCGGAGGACCGATGCTGGCGAAACCACCGGGAGCTCCTCCGCGGCGACCAGCCCCACCCGCAGAGGGCGCACTTACCGCCCGAACAGCCGCGCGTTCGCCGCCTCGATCTCGGCGTACTGCTGACCCGCGACGCCCAGCGCCTGGTTGAGGGCCGCGAGGTGCTCCTCTACGCGCTGCTGGTCGCCGCGCCACTGCAGCGCCGCTGATTGGAACGCCGAGGCCGCCTGGCCGGTCCACGTGCTCTCGAGGGTGCTGATCTGCGAATTAAGAATGGCGACATCCGATTGGATGCGGCTGATGGTCGCCCGGGCGACACCGGCCGTTGAATTGAGCGCTTCGCTGTCTACTGTGAATTGAGTCATGGCCGAGACGGTACGCCCGCTCTAGCAGCCGAAAACCTACGAAGTCGGAACTGTGAGTTGTGCGATCTCCTGGCCGGGCTGGAGGAGAGGCAGCAGCACGCGGAAGGTTGCTCCTCCGCCGGGGGTCTCCACGACCTGCACCTCACCCTTGTGGGCTGCGACGATCGACGCAACGATGGCGAGCCCGAGGCCGGAGCCTCCCGTGTCACGGTTGCGCGAGGAATCCGCTCTCCAGAATCGCTGGAAGATCTTGTCGCGGATCTGCTCGGGGATTCCCTCGCCGTGGTCGATGACCGAGAGGATCGCGAGCGACGCGGCCTCGTCGACCTCGACGCCGATCTCAATGGGGCTGTCGGGCGGAGTGAATCGCACGGCATTGCCGATGAGGTTGGTGAGCACCTGGCGGAGTTTGTTCTCCTCGGCGAGCACGTAGATGTGGGCACGAGGTTCGCGCACGGTTGCGGTCGTGCTCACCTCGAGCGGCTTGACCGCGCGTGAGCGCAGCCAGCGCAGGCGTGCGAGCGTCGCACCGGCAATCGCGAGCGGGCGGGTTGCGGGCGGGCGGGCGCCAGCGGGCTTGGATGCAGCAGCGCGACCCGCGCGCACGCCACGAGCAGGGGTGGCCGAAGGCGGTGTCTCGGGCTCGGCGGGCGACTCCTCGACGGGCGGCTCCTCGGCGTTCTCGACGGGGGTCGGCTGCACGGACACCACGACGGTCACGGGTCGGTCGGGTGATGCCGCCATCGTGTCGAGCGAGGCGTCCCGCGCGATCGGGATCAGGTCGACGGCCGCGAGCTGGAGCGGCTTCGCCTCGTCGATGCGGGCCAGCTCGAGGAGGTCGGCGACGAGTTCGCCCATGCGGATCGCCTCCTTCTCGATGCGTTCCATCGCCTGGGCGACGGCCTCATCGTTGGGGAGCGCGCCCATGCGGTAGAGCTCTGCGTAACCACGCACGGAGACGAGCGGGGTGCGCAGTTCGTGCGAGGCATCCCCGACGAAGCGGCGCATCTGGTCGATCGTCTTGGCGCGGTCGGCGAAGGCCCGGTCGATGCGCGCGAGCATCGAGTTGAGGGAGCGGTTGAGCCTGCCGACCTCGGTGTTCGGGGTGGCGCCGCTCATGCGCTGGGTGAAGTCACCCGCGGCGAATCGGGCAGCGGTGGCCTCCACCTCGCGCAGGGGAGTGAAGGTCGAGGTCACGAGCAAACGCGTGAGTGCTGCGCCCAGAATGACGACGGTGAGACCGAAGAACAGGAAGATCGCGGAGTAGCGGGTGATGAGTGCATCCGTCTCATCAAGGCTGAGGGCGACCGTGTAGAAGACGAACTGACCGGATGTCGGCAGCGTGCCCGGTACCGTGAGCACGCGCCACTGGCCGCGGCCGACGGTGCTCGCGACGGTGGAGAGCTCATCGTTGCTGCCGAGGAACGTCTGAAGCAGTTGCTCTTCGTTGGGATGCGGCTCATTGCCGGCGACGTTGCTGCACAGCACATTGCCGCGCGAGTCCATGATCGCCATGTAGTACTGCGGAACCGGTGCAACTTCGCACGAAACTCCGTCGACAGTGTCGGTCGTGACGACGAGCGAGGTGATGACGCGCATCGTCGACGCGATCTTGGCGTCGACGACCTCGTCTGTCATGTAGCTCTTGAGCACGTACATCGATCCGAGCCCCGCGGCGAGCAGACCGAACGTCAACAGGAGCACGGAGACGGCCGTCATCTTGTTGCGTAGGGAGACGCTGTTCCAGCGCATCAGGATCCGATCGTGCATCCGTCGATTATCGCGCGACGGAGCTGGTAATTAGACCCGGGCGGCTTTGAGCATGTAACCGAAACCGCGCTTCGTCTGAATGACCGGCTCTTCGGAGTACTGGTCGAGCTTGCGGCGCAGGTACGAGATGTAGCTCTCGACGATTCCCGCGTCGCCATTGAAGTCGTACTCCCACACGTGATCGAGGATCTGCGCCTTCGACAGCACGCGGTTCGGATTGAGCATGAGGTAGCGCAGGAGCTTGAACTCGGTGGGGGAGAGCTCGACCTGTTCTGAACCGATGGTGACCTCGTGGGTGTCCTGGTCCATGGTGAGCTCGCCTGCGCGGATGACAGCTTCTTCGTCGTCGACCATCGTGCGACGAAGGATCGCCTTGATACGCGCGACGATCTCGTCGAGGCTGAACGGCTTGGTGACGTAGTCGTCGCCGCCGACGGTGAGGCCGGTGATCTTGTCCTCGGTGTCGTCCTTGGCGGTGAGGAAGAGGATCGGCGCCGTGTAGCCGCTCGCTCGGAGACGTTTAGTGACGCCGAACCCGTTGATGTCGGGCAGCATGACGTCGAGGATGATGAGGTCAGGCTCCTCCTCGAGCACCGCTGAGATGGCCTGCGCACCGTTTCCCACGGCCCGAACCGCGAAGCCGGCGAAGCGCAGGCTCGTGGTCAGAAGGTCGCGAATGTTCGGTTCGTCGTCAACGATGAGAATCTTTGGTCCGTCACTCATGGAGACAGTATCTGCGTGTTTCCTGAGTGCCGCCTGAGTGCTTGGGTCGAGGTGTCTATGCGCACACTCGCGCCACCGCGGCACCGGCTGGAGGTGGCGGGAGAAACCGCGTCGTGGCGGGAGTTGTTTCTCCCGCCACACAACAGCAAGTCCGTCCGCGAGCGGCGCCTACTCCCGCCAAAGGGAACCGAGCTCGGGGTCGAGACCTACAGGTCGTGCGCGTCGAGGATCGTGTAGCTGTATCCCTGCTCGGCGAGAAAGCGCTGGCGGTTCTGGGCGAAGTCCTGATCCACGGTGTCGCGCGCGACAAGCGTGTAAAAGTTGGCCGAGAGTCCGCTCTCTTTCGGGCGCAGCAGGCGTCCGAGGCGCTGGGCCTCCTCCTGGCGCGAGCCAAACGAGCCCGACACCTGAATGGCGACGGATGCCTCGGGCAGGTCGATGGAGAAGTTGGCGACCTTCGAGACGACGAGCACCTTGGTGTCCCCGTTGCGGAAAGACTCATACAGGCGCTCGCGCTCGGGAATCGGGGTGGAACCGGTGAGCGACGGTGCATCCAGCGATTCTGCGAGCTGTTCGATCTGGTCGAGATACTGTCCGATGACCAGAATGCGCTCGCCCTCGTGCTTCTTGACCAGGTCGCGGACAACCTGGAGTTTCGCGGGTGCGGTAGCTGCGAGGCGGTATCGCTCATCATCGGCGGATGCCGCGTACTCGAGCCGCTCGCCCTCCGGCAGGTCGACGCGCACCTCGAAGCACGCCGCGGGGGAGATGAAGCCCTGGGCTTCGATCTCCTTCCACGGGGCGTCGAAACGCTTGGGTCCGATGAGAGAGAAGACATCGCCCTCGCGGCCGTCCTCGCGCACGAGGGTCGCGGTGAGGCCGAGGCGGCGGCGTGCCTGGAGCTCGGCGGTGAGCTTGAAGACGGGCGCGGGCAGGAGGTGCACCTCGTCGTAGATGACGAGCCCCCAGTCGAGGGCGTCGAGTAGGGCGAGATGGGCGTACTCGCCTTTTCGCTTCGCCGTGAGGATCTGGTAGGTCGCGATCGTGACCGGCTTGACCTCTTTGACCTGGCCGGAGTACTCGCCGATCTCGTCTTCGGTGAGCGAGGTGCGCTTGAGCAGTTCTGCGCGCCACTGGCGGGCCGAGACGGTGTTGGTCACGAGGATGAGCGTCGTCGTCTTGCCGACGGCCATCGCCCCGGCTCCGACGAGTGTCTTGCCCGCGCCACACGGGAGCACGACGACTCCGGAGCCGTTGTCGTAGAAACTCGAGACTGCCTTGTTCTGGTAGTCGCGCAGAGCCCAGCCGTCGGCGTTGTTGAGAGCGATCTCGTGCGGAGTGCCGGGCGTGTAGCCGGCGTTGTCCTCCGCGGGCCAGCCGAGCTTGAGCAACTGCTGCTTGAGTTCGCCGCGCGCCCACTGCTGCATCACGATCGTGTTGGCGTCGCGCTCCTCGAAGAGCAGCTCGGCGATCTTGCGCGAGCGTCGAATCTCGGCGAGCACGGTGCGATCGGTCGCGGTGAGCAGGAGAGTTCCCTCAGCGTCACG
>Ga0247813_10003297_pt1 | contig 10437 bp, 7 predicted proteins | sample UWRJL169409C1_FD_180719 | JGI IMG/M metagenome (GOLD analysis project Ga0247813, IMG submission 180719) | Plant litter microbial communities from Arlington Agricultural Research Station in Wisconsin, United States - UWRJ-L169-409C-1 | ecosystem: Environmental > Terrestrial > Plant litter >... | reverse complement strand
GCCGGTCGCGGCATCCGCATACCCGGTGACGACGATGCCGTTGCTCGCGGCGACGTGGAGGTAGCTGAGCAGGTGGCACTCGCTGAGGGCTGCAAGAAGCAGCTCCTCGGGGTTCCAGCGGTCGGCGTCGCCGTGGAAGACGCGGTCGGCCGAGCCCTCGATCGAGGTCTTGCCCGAGGCGGAGAGAACGGTCTGCCTGCCGTAGGCCTTGTACCCGCTGGTGCCCGTGCCGCGGTTGCCGACCCATTCGATGCCGACCGCGTAGTGGTGTTCGAGGTTCATGCCCGCCAGTCAATCACGAGCGGGCGGTCACTGGCGCGCGAGCCGTTTGCGCCGGGCGGCGGACGAGAGCTGCGCCGCCACCACGAAGACGATCGCGATGATGAACACCGCGGAGGCGATCACGTTCGCCTCGGCGGGGATGCCGCGCGCCGCCGCAGTGTAGACGTACTTCGGGAAGGTGACGAAGGAGCCCGAGTTGAAGTTGGTGATGATGAAGTCGTCGAAGCTCAGGGCGAAGCTGAGCAGCGCCGCGGCGATGATGCCGGGCAGCAGCAGCGGCAGAGTGACGCGCAGGAACACCTGCGCCGGCGAGGCGTAGAGGTCGCGGCCGGCTTCCTCGAGCGCCGGGTCGAGGCTCGCCACCCTGGCCCGCACGGTCACCACCACGAAGCTGATGCAGAACATGGTGTGCGCGAGGATCACCGTGAGCGCGCCCTTCTGCACGCCCGCGGTGAGGAACTCGGCCGCGAGTCCCGCACCGAGCACGACCTCGGGCGTCGCCATCGGCAGGAACAGCAGCAGCGTCGTGGCGTTGCGGAAGGGGAAGCGGAAACGCACCAGGGCGATCGCGATCATCGTTCCGAGCACGGTCGCCAGCACCGTGGCGAGTACGCCCACCATGATGCTGTTGCCGAAGGCCTCGCAGACGCCCTGCGAGTTGCAGACCCCCGCCCAGTTGTCGAGCGTGAAGCCGCGCCAGACGATGTTGGTGCGCCGGGAGTCGTTGAAGGAGAAGGCGATCGTGTAGCCGATCGGGATGAGGAGGAAGACGAAGGCGATGATCGAGTAGATCCAGAGCGCGTAGCGGCCGAACCAGCGTGAGGAGTTCATCAGAGGAGGTCGTCCGTTCCACTGCGCTTCACATAGACGCCCACCGGGATCAGGATGGCGATCATCAGCACCAGCGACAGCGCAGCGGCCGCCGGGTAGTTCTGCAGCACGAGGAAGTTGGCCTCGATGACGTTGCCGATCATCTGCGTGTCCGTGCTGCCGAGGAAGTCGCGGCTGGCGTTGATGTAGTCGCCTGCCGCCGGGATGAAGGTGAGGAGCGCGCCCGAGACGATGCCGGGTGCCGCGAGCGGCACGGTGATGCGGAGGAAGGTCGACGGGCCGCTCGCGTACAGGTCTCCCCCGGCCTCCACGTAGCGCAGGTCGAGCTTCTCCAACGAGGTGTAGATCGGCAGGGTCATGAACGGGATGAAGTTGTAGGTGAGGCCGAAGATCACCGAGAACGCGGTTCCGGTGAGGTGCGCGTCCGGCGGCAGGATCTGCAGACCGTGCAGCGCCGAGACCAGCCAGCCCTCGTCGGAGAGCATCTGCTTCCAGGCGAGCGTGCGCAGCAGGAAGCTGATGAAGAACGGGGCGATCACGAGCGTGAGCCCGAGCGCCTGCAGCAGCGGGAACCGTCGAAGCGTCACCCCGATGAAGTAGGCCAGGGGGAAGCCGAACAGCAGGGCGAGAACGGTGGCGGTGGCCGCGTAGCCGAAGGAGCGAAGGATGTGCGGCCCGTAGGTGCCCAGCACCGTGGTGTAGTTCTCCCACCTGAACGCGGGGTCGTACTGGCCGATGTCGCCGAACTCGCGCGGCGCCTGGAACGACGTGAGCACCAGCGAGAGCAGGGGCGCGAGGAAGAACAGGGCCAGGTAGAGCAGGCCCGGCAGCAGCAGGAACAGGGCGACCCTGCTGCGTCGGCGGATGGCGGGCTCCGCTGGGGCGACGGTCGTGCCCGCCCCGAACGCCCCGAAGGCCATGCCCTATGCCCCTTCGAGTTCTGCTTCGAGCGCTTCGCGCTTCTGCACCGCGAGGGTGTTCGTGTCGAGGTCCGCGTCGAAGCGGGCGGAGTCGGCCGGGTCGTCGGCGAGGCCGAAGCCGTGGTCGGTGCTCCAGCCGAGCCACACCTCCGCGCCGAGCGAGACGACCGGACCGAAGACCATGTTCTGCGCGAACACGACGAGTGTTCCGAGGCCGGGCACCGCCACGCGGTACTGGGTGCTCACGCCGCTGAACGACACGTCGACCACCCGGCCGGGACCCACCACGTTCACGCCCGACTGCGTCTCGGGCGCTCTCGTGTGCAGCATCAGCTTCTCCGGGCGCACCCCGATCGTCACCTCGCCGGCGTGCCGCTGCGCCCGCTCGCGCGGGACCTCGATCCTGCGGCCGGCGACGTCGACCACGATGGAGGCGTCGCCGGAGGAGACGACCGGGCCGGTGAACAGGTTCGACTGTCCGAGGAAGTTGGCCACGAAGGCGGTCTTCGGAAGCTCGTAGAGCTCCTCGGGGGCACCCATCTGCTCGATCTGCCCCTTGTTCATCACCGCGACCGTGTCGGCCATGGTCATGGCCTCCTCCTGATCGTGGGTGACGTGCAGGAAGGTGAGTCCGACGTCCTGCTGGATCGCCTTCAGCTCGACCTGCATCTGGCGGCGCAGCTTGAGGTCGAGGGCGCCCAGCGGCTCGTCGAGCAGCAGCAGGGCAGGACGGTTGACGACCGCGCGCGCCAGGGCCACCCGCTGCTGCTGCCCGCCGGAGAGCTGCTGCGGTCTGCGCTGCGCGAGGTGGTCGAGCTCGACGAGGCGCAGCGCCTCGTGCGCGCGCTCGACGGCGTCGCGGATCCTCCGGCGCCGCAGCCCGAAGGCCACGTTGTCGAGCACCGACATGTGCGGGAAGAGGGCGTAGCTCTGGAACACCGTGTTGACCGGCCGCTGGAACGGCTTCGTGTCGGTCACGTCCGTGCCGCCGATGACGATTCGTCCCGCCGTCGCCTGCTCGAGCCCGGCGACCAGCCGGAGCGTCGTGGTCTTGCCGCATCCGCTCGGGCCGAGCAGGGCGAAGAACGATCCGGCCGGGATCGTGAGGGTGAGCTCCTCGATCGCCGTGAAGCCGGGGAAGCGCTTGGTGATGCCGACGAGCTCGAGGTCTGCGCCGGACTCGGCGAAGGACGTGTTCCCCATGCTCAGACGCCGAGCAGGACGCTCTGGAACTCGGCGCTGTACTCCTGCTCCTCCGCGCTGGTCAGGGTGCGGAACATCTTCACCGTCGACAGCGTCTCGGCGTCGGGGAAGATCAGCTGGTTGTCGACGAGCTCCGGCGCGATCGCCTCCATGGCCTCGCGCGCTCCGACCACCGGCGTGATGTAGTTGACCCAGGCGGCGACCTCCGCGGCGACCTCGGGCTCGTAGTAGTAGTTGATGAGGGTCTCCGCGTTGGTCTTGCGGGCCGACCCGATCGGCACGATGAAGTTGTCGTTCCAGATGGTGCCTCCCGAGTCGGGGATCGCGAAGCCGAACTTGTCGCCGGCCTCCGCGTTCAGCACGGTGACGTCGCCCGACCAGACGATGGCGGCCAGGGTGTCCTCGTTGGTGAGGTCCTCCATGTAGGCGTTGCCCTTCACGTTGCGGATCTGCCCCGACTCGATCTGGGTGCGGAAGACCTCGATCGCCGTGCTGAAGTCGTCTGCGGAGAAGTCGCCGGAGATGTCGATGCCCTCGGCCTGCATCAGGAGCCCGATGGTGTCGCGCATCTCGGAGAGCACGCCGACGCGTCCCTTGAGCTCGGGTGACCAGAGGTCGGCGATGCTGGTGAGCCCCTGCGGCACCTTCTCCTTGTTCCAGCAGAGGCCGGCGAACCCTCCCTGCCAGGGCAGCGAATGGCTGCGCCCCGGGTCGAAGTCGGGCTCGGCGAGAGCGGGTTCGAGGTTGGCGATGTTGGGGATGTTCGCGTGGTCGAGTTTCTGCGTGTACCCGAAGCGGATGAGGCGGGCGACCATCCAGTCGGTGAGGCAGACGGTGTCCGCCCCGATGTCCTGGCCGAGCGCGAGCTGGTCTTTGACCTTGCCGTAGTAGGAGTTGTTGTCGTCGACGTCGACGAGGTACTCGACCGAGATTCCGGTCTCCTCCTCGAAGCGCATCAGGGTCGGGTAGTCCCCCGCGTCGTCCTCGTCCATGTAGCCCGGCCAGTTGGCCCAGGTCAGCGACTTGTCGGAGTCGGAGGTGTCCGCCGCGGCGGCGGGCTTGCCGGATCCCGAGGGGCTGCACGCGGCGAGCGCCAGACTGGCCGCCGCCCCGCCCCCGGTGGCGAGGAGGGCGCGGCGCGAGAGCTGCGAGCCGCGGGCCTGCTGCACCAGTCGGCGGATCATCGGATCCTCGGGAAGGGCGCTGCTCCGGCCAAACAGGGATCTGCTCACGTGGGCTCCTCAACAACTTTTCGACTAGGACTCAAAACTGTTGCTTGATACTGGCATAGAGCCGCACAGTCGGCCAGTGAAAACAACTGGATACTCGACTCTGTAACAAGAATTTCACGAAATCAGCACAAGATCGCCCTCGAGGCAATCGAAATGCTCGGTGGAGCCCAATGCGCCGTTCGGCGGGTCTACGCTGAGCCCATGAAGGTCGCCGTACCCAGAGAAATCAAGAACAACGAATTCCGAGTCGCGATCACGCCCGCCGGCGTCTTCGACCTGGTCAGCCACGGACACGAGGTGATCGTGGAGACCGGCGCGGGAGCGGGGTCGTCGATTCCCGACGAGGCCTATGTGGCCGCCGGCGCGAGCATCGCCCCGGACGCCGCGAGCACCTGGGCCGCCGCGGAGATGCTCCTGAAGGTCAAGGAGCCGATCGCCGCCGAGTACGGCTACCTTCGCGAGGACCTGCTGCTGTTCACCTACCTGCACCTCGCCGCGGAGGCCGAGCTCACCGAGGCGCTGGTCTCCTCGGGCGCCACCGCGATCGCCTACGAGACGGTGCAGCTGCCGAACCGCTCGCTGCCGCTGCTCGCGCCGATGAGCGAGGTCGCCGGCCGACTCGCGCCGATCGTCGGGGCGAACGCGATGCTGAAGCCCAATGGCGGGCCCGGGCTGCTGGTGCCCGGCGTCCCCGGCACCTATCCGGCGAAGATCGTGGTGCTCGGCGGCGGGGTCGCCGGCACCAACGCCGTCTCGGTGGCCGTGGGACTCGGCGCGGAGGTGGTCGTGCTCGACACCAACCTGGCCCGCCTGCGCGAACTGGACGCCCTCTACGCCGGGCGCATCCGCACCGTCGCCTCGAACGCCTTCGAGATCGACCGCGCCTGCGTGAGCGCCGACATGGTGATCGGCTCGGTGCTGGTTCCCGGTGCGAAGGCGCCGAAGCTGGTGAGCAACGAACTGGTGTCGCGGATGAAGCCGGGCAGTGTGCTCGTCGACATCGCCGTCGACCAGGGCGGATGCTTCGCCGACTCGCGTCCGACCACCCACGCCGATCCGACGTTCACCGTGCACGGCTCGCTCTTCTACTGCGTGGCCAACATGCCGGGCGCCGTGCCGAACACGTCGACCTACGCGCTCACCAACGCGACGCTGCCCTACGTGCGGGCCATCGCCTCGCTGGGGTGGAAGAACGCGCTGCGAGCGGATGCGGCCCTCGCTCTCGGCCTCAACACCCACGCCGGCTCGGTGGTGAACGGCCCGGTCGCCACGGCCCACGGTCGGGCACACCTCGACCTCGCGGCCGTGCTCGAGCAGCAGGGCTGACCGCGGGCGGCACCGGCTCGCTTCCGTCTAGCCGAGCCGGGCGCGGCAGACCCGGCCGTCGCTCGTGAGCAGCCAGAAGGCGGCGGATCCCGGATTCAGCGGAGGGGGAAGCTCCCGCAGTCGGGTGAGCGCGCGGAAGTCGGCTGCCGGATAGCCGTCGACGATCACCTGGTGCGTGGAGCGGAGGGACATCACGGCGCCCCAGTGCGCCTGCCAGCCCTCGGCGTCGCCGACGAGGGCGCGAGGTCGGGGTCCCGCCGACACGGTCAGCTCCTGCGGCGACGGCGACCCCTGCCCGATCAGCATCACCGCGTTCGCGGCGGCGAATCCCGGCGCCGCCTGCCGGAGCCTGCGCACGAAGTCGGCGGGACGCGACGACACGACGGCCATCGGGTGCGCCGGGTCGATGCGGGCCGGACGCGACAGGGGTGTGCCGGCGGCGGCGGGCCCGGCCGAGGGTCCGCGCCCGGGTTCGGGCGTCGTCCGTTCCCCGATCGCCACCTGCACGCGCAGCCCCTCCCAGGTGCCCTCGCCGGGTCGCGCCCGGTCGACGTACCGCGAGGCCTCGCCGCCGGCGATGACGTGCTCCTGCCGGTTGGGGAGGCGCAGGAGCAGCCGCGATCCGCAGAGGGCCGCGATCGCGTGAAGCTGCGGGGTGAGCCGCTGGGCACCGACGACGCAGCGCAGCGATCGGGCGGGGCCCTCGCGCAGCACCCGCGCGAGCATCCCGAGCACCGCGGCCTCGTAGTCCTCGGGAAACCGTGACAGCAGCACGTCGAGGTCGTCGATCAGCAGCAGGCGGTGGCTGGCCGGTGCCGCGTGCCTGGCGGCGGCCGCCGGTGCGGCGCCCACGAGCTCGACGAGCGCGTCCCACGCCCGCTCGATGTCGGCGCTCAGCAGCAGGGCGGCCGGTGCGGCGGCCGCGATCGTGGCGAGCAGGGTCGTCTTGCCGGAGCCCGATCCACCGACCACCAGCAGGTTGCCGTGCTCGGTCGGCCGATAGCAGGCCAGCGGCTGACTCTGACGGGACGGGTCGTCGGCCAGGCCGAAGGGGATGCCGGAATCCGCGGGGCCGAGGTGCCTGGGCAGCTCCGACGCCCGCACCACCGGCGGCAGCGGGTCGCGCCACGGCCGGTGCGCCCGGTAGTCGTCGTGCGCCCACGACCCGGCGACGCGGGCGATGTCGTCGCGCGTCACGAGGGGGAACTGGGCCGCGAGCGGCTCCTCGCCGTCCGCCGAGACCAGCGCCCTGCCGCGCCTGCTCGCCGGGAGTGCTGCCGCGGCGTCGCTGCCGATCACCGCGGTGCTGTCGGAGCGGTTGTTCACCCGCAGCGAGATGCGCAGGGCGCTGTTGGCCAGCACCGCGTCGCGGATCACCCCGGCGGGACGCTGCGTGCAGAGCACCAGGTGCACTCCGAGTGATCTGCCGCGCGCCGCGATGTCGGAGAAGAGGGCGTGCAGGTCGGGGAACCCCGCCACCATCGCGGCGAACTCGTCGACCACGATCACGAGCCTGGGCAGCCGCCCTCCGCCCTCGAGCTCGTCCACCGACCGCGCGCGGTGCTCGGCGAGGTGCAGCTCGCGACGGCGCAGCTCGGCCGCGAGGCTCTCCAGCGCGCGGAGGGCCGTGGCGTCGTCGAGGTCGGTGATCACGCCGACGCAGTGCGGCAGGGCCTCGAGCGACGCGAAGGCGGAGCCGCCCTTGAAATCGACGAGCAGCACGCTGAGATCCCGCGGCGGGTGCGCTGCGGCCATCGCCAGCACCCACGCGACGAGGAGCTCGCTCTTCCCGCTCCCCGTCGTGCCGCCCACGACGGCGTGCGGGCCCTGCGCCACGAGGTCGAGGCGCAGCACGCCGCCCGCCGTGCGCGCCACTGCGCAGTCGAGGGGCCGCGATACCGGGATCGCGAGCTCCCCGAAGGCCACGGAGTCGGGCGGGTCCGTCGACGATGCGGACACCCCGGTGCGCTCGGCCAGCGCCGCGAGCGAGGCCGCCCACCGGCGCGCCTGCGCCTCCGATACCAGCTCGCCGCGCAGCTCCGCGTTGCCCTCCCCGGGCATCCCTCCGCCGGGCTGCTGCAGCAGGCGCACCGCTCCCCCGCGCACCTCCACGACGATCCGGGACGAGGCGGGCAGGCCGGAGGGTTCCGCCGCGACGGCGACGAGCGCGATGCTGTGCGCCGCTGCATCGGCGTGGAATGTCACGACGGTCGCCGCGCCGCTCTCGGCACCGCCGGCATCGCCGCCGCCGGCATCGTCCACGGCGGCAACGTCCACGACGGCATCCCCACCGGCGACATCGCCACCCCCGGCCTCCCCCTCGCTGTCGGGCGCCCCTCCCCCGTGTCTCCCGTGCGGGAGCGCGGAGAGCCACCGCCAGCGCGCCCGGTGCCGCGACTCGGCGTCGAGGCCGATGCTGATCCCGGTCGGAGGAAGGGTCGCCGCCAGCTGAACCACCACCGCCCGCGCCAGCGCGTGCGCGAGAACCGGCGCCCCGACGATCCCGATGCCGAGCGCCGCGTCGACCACCACCGGCGCGTCCCGCAGGGTGGCGCCGCGGCGGCGCAGCAGCTCCAGGCCGGTCCGGGTCGGGACATCCGACCTCCTCGCGCCGGATGCCCCGTCGAGCTCCACCGTGCTCGGACGGTCGCCGCGGCCGAGACGCACCGGCACCGGGGGTGCGCCGCGGAGGCCGGCCGGCTCGCCCCCGCCGACACCGTCGCCGACACGCCCGCCAACACTGCCGCCGCGCCAGTACTCCGCGACCGGCCAGTCGCCCTCGACCAGGGTGATCGCAGACGGCGCTCGCGCATCCGCCCACGCCCGTTCCCGGTCGTGCGCCGCGTCGATGTCGCTCTCGACCGCCACGGCATCGGCTGCGAACCGCGCCCGCTCTCGCCGGAGCCTGCGCCGCGACTGGATGCGGCCGTCGGCGAGGCTCGACACCGCGACCACCGGCCCGAGCACCGCGAACAGCAGGGCGAACACCGACTGGGTCAGCAGCCAGAGCGCGACACTCGCCACGACCGGGGCGATCGTCGCCAGTACCGGGAACCCGTGCGGCGTGGCGGGCGACGGCGGCTCGGGTGCGGCGATGCGCTCTGGGGGTGCGTTCACCCGTCCACCCCACCACCGCCACCGGCCGCGCGGGGCGGATCGGCGCGATCTGTCGACTCCCGCCGGGCGGAGAGGCCTGTGAAGGAGAGGAGAGTGGAGGAGAGGAGCGGCGGGTCAGCTCACAACGAAGAACTGCTCGGCGATGTCGATCCTGCTTCCGCGAACCACGGTGTAGCGTCTGCCTGCCTCGGCGCGTTGCGGGTCGTGATCCGGTTGGCGGATGATCGTGCCGTTTCCCGAGAACCGGTCGCTGACCCAGAACACGCCGTTGGTCTGGCCGAACTCCAGGTGGGTCTTCGAGACGGACTTGCCCGGGTCGACGATCACCACGCTCTGGTCGAAGGACTCGCCGGGCTGGGCCACCGGGTTGCGCCCGACGAGGCCGCTGCCGGTGACGGTGGCGCTGTCGCCCGTGCTGAACTGCAGCACGAAGCGCTCGCCCGGCCGGGAGCGTGGAATGACGCGGGTGGCCTCGACGTCGTCGGGGTCGTCGATCAGCGCCGCGTGCGGATCGGGGATCGCCGCGCGCTCGACCGGCGCCGGTTCGGCGGCGGCCGCGTCGGCGTCGGGCTGCCGCGGTGCCGGCGGCATCCGGATGGGCGAGGCGGAGGGGAGCACGGCGGGAGGGACCGGCGCCGGGAGCACGGCGATCACGGGGTTGGGGTCGATCGGGGGCCGGTAGGAGCGGGGCAGCGGCTGGATGATCACCGTGTCGCTGGTGCGCGGGCGCGGAGGCGCCTCGACGACCCGCGGCGCGAGCACGGTCGCCCCGCACTCCCCGCAGAACATGGCGCCGTACGGCAGCACCGTGTCGCAGTTTCGACAATTCACGAGGACGCCCCCTGACGATCTCCTCGCCGCTTCGCGCGGCCCCTCGAAGACAGGCTATCAAGAGAGCGCGTGGATATCCGTGCCTTGAGCCTCTGCCAGCGCGACGCGTCCGCGTCCAGGGCGCGGCTCAGCTCGCGCGCGGCACGCCAGGCGGTGGCGGCGTCCTCCTCGCTCGGAGCGGTCGGGGCGAACATCGCACGGTCGCTGAGCGCGGCCAGCAGCGCGGGGCGCGCACCCCCGACCGTCGTCGCGAGCTCGCGCCGGGTGGCCGTCGGCGACGGTTCGAGGCCGTGGTCGAGAACCGCGTCCCGGTACTCCTGCCAGGCGCCGCCGACACGGGCGAGCGGGGTGGGCGCGCGACGGCGACGCCGCCGCCGCCGCAGCTTCGCGGCGATGATCACCAGGAACGGCGAGACGAGCACGGCGATGGCGAGCGCGGCGACGCCGAGCACCCGGGCCACGGCGAGCACCACCGCGATCCACCCCGGGTCGTCGGCCGGCTCGTCCTGCGCGGAGTCCTGCGGGATCTGGGTGTCCGGCCGGTCCGGCTCCGTCGCCTGCGGGGGCACGATCGACTGCGGCCGCGAGACGGTGGTCGGCTCCTCGGGCATCTCGTCCGGGATGTCGCGCACCGGCGGGGTCGGGTCGATGCTCACCCAGCCGAACTGCTCGGTGTCCACCTCGATCCACGCGGA
>Ga0247813_10003296_pt1 | contig 10437 bp, 9 predicted proteins | sample UWRJL169409C1_FD_180719 | JGI IMG/M metagenome (GOLD analysis project Ga0247813, IMG submission 180719) | Plant litter microbial communities from Arlington Agricultural Research Station in Wisconsin, United States - UWRJ-L169-409C-1 | ecosystem: Environmental > Terrestrial > Plant litter >... | reverse complement strand
GAACGCGTTCGCTTCGTTAAGCTGAACGGCACGCGGGGGTACCGACATGATGCAACACCTTTGTTGTTAAAAATATCAATCAAGGGGGGCTTGCAGTTCCAGTCAATCGGAAACGCAAACCGAAGTCAAGCCAACCCCTTAACGCCCTGAAATGGCACATCTACGGCAGATTTGCTGCATATCGGGGCGAAGCATTATCCGCTATTTAAGCCGAAAAGGGTTATCTCGGCCTGCCTGTCTTTTATTTTTTACGGAGGTGTTGTGTAAAAAAATGAACAAGGCTAAGCTCGGTCGCAACCCAAAACACAATAATACGAGGGTCATATGGTCCGCTTGTCGCGACCTGCAGGTGCTGTCTGTGCAGTGCTTTCAGGGACTCAATCCGTCCGCCGCAAGGGCAACGCTCAGCCATTTGCTGAGGCTGATGCTCTGGCCGCAATAATTGACGGTCGCTCCGGTCCATACGCCTTACGTCGCAGTCTGCTGCACCCCCTTCGCTTGTTCTGCCCTGTGAATGCTTCAAGGAATCCCGCCGTCGGCGTGGTTCCGATGACGTCCTGTGCGCGCAGTTTTGCAATGCCCGGCTACTCCATCCAGAATCAAGGCGCGGGTCTGCTGCGGCCCTTGCGCCGAGCCGGCTACCGCCTTGATCGACGCCCGACGTCAGCACTGCCCGAGCTATCCCGACCGGGCCACCTTACCTCCTGAGGTATTTATGAGTAACAACCTCGACCAGCTCACCGATTGGTTGAAAGAACACAAGATCACCGAAGTGGAATGCATGATCAGCGACCTGACCGGCATCACCCGCGGCAAGATCTCGCCGACCAACAAGTTCATCGCCGAAAAGGGCATGCGCCTGCCTGAGAGCGTGCTGCTGCAGACCGTGACCGGCGACTATGTCGACGATGACATCTATTACGAACTGCTCGACCCGGCTGACATCGACATGATCTGCCGACCTGACGAGAACGCGGTGTTTCTCGTGCCTTGGGCCATCGAGCCAACTGCTCAGGTGATCCACGACACCTACGACAAAAAGGGCAACCCGATCGAGCTGTCGCCGCGCAACGTATTGAAGAAAGTGCTCAAGCTCTACAGCGACAAGGGCTGGCAGCCAATCGTCGCGCCGGAGATGGAGTTCTACCTGACCAAGCGCAGCGAAGACCCGGACTTCCCGCTGCAGCCGCCGGTAGGCCGCTCGGGCCGCCCGGAAACCGGCCGCCAGTCGTTCTCGATCGAAGCCGCCAACGAATTCGACCCGCTGTTCGAAGACGTCTATGACTGGTGCGAACTACAGCAGCTGGACCTCGACACGCTGATCCACGAAGACGGCACGGCGCAGATGGAGATCAACTTCCGTCACGGTGATGCACTGCACCTTGCCGACCAGATACTGGTGTTCAAACGGACCATGCGCGAGGCTGCGCTCAAGCACAACGTTGCCGCCACCTTCATGGCCAAGCCAATGACCGGCGAGCCGGGCAGCGCCATGCACCTGCACCAGAGCGTGGTCGACATGCAGACCGGCAAGAACATCTTTGCCAATGCCGACGGCAGCATGAGCGCGCTGTTCCTCAACCACATCGGCGGGCTGCAGAAGTTCATCCCGTATGTGTTGCCGCTGTTCGCCCCCAACGTCAACTCGTTCCGCCGCTTCCTGCCCGATACCTCGGCGCCGGTCAACGTCGAGTGGGGTGAAGAAAACCGCACCGTCGGCCTGCGTGTGCCGGATGCCGGGCCGCAGAACCGCCGAGTCGAGAACCGTCTGCCAGGCGCCGATGCCAACCCGTACCTGGCCATCGCTGCCAGCCTGCTGTGTGGCTACATCGGCATGATCCAGGCCATCGAACCAAGCGCACCGGTGCAGGGCCGTGGCTACGAGCGGCGCAACCTGCGCCTGCCGCTGACCCTGGAAGATGCACTGGAACGCATGGAGAACTGCCATGAGCTGGAGCAGTACCTGGGCAAGAAATTCATCGCCGGCTACGTCGCCACCAAGCGCGCCGAGCATGAAAACTTCAAACGCGTGATCAGCTCCTGGGAACGTGAATTCCTGCTGTTTGCCGTCTGAACCAAACCCGGCCCGCAGGAGCGCGGCTGTCGTACAACGGAGAAGCACATGAGCGTCAACAACCCGCAAACCCGTGACTGGCAAACCCTCAGCGGTGAGCACCACCTGGCCCCTTTCAGCGACTACAAACAGCTGAAGGAGAAGGGCCCGCGCATCATCACCAAGGCTGAGGGCGTGCACCTGTGGGACAGCGAGGGTCACAAGATCCTCGACGGCATGGCCGGGCTGTGGTGCGTTGCGGTCGGTTACGGGCGTGAAGAGCTGGTGCAGGCGGCAGAGAAGCAGATGCGCGAGCTGCCGTACTACAACCTGTTCTTTCAGACCGCCCACCCGCCGGCGCTGGAGCTGGCCAAGGCGATCAGCGACGTGGCCCCGGCGGGCATGACTCATGTGTTTTTCACCGGCTCCGGCTCAGAAGGCAACGACACCGTGCTGCGCATGGTTCGCCATTACTGGGCGCTCAAGGGCAAGCCGCACAAGCAGACCATCATTGGTCGCATCAACGGCTATCACGGCTCGACCGTGGCCGGTGCCAGCCTGGGCGGCATGAGTGGCATGCACGAGCAGGGCGGCTTGCCGATCCCGGGCATCGTGCATATTCCTCAGCCGTATTGGTTCGGTGAGGGCGGTGACATGAGCCCGGACGCCTTCGGTGTGTGGGCGGCCGAGCAGCTGGAACAGAAGATTCTCGAAGTCGGCGAAGACAATGTTGCGGCGTTTATCGCCGAGCCGATCCAGGGTGCTGGCGGGGTGATCATTCCACCAGAAACCTACTGGCCAAAGATCAAGGAGATCCTCGCCAAATACGACATCCTGTTCGTTGCCGATGAAGTGATCTGCGGTTTCGGCCGCACCGGCGAGTGGTTCGGTTCGGACTACTACGACCTCAAGCCTGACCTGATGACCATCGCCAAGGGGCTGACCTCCGGTTACATCCCCATGGGCGGTGTGATCGTGCGTGACAAGTTGGCCCAGGCACTCAGCGAAGGCGGCGATTTCAACCACGGCTTCACCTACTCCGGGCACCCGGTGGCGGCTGCGGTCGGTCTGGAAAACCTGCGCCTGCTGCGCGATGAGCACATCGTCGAGCGCGCCAGGACAGAAGCGGCACCGTATTTGCAAAAGCGTTTGCGTGAGCTGCAGGACCACCCATTGGTAGGCGAAGTGCGCGGCCTTGGCTTGCTCGGCGCGATCGAGCTGGTCAAGGACAAGGCAACTCGCAGCCGTTATGAGGGCAAGGGCGTCGGCATGATCTGCCGTAACTTCTGCTTCGACAATGGCCTGATCATGCGCGCCGTAGGCGACACCATGATCATCGCACCGCCGCTGGTGATCTCCCATGCCGAGATCGACGAACTGGTGGAAAAGGCGCGCAAGTGCCTGGATTTGACCTATGAAGCGGTGAAATGAGCGCCTGCTACGCTAGCGTTGTGACATTAAGCGGTTACAAGGGTCTGCTGTTGTTGATACAGCGCCTTGTAACTTGCCAGACTAGCGACTGATTCAGTCGCCCAGCGCTTGCACCATGGGACCTGGCTGCTGAACAGATGGCTTGATAATAAATTCTGGAGCATTACGCATGAAGAAAATGGGCAAGACGTTGCTGGCCGCCGCCCTCATGGGTGCCATGGCTACCGCAGTTCAGGCTGACGACAAAGTACTCCACGTCTACAACTGGTCGGACTACATTGCCCCGGATACCGTGGCCAAGTTCGAAAAGCAGACCGGCATCAAAGTGGTCTACGACGTGTTCGACAGCAACGAGACCCTCGAGGCCAAGCTGCTGTCAGGCAAGTCTGGCTACGACATCGTCGTACCGTCGAACAACTTCCTCGCCAAACAGATCAAGGCCGGCGTCTATCAGGAGCTGGATCGCTCCAAGCTGCCCAACTGGAAAAACCTCGACGAAGACCTGCTCAAGGCCGTTGGCGATGCCAGCGACGAAGGCAACAAGCACGCCTTCCCGTACATGTGGGGTTCGATCGGTATCGGCTACAACCCGGAGAAGGTCAAGGCCGCGCTGGGCGTGGACAAGATCGACTCGTGGGACACCGTGTTCAAGCCAGAGAACATGGCCAAGCTCAAGAGCTGCGGCGTGACCTTCCTCGACGCCCCGACCGAAATGATCCCGGCCGCCTTGCACTACCTGGGCAAGCCGACCAACAGCAAAGACAAGGCTGACCTGAAAGCAGCCGAAGACCTGTTCATGAAGATCCGCCCATCGGTGGCGTACTTCCACTCGTCCAAGTACATCTCCGACCTTGCCAACGGCAACATCTGTGTTGCAGTCGGCTACTCGGGTGACCTCGAACAGTCCAAAGCCCGTGCTCACGAGGCTGGCGACAAGGTCAAGCTGGCGTACACCATTCCCAAGGAAGGTGCCGGCACCTTCTACGACATGGTCGCCATCCCCAAGGATGCCAGCAACATCGACGCTGCCTATCAGTTCATGAACTACCTGCTGCAGCCTGAAGTCATGGCCGAGATCACCAACGCCGTGCGCTTCCCGAACGGCAACAAGGCGGCGACTGCCCTGGTCGACAAGGACATCACCAGCGACCCGGCCATCTACCCGTCGGATGCGGTGAAGAAACAGCTGTACGCAATCAGCGATCTCGATGCAGGCACCCTGCGTCTGATCACCCGCAGCTGGACCAAGATCAAGTCGGGCAAGTAAGCCTGAGTGAAAGCCTCTGGGCCGCGGTTTTCGGCCCGGAGGCGCACTGAGACGAATAAGTTTGCCGCAGCGTTCCTGCAAGGGTAAGTTGCGCGCCGGTTTTGCCAGTCTGGCGGCGCCTTTATCACTGACGGCTACCGTCACCGAATGCACTGTTTGCCAAGGAGCATCCACTTGTCTAAATCTGTACTTCGCAAGGCCTTGCTGGCCGGAGCGGGCCTGACGCTGGCATGCAGCGTCCAAGCGGCGCCTACGGTGCATCTGTACAACTGGTCGGACTACATCGGGCCAACCACCCTCGCCGATTTCGAGAAAGAAACCGGGATCAAACCGGTGCAGGACGTTTTCGACTCCAACGAAACCCTGGAAGGCAAGCTGCTCGCCGGTCGTACCGGCTATGACGTGGTCGTGCCGTCCAACCATTTCCTCGGCAAGCAGATCAAGGCGGGCGCATTCCAGAAGCTCGACCGCAGTCTGCTGCCCAACTATGCCAACCTCGACCCGGCGCTGATGAAGCGCCTGGAGAAGAACGACCCCGGCAATCTCTACGCCGTGCCGTATCTGTGGGGCACCAATGGCATCGGTTACAACGTCGACAAGGTCAAGGCCGTGCTCGGCGTCGACAGCATCGACTCGTGGGCAGTGCTGTTTGAACCGGAAAACATGAAGAAGCTGTCCAAATGCGGTGTGGCCTTCCTCGATTCGGCTGACGAAATGCTGCCCGCGGTGCTCAACTACATGGGCCTCGATCCCAACAGCAGCAACCCCAAGGATTACGCCGCCGCCGAGAAAAAGCTGCTGGCCGTGCGCCCTTACGTGACCTACTTCCATTCCTCCAAATACATCACCGACCTGGCCAACGGCGACATCTGCGTGGCCGCCGGTTTCTCCGGTGATGTGTTCCAGGCCAAGGCCCGCGCTGAAGAAGCGAAGAAAGGCGTCAACCTGGCCTACGCGATTCCCAAGGAAGGCGGCAACCTCTGGTTCGATGTACTGGCGATTCCGGCCGACTCGAAAAACAGCAAAGAGGCCCACGCTTTCATCAACTATCTGCTCAAGCCTGAGGTTATCGCCCAGGTCAGCGATTACGTCGGTTACGCCAACCCGAACCCCAAGGCTGGCGCGCTGATGGACCAGGATGTCAGGAACGACGCCGCGGTTTACCCACCGCAGGAAGTACTGGACAAGATGTTCGTCAACAGCGAGTTGCCGCCCAAGGTGCAACGTTTGATGACCCGCAGCTGGACCAAGGTCAAGTCGGGCAAATAATCATCCAGACCCGCCTCCTTGAGGGCGGGCTTAAAAATCTTGTTGGGAGTTTCACTCATGGCAGTTGCCTCCAGTGCCTATAAGAAAGCCCTCGAGGGTGGCCAGCAACCCAAGCAGGTGCTGGTCAAGATCGACCGGGTCACGAAGAAGTTCGACGAAACAATTGCCGTGGACGATGTGTCCCTGGAAATCCGCAAAGGCGAGATCTTCGCCCTGCTGGGTGGCTCCGGCTCCGGTAAATCGACCCTGCTGCGCATGCTGGCCGGGTTCGAGCGGCCGAGCGAAGGGCGCATCTATCTGGATGGCGTCGACATCACCGACATGCCGCCGTACGAGCGGCCGATCAACATGATGTTCCAGTCCTACGCCTTGTTCCCGCACATGACCGTGGCGCAGAACATCGCCTTCGGCCTGCAGCAGGACAAGATGCCCAAGGCCGAGATCGACGCCCGCGTGGACGAGATGCTCAAGCTGGTGCACATGACCCAGTACGCCAAGCGCAAGCCGCATCAGCTGTCCGGTGGCCAACGCCAGCGGGTAGCGCTGGCGCGCTCGCTGGCCAAGCGGCCGAAATTGCTGCTGCTCGATGAGCCGATGGGCGCGCTGGACAAAAAGCTGCGCTCGCAGATGCAGCTGGAACTGGTGCAGATCATCGAGCGGGTCGGCGTGACCTGCGTGATGGTGACCCACGACCAGGAAGAAGCCATGACCATGGCCGAGCGCATCGCCATCATGCACCTGGGCTGGATCGCTCAGATCGGCTCGCCGATCGACATCTACGAAACCCCCACCAGCCGCCTGGTGTGTGAGTTCATCGGCAACGTCAACCTGTTCGAAGGGCAGGTGGTCGACGACGCCGAGGGCCACGCGCTGATCGCCAGCCCCGAGCTTGAGCGCAATATCTACGTCGGCCACGGTGTTTCCACCTCGGTCGAGGACAAGAGCATCCTCTACGCGCTGCGTCCAGAGAAGATGCTGGTCACCACCGAGCAGCCGAGCTACGAATACAACTGGTCGCGCGGCAAGGTGCATGACATCGCCTACCTGGGCGGCCACTCGGTGTTTTACGTCGAGCTGCCGAGCGGCAAGATCGTCCAGTCGTTCGTGGCCAACGCCGAGCGCCAGGGCACCCGCCCTACCTGGGGCGACGAAGTCTACGTGTGGTGGGAAGACGACAGCGGCGTGGTACTGCGCTCATGAAAATCCGCAAGCTCAAGCGAGCCTTCCAGCGGCTGGTCCCGGAGGGACGGCACTTGGTGATCGGCGTGCCGTTCATCTGGCTGTTCCTGTTCTTCATGCTGCCGTTCTTCATCGTGTTGAAGATCAGTTTTGCCGAAGCCGACGTGGCGATCCCGCCGTACACCGAGATCTACACCTACGTCGAAGACAAGATTCAGTTGGTGCTCAACCTGGCCAACTATGGGCTGTTGACCGAGGATGAGCTGTATATCTCGGCCTACCTCGGCTCGTTAAAGATGGCCTTCATCAGCACCGTGCTGTGCCTGCTGATCGGTTATCCGATGGCCTATGCCATCGCCAACGCGCGCAAGGAAAGCCAGACGGTCTTGCTGCTGCTGATCATGATGCCGACCTGGACCGCGATCCTGATCCGGGTGTACGCCTGGATGGGCATCCTCAGCAACAACGGGCTGCTCAACAGCTTCCTGATGTGGATCGGCCTGATCGACCAGCCACTGCAGATCCTCAACACCAACCTGGCGGTGTATATCGGTGTGGTCTATTCATACCTGCCGTTCATGATCCTGCCGTTGTTCGCCAACCTCGTGAAGCATGACCAGAGCCTGCTGGAAGCCGCTTCGGACCTCGGTTCGAGCACCTTCAACAGCTTCTGGAAGATCACCGTGCCGCTGTCGAAAAACGGCATCATTGCCGGCTGCATGCTGGTGTTCATTCCGGTGGTGGGTGAGTTCGTCATTCCGGAACTGCTCGGCGGCCCGGAAACCCTGATGATCGGTAAAGTGCTGTGGCAGGAATTCTTCAACAACCGTGACTGGCCGGTAGCCTCGGCGCTGGCGGTAGTGATGCTGGCGATCCTGATCGTACCGATCCTGCTGTTCAACCGTAGCCAGGCCAAAGAGATGGAGGGCAGAGCATGAAGCGTTTCAGTTTTTCCAAGCTGATGCTGGTGCTCGGCTTGCTGTTCATCTACCTGCCGATGCTGATCCTGGTGATCTACTCGTTCAACGCCTCCAAGCTGGTAACGGTATGGGGCGGCTGGTCGCTGAAGTGGTACATCGGTCTGCTCGACAACACCCAGCTGATGGGCTCGGTGATGCGCTCGCTGGAGATCGCCTGCTACACCGCGGTCGCCGCGGTGGCGCTGGGTACCCTGGCCGCGTTCGTGCTGACCCGGGTCACCCGCTTCAAGGGCCGCACGCTGTTCGGTGGCCTGGTCACGGCGCCGTTGGTCATGCCCGAGGTGATCACCGGTCTGTCGCTGTTGCTGCTGTTCGTGGCCATGGCGCAGATGATCGGCTGGCCGCAGGAGCGCGGCATTGTCACCATCTGGATCGCCCACACCACGTTCTGCGCAGCCTATGTGGCGGTAGTGGTGTCGGCGCGCCTGCGTGAACTGGACCTGTCGATCGAAGAAGCGGCGATGGACCTCGGTGCCAGGCCGTGGAAGGTGTTCTTCCTGATCACCATCCCGATGATCGCGCCGTCGTTGGCGGCGGGCGGCATGATGTCGTTCGCGCTGTCGCTGGATGACCTGGTACTGGCCAGCTTCGTCTCTGGGCCGGGCTCGACTACCTTGCCGATGGAAGTGTTCTCGGCAGTGCGGCTCGGGGTCAAACCCGAGATCAACGCCGTGGCCAGCCTGATCCTGCTGTCGGTATCGCTGGTGACCTTCATGGTCTGGTACTTCAGCCGCCGCGCTGAAGAGCACCGCCGCAAGGCCATCCAGCAGGCTATCGAGGAGGGTGCAGCGGCAAGCGTTGGCCAGCCTCAGGTACGTCGCCCGGCGCAGACTGCAGCGTCCGTCTGACCTACCTCGGGGGCCGCTTCGCGGCCCTTCGCGGGTAAACCCGCTCCCACAGGCATCGCGATCGTTTCAAGGGCATCGCGGTGCCAGTGGCGGCCCCGATACCGCTCAGCTTTCAATGGTGTGTGAGTGATCCGTACTAGCTGGGTCACCTCATTTTCATGAGTTCCTCAGAATCCTGTAGGAGCGGGTTTACCCGCGAAGGCCACGACACGGAATTACTGCCAGACGGGTAATCGCCAATGCTGTCGACAAGCTTGGCCCGTACTGGGTTCTCAACGATATACGTCGCTACACTGCGCATGCTTTCTTCCCTACGCAGCGCCCGATCCTGATACCCGGCTTGCCAAACCGGCCCATAGCGAACGCCGGCCTTGTGCAAGGCAAGACTGGATCTCGACTTGAACCTGCGCATCAAGTCCCCAGCGTCACCGACTTCAATTCGATCAGCCAATGCACATGATCTGGCATCACCACCCAGGCCAACGACTGGCAGTCCTGTTCCTGATCTGACAAACGCAGCTGCTGCACAACGATGCGTGCTGTGTGTAATTGACCAAACAGCGCTTCACGCTGATGAGTGACCGTGGTCAGTAAATAACGCCTGCCAGGCTCGGACCAGCGGCCACGGCGCAGCAGGTAGGATTCGGCGAATGTCATGGTTCTTCCTTGAGTTTGACGCCCTCTTGAACCGTAGCCGTTGCCGCATGGAGAACGCGGTGCTTCTCGTTTCCGGGTATGACATTCGTGACTCTTTACAGGATCAGTCAGGCTGACTGACCCCTATCAGTGCCGATTGCGGAACCCTGATCTACGCTAACAGTCGCATCCCTCGAACCATTCGCGCGCAAGCAAGGAGCACGCATGCCGTTGAGGCGCCTATTGTCGGTCGCTTGCCTGGGTTATTTGTCGCTATTGGTGGGTTGCAAGGAAGAAATTGCCCCGCCGGAACTGCCCAGAGTAGGTGTACAGCAAGTCCAGACCACAGATTTTGCCGCCAACGTGACCCTTACCGGTGACGTGCAGGCGCGTGTGCAGACCGACCTGTCTTTCAGGGTCGGCGGCAAGATCATCTCGCGCAGCGTCGACGTCGGCGATCACGTCAAGGCCAACCAGGTGCTGGCGCGGCTCGATCCCAAGGACCTGCAGAACAACGTCGACTCGGCCAAGGCCGAGGTATTTGCTGCGCAGGCGCGGGTAACCCAGACCAGCGCGGCCTTCGTTCGCCAGCAGAAACTGCTGCCCAAGGGCTACACCAGCCGCAGCGAATATGATTCTGCCGAGGCGGCGCTGCGCGGCAATCAAAGTGCTTTGAAGGCCGCTCAGGCGCAGTTGGCCAATGCCAGGGAGCAACTGAGCTACACCGCGCTGGTTGCCGACGCCGATGGCGTCATCACCTCGCGCCAGGCCGTG
>Ga0247813_10003295_pt1 | contig 10439 bp, 9 predicted proteins | sample UWRJL169409C1_FD_180719 | JGI IMG/M metagenome (GOLD analysis project Ga0247813, IMG submission 180719) | Plant litter microbial communities from Arlington Agricultural Research Station in Wisconsin, United States - UWRJ-L169-409C-1 | ecosystem: Environmental > Terrestrial > Plant litter >... | reverse complement strand
TTCGAATCTCTGCTCGATCAACTGCACGGCAAGGGCCAGTTCTCGGTCGAGGCGGCCACGGTCGCTCCCGAGGCTGTCGTGCCAGCGCCGGCCGGTGACGAGATTACCGACGACGAATTCGAAGCATTGCTCGACCAGTTGCATGGCAAGGGCACCTTCGCTGCCGATGCGCTGCCGACTGCTGCGGTTGCCGAGGCTGCAGCCAGCCCCGCGCCGGCTGCCAGCGGCGACGAAATCAGCGAGCACGAGTTCGAAGCGCTGCTCGATGAGCTGCACGGCAAAGGCAAGTTCTCGACTGACGCTGCCGAAGCGGCTGCTGTGGCCGTTGCGCCGGCAGCAGCCAAGGCTGAGGTGAAAGCTGCGCCCAAGCCTGCTGCACCCGCAGCTGCTGCCAAGCCTGCGCCAGCGGCCCCGGCACGTGCGCCAGCGCCAGCAGCGCCCGCAGAAAAGCACGCCAGCGAAGCCGAGACGACCGTACGCGTCGACACCGCGCGGCTGGATGAGATCATGAACATGGTAGGCGAGCTGGTGCTGGTGCGTAACCGGCTGGTGCGCCTGGGCCTGAACAGCGGCGACGAAGCCATGTCCAAGGCTGTGTCCAACCTCGATGTGGTCACGGCCGACCTGCAGACTGCGGTGATGAAGACCCGCATGCAGCCGATCAAGAAAGTCTTCGGGCGGTTCCCGCGACTGGTTCGCGACCTTGCCCGCCAGCTCAAGAAGGAAATCAACCTGGAGCTGGTCGGCGAAGAAACCGACCTCGACAAGAACCTCGTCGAGGCTCTGGCCGACCCGTTGGTCCACTTGGTGCGCAACGCGGTCGACCACGGCATCGAAATGCCCGACGAGCGCGACGCCTCAGGCAAGGCTCGCACCGGCAAGGTGGTGCTGTCGGCCGAACAGGAAGGCGACCATATCCTGCTGTCGATCTCGGACGACGGCAAAGGCATGGACCCCAACGTGCTGCGTGCCAAGGCCGTGGAAAAAGGCCTGATGGACAAGGACGCCGCCGAGCGCCTGAGCGAATCGGACTGCTACAACCTGATCTTTGCCCCGGGCTTCTCGACCAAGACCGAGATTTCCGACGTGTCCGGCCGCGGCGTCGGCATGGACGTGGTGAAAACCAAGATTTCCCAGCTCAACGGCTCGATCAACATCTACTCGGCCAAGGGACAGGGTTCGAAGATCGTCATCAAGGTGCCGCTGACCCTGGCGATCATGCCGACCCTGATGGTGATGCTGGCCAACCAGGCGTTTGCCTTCCCGCTGGTCAACGTCAACGAGATCTTCCACCTCGACCTGTCGCGCACCAATGTCGTCGACGGCCAGGAAGTGGTCATCGTCCGTGACAAGGCGCTGCCGCTGTTCTACCTCAAGCGCTGGCTGGTCCAGGGCCAGGTGCATGAAGAGCAGCACGAGGGCCATGTGGTGATCCTCTCGGTCGGCACCCAGCGCATCGGCTTTGTGGTCGACCAGTTGGTCGGCCAGGAAGAGGTGGTGATCAAGCCGCTGGGCAAGATGCTGCAGGGTACCCCGGGCATGTCTGGCGCGACGATCACTGGCGATGGCCGGATTGCGTTGATCCTCGACGTCCCGAGCATGCTCAAGCGTTACGCCGCCAAGCGTTATTGATTTTCGGTGGCGCAGCCTCGCGGTTGCGCCATCTAATGGAGTGTTTATGGCAGTCAAGGTCCTGGTGGTGGATGATTCCGGTTTCTTCCGCCGGCGCGTTTCGGAAATTCTCTCGTCCGACCCGACGATCCAGGTTGTGGGTACCGCGACCAATGGCAAGGAAGCAATCGACCAGGCGCTGTCGCTCAAGCCTGATGTCATCACCATGGACTATGAAATGCCCATGATGGACGGCATCACCGCGGTGCGGCACATCATGCAGCGCTGCCCGACGCCGGTGTTGATGTTCTCGTCGCTGACCCATGAAGGCGCCCGGGTAACCCTCGACGCGCTGGATGCCGGGGCGGTCGACTACCTGCCGAAAAACTTCGAAGACATTTCGCGTAACCCAGAAAAGGTCAAACAGATGCTCTGCGAGAAGGTACATACCATCTCGCGCAGCAACCGCCGCCTGAGCAGCTATGCCGCACCGGCGCCCGCGCCCGCCGCGAGCAGCCCTGCACCGGCCAGCAGCCTTGGCCACACACCTGCACCGCGCACTCCGACGCCTGCTCCCGTGCGTAGCCCGGCAGCGCCTGCTGCGGCGCATTCGCCGGCGCCCAAGCGCAAGCCCTACAAGCTGGTTGCGATCGGCACCTCGACCGGTGGCCCGGTTGCGCTGCAGCGTGTCCTGACGCAACTGCCCGCCAGCTTCCCGGCACCGATCGTGTTGATCCAGCACATGCCCGCGGCGTTCACCAAGGCTTTTGCCGAACGCCTCGACAAGCTCTGCCGGATCAACGTCAAGGAAGCCGAAGACGGCGACATGCTGCGCCCAGGTCTGGCGCTGCTGGCGCCTGGCGGCAAGCAGATGATGGTCGATGGCCGCGGCATGGTGAAAATCCTGCCGGGCGACGAGCGCCTCAACTATAAACCATGTGTGGATATCACCTTCGGCTCGGCGGCCAAGTCCTACGGAGACAAGGTCCTGTCGGTAGTACTTACCGGCATGGGCGCGGATGGCCGTGAAGGTGCGCGCCTGCTCAAGCAGGGCGGTAGCACGGTGTGGGCGCAGGACGAAGCCAGCTGCGTGATCTATGGCATGCCCATGGCCATCGTCAAGGCCAACCTGGCCGACGCGGTGTACAGTCTCGACGATATCGGCAGGCACCTGGTCGAGGCCTGCGTCTGATGGACGTACTCAGCCTGATCGGCCTGATCCTCGCTTTCGTCGCCATTGTCGGCGGCAACTTCCTCGAGGGCGGGCATGTCGGTGCGCTGCTCAACGCGCCAGCTGCGTTGATCGTGCTCGGCGGCACCCTCGGCGCGGCCATGCTGCAGGCACCGCTGCCGTCGTTCAAGCGTGCGCTGCAGATCGCTCGCTGGATCATCTTCCCACCGCGGGTCGACCTGGCCGGTGGTATCGATCGGGTAGTCAATTGGAGCCTGACCGCACGCAAGGAGGGCCTGCTCGGCCTGGAAGGCGTGGCTGACGGCGAGCCTGATCCGTATGCGCGCAAGGGCTTGCAACTGCTGGTCGACGGCGCCGAGCCGGAGGCTATCCGGAGCATCCTCGAGGTGGATTTCCTGACCCAGGAAAGCCGCGATATCCAGGCGGCAAAAGTGTTCGAAAGCATGGGCGGCTATGCGCCGACCATCGGCATCATCGGTGCTGTGATGGGCCTGATCCATGTCATGGGCAACCTGGCCGACCCGTCCCAACTGGGCAACGGCATCGCCGTGGCATTTGTCGCCACCATCTATGGCGTGGCCAGTGCCAACCTGATCCTGCTGCCGGTCGCCAACAAGCTCAAAGCCATCGTCATGCGTCAGTCACGCTACCGCGAGATGCTCCTCGAAGGCCTGCTGTCGATCGCCGAAGGCGAAAACCCACGCTCGATCGAGCTGAAGCTGCAAGGCTTCATGGAGTAAGCCATGCGTCGCCGTCGCCATACCGAAGAACCCGAGAATCACGAGCGCTGGCTGGTGTCGTACGCCGACTTCATCACGCTGCTGTTTGCTTTTTTCGTGGTCATGTATTCGATCTCTTCGATCAACGAGGGCAAGTACAAGGTCGTCTCGCAGGCCTTGCTCGGCGTGTTCAATGACCCTGAGCGGGCCATGCGGGCCATCCCGATCGGCGAAGAACAGCCGCTCAGCATCAAGCCAGCCGAGCCGTTGATCAAAGACAGCGAGCAGACCGATGCGGGCCTCGGCCAGACCAGCGCCGACCCGCTGCAGACCATCAGCGATGATGTGCGCAGCGCTTTCGGCGATTTGATCAGCTCCAACCAGATGACCGTGCGCGGCAACGAACTGTGGGTCGAGGTTGAGCTCAATTCGGCGCTGTTGTTTGGCAGTGGCGATGCCATGCCCAGCGACGCTGCATTCGCGATCATCGAGAAGGTGGCGAATATCCTCAAGCCGTTCGCCAACCCGGTGCACGTCGAGGGCTTTACCGACAACCTGCCGATCCGCACTGCGCAGTACCCGACCAACTGGGAACTGTCGGCCTCGCGTGCGGCCAGTATCGTCCGCCTGTTGGCCATGAACGGCGTCAATCCCGGGCGCATGGCCTCGGTCGGCTATGGCGAGTATCAACCGGTCGCCAGCAACGATACGGCCGAAGGCCGTGCGCGCAATCGACGGGTCGTGCTGGTGATTTCGCGCAACCTGGAAGTACGCCGCAGCCTGACCGCAACCGGCAGCGCCAATGCGACCCCAGATGCGGCGATGCGCCGTGCTGGCACACAAAGTGCACCGCCAAGCGCAGTAGCGGCGGGAGGGGGCTAGCCCCGTCAAATCCCCGTCACAGAATTTCACACCGTTCCCGGGAGGGCAGGCGGCCATACCGGGAGGAAGCAGCGCACCATGAGAGTCTGGGCAGTAGCCAATCAAAAAGGTGGCGTCGGCAAGACCACCACAACCATCGCCCTGGCCGGCTTGCTGGCCGATGCGGGCAAGCGCGTGGTCGTTGTCGATCTCGACCCGCACGGCTCTATGACCAGCTATTTCGGGCATAACCCGGATGCGCTGGAGCACAGCTGCTACGACCTGTTCCTGCACAAGGGCACGGTGCCCGAGGGCTTGCCGGGGCAGTTGCTGCTGCCGACCAGCCACGAACGTATCTCCCTGCTGCCGTCGAGCACAGCGCTGGCGGTGCTCGAGCGGCAGTCGCCGGGCCAGAGTGGCCTGGGCCTGGTGATCGCCAAGAGTCTGGCGCAGCTGTGGCAGGATTTCGACTTTGCCCTGATCGACAGCCCGCCGTTGCTCGGCGTGCTGATGGTTAACGCGTTGGCTGCCAGCCAGCAGTTGGTGATCCCGGTGCAGACCGAGTTCCTCGCCGTCAAAGGCCTGGAGCGCATGGTCGGCACCTTGGCGATGATCAACCGCTCGCGCAAGCAGGCGCTGCCGTATCAGATCGTGCCGACCCTGTTCGACCGTCGCACCCAGGCATCACTGGGCACCCTCAAGGTGCTGCGTGATACCTATGCCGACAGCGTCTGGCAGGGCTATATCCCGGTCGACACGCGCCTGCGCGATGCCAGCCGGGCCGGGGTCACGCCATCGCAGTTCGATGGCAAGAGCCGCGGCGTTGTGGCCTATCGGGCCTTGCTCAAACATATGCTCACCTACAAACCCGCATTGCAGGTGGCCTGATGAAACACGCGCAACAGCTTGCCAGCAAACCGCAACTGGCCTTGCAGAGTTACCTCGATGGCCTGTTGCAGGAGGCTACCGAGCCGTTCGACCTTGACCTGCCAGCGGTAGTGGTCGAGGAGGCGCCAAGCAGCGACTTCGAAGCCGCCGTGCGCGAAGAGCAGGCACGTGATGCCCAGCGCAAGGCTGCTGTTGTCGACGTAGCTGGCGCCAGGCCGTTTGCCGAGCCGCAGGCCAAGCTGCTGCCGACCGTGCTGGCCCCCGCTGTGGCAGCGCCAGAACCGCTGCTCAGCGTTGTCGAGACTACGGTGGTGGCCGAGGCGAGCATTCCGTTGCTGACCGAGGTCGAAGCGTCTGAGCCGGTCGCGCCGCTGGTCGAAGTGCACTTGCCGGCAGCCAATGTGCCGACGCCGCCTACGACCAGCGATGGTCGTCCGGCCTGGGCCGCGGAGCCGTTCGAATGCCTGTTGTTCGATGTAGCCGGGCTGACCCTCGCGGTGCCGTTGGTGTGCCTGGGTTCGATCTACACCCTGGCCGGGCAGGAGCTGACCCCACTGTTCGGTCAGCCGGACTGGTTCCTGGGCATCCTCACCTGCCAGGCGGGCAACCTCAAGGTACTCGATACGGCGCGTTGGGTGATGCCCGATCGCTACCGCGACGACTTCCGCCAGGGCTTGCAGTACGTGATTTCGGTGCAGGGCTACGAATGGGGGCTGGCGGTGCACCAGGTCAGCCGCTCGTTGCGCCTGGACCCCAACGAGATCAAGTGGCGTAGTCAGCGTGGGCAGCGGCCCTGGCTGGCTGGCACGGTCATCGAACACATGTGTGCGTTGCTCGACGTCGCTGAACTGGCCGAGTTGATCGCCAGCGGCGCCGTCAAGCAGATGCACGCCAAACACCAATAATTCGCGGCCACGGCCGCACCGAGCACACCGCCGCTGGCGGCATTTGAGGGTAGGGGAATGAAAAAGTCGTCCGCACAGGGTTCTGAAGATCCGATTCTGCAGTGGGTTACCTTCCGTCTGGACAACGAGTCCTACGGCATCAACGTCATGCAGGTGCAGGAAGTTCTGCGTTACACCGAGATCGCGCCAGTGCCGGGTGCGCCGAGTTATGTGCTGGGCATCATCAACCTGCGCGGCAACGTCGTCACTGTGATCGACACCCGCCAGCGCTTTGGCCTGGTGCCGACCGAGGTCACCGACAATACTCGTGTGGTGATCATCGAAGCCGACAAGCAAGTGGTCGGCATTCTGGTCGACAGCGTTGCCGAAGTGGTTTACCTGCGGCAGTCGGAAATCGAAACCGCGCCGAACGTGGGTAACGAAGAGTCGGCCAAGTTCATCCAGGGCGTGTGCAACAAGAACGGTGAGCTGTTGATCCTGGTCGAGCTGGACAAGATGATGACCGAGGAAGAATGGTCAGAGCTGGAGAATATCTGAGTTGATTTTCGAAGCTGCTGTCATCTTCCTGGCGCTGCTTTGGGCGCTGAGCCTGTGGTTTTTTCTCAATTACAGCAAGCGCCAGCGTGAGCTGGCTGCGCAACAGGCTCAAGGTGATGCCGTGCGTGACCAGCGCATCAAGGAGCTGGCCAAGCGGGTGGACGATTACCAGAACGGCACGGTGCGCATGGGCGAGGCGATCCATGAATTGCGCGCTGTGGTCGCGCCGTTGCCGGACAAGCTGCAACAACTGGAGCAGCGCGATCCCAATGATGTGACCTTTTCCCAGGCGGCCAAGCTGGTTGGCATGGGCGCCAGTGTCAGCGAGCTGACTCAGACCTGTGGTTTGACCCAGGCCGAGGCCGAGCTGATGCGCAAGTTGCATGGCAGTGACTGAAAGATAGCGTCGGACCGGTCGGAAAGGGCTGCAAAGCAGCCCCAATCCAGCCGCCAAGTCCTGTCAGTGCGCCCAGGAATTGAACCCCCCAGTCTCGGCAATCCGGTTCAGCGGCAGATATCTCTGCACCGCGCTCTGGTACTGCTCAATGCTCAGCAGGCTCCAGAAGTTCTGCGGGCGCATGCTGTAAAGATTGTTCAAGTTGCGCAATGTGCGCATCGCCGGCAACTGCCGATCAACGACCGTGCTCAGCAGCGCCGGCCCGGTCAAGCGGGACAGGGTATTGGCGTATTGGTAAAACGCCCGGCGGTCCTCTTCCAGCCGTGGCTTGCTGTTGTAAAACTCCGGCTGTGCGAGAAACCGCTCATTCATTTCTGCACTGATCGCGTCCAAGGTCGGATTGCCTGCGCGGCTGCCGAGAAAGCTGTTGTTGTACAGGCAGTCCATGCCCATCTTCTCGTTGGACATCGGTGTCGACAGCAGCAGGCCATCGACAGTGGTCGCCAGCTCGAATTGATTCAGTGGTTCGATCGGCTCGGCGCCAGCCGGCTGGCGGTCTGCAGGATGTTCGCCGGGAGCAAACAAACGGTCGTCGATATCCATGTACAGCCCACCTTCCTCGTTGAGTAGCGGATAGCGCAGCACATCTGCCGCCGAAGCGTAGTTGCGGGCGACCCCGCCGTTGCCCTGCAGAGCGGCTTCGTACTGGCGGTAGGCGGGTGACCTGCGGAATGTGGCAAAGAATGGCTGTTCCTCCAGAGGCAACACGCGCAGGCTCGGTGCCTGCTCCGTCAATTGCCGCAGATTGCCGCTGAAGGCATCGCTGTCGGCGCTGGAGAGATACAGACGGAACGCCCAGCCGCTGCGTTCAACCCTGGTCGCGTTGTTGGCAATGTTGCTCAACAGCTGAGGCGGAATCGGGTCGTTGCCCACCCAGACACTCAAGACTTGTCTGGGGATCGGCTGCAGGCTGTCGGCAGTCGGCAGTGGCAACTGGACCGGCAACTCCAGATCCACCCCCAGCGCGCGCAAGGTGCGCATGCGCGTTGCATCGCTGACCGTTCGCGTGGCGCGGTCGACCGAGATCAGGTCGCGCCCCTGTGTGGGGGCGGTCATGTAGGTGGGATTGACCTCGTTGAGATCGCTTCCGGTAATGAACGCATCCTGCTCGACGTCATACAGCACCTCGATCGAGTAGCCATAGAGTGAGGCTTGCAGCGTATCTGGCTCGCCGGTGTAGTGGGAGATCCTGATCACCGCACCTGCCACGTTGTCGTCACCACCTGGCAACGGCGCAATGGTGTTGTCGCTGCGGAAGAACTCACTGGCATCTGCCGGCGGCAGCCGTGACGGATCGAGCGGACTGAGCGGATATCCCCACTGCTCGTTGATCCGGCTGGGCCTGACGAAGCGATCCTGCTTGAAGGCGAACAACAGCGGCTTGTCGCTGGCCAACTGCTCGACCAGCGGCAGGGCATTGAGCAGGCCGAACTCGGCGGCGCTGACGCCCTCGGCTTGCTCCTGTAGTGACTTGCCGTTGATCGCCTGATCAAGGCCCAGGCCGAACTGGGCAACGCCACCTATGGCAAACAACGGCCACAGTTCAGGTACTGCCAGCGCCAGTGGGGCCAGGTAAGTCAAGGTTGAATCCAGATACCCGCGCCATCTGGCCTTGCTCACATCGCTGTCGCTTTTGATCAGGAAGTCGGCATCCTGGAAGCTGCGTTGGCGATAACGCTTGGCCAGCGTTGCAAATAAAGGGCCTTCAAGGCGCGGGCTGTAGGTTTTACCTTTGTAATTGACGTAGTCGCGCGGCGGCCAAGGGCCTGCTGTGGTGAAACCAGGGCGATTGGCGTCCAGAGGTAGTACTTGCGGATAGGCTCCAAGGCCTTCCAGCGCCGTGCTCAGACCGCTGAAACTGAGGCCATCCGGCGTGTCGGCCTGATTGAAGTGGGCCTGCAGCGCCAGGCGTTTGGCCGGATCCTGGCATTGCTGTGCAAACCAGTCCTGTAACTCGCCGTGGGAGGCAAACTCGTGCAGCGGTGAGGTGTTGCCGGGGATGTACAGCAGGACTCGGTCGACATCCCTGCGTTTGAAGCAGACGAGGTCCGTGGCGGGGTAGCCGTAGACGTTGAGTATCCGCGCCTGCACGGTTGCCGGGGCGGTTTCTTCCAGTCTTGCCACTTGCCAGGCAAGCCTGACCGCGTCCTCGCTCAGGCTGCCCTCGGCCGCCTGTTTGTTGCAGGCGGCGATGAAATTCAGCTTGAGGCATTGGCCAAATTCCTCCAGATGCTCGCGCCAGTAGCTCTTCAGCGTTGCGGTGTAGTGTGTGTGAAAGTCCAGATCCCAGACAAAAGCCTGCAAGTCCTGCATCTGCACAGGAATGTGCGTGGCGTGTTCATAGGTTTGTGGCTGGGTCCGGCGAAAGATGCCGCTGAACACGTAGTAGTTGATCGCGCCCGGCTGATGCGCAGGACGCAGTTTGTCGACCAGGCGGATGATGCGATCCGAACCCGCCGGCTGATTGTCTTCGAGCATGTGCGGCAGCGCGTTGTTTTCAGGCGCTTGGTAGTTGCAGAGCAAGGCCTCGGTCAAGCTGAGTTTCTGCGCTACCACGCCGGTCCAGCCATAATCGGCGCCCAGCTGATAATGCAAGGTCACCACGTCGAGCTGTTCCGGCGGATGCTGGATGCCCTTGGCTTGCAGCCATTTACGCAGTTCGGCGGTGGCCGCGCGGTCTGCACGCGGTAGTTTGGCAAGATGGTCGCGGACGAACTGGATGCCGTCCTGGCCGAGGTTGGGGATGGGCATGATGCAGGCCTCAGAGAATTGAGGCACGACGGTGACTGAACTGTGCTGTCAGCCAGCGTTAATTATGTCTGCTGGCAGGTCCCCTAGCTGTATTTCAGCCACGTTTGGCCGGCGGCGCCAGCAGGGCAGTGGGCGGGGTGATGTCGCGCGGTGTCGCATCAGCCTCGGCAAACCCGACCGGGACCTTGCCGCGTAGCTGCCAGGCAAAGGCAATGATCTCGGCGATGGTCAGGTACAGCGCCTCGGGGATCTGCTCGCCCAGTTCCAGGCGTGCCAGCAGCCGCACCAGTTCGGCGTTCTCGTAGATGGGCACGTCGTGCTCGCGGGCAATCGCCAGGATCGCCTCAGCCAGCTCATCGTCACCTTTTGCGCTCAATGTCGGTGCCTGTTGACCGTCATAGCTCAGGGCAATGGCCTGACGTGATTGCTTGTCACTCATGCGGTCTCATCCACCCAGCGTTGTTCGACACGTGTTTTCGGACCTTGTGGCGGCGTGCCAGTGTGGCATTGCAGGTCAC
>Ga0247813_10003294_pt1 | contig 10441 bp, 7 predicted proteins | sample UWRJL169409C1_FD_180719 | JGI IMG/M metagenome (GOLD analysis project Ga0247813, IMG submission 180719) | Plant litter microbial communities from Arlington Agricultural Research Station in Wisconsin, United States - UWRJ-L169-409C-1 | ecosystem: Environmental > Terrestrial > Plant litter >... | reverse complement strand
ACCGCGTCGGCCAGCTCTTCCGAGCCGAATGTGGCGTAGGGCGCGACCGGCACGCTGGCGCCACCGCTGACGCCGACCATGTAGTGCACGGCCGGGATCGGCTTGCCCGCGCAGGCCAGGATCGTCGCGTGGCGCGAGTGGCAATGCACGACGCCGCCGACGTCAGGCCGACGGCGCAGGATCTGCATATGCATCCGCCATTCGCTGGACGGCTTCAGCTGTCCGGGCGCGATGCTGTCGTCGCCGCCGATGAAGACCATCGCCTCGGGCGTCAGCCGCTCGGGCGGCACGCCGGTGGGGCTGACCAGCATGCCCTCGCCCAGCCGGGCCGAGATGTTGCCGGAGGTGCCGCGGTTGAGGCCCTTGGTCTCCATCGCCTGCATCACCGCGACCATGCGCTGGCGCAGCTTCGCCTCGTCCATCGCCATCAGCCGGGTTCCTTGAGCGTCATGGTCTTCATCGCCTCGAGCACGCCATCGTAGCTCTCCAGCTTGCCCAGAGTCGCCAGGCCCTGCGCGACAAGCGCGGCCACGGCGGTGCCGAAGCGGGCGGCGTCCAGCGGCGCGAGTCCCCGGCTCAGACCGGCGATGAAGCCGGCGCAGTAGGAGTCGCCACAGCTGGTCGTGTCGACCGGCGTGATGTCATAGGCGCCCAGGCTCGTACGCTCGGCGCCGAGGGCGACGTAGGACCCTGCCCCGCCGTTCTTGATGATCACCGCGCCGGCGCCCATCGCCAGGAAGAAGTCGGCCGCTTTGGACAGCTCGTCCGTGCCCGACAGCGAGAAGGCCTCGGCCACGCTGGGCAGGAAATAGTCGACGTTGGGCAGCAGGCGTTCCAGCTCGGCCAGCGCCGTCGACTGCGGAGAGATCAGGTCGCAGGTCACGATCGCGCCGCCCGCCTTGGCCGCCGCGACCACCGCCGCGCCCGCGCCGCCGTCCATGCGCGGTCCGCCGATGCCGCCGTAGTGCAGGAAGGCCGCCTTACCCGCCGCCGCGATCACCGCCTCGCCGGTCGGCGCGAACAGGCCCGCGCCGAGGGCGTGGAAGTTGGGCCGCCGACCCTTGGAGTCGACCGCCAGCACCGTGGCCGAGGTCGGGAAGCCCTGCATGGTCTCCAGCAGGTCGAGCCCGACGCCCTCTTCTTCCAGCGCCATGCGCACGAAGCGACCCATCAGGTCGCCGCCGATCGTGCCGGCCAGTTGCGTCTCGACGCCGAGCCTGGCCGCGACCAGCGCCGCGCCGGCCGCCGTGCCCGCCGGGGCGACCGCGATGCCCTCGATCAGGGTCGTCCCCTCGCCTGTCGGCAGGCTGTCGATGGGCCGCGCGACGACGTCCAGCGTCGTCAGCCCGATGCAGATCAATCCCGTTCCCATGACGCTCTCCCTGACGAGTTGATTATTAGCCGCGACGTTATAAGGTAGTCAAAGCTATCTTTTTCATCGGGACGTTTGCATGACCTGGACGAACAGCAAGGACAAGGCCCTCGGCGAGCGCGCCCAGGCCGTTATCCCGATGGGAATGTACGGACACCAGTCCGTTCTGCTGCTGCCCGACGATTACCCCCAGTTCTTCGGCCGCGCCGAGGGCGCCCACCTGTGGGACGTCGACGGCAACCGCTACGTCGACTTCATGTGCGGCTACGGCCCCAACCTGTTCGGCTACGGCGAGAAGAGCATCGACAAGGCCTATGTCGACCAGATGAGCCAGGGCGACACCATGACCGGCCCCGGCGAGGTCATGGTCCAGCTGGCGGAGGAGATGGTCGCCCAGGTGACCCACGCCGACTGGGCGATGTTCTGCAAGAACGGCACCGACGCCACGACCATGGCGATGATGATCGCCCGCAACCACACCGGCAAGAAGACCATCGTCCTGGCCAAGGGCGCCTATCACGGCGCCGCGCCGTGGTGCACGCCGCTGAAGAAGGGCGTCACCCCCGGCGATCGCGCCAACCAGGTGTTCTACGAGTACAACGACGTCGAGAGCCTCGAGGCCGCCGTACGTGAAGCCGGCGACGACCTGGCCGCGATCTTCGCCTCGCCGATCAAGCACGACACTTTCGTCGACCAGGAACTGCCCGACCCCGCCTACGCCCGCCGCGCCCGCGAGTTGTGCGACGAGCACGGCGCGCTGCTGATCGTCGACGACGTTCGCGCCGGCTTCCGCCTGGCCCGCGACTGCAGCTGGTCGCTGGTCGGGGTCAAGCCGGACCTGTCGAGCTGGGGCAAGGCGATCGCCAACGGCCATCCGATCTCGGCCCTGCTCGGCGCCGACGTCGCGCGCCTCGCCGCCGCGACCATCTACGCCACCGGCTCCTACTGGTTCTCGACCGCGCCGATGGCGGCCTCGCTGGCGACGCTGAAGCTGATCCGCGAGACCGACTACCTGGAACGCACCCAGGCGCTCGGCCAGAAACTGCGGACGGGCCTGGACGAGTCCGCCAACCGTCACGGCTTCGCCCTGCGCCAGAGCGGCCCGGCGGAGATGCCGCTGATCATGTTCGAGGATGACCCCACCCTGGCCAAGGGCTACTTCTGGAACGGCGCCCTGATCAAGCGCGGCGTCTACTTCCACCCCTGGCACAACATGTTCATCTGCGCGGCCATGACCGACGCCGACATCGACTTCACCGTTGAGGCCGCCGACGAGTCGTTCAAGCTGCTCAAGGCCGCCGGCCCGCTGGAGCCGGTCGCCAAACTGCAGATCATGGCGGCGGCCATGGAAGGCTGATCGCGCGCAATCGCGGACACACGAAGGCCCGGCGGGATCCGATCCCGCCGGGCCTTTTCATGTTCGGGTGCAGCCGGCTAGCCGACCGCCGCGATGACCTCGATCTCGATCTTGGCGCGCGGGTCGGGCATCTGGGCGATGACCATGGTCTGGGCCGGACGCACGTCGCCGAAGTACTGCTGCAGGAACGGCACGACCGCCGGGATGTCCGACCGCTCGGACACGAACAGCTTCACATGCGCGACCTGGGCGAAGGACGATCCCGCCTCGGCCAGCGCCCTGCCGATAATGGTGAAGGCGTTGCCGACCTGCGTGGTGAAGTCCTCGGGCAGCTCGCGCGTCTCCGGATCGACGCCCATGGTGCCGGAAACAAAGACGAACCCGTTCTGGACGACGGCCCGCGAATAGGCCGCGACGACCTCCATGGGGGAGCCGGAACTGATGGTTCTGCGCATGGAAACTCCAGAAACTCAGGCGGTGGTCTTGCCGCCGCCGCGGACGAAATAGAGCATCACCAGGCCGGCCAGCATCATCACCACGATCGGGATGAACCCGGCCGGCTGGCTGTGGAAGGCGCGGGTGAACAGGTCGATCAGCAGCGGCCCCACCCACATCGTCGCCGTCTGCGACAGCGCGAACAGGCCGAAAAAGGCGCCCGCCTCCTCCGGCGGGGTCAGCCGCGCCATCAGGGTCCGGGAAGATGCCCAGGAGGCGGTGCCGAACAGCGACACCACGATGGCGGCCGCCAGGTAGACCAGCTCCGGCGCGCTGCCGAACAGCGGCAGGCCGAACAGCGGCGGGCCGCCGGCCTCGATCTTCCAGAAGTACAGCAGCTGGGTCGGGGTCGAGCCGAGCTGGGCGATCAGGGCCAGCAGGGTCACGGCGATCTCCAGCTTGAACGCCTCGCGGGGGCCGAGCACCCGGTCCAGCCAGCCGCCCATCACCCCGCCGAACACGCCGGCCAGGGTGGCCAGGATGCCCAGCGTCAGCAGCTGCAGCACGCCCCAGCCCATGACGCCGGCGGCATAGACCCCGCCGAAAATCAGCAGCGCCATCTTGCCGTCGATGTAGAGCATCCGCGCGATCAGGTAGACGATGACGTCCCTGGGCGCCTTGGCCCCGTGGCGCAGCGAGGCCAGGTGACCCCAGCCGGCCTTCAGCGCCGCGCCGAAGCGGACGCCGGTCGCCTTGCCGTCGGCGCAGAGGAAGAACAGGGGCGCGGCGAGCATCGCGAAGAACACCGCCACGATCGGGCCGACGATGCGGTCGGGCTCATGGCTGGCGGCGTCGAGGCCGAACAGCGGCTTGTCCGGCAGCCAGCCGAAGTCCATCCGCCCCGGCATGACGAAGGCGAACATCACGAACAGCAGCATGACGATCGAGGTCGCGTTGCCGAGCGACAGGGCCATGCCCGACGCCGCCGGCTGTTCGCTCGGCCTCACCGCCCCGACCAGCATGGCGTTGTAGAAGACGTCGCCGTAGGACAGCACGATCGAGATCGCGGTCAGCACCGCCAGCGCCATCAGCACGCTCATCCCGCCGCTCATACCGGCCGGCAGCACGAACCACAGCGAGGCGATCAACGGGATCGACAGCGCCGTCAGCGCCAGCAGCCACGGCTTGCGCGAGCCCATCTGGTCTACCGCCGCGCCCAGGATCGGCGCGGTGAAGGCGACGATCAGGCTCGAGACCAGGCTGTAGAGCGCCACGAACGACTGCCCCTTCACCGGATCGCCGACCACCAGCGTCGCGAAGTACGGGATGAAGACGTAGGTGCCGATCAGGATGATGTAGGGGTCCCGCGCGCCTTGGTAGAACGACCAGCTCCAGGCGCTGCGGGACATGCCGCCCGCCCTGGCGGGCGCTTCGGCGGGGACCGGCTCGGCTGTCGTACTCATGACTTTACGCGGTCTTTCGGTTGTCGGTGAGAAGGCTCTCGGCGCAGAGGAAACCCCAGGTCAGGGCCGGGCCGATGGTCGTGCCGGTCCCGACGGCGCGGGTGCCGAACGGGTTGGCCATGACGTTGCCGGCGGCGTGCAGGCCGGCGATCACCGAGCCGTCCGGCCGCAGCACCTGGCCACGCGCGTTGGTGCGCGGGCCGCCCTTGGTGCCCATCAACGAGATGTTGAACGGCATCGCCACGAACGGCGCCCGGGCCACCGCGCCGAGCGAGCCAGCCTTGCCCGAGACCAGCCGGTCGAAGCCGCTGCCCCCGCGATCGAAGTCGTCGTCGAAGCCCTGGCGGTCGAAGATGTTGAAGCGCGCGACCGTCTCTTCCAGCGCCAACGGCGGCAGGCCGATGCGTGTCGCGAGCGCCGCCAGCGTCGTCGCCTTGATGAGCCAGCCGCGCTTGTTGCGGGCGAAGGTCGTGACCACGGGCATATGGGCGAGGAAGTCGGCATCGGCGATGACCCAGGCCGGCAGGTGCGGGTACGCGCCCGTCTCCGGGTCACGCTCCAGCAGCTTTTCACCGAAGTTGAAGTCGAATTCGTTGCCGAAGCGGCGCCCGGTCCCATCGACCACGATCGCGTGCCGGGCCGCCTGGAAGCGCAGCGGCATGCCGTGCACCCGGCCCTCGTAGCGGGTCGGCAGGGCGCCGGCGATGTTCATCTGGTCCATCCGCGCGAGCTCCGCGCCGACGGCCGCGGCCATCTTCTGGCCGTCGCCGGTATTGGTGTCGGGGCTGCAGATCAGGTCCGGCCGTCCCGGGAAGTGTTGGCCGTAAAGCTCCGGATCCCATTCGAAACCGCCGGTCGCGATGACGATGCCGCGCGCTGCCTCGATGCGTAGGTCGTGGCCCGCAGCGGTGGCCAGCGCGCCGGTCACGCCGCCCTGCTCGTCGGTCAGCAGTTCGGTGACCCGGACGCCGGGCTGAATGATGCAGCCCGCGTCGAGGCAGCCGCGCAGCAGGCCGGCGACCAGGGCGCTGCCCTGCGCCGCCTGCCCTGTCAGCTTGCGCCACAGGATCTTCAGCCCGTTGCGGCGATAGGCCCGGACCGGCTTGTGGATGAAGTTGGCCCAGATCATCTCCTCGTAGGTGAGGCTGTGCGGCTGGGTCGATTTGCGAATGCGTTTGGCCAGCGGGCCGCCGACGCTCGTCTTCAGCGGCAACGGCGACAGCATGCGGCCGTATGCCTTGGCTCCCGGCGCCTCGAGCTCGGGATCCGGCTCCGACAGCAGCTCGAAGCGGATCGGGGTGCGATCCTCGAGGAAGCGCAGCATCCGCGGCGCGGCCTCGACGAACGCCTTCCAGAGTTCGCCCTCGGGCTCGCGCCAGTCCGGCGGCGAGACCGCCTCGATATAGGCCAGGGCCTGGGCGGCATCGTCGTCCACGCCCTTGGCCAGCGCGTGGTGGTTGGCCGGGATCCAGGTCCCGGCGCCGGACATGGCGGTCGTCCCGCCGAGCTTGTCGCTCTTCTCCAGCACCAGCACCGACAGCCCGCCGTCGGCCGCGCGCAGCGCCGCCGACAGGGCCGCCGCGCCCGAGCCGATCACCAGAACATCGCAGGCGAGCGTTTCGGGCGCGGCCCCGGTCACGCCTTCACGCCCGGCCGGCTGACGCCGAAGCGGCGCAGGACGTTGTGGGTGATGACCTCGACGAACGGATCCTTGGCGCCCAGGCCGTGCGCCCACTCGGTGGTGCCGCTGTTGAACACCTCGCCCTCCCCGCGCTTGAAGCTGGCGAGCACGGCATGGCCCTTCAGCACCTTGGCCTGGGCTTCCGGCGAGCTCTCGCCGAAGATCACGTCAGCGATGACGTCCAGCTTCTCGGGCGGGATGATCGGGTTGTACCCGCGATCGGCCTCCTCGCCGAAGGCGCAGGGCGCGAAGCCGATGATCTCCAGGTTCTCCGGCACGCCCAGCGTCGGCACGGCCTTGGGCAGGCCCGCGTCGTCGAAGGTGAAGCGGCAGCCGTCGCTTTCGTAGCCGATCAGCGGCAGGTCGCTGCCGATGACGTCGCCATAGAACAGGTCCGAGCCTTCCAGCGCCCAGTGCTTGTCGTCGTAGACGGTGAAACCGCCCTGCCCGCGCGACACGCACATGCCGAGGCGGTGGTAACCGGCGAACACGAAGCTCAGGCCTGTCAGCTCGGCCTCGGGCCGCTTGAACGCGGCGTGGGACCACAGATGCGTCGCCAGCTCGGGGCCGACATCCTCGGCTTCGAAGCCCTTCCACTTGTGGCAGACGTAAGTCTTGCCGTCGTTCTCCCAGCGCACCTTCCAGAAGCAGCTGTTGCCCGACAGGATCGCGATCTTGCCGCCCGCGTCGACGAACCGCTCGACCTGGTCGCGCTCGCCGCCCGACCAGTATTCGCTGTGGCCGACGAACAGCGCCGACTCATAGCCCGACAGCAGGTCGGGCTCGACCTCCAGGTCGTAGTCGGTGGCGAAGTCGAGCGCGTAGCCCTCGGCCTCGGCCCAGGCCACGAACACATGCTCCCACTTGTGCAGGAAGCCGGCCGAGCCGTCGTAGGGCGAGGCCCGGTGCTCGATCATCCAGTCGTAGTCGCTGGCCCAGGGCTTCTCCTCGAAGCCGCGCTTGCGCAGGTTCACCAGCCGCGGCGCGTCGGCCGGCGGGGCGATGATCAGCGGCGCGAACGGGCGCTGGGTCGAGAGCACGCCGATGGCCTGGTCCATGGCCTGGTCGAACGGCACCTGCCCGGTCATCAGCCCGGTGACGTTGGAGTAGGCGTTGGCCCCGCCCCACCAGTTGTAGGAATGGTAGGTGTTGGTGGTCAGCACCATCACCGCGCTCGAGCGCGTCACGCCCACCGGCGGCTTCACGCAGACGAAGTGATGCGCCTGGGCGCCCGAAGCGTCGGTCAGGACGATGTCGTAGTAGCCCGACGCCCAGTCCGCGCCGACCTCGACCTCCAGCGTCGCCGGCCAGCCGCAGCCGTCGCGGTCGACGTTGGGCGGAATCGGCTGCTCGTCGATGGCGATCCCGTCCAGCGCCAGCACCTCGTCGCGGGACACGCCGACACGGGCGATCTCCAGCCGGCACGGTCCGTTCGAAGCGCTGGCGTGGAGCGAAAAGCGCTCGCCCGGGCGGACGCTGAGACGGTCGGTGTAGCAAGCCAACATGGGAGATCCCCTTCACTTGGATAGGAACGGTAGTTTTTATTATCGTACTGGCAATCGATTTTCGACCGCCGGGCGTCGTTTGCGGCCCGCTGCCCAAGGCTGCCGCTCCGTCAGGCGCGGCGCCGAGATTTTCATCAGGTGAGACGTTCGGGTTACAGACGCGACCCTGCCCCTTGCATTATATAGTTTTTACTATCGTATACGAAATGTCGCGATATCGACGTGTCAGGGGATAACCATGAAAGCGATTTTGTATCTGAGCTGCGCCGCGCTCGCGCTATCGGCCGGCAGCGCCTTCGCGCAAACCGCCGACGACACGACGGTCGAAGAGATCGTCGTCACCGCTCAGAAGCGCTCTGAAAACCTCCAGGACGTTCCCGTCTCGGTCACCGCCTTCTCGGGCGAGACGCTCACCGAGCGCGGCGTGACCAACGTCATTGGCCTGAACAACCTGGCCCCCGGCCTGCGCGTCAGCAGCGGCGACGCCGCCGCCAACCCGAAGATCTTCATCCGCGGCGTGGGCCTGAGCGACTTCAACCCCAACTCGTCCAGCGGCGTCGGCATCTATGTCGACGGCGTCTATGTCGGCTCGCCGCTGGCCCAGATGGCCGGCTTCTACGACATCGGCCAGATCGAGATCCTGCGCGGCCCACAGGGCACGCTCTATGGCCGCAACACCAACGGCGGCGCGGTGAACATCACCACCAAGCGCCCGACCCAGTCCTTCACCGCCGAGGCGGCCGCCGAGTACGCGACCTACAACGCGGTCAACCTCAACGCGGCCGTCGGCGGCCCCGTGATCGCGGACAAGCTCTCGTTCCGGGTGGCGGGCCAGTACGTCAAGGACGACGGCTACACCTACAACCGCGTCACCGGTAACGACGTGAACGACACCGACTACTGGGCCATCCGCCTGTCGGCGCTCTGGAACCCGACCGACGACATCGAGGTCCTGTTCCAGGCCAACCGCTTCGCCAACCGCGGCAGCGCGACCCAGCCGCAGCACCGCGCCCTGTTCCCGGGCACCCCGGCGGCGACCGGACCGGACGGCTTCTGCGCCCCGGCCTACTACAGCTCCGGCCAGTGCGGCGACGCGTTCGGCTATGCCGACACCGACAAGAACGACCGGGCGCTGGACGCCAACCTCGAGGGCAAGGACAAGATCGACCTGTTCGGCACGTCCGCCCAGGCGACCTGGGACCTCGGCGCCGTGTCGCTGGTCTCGGTGACGGCCTATTCGTGGGCGCACCGCAACGCGTTCGAGAACACCGACGCCAGCCCGGCCCAGATGCTCGAGATCAACTACCTGGCCCGCCAGCAGCAGTTCACCCAGGAATTGCGCCTGCAATCGAACGACAACCCCGACTCGCGCTTCAACTGGGTGATCGGCGCCTACTACATGGACGAGACCGTGAAGGACGCCTCGACCCAGGACGTCCTGCGCGACCTGCGTCCGCTGTTCCCGGCCGGCTTCAGCCTCGCCGACAGCGTCGCGGCGTTCAGCTACCCCTATACCCAGAAGACCAAGGGCTACGCGGTCTTCGGCCAGACCGACTACAAGATCACCGACCGCCTGACCGGCACCGTCGGCCTGCGCTATTCGTCCGACGAGAAGAGCTTCGACTACCAGAGCGAGGCCGAAGGCGGCCTGATCGTCCTGCTGACCTCGAACCAGAAGAAGACCTTCTCCGCCTGGTCGGGGCGCCTGGGCCTGCGCTATGAGCTGACCGACGACGCCAACGTCTATGCGACCTACAATCGCGGCTACAAGAGCGGCGGCTTCTTCGGCGGTCTGGCCACCACGCCGGAAGAGCTCGAGCCCTATGACAACGAGCAGCTCGACGCCTACGAGATCGGCCTGAAGACCCAGCTGTTCGATCGCCGCGTGCGCCTGAACCTGTCGGCCTTCTACTACGACTACCAAGACCAGCAGGTCTTCGCCCAGACCGTTCGCAACGGCCTGACCGTGCTGGTGCTCGACAACGCCGCCAGCTCGGAAGTCTACGGGGCCGAGGTCGAGGTCTCGGCCCGCGTGACCCAGAACCTGCGCATCGACGCCGGCCTGTCGCTGCTGAAGGCGGAGTACGGCGAGTTCCTGTCGAACGACGGCGACAACGACCCGACCAACGACAAGGACTACACCGGCAACCGCTTGCCGCAGTCGCCGGAGATGACCTTCAACATCGCCGCCACCTACAGCTATCCGCTGGCCAGCGGCGCGCAGCTGTCGGGCACCGTCGACGCCGCCTACTCATCGAAGATCTACTTCGACAACTCCAACGCCGAACGCCTGTCGCAGGACGCGGTGTGGATCGCCGGCGTCCAGGGCAGCTGGAAGTCGCCGGACGGCGCGATCGAGGCAGGGGCCTTCGCCCGCAACCTGTTCGACGAGACCTACTACGTCTCGATATCAAACATCGACAGCCTCGGGGTCGACCTTCTGACCCTCAACCGTCCGCGGAGCCTGGGCGTGTTCCTGCGCTACCACTACTAAGGCCCGGAGGCCGGTTCAGGCAGCGCCTGGACCGGCCGTCCGTACACTGAGCACGCTCCGGATCGCGAAACTGGAGTGGATGCGCGACACCCCCGGCAACCGCATCAGGATGCCCTTATGGATCGCCTCGTAGC
>Ga0247813_10003293_pt1 | contig 10442 bp, 5 predicted proteins | sample UWRJL169409C1_FD_180719 | JGI IMG/M metagenome (GOLD analysis project Ga0247813, IMG submission 180719) | Plant litter microbial communities from Arlington Agricultural Research Station in Wisconsin, United States - UWRJ-L169-409C-1 | ecosystem: Environmental > Terrestrial > Plant litter >... | reverse complement strand
TGGAGGTGACGATGCGAGCCATGGTCTGGACCGTGATCACGGGGTATGCACCCACGCTGGTCTCGCCCGAGAGCATCACAGCGTCGGCACCGTCGAGGACGGCGTTGGCGACGTCGGAGGTCTCCGCGCGCGTCGGCACGGGGCTGGAGATCATCGATTCGAGCATCTGCGTGGCGACGATGACCGGCTTGGCCATACGACGCGACAGCTCGATGGCGCGCTTCTGCACGATCGGCACAGCCTCGAGCGGAAGCTCGACGCCCAGGTCGCCGCGGGCGACCATGATGGAGTCGAAAGCGTCGATGATCTCTTCGAGGTTGTCGACGGCCTGCGGCTTCTCGATCTTGGCGATGACGGGGACCTTCCGGCCCTCTTCCGCCATGATCTCGTGCACGCGGCTGATGTCCGATGCGTCACGCACGAACGACAGGGCGATGAGGTCGGCGCCGAGGCGGAGACCCCAGCGAAGGTCTGCCTCGTCCTTCTCCGACAGGGCTGGCACGTTGACGGCGACACCGGGCAGGTTGATGCCCTTGTTGTTGGAGACGGGGCCGGCGACGATGACCTCGGTCGTGACGACGGGGCCGTCGACGGAGGTGACCTGCACCTTGACCTTGCCATCGTCGATGAGCAGGAAGTCACCGGGCGAGACGTCGTCGGGCAGGCCCTTGAACGTGGTGCCCGACAGCTCCTTGGTACCGATGACGTCCTCGGTGGTGATCTTGAAGATGTCGCCGACGGCGAGGTCGTACGGGCCGCCCTCGAACTTGCCGAGGCGGATCTTGGGTCCCTGCAGGTCGACGAGGACAGCAACAGCGCGTCCGGCGTCTTCTGCGGCGCGACGCACGTTGGCGTAGACCTCTTCGTGTACGGCGTACGAACCGTGGCTGAGGTTCATACGTGCGACGTCAACACCCGCTTCGATGATGGCTCGCAGGTTTTCATAGCTCGACGTGGCTGGGCCTAGCGTCGCGACGATCTTGGCGCGTCTCATGAGTTCCTTCTGTAGCTGGGGTCGTGCAGTGGTGGATGGAGCAGGGCTAGATGGCGATGGAGTGGTCGGTGGGCTTCACGGGGAACGGCAGCTGCGTGTCGCCCTCCAGGAAGCGGTCAACAGCGGATGCCGCGGCGCGGCCCTCCGCGATGGCCCAGACGATCAGCGACTGGCCACGGCCAGCGTCACCGGCGACGAAGACGCCGGACTCGCTGGTCTGGTACTGGCCGTCACGCTCGACGTTGCCCCGGCCATCGAACGGAACAGACAGCTGCTCGTCCATGGTCTGGGTCTCCGGACCGGTGAAGCCGAGGGCGAGGAGCACGAGGTCAGCGGGGATCTCGCGCTCGGTGCCGGCCTTCGGAACACGACGGCCGTCGAGGTACTCGGTCTCTGCGACACGGATGGCGCGGACTTCGCCGGCCTCGTTTGAGAGGAACTCGATGGTCGAGGCGAGGAAGACACGCTCTCCACCCTCTTCGTGTGCACTGGACACCTCGAACAGGGTCGGCTGGGTCGGCCATGGCTGGCTGTCCTGGCGCTCGAGCGGCGGCTGCTTGCCGATCGCGAGGTTGGTGACGCTCAGCGCCTGCTGGCGGTGTGCGGTTCCGATGCAGTCGGCTCCGGTGTCACCACCACCGAGGACAACAACGTGCTTGCCCTCCGCGACGATCTGGTCGATAACGGTGTCGCCTGCGCCCAGCTTGTTCTGCTGCACGAGGTAGTCCATGGCGAAGTGCACACCGAGCAGGTCGCGCCCGGGGATCGGCAGGTCGCGCGGAACCGTGGCTCCGGTGGCGACGATGACGGCGTCGTAGCGGGTCTTGAGGTCGGCCCAGGTGATGTCGACACCGATGTTGACGCCGGCACGGAAGCGGGTGCCCTCAGCGGTCATCTGCGCGAGACGAAGCTCGAGGTGCTTCTTCTCCATCTTGAAGTCCGGGATGCCGTAGCGCAGCAGACCGCCGATGCGGTCGTCGCGCTCGTACACGGCGACGGTGTGACCGGCGCGGGTCAGCTGCTGGGCGGCGGCGAGGCCGGCGGGGCCGGAGCCGACGACAGCGACGGTCTTGCCGGTCAGGCGCTCTGGCGGGTGCGGCTGCACCCATCCGTTGGCGAACGCCTGGTCGATGATCGAGACCTCGACCTGCTTGATCGTCACGGGAGGCTGGTTGATACCCAGCACACAGGATGACTCGCAGGGGGCAGGGCAGAGGCGGCCGGTGAACTCGGGGAAGTTGTTCGTCGCGTGCAGTCGCTCGATGGCCTGGTGGCCCTCGTCGCGCCAGGTGAGGTCATTCCACTCCGGGATCAGGTTGCCGAGGGGGCAGCCCTGGTGACAGAACGGGATACCGCAGTCCATACAACGACCGGCCTGCTTGCGCACGGTGGCCGTATCGCCCTGTTCGTAGACCTCTTTCCAGTCCATCAGTCGCAGTGCGACAGGACGGCGGGCGGGGGTCTCGCGCTCGGGTACCTTCAGGAAGCCCTTGGGATCAGCCACCTGTCACCTCCACGCGGTTATGGTTCACAGTCGATTCCAGACAAGTGTTGGGACTAACCACCTGTCACCTCCAAAATTCGATTCCAGACAACATCACCGTCGGGGTCGAGACCCTCGTCGACGGCGGTCTGTCGCGTTTCGAGCACTGCGGCGTAGTCACGCGGCAGCACCTTGACGAAACGGGAGACCGTGTCATCCATGTTGGCAAGCATCTTCGCGGCAACGACCGAGTCGGTCTCTGCCAGGTGGCGCGTCAGGAGGTCGGTGAGGATCTCCACGTCGGCGCTGCCGAGAGCATCGAGGCGCAGTTCGCCCGACGCGAGCGAGTCACGGTTGACGCTCTCCTCACGGAGGTCGTAGATGTAGGCGGTTCCGCCCGACATTCCGGCTCCGAGGTTGCGTCCGGTTCCGCCGAGGATGACCGCGAGGCCACCCGTCATGTACTCGAGTGCGTGGTCGCCCACACCCTCCACGACGGCGGTCGCTCCCGAGTTGCGAACCAGGAAGCGCTCCCCCACGATGCCGCGGATGAACATGCTGCCCTGGGTTGCTCCGTAACCGATGACGTTGCCGGCGATGACGTTGCGCTCGGCCGCGAACACACTGCTGCGGTCGGGGCGGACGACGATCTCGCCGCCACAGAGGCCCTTGCCGACGTAGTCGTTGCTGTCACCCTCGAGGCGCAGCGTGATTCCGCTGGGCATAAAGGCACCGAACGACTGGCCGGCTGAACCGGTGAGCGTGATGTCGATGGACCCGGTCGGCAGGCCGTGCTCGCCGTGGCGCAGCGTGACCTCGTGGCCCAGCATGGTGCCGACAGCGCGCTCGGTGTTGCGAACGGGCATCCGGATCTCGATGTTTCCACCGTGGTCGAGCACGTTGCGGCTCTGGCGGATCAGCTCGACGTCGAAGTGCTTCTCGAGCTCGTGCTCCTGGCCGCGCTTGTTGCTGCGGGGCTCGTCGTCAGCGAACTTCGGGCCAACGAGGATGGGCGCCAGGTCGAGACCCGAGGCCTTCCAGTGGTCGATCGCGCCGTTGACATCGAGCAGCTCGTGGTGACCCACGGCCTCCTCGATGCTGCGGAAACCGAGCTCGGCGAGGTACTCGCGTACCTCCTGCGCCAGGAACTCGAAGAAGTTGATGACGAACTCTGGCTTGCCCGTGAAGCGCTCGCGCAGGACGGGGTTCTGCGTAGCGACACCCACTGGGCAGGTGTCGAGGTGGCAGACCCGCATCATGATGCAGCCGGAGACGACGAGCGGAGCCGTGGCGAACCCGAACTCCTCACCACCGAGCAGAGCGGCTACGACGACGTCGCGGCCGGTCTTCATCTGGCCGTCGACCTGCACGACCACGCGGTCGCGCATGCCGTTGAGCATCAGCGTCTGCTGGGTCTCGGCCAGGCCGATCTCCCAGGGGGTACCGGCGTGCTTGAGGGAGTTCAGCGGGCTCGCGCCCGTTCCACCGTCGTGACCGGAGACCAGGACGACGTCGGCCAGGGCCTTCGTGACGCCGGCGGCAACAGCACCGATACCGGCCTGGCTGACGAGCTTGACGTGCACGCGGGCCTTGGGGTTGGCGCGCTTGACGTCGAAGATCAGCTGCTTGAGGTCTTCGATCGAGTAGATGTCGTGGTGCGGCGGCGGCGAGATGAGGCCAACACCGGGCGTGCCGTTACGGGTACGCGCGATCCAGGGGTACACCTTGCCGGCGGGCAGCTGCCCACCTTCACCGGGCTTGGCACCCTGCGCCATCTTCAGCTGGATGTCGGTGGCGTTCGTCAGGTACAGGCTCGTGACGCCGAAACGACCGGACGCCACCTGCTTGATGGCGCTGCGGCGCTCGGGGTCGAGCAGACGTTCGACGTCTTCTCCACCCTCACCCGTGTTCGACTTGCCGCCGAGGCGGTTCATCGCGATGGCGAGGTTCTCGTGCGCTTCCTTCGAGATGGAGCCGTAGCTCATCGCTCCGGTGGAGAAACGCTTGACGATGGATGACACGGGCTCGACCTCGTCGATCGGCACGGCAGGGCGCACGCCGGTCTTGAACTTGAAGAGGCCGCGCATCGTCATCAGGTTCTCGGCCTGGTCGTCGACGAGCTTGGTGTACTCGCGGAAGATGTCGTAGCGACGCGTCCGAGTGGAGTGCTGCAGACGGAAGACCGTGTCAGGGTTGAAGAGGTGAGGGGGTCCCTCACGGCGCCACTGGTACTCGCCGCCGGTTCCGAGGCGCTCGTGGGCGACCACTGCGCCGTCTTCGGGGTAGGCGTCGGTGTGCCGTGCGGCGCTCTCGGCCGCAATGACCTCCATACCCACACCGCCCAGCAGGCTGGACGTGCCGGTGAAGTACTGGTCGACGAGGTCCTGGCTGAGACCGACGGCCTCGAAGGCCTGCGCTCCCGCGTAAGAGCCGACGACCGAGATTCCCATCTTCGACATGATCTTCAGGACACCCTTGCCGAGTGCCTTGATGAGGTTCTTCACGGCCTTCTCGGCGGTGAGTCCCTCGATCATTCCGCTGCGGACCAGCTCTTCAGCGGTCTCCATGGCGAGGTACGGGTTGATGGCGGATGCACCGTAGCCGATGAGCAGCGCGACGTGGTGAACCTCGCGCACGTCACCAGCCTCGACGATGATTCCGACCTTCATACGCGTTTCCTTGCGGATGAGGTGGTGGTGAACTGCAGCGAGCATCAACAGCGAAGGAACGGGAGCGAAGTCCTTGTTCGAGTCGCGGTCGGACAGCACGAGGAAGGCTGCGCCGTTGGCGATCGCTTCGTCGGCCTCCTGGCACATCTTCGCCAGGCGCTTCTCCATCGCCCTCGGACCCTTGTCGACGCGGTACAGGCCGCGAATCGTTGTGGTCAGCTGGCTGCCCGGGGTCGGGTCGATGTGCTGGATCTTCGCGAGCTCGTCGTTGTCGATCACCGGGAAGTCGAGGACGACCTGGCGGGCGTGCTCTGGCGTCGCAGCGAGCAGGTTGCGCTCGGGACCCAGTCCGAGGCGCATCGACGTGACGACCTCTTCACGGATCGAGTCGAGCGGCGGGTTCGTGACCTGCGCGAACTGCTGGGCGAAGTAGTCGAAGAGCAGTCGCGGACGCTGCGACAGCACCGCGATGGGCGTGTCTGAACCCATGGCACCGAGCGGCTCTGCGCCGGCCTTCGCCATCGGCATCAGCAGGATGCGGACTTCCTCTTCCGTGTAGCCGAAGGTGCGCTGGCGACGGGTGACGGATGCCGGTGTGTGAACGATGTGCTCACGCTCTGGCAGGTCGGACAGGTTGATGCGCTCAGCCTCGAGCCATTCGCCCCACGGCTTCGACGCTGCGAGCTCTGCCTTGATCTCGTCGTCCTCGATCAGGCGACCCGCGACGGTGTCGACCAGGAACATCTTCCCGGGACGCAGGCGTCCCTTGCGGACGACGCGGCTGGGCTCGATGTCGAGGACACCGATCTCGCTGGCGAGAACGACGAGTCCGTCATCCGTCACCAGGTAGCGACCGGGGCGCAGGCCGTTGCGGTCGAGCGTGGCACCCACGAGTGAACCGTCGGTGAAGACCAGCGCTGCCGGTCCGTCCCACGGCTCCATGAGCATCGAGTGGTACTCGTAGAAGCTCTTGCGGACGGGGTCGATGTCGACCTGGTTCTCCCAGGCCTCCGGCACCATCATCATGATCGAGTGCGGCAGCGTGCGACCGGTGAGGGTCAGCAGCTCGACGACCTCGTCGAACGAGGCGGAGTCACTGGCACCGGGCGTGACGATGGGCAGCACGGGACGGATGTCGCCGATCAGCTCGGATTCGAGCTGAGACTGGCGGGCACGCATCCAGTTGCGGTTTCCCTGCACCGTGTTGATCTCGCCGTTGTGCGCGATCATGCGGAACGGCTGGGCCAGCGGCCATGAGGGGAACGTGTTGGTCGAGTAGCGCGAGTGCACGAGGGCGAGCTTCGACATAAAGCGCTCGTCGCTGAGGTCGGGGTAGAACGGCTCCAGCTGGAGCGTGGTCACCATTCCCTTGTAGACCATCGTGCGGCTCGAGAGTGACGGGAAGTACGCGCCCAGCTCACGCTCGGCACGCTTGCGCAGGCGGAACGTCTGGCGGTCGAGCACGATGCCGGCGTTGGAGACGCCGTTCTCGTCGGTCAGGGTCGACTCCACGAAGAGCTGCTCGAACGCGGGCATGGCCTCGCGGGCGAGGTTACCCAGCTGCTCCGGGTTGACGGGGACCACGCGCCATCCGAGAACCCGAAGGTTCTCTTCGACGGCGATCGCCTCGATACCGCGCTGAAGGGTCTCGCGCTCCGTCGCGTCGGTGGGCAGGAAGCCCATACCGACGGCGTAGCGGCCCATCGGCGGCAGCTCGAACTCGGCGACAGCGCGCAGGAACACATCGGGGATCTGCGTGATGATGCCAGCGCCGTCTCCGGTGCCAGCGTCAGAGCCGATGGCCCCGCGGTGTTCGAGGTTGCGCAGCGCGTTCAGGGCGGCATCGATGATGTCGTGCCCTGCGGTACCACGAAGCGTCGCCACCATGGCCAGGCCACAGGCGTCGCGCTCACGGCCCGGGTCGTAGAGACCGGTGGCAGCGGGGATCGAGCTAAAGCTCGAGAAGGGTGGCGTGAGAGCCATGAATAACCGTCCTCACGATGACGTTAGGTACGAGGCGGGACGGCGTCGGCCCATCGGGTGGTGTGGATGCCCTGGCTGTTAGGACTTGTTGGTGCCTGATCCGCTTGTGGCGGCTGCTTCGGGTGTATGCGCGGCGTCGTTGCCTGAGTCGTCACTGTCCGAATAGGTCTCGTCAGAGTCTACCTCAGAAGGCGTCGCCGACCACTCGCGACCCGTCAGGTACGGGCCGGGTTCGATGCCGGGGTGCCTGCGCGACTGGACAGCGATGATGACGATGCCGAGGAGCACGGCGGCGAAAGCGGCCCAGACGTTGGTGCGGATGCCGAAGAACACCTCGCTCGGGTCGACACGGATGGTCTCGAACCAGGCACGACCGACGCCGTACCAGATGAGGTACAGGCCGAGCATCTTGCCCCAGCGCAGGCGGTACTCGCGCTCGATGAGCAGCAGCACGACGATACCGAAGAGGTTCCAGAGGATCTCGTAGAGGAAGGTGGGGTGGAACAGTGTGCCCTCGGGAAGTCCGACCGGGAACGCCGAGTTGGTGGCCTCGATCTCGAGGCCCCACGGCAGGTCGGTCGGCTGGCCGAAGAGCTCGTGGTTGAAGTAGTTGCCGAGGCGACCGAACGCCTGGGCGAGCAGCAGGCCGGGCACCAGGGCGTCGGCGAAGCTGAAGAAACGGATGTCGGCGATGCGGCAGCCGATGTAGACACCGACGGCGCCGAGGATGAGCGCTCCGAAGATGGCCAGGCCACCCTCCCAGACGTAGAGCACCTTGATGAGCTCTTTACCCTCACCGAAGTAGTCGTCGGGGTGGGTCACGACGTGGAAGATGCGTCCGCCGATGATGCCGAACGGGACGGCCCAGAGCGCGATGTCCAGCACGATGCCGGGCTCGGCCCCGCGCTTCGTCAGGCGGCGCGAGGTGAACCAGATCGCGGCGATGATGCCGAGAAGGATGCAGATCGCGTAGGCGTGAATCGTGAGGGTGACATCTTCTGGCACAAAGCCGAGCCACGACAGCCACTGGCCGACGGGAACGCTGAGTGACTGCCAGGCGGCGTCAGGGCTGGGAATGCTGAGGGGGGCGAACAATGAACTGGTCACCTTTCACGAGTCGGAACTAGGTAAGACTACTTGCCCGTGGCGAGGCGGGCAGCCGCTTGTGCCACCGCCTCCACCCCGCCTTCGGCGAGAGCCTTGACGAGAAGGGATCCCACGATCGCGCCATCGGCGTATTCGAGGATTTCGCGGACCTGCTCAGGAGTGGAGATTCCCACGCCGACACAGGTGCTGGTTGCGCCGACATCGCGCAGTCGACCGACGAGCGAGCGGGCCGCGACATCGAGGTCGGCGCGGGCGCCGGTGATACCCATGGTCGATACCGCGTAGACGAAGCCGCGGCTCGACTCGACGGCAGTACTCAGCCGGGCATCGCTCGACGACGGGGCGGCGAGGAAGACGCGGTCGAGGCCGGTGCGCTCGGATGCGGCGATCCACTCGGCTGCTTCGTCGGGGATGAGGTCGGGCGTGATGAGCCCCGCTCCCCCGGCGGCGAGCAGGTCGTCGGCGAAACGGTCGACGCCGTACTGCACGATGGGGTTCCAGTAGGTCATGACCAGCACGGGGGCATCGACGCGCGCCGTGATGGCTGCGACGGCCGCGATGCCGTCACGCAGGCGGAAACCGCCGGCGAGGGCTGCCTGGGTTGCCTCCTGGATGACCAGGCCATCCATGACCGGGTCGGAGTACGGCAGGCCGAGCTCGAGGATGTCGACACCGTTCTCGACGAGCGCGACGGCCGCCTCGATACTGGTCTCGAGATCGGGGAAGCCTACGGGCAGGTAGCCGATGAGGGCACCGGAACCGGCCGCCTTGCGCTCGGCGATGACGCGTTCGACGCGACTGGTCGCGCCGTTCGCTGCGGATGAGGCGGTGGTGGTCATCGCTCGACTCCCGTCTCGGTCGTGCCATCCTCGTCGACGACGGGGGCGAGATCCTGCTCGGCGAGAGCTTCGGCATCGAGGATGTCGAAGTACTTGCCCGCTGTCTCCATGTCCTTGTCGCCACGACCGCTGAGGTTCACGAGGATGATCGAGTCTGGCCCGAGTTCCTTGCCCAGCTTGATGGTTCCGGCCAGCGCGTGCGCCGACTCGATGGCCGGGATGATTCCCTCGGTGAGGCTGAGCAGGCGAAGCGCCTGCATGGCCTCGTCGTCGGTGACCGGCAGGTACGAGGCCCGGCCGATGTCGTTGAGCCAGGAGTGCTCGGGTCCAACCCCCGGGTAGTCCAGACCGGCGGAGATCGAGTGCGACTCGATCGTCTGGCCGTCCTCGTCCTGGAGGAGGTAGCTTCGGGCGCCGTGCAGCACGCCGGGGCGGCCACGCGTGATGGTGGCGGCGTGGCGCTCGGTGAGGTGTCCCTCTCCCGCTGCCTCGTATCCGTACAGTGCGACGTCCGCGTCATCCAGGAACGCGTGGAAGATGCCCATCGCATTGCTGCCGCCGCCGACGCAGGCGGTGACGGCGTCGGGAAGTCGGCCGGTGAGAGCGAGGACCTGCTCGCGGGCCTCCTCGCCGATGATCTTCTGGAAGTCGCGCACCATCTGCGGGAACGGGTGCGGCCCCGCGACCGTGCCGAAGATGTAGTTGGTGGTCTCGACGTTGGTGACCCAGTAGCGCATCGCCTCGTTGATGGCGTCCTTCAGCGTGCGCGACCCGGTCTTCACCGAGACGACCTCGGCACCCAGCAGGCGCATCCTGGCGACGTTCAGCGCCTGGCGCTCGGTGTCGACCTCGCCCATGTAGACAACACACTCGAGGCCGAACAGGGCGGCGGCGGTCGCGGTGGCGACTCCGTGCTGGCCGGCGCCGGTCTCGGCGATGACCCGGGTCTTGCCGATGCGCTTGGTCAACAGCGCCTGGCCGAGCACGTTGTTGATCTTGTGCGACCCCGTGTGGTTGAGGTCCTCGCGCTTGAGGATGATGCGGGCGCCGCCGGCGTGCTCGGCGAAGCGTGGCACCTCGGTGATGAGCGACGGACGACCGGTGTAGGTCGCGTGGAGCCGGGACAGCTCGGCGATGAACTCCGGGTCGACGCGGGCCGACTGGTAGGCGACGTCGAGCTCGTCGAGGGCGGCGATGAGCGACTCGGGCACAAAACGCCCGCCGTATTCACCGAAGTAGGGGCCGAGTTCATCGCGGAGTGCCATCGAAACCTCAGAAATTCGCTATGTCGTAGATGGTCGATTGGGGGAAAGAGTACGCGCGTGCGCCGCGAATTGATCAGCGCTCCGCGAGGAGATTAGGAGCGG
>Ga0247813_10003292_pt1 | contig 10442 bp, 8 predicted proteins | sample UWRJL169409C1_FD_180719 | JGI IMG/M metagenome (GOLD analysis project Ga0247813, IMG submission 180719) | Plant litter microbial communities from Arlington Agricultural Research Station in Wisconsin, United States - UWRJ-L169-409C-1 | ecosystem: Environmental > Terrestrial > Plant litter >... | reverse complement strand
ACTACACGACCCCTGACGTCACGAGCGGGCAGTACACGGTCGCATCGAACTGGTCGGGCAACAAGCTCGAGCTCGTTGCGAACGAGGAGTACTTCGGACCGCAGCCGATCGTCGAGAACCTGACGCTTACGATCATCGAAGACGCGAACAGTGCGATCAGCCAGCTGCAGGGCGGACAGATTGACGTCGCGGGCGACCTCGCGCCAAACTTCGTCACGCAGATTGAAGGAACCCCCGGCATCAACGTTCTCAAGAGCGATGTCTACGGCTTCTACGACCTTCGTATGTGGAACCAGTCCGGACCATTTGCCGACGTCAACATGCGTAAGGCAGTCAACGTGGCTATCGACCGTGAGGCGATTGTCGCGTCGATCTGGGGAACCTCGAACGAACCCCAGTCGGGCTTCTGGCCGGCATCGATGGAGGGCCATGAAGACAAGAGTGTCAAGCAAGACCTCGAGGCTGCACGTGGGTTCCTCGCGCAGACCGACTGTGCAGACGGTTGCTCTGTGCGCATGATGTACTCCGACCAGGACTTCCCGTTCTCGGGCCAGCTCGCGCTGATGGTTCAGAGCCAGCTCTCTGAGGTCGGAATCGACGTGCAGCTCGAAAAACTCGATGCTTCGACGATGATCGACCGCCTGTTCGCCGGTGACTACGACATGGTGCCCGGCGCAATGGCCTCGACCGGCAACGTGCCCGACCCGCTGCTCGCAAACGCGCTGCTCGGAACCGGGTTTCTGAAGGCGGAGTTCACCGGATACAACTCCGACGAGATGAACGCCCTCATCCAGACGGTCAACGTCAACGACGGAGAAGCGCGTTCCGAAGCGGTCGTGCAGATCGAGGAGCTCTTCAGCGAAGACCAGCCGTATGTCACCCTCGCGCCCTGGGTGCGTGGCTCTGCGTCGACTCTTCCTGACGGCGTGTTCTCGTTCGTCGGCGCCGTAGCGAAGATGGGAAGCCTCGACTAATGAAGACCGGAGCAGGCTGGAGCCGCGTCGCACGTATGACGGGCCAGGCACTATTGACCCTTGCATCCATCGTGGTTCTTGTATTCCTGCTCGTCAGGCTCATCCCCGGTGACCCCGTAAAGGTGATCCTCGGGGTCGAGTACACGCCCGAGAAAGCTGAAGCGCTGCGCGCCCAGCTCAACCTCGACAAGTCCATCCCGGAGCAGTTCGGCACGTACATTGCCGGACTGTTCCGGGGGGACCTGGGCGAGTCCACCTCCCAGCGCGGCCGAAGCGTCGTTGAAGTCATCTTCGAGGCGCTGCCCACAACCATGTCGGTTGTTGTGACAGGCATCCTGATCGGTGTCATCGTCGGAATCTCGCTCGGCCTCTACGCGGCCATCAGCAAGCGCAAGGGCGTCGACCTTGCTATCCGCACCTGGGGAATGCTGTCGTTCTCCGTGCCGACGTTCCTCGTCGCGCTGCTGCTGATCTTCGTTTTCGCTCTCAACTTCGGCTGGCTCCCTGCGGGAGGTTGGCCGAATACCTGGCCGGAGAATTTGCCCTATCTGATCCTTCCGGGCATTGCGCTCTCGGCTCACCTGTCGACCACCATCGCGCGAACCGTGCGCCAGGGTGCCATCGACGTGATGGGTCAGCAGTACATGGAGGCCGCAGCTGCTCGCGGTCTTCCGGCGAAGACACTCAACCTTCGCCACATCCTCCCCAACAGCATCCTGCCGGTGCTCACTCTCGTGGGCATCAGCTTCGGAACGCTCCTGACCGGAGCGATCATCGTCGAGGCCGTCTTCGGAATCCCCGGTCTCGGTGCCGAAATGACGCGAGCCGTTGGCCGTCGTGACTACCCGGTTGTTCAGGGAATTGCCCTTGTTACGGGCTTCACGGTTGTGCTCTCGAGCTACGTCGTCGAAATCGCTTACACGCTTGTCGATCCCCGTGCGAGGACACTATGAAACAGCGCCAGCCCCTCTTCTCCCTCCCGTGGCTCCGCCTCGCGTTCGGCGTATCAGCCAGCCGCACGATCGGCATCGTGGTGTTCAGCATCATCGTGCTTATGTGTATCTTCCAGCCGATCTTCTCGCCGTACCAGGCGAACGAGTTCGTCGCCATGGCATTCCAGCCGCCGAGCTGGGAGCATCCCTTCGGCACTGACGCCGTCGGTCGCGACCTCTTTGTTCGCACCTGGGAGGGTGGCCGCATCAACCTCGTCGCTGCGGCGATTGTCACCGGCTTCTCGCTACTGCTCGGTACGACGCTCGGAACCCTCGCGGGCTCTTCGCGCCGTCGCTGGATCGACTCGCTCATCATGCGCGTCGTCGACGCCGTCATCGCGTTCCCGCTGGTGATTCTGCTTCTCGCTCTTGTTGTTGTTATCGGCACCGACCGCGCGTGGGGGCCGGCTCCCGCTGGCCTCATCGCCTCGATGGTCGCCCTGATGTGCGTTATGTGGGCGGGTTACGCTCGCATGGCTCGCGGCCAGTCGCTTGCAATGCGTGAGTCTGACTTCGTTCTCGCAACGCGTGTCTCCGGACTGTCGAACTCGCGCATCGTTCTGCGCCACATCGCACCGGGTGTTGGTCGCATCACTCTCGCGCTCGCCGTGAGTGACATCGTGCTTGTCGTAACGATCCTCTCGTCGCTGCCCTTCCTTGGCGCGGGTGTTCAACCGCCCGCCGCTGAGTGGGGAAGCATCATGTACGAGGGTCGTGGATTCCTGCGTCAGGCCTGGTGGATCACCCTCCTTCCCGGCGCTGTCGTCGCCATCACGGGGCTCTCCCTGAGCTTCGTCGCTGACTCCCTGCTTGACTCGAGGAGCAAAAAATGACCACTTCAACAACTCCGCTCCTCACCGTCGAGGGCCTCAACGTTCACCTCGGTGGCCGCGACGTTCTTCACGACGTCGGGTTCACAATCGCGAAGGGTGACTCGCTCGCTCTCGTCGGTGAATCGGGCTCTGGCAAGACCGTGACGGCTCGCGTCGTCACGGGGCTCATCGACCGCATCAACGGCAAAGTGACCGGCGGTTCGGTGAAGTTCGACGGCCAGGAGCTCGTTAATGCTGGCGCCGGCACCTGGACGGCCCTGCGCGGCAAGCGCATTGCTCTTGTACCGCAGGCCTCGCTCTCGAGCCTCGACCCGGTTATGCGCATCGGCAAGCAGCTCGCCGAGACAATCGCCGTGCTCGACCCCGGTGCAGACACCGGTGCTCGCGCTCTCGAGCTTCTCGACCAGGTGCAGATGCCGCGCCCCGAGCAGATCCTTCGTGCCTTTCCGCACGAGTTGTCTGGAGGTATGCGCCAACGCGTGATGATCGCTCTCGCTCTCGCAGGACGCCCCGAGTTCGTCGTCGCCGACGAGCCGACAACGGCATTGGATGTCACGGTGCAGGCCGGAATTCTCAAGCTCCTCGGTGACCTCCGTAAGGAGACCGGTATGACGCTCCTGATGATCGCGCACGACCTCGCCGTGGTCAAAATGGTCTCCGAGAATGTGGCAGTGATGCGAGCGGGGCGACTCATCGAAGCCGGCCCGACAAAGACGGTGCTGACTGTTCCTGTTCACGCGTATACGCAGGCGCTGCTTGCGGCTCGACCCGAGACATCCACCCCCGGTTCGCCGCTCTCGATTCTTGATCGCGAGACGGGCGAACTGCGTTCGCCGACTGCGACCGACCGCGTCGCTACCGAGGGCAAGCGCATCGTGCAGCTCGACAACGTGAGCGTCACGTACCGGCATGCGGCGGCTCCGGCTGTCGCACCGATGAGTCTCGACATTCACGAGGGCGCGTCTATCGGAATCGTCGGCGAGAGCGGAAGCGGCAAGACAACCCTCGGTCGGGTCATTGTCGGCGCACTCGCGCCGTCGACGGGCGAGGTGCTTGTGCACGGCAAGACATGGAAGCAGATTCGGGGGCGCAATCCGCTGCGTCGTGACGTGCAGATGATCTTTCAGGACCCGTACGGTTCGCTGACTCCGTGGCGCACCCCGCGTCATGCTGTCGCCGAGGTTCTGCGCCGCTGGACCGAGATCTCGGCACCCGACGCGCTCGATCGCGCCGGTCAGTTGCTCGAAGAGGTGGGCCTGCCCAACGGCGTCTTCGACAAGTACCCAGCGAAGCTGAGCGGTGGCCAGTGCCAGCGTGTGGGCATCGCTCGTGCTCTGGCGAGCGAGCCGCGCCTCATTGTCGCCGACGAGCCCACCTCGTCGCTCGACATTTCGGCTCAGGCGCAGATTCTCAATCTTCTGATGAGCCTTCGAGCAAGTCACGGGCTGTCGCTCGTCATCGTGTCGCACGACCTCTCGGTCATCCGGCACATGACCGACGAAGCGCTCGTGATGCGCCATGGAGTCATCGTCGAGCACGGCGCTTCGACAAAGCTCTTTAGCGATCCCGACCACGAGTACACGCGTCAGCTTGTCGACGCGACTCCAACCCTCGCCTAACCGAAAGTTTGAGATGACGCTTCGACTCGCCCAGCTGGGCACCTGGCACCTCCATGCCGCTCACCACGTTGAGGCAGCTCGTGCGAATCCGCAGACCGACGTTGTTGTCGTCTGGGATTCCCGCCCGGGCGCCGCAGAAGAATTTGGCGCAGCCCACGAGCTGCCATTCGAGACCGACCTCGCGACGGTGCTCGGCCGCGATGACATTGACGGTGTCATCGTCGACACGGCGACAACTGCACACCCCGAGGTCATTGCTGCGGCGCTCGAAGCGGGCAAGCACGTGTTCAGTGAAAAGGTGCTCGCGACATCGAGCGATGACGCAGCCGCGCTCATCGCGCTTGCCGCCGAGTGGAACCTGGTGCTCGATGTGTCGTTTCCGATGCTCGCCTCGGCTCCCGCGCAGACGATTCGCCGTCTCATTTCAGAAGGCGCCGTCGGGCAGGTCACGGGCAGCCGCATCCGTTGGGCTCACCACGGGGCTGTCGGCACACCGTGGATTCCCGAGCACTTCTTCTCTCTCGCCGACACGGGGGGTGGCGCGCTCATCGATCTCGGTGCTCACCCTGTTTATTTGTCGGCTCTCATCCACGGCTCGGCGCCCACCTCTGTTGTTGCGACAATGAGCTACGTGACCGACCGCGAGGTCGAAGACAACGCGGTTGCCGTCTTGTCGTACGCCACCGGCGCGTTCAGCGTCGCGGAGATGAGCATGGTGTCGAACTTCTTCGGCTTCTCGATCGAAGTGACCGGCACCGTCGGCAGCATCGCCGTCGGCCCGACCGACACCCGCGTGCTGCTGCGCACGGGCCAGGCTGGGGAGTGGGTCGAGCAGCCGCTTGATGCCGCCCTCGCAGACCCGTTCGACCAGTGGGTCGACGCGGTTGTCACGGGAGCGCCCGACCCGCAGCACCTCATTACGGCGTTGGATGTCACGCGCGTGATCGAAGCCGGCTACGAATCTTCGCGCACCGGGGCATCCGTAAGCCTCGCGTCGTGAGTGTGTCGAAGGCGGTTCCCGCGGGCCTCACGATCATCCTCGGTGTGCTCACCGCTGTTGGACCGTTCAGCCTCGACGCCTACCTCCCCTCATTTCCGACAATCGCCGACGAGTTGTCTGCGACCCCGCAGCAGGTTCAGCTCTCGCTCACCGCGTGTCTCATCGGGCTCGCGCTCGGCCAGTTGTTCGTCGGACCGTGGGGCGACCGTGTCGGCCGTCGGGTGCCGCTTCTCCTCGGTTCGGTCGGCTACCTTCTTGCCTCGCTCGCGTGTGCCTTCGCCGGGTCAATCGAGATCTTCATAGTTCTGCGGTTCATCCAGGGCTTCGCGGGCGCCGCGGGTCTTGTGATGGCACGCGCCGTTGTGCGCGACCTCGCGTCGGGGCGCGCGGCGATCACCCTCTACTCGCGGCTCGCTGTCGTCTCGGGACTCGCCCCGGTCGTCGCGCCCGTGCTGGGTGCCTTCGCCCTCGCGTTTGTCTCGTGGCGAGGCGTCTTCGTTGGGCTGGCCGTTCTTGGCGCGATCCTGACGTTGCTCGTCGCGGCACTGTTGCCCGAAACCCACCACAAAGAGTCGCGAACGAGTGGCTCGGTTATCGAGACGTTCCGCGCCTTCGGGCATCTCCTGCGCGACAAGGCCTTCGCGGGCTACGTCGTAGTCGGAGGCCTCGCCGCCGTCATTCTCTTCGGCTACATCTCGAGCTCGTCGTTTGTTCTTCAGACCGTATACGGCGCGACGGCCGCACAGTTTGCAGCCGCCTTCGCCGCCAACGGGCTCGGCCTCGCGGCGATGGGCCAGGTCAACGGGCGACTCGCGCACCGACTCGGTGCTCCTTTTATGCTGCGGCTCGGCATTCTCATTCAGGCAGTGGGAACTCTCGCGCTCGCCGTATTTGTGCTCGCGGGGCCGTCGGGTAACGGCGCGTTGCTGCCGACCGCGATTCTGCTGTTCTTCGCCGTCGCACCGCTCGGCTTCATTCTTCCCAATGCGATGGCGATCGGCATGGGCCAGTCGGGTAAAAACTCGGGCACGGCTTCGGCGATCCTCGGCGTCACCACCTTCTTGTTCGGCGCACTCGTGAGCCCCATCAGTGGTGCGGGTGACCCCGCCGTAGTCATGGTCATTGTTATGGCGGTGGCCTCGGTCGCATCCGTCGCCCTTGTGTTTGTTCTTAAATATCGCGTCACGCTGCTGGAAGATTGAGTCAACTCTTGGAGGAGAAATGACAAACCACCCGGTAACCCTCTTCACCGGTCAGTGGGCCGACCTGCCTCTCGAAGAGGTTGCGAAGCTTGCGAGCGAGTGGCGCTACGACGGGCTGGAGATCGCCGCGTCGGGGGAGCACCTCGATGTCTGGCGCGCCGCCGAAGATACCGACTATCTGCAGGGACGCCGCGACATCCTCGACCGCTATGGATTGAGTGTTCACGCGATCTCGAACCATCTCAAAGGCCAGGCGGTGTGCGATGACCCGATTGATTTTCGGCACAAGGCGATCGTCGGCTCGAAGGTGTGGGGCGACGGTGAGGCCGAGGGCGTGCGCCAGCGTGCCGCAGAGGAGTTGAAGCTCACGGCCAAGGTCGCGCGCCAGCTCGGGGTCGACACGGTTGTCGGTTTCACGGGCTCGAGCATTTGGCAGTACGTCGCGATGTTCCCGCCGGTTCCCGAAAGTGTCATCGAGGCGGGCTTCGAGGACTTCGCCGATCGCTGGAATCCGATTCTCGACGTGTTTGACGGCGAGGGCGTGCGGTTTGCCCACGAGGTGCACCCGAGCGAAATCGCTTACGACTACTGGAGCTCCGTGCGCGCGCTCGAGGCAATCGACCACCGCGAGGCGTTCGGCTTCAACTGGGACCCGAGCCACATGATGTGGCAGGGCATCGATCCGGTCGCTTTTATCGTCGAGTTCGCCGACCGCATTTATCACGTCGACTGCAAGGACACTCGGATGCGACCCGCCAATGGTCGCGCCGGCATTCTGGGCTCGCACCTCCCGTGGGGAGACCCGCGGCGGGGATGGGACTTCGTCTCGACCGGTCACGGTGACGTGCCGTGGGAGGACTCGTTCAGGGCCTTGCGCGCGATCGGCTACTCCGGCCCCATCTCGATCGAGTGGGAAGACGCGGGGATGGACCGTCTGCACGGCGCTGCCGAAGCCGTCGGGTTTGTGCGCTCACTGCTGTGGAAGCTGCCAGAGCAATCGTTTGACGCGGCGTTCAGCAATCAGGAATGACCGCCACAGCAGATTCATAGACAACTCCTAATACTGGAGACATGGCCTCTTCGCACCACACCTCAACAATCGCCGCACCCAAACTGACGCGCTTTGATGGCAGCCCTATTCGGGCGGTTGTTGTTGACGACGAAGACTCGCTGACCGACCTTCTCTCGATGGCGCTGCGCTACGAGGGCTGGGACGTCAAGATCGCCAGCGATGGTGCCGCAGCGCTCTCGACGATTCGCGAGTTCAGGCCCGACGTAGTTGTGCTCGACATCATGCTTCCCGACATCGACGGCGTGCAGGTGCTTTCTCGGCTGCGGGCCGACGGCATGCAGACGCCGATCCTTTTTCTCACGGCCAAAGACTCGCTCGACGACCGCATCGCGGGCCTCACCGTCGGTGGCGATGACTACGTCACGAAGCCATTCAGCCTCGAAGAGCTCGTCGCCCGCCTCCGCGGACTCATCCGTCGATCGAACCTCGCGATCAACGAGAGCGAAGACTCGTTTCTACAGGTCGGCGACCTCACGCTCGACGAAGACAGCTACGAGGTGCACCGCGCCGGCACGGCGATCGAACTCACCGCTACCGAGTTTGAGCTGCTGCGCTTTCTGATGCGCAACCCTCGTCGGGTGCTCGGAAAGAACCAGATACTCGACAGGGTGTGGAGCTACGACTTCGGCGGCAAGTCGAGCGTCGTCGAGATCTACATCTCTTACCTGCGCAAGAAGGTTGACTCGCTGGGCGAGCCGATGATCCACACGGTGCGTGGGGTCGGCTACGTGCTCAAGCCGGCCGCGGCATGAGCCTTCGCAAACGGCTGCTGATCGGCATCATCGGGCTGCTCGCCGCGGTGAGCTTTATCGTCGGCACCGTCAGCGTGCTCACCCTTCAGTCGTCGCTCATGAACCGGCTCGATTCGCAGCTTACGGCGGCGACGAGTCGCACGACCGGGGTCGTCGAGGGCGGCGGGGGAATGCCGATTTTTCCCGGAAACGGCTCAGGCAACCCACCCGGCCCCGACGACTTTTTGAGCCGCGCCGGCCTGCCGCCACACACTATCGGCGGCTTCGTTCGCGATGGCGAACTCGACGTACGAATTCTCGGCACCAACCTCGAGACGACGGAACTCAGTGATGACCAGCTCGCGATAATCCTCGCCCTGCCCGCTGACGGTGTTCCGCGAACTGTCGACCTCGGGGCAGACCTCGGCGAATACCGCATTTCGATCGCATCGGACGAGAGCGGGCGCGGCGGCGGGCTCATGATCGGGCTGCCGCTCAGTGACGTTCGCGCGACGGTTCTGCAACTGGCGCTCGTTATCGCTCTTGTCACGCTCCTCGGTCTGGCTGCCGCAGTCGTCGCCGGGCTCGCCGTCGTACGGGTCGCGCTTCGCCCCCTCGATCGCGTCGCCGAGACGGCCACGCGCGTTTCCGAGCTTTCGCTCGACCGCGGCGAGGTTGCTCTCGCCGTTCGAGTGGCAGACGAAGACGCGGATCCGGCGACCGAGGTGGGCAAAGTTGGTGCCGCTTTGAATCGGATGCTTGGACACGTGTCGAGCGCACTCAGCGCTCGCGAGGCATCCGAGAGAAAAGTTCGTACCTTCGTTGCCGATGCAAGCCACGAGTTGCGCACACCGCTCGCCTCGATCCGCGGCTACTCCGAACTCACGCGCCGCGGCGGGCACGAGTTGCCCGACGATGTCGCTCACGCGCTCAGTCGCATTGAGAAAGAGTCGGTGCGGATGACATCGCTCGTCGACGATCTGCTGCTGCTTGCGCGGCTCGACGACGGCCGCAGTCTCGAGACGCTCCCCGTCGACATGTCTGCCCTCCTCGCCGATGCCGTCAGCGACGCGCACGCCGCGGGGCAGGATCACGAGTGGGCGCTCGACATGCCTGACGCCCCCGTTGTTGTCACGGGAGACGCCGTGCGCCTGCACCAGGTCGTCGCAAACCTTCTGACAAACGCGCGGGTTCACACCCCAGCGGGCACCGAGGTCGTGACTTCGCTCGAGACAACGGACGACGGGGTTCTCATTCGTGTCACCGACAACGGCCCCGGCATTGACCCAGGCGTGAGCGCGACAGTGTTCGAACGCTTCGCCCGCGGCGACTCTTCACGCTCGCGCGCAGCGGGCAGTACGGGGCTCGGCCTCGCGATCGTCGCGGCGATCGTCGATGCGCACGGCGGAAGCGTCGCGGTCGAGAGCGAGCCGGGGCGCACCGTGTTCACGGTTTCGCTGACGTCGCTGACCTCGCCGGTTGAGTAGGCCGCCCGCGGCCGTATCGAAACCGACTAGGGGTTTCGATACGGCGCTGGCGCGCCTACTCAACCCGCGAGAGGTGGACTAGGGGTTTCGATACGGCGCTGGCGCGCCTACTCAACCCGCGAGAGGCGGATTAGCGGTTTCGATACGGCGCTGGCGCGCCTACTCAACCCGCGAGAGGCGGATTAGCGGTTTCGATACGGCGCTGGCGCGCCTACTCAACCCGCAAGAGGTGGACTAGGGGTTTCGATACGGCGCTGGCGCGCCTACTCAACCCGCGAGAGGCGCGGATTAGCGAAAACGCCCGACATCACGTACTCTTGTCGAAGCCAAAGACCGCAGGTCGTTGCTGCGCTCGCAAGAGTGCGACAACCGAAGGTTCATCTCACAAGATGACGACCAGCGCAGGTGTTCGAGAAAGTCCCTGAAAATGGGCCACGCTCTGGCACTGTGCCGGAGCCTTTTTACTTTAAGAGCTCCTGAGGTCGAAGCTATCGATATCTATTAAGGAGTGCCATGGCGAACAAGGAAGCTT
>Ga0247813_10003291_pt1 | contig 10448 bp, 5 predicted proteins | sample UWRJL169409C1_FD_180719 | JGI IMG/M metagenome (GOLD analysis project Ga0247813, IMG submission 180719) | Plant litter microbial communities from Arlington Agricultural Research Station in Wisconsin, United States - UWRJ-L169-409C-1 | ecosystem: Environmental > Terrestrial > Plant litter >... | reverse complement strand
CGCGGTCGGCGCGGTCGGCGCGGTCGGCGCGGTCGGCACGGTTGGGTCTGGCGGGGTAGACGTGGGCGTCACGACAGGCGGGACGGGAGCCGGGGGCGGCGCAGGCGGCAGGGTCGGGAGGGCGGGGAGAGGCTCGGTGGGGCCGGGCCGGGGCAGCGGCGGGTCGGGTGGTCCCTCCAGGTCGAGCTCGGGAGGCTCTGTGGACCTGGACGGCTCGACGGCCGCAGACGCTTCGGGGTCGGCCTCGGCAGCCTCGCCGGCGTCGTCAGGCTCCTTGGCCTTGGGGGAGGTGCTGGGCGTCGCAAGGGGCGCGGGGTTGGTGGGAGTGTGCTCGGGTGCAGCGGTCGCCTGGGGCGTGGACTCGGTCGAGGTCCTGAGCAGGTGCTCGCCGAGCGCAGCGGCCGTAGAGACCGCTGCGACGGCGGCGACGACCGCGACGGCCAGCCTGATGTGCCTCCCACGTCCCGCGTGCCCGCCCCGGGCCGCTGGACGCGACCCGGACCTCGCGGCGACAGTCCCGACCGAGGCTGGCGCCGTGGACGGGGTGCCCCAGGACTGGAAGGTCGCCCACGGCACGCCGACGAGCAGCGGGACCAGGACGAGCCCGAGCCTCCTGGCGACCTCGTCGATCTCGGAGACGAGGATCGTGCACCGGGTGCAGCTGCCCACGTGCTCGTCGAAGCGTGTGCGAGCAGCGCCACCGAGCGCCCCGCGGTTGGCGGCGCCCATGCGCTCCGCCGACCACCTGCAGGCCTGCGGCAGCGCAGCTGAGCTCACGTGCGCCTGGAGCCACGCTCGCCGCAGGCCTTCACGCGCCCTGTAGGCCAGGGCGGACACTGCGCTCGCCTTCATGCCGAGCAGCGGGCCGAGCTCTGCCGGCTCGAGCCCTTCGACCTCCGAGTACCAGAGGACCTCCTGCCACCGTGCTGGGAGAGACCTGAAGGCCGACGCCGTCACCGTGCCCTCCAGGACGGACTCGGTGATGTCGGTGCCGTCGCTCAGGTCGCCTACCAGCTCTACGCTGTCCGCCTGCGGGCGTGCGGCCCGGGTGATCGCAATGTTCCGGATCGCCTGGTAGAGGTAGGGGCGGAACGGTCCGACGGGCCCCGAGCCTCGGCTCAGCGCGGCGTAGATCCGAACGTAGGCCTCTTGGACGAGGTCGTCGGTCTCGCTCGCTCGCGTGAAGCGGCTCGCGACCCGCCGACCAGCGTCGGCATGGCGGTGCCACAGCACCTCGAAGGGTTCGACCGCACCTGTCCGGGTGAGGTCGACGAGGTCCTTGTCGCTGAGCCTCTCGAGCGAGCGAGCACCGGGTCGCCTGAGCACGAGCCGTCCGCCAGGACGGCGCGCCGGTTCGACGGGCCCGCCGGAGGGCAGTCCGGGCGTCGATCCTTGAGGGTCTGTGCTCACATCGTCTTCTCCGCGTCGGCGAGGTGTCTCGCAGTCTGTGCTTTCGCTGTTCCGCCCGGGTGGCTGGCCCCGTGAGAGGCACGACGGCGCGCCCTGCATGTGGTGCTCAGGCAGGGCGCGCCGGTCGATCACGGTGTGCTCTGCGGGTCCCTAGGCCCGTGCCTCGTCCCCGCGGCGGCGGCGTCGCACCAGGACGGTCCCGCCGAGCAGGAGAGCTGCCGCGGTGAGGAGCGCGGCGGTCACCGTCGCCCCGGTGACCGCGAGCCGACCGTGACCGACCTGCGGGGCTGGGGGAGCAGGTGGGACGTGCGCCTGACCGCAGGCGGTGTCGACGACGACGACGTCCGCCACGGTCACCGCTGCCTCGTTGAGGAACCCGGTGCCCCGCTCGTCGGTCGTCAGGGTGCAGTCGGCCTGTGTGCGGGTGGTCGTGGTGGCGACGGTCGCGGAGACCTCGACGACGTAGGTGTGCACCGCGCCGCCGTCGATCGGGTGGTCGGTGACCAGCACAGGGCTCGTCACCCCGTCGAAGCCGGCTGTCAGGACCACGCCGTCAGGTCCACGGGCCGAGACCTGGGTGGGGGTGATGCCCTGTCCGAGGCGGAGCGTGTCGGTCAGGTCGTAGCGGCCGCTGGTCCGACCGGTGTTGGTCACTTCGAGGGTGTACACCAGCTCGACCGACGCCGTGTCGGCTCCCTCTCTCTGCGATGTGAGTGTCTTCTCCACGGTGATGTCGGTCTCGACGAGCCCAGCGTCGACGGTCAGGTCGTCCTCACCCCATGCGAGGGACACGGTGCCGGAGCGCCCTGCCGCGTCGGCGTCCGAGTCCGTGGCCCTGTCGGTGCCGGCGAGCGGCGCGGTGAAGGCCAGGGCGCCGGCCGTCGAGCGGTCGAAGGTCACCAGGTAGTCGCCGGCAGCCAGGTCGGCGAACAGGTACCGGCCGTCAGCGTCGGTGGTCGTGGTCAGGCTGATCGCGCTCCCGTCGACGTCGGTGCCGGCGAGGGTCACGAGCACCCCAGAGACTCCTGGTTCGCCGTCGTCCTGGATCCCGTCAGAGTCCAGGTCGAGCCAGACCCTGTCTCCCAAGGAAGCCCTCGGGAGGATGACTGGGCCGCAGGCGTCGTCCGTCGTCGTCTGTGTGCCGACGGTGAGCATCGCCGAGTTGAGCAGCCCCGAACCGCTCTCTGTCTCGGTCACCTCGCAGTCGGCGGCGGCCGACGTCGTCGTGGTGAGGTCGACGACCGCGTGCACGGTGACCTCGTAGACGTGCGTGCCACCCCCGGGGACGATTGCCCCGGTGGCGATCCTGGTGGCTGTCTGTCCGTCGAACGCTGGGTCGAGGACGACGCCCTCGGGACCTGTGACGGCGACAGCTCCGGGCGTGATGCCCTCTCCCAGGTGCAGGGTGTCGTCGAGGTCGTAGACGCCCTGAGCCGTCCCACGGTTGGTGACGTTGAGCCGGTAGGTCACGTCGACGCCTCCGTCAGGCTGTACGTCGGACTGTGCGACGAGCTCCTTGACCATCGAGACGTCCACGTCGCGGTCGACGACGATCCCGGCGTCCCTGCTGTGGTCGACGGTGCTGGCTGCGAGAGCGAAGGGACCCGATGCGCCCGTGGTGGCGTCGGCGTCCGAGTCGAGGCTGGTGTCGTCCCCGACGTGCTGCTGCGTGAACGTCCAGTCCGCCGGGAGGCCGTCAGGGGCGAAGGTCACCTCGTAGGTGCCGGAGGCGAGCCCAGCGAAGACGTAGGCGCCGTCGGCGTCGGTGGTCGTCGTGAGGTCCACGGGGTTGGCGTCGACGTCTGTCCCGGTCAGGCGTACGACCACGCCGGGCAGGCCCGGCTCGTCGTCGTCCTGGAGCCCGTCGCCGTCGAGGTCTTCCCACACGCGGTCACCGATCTCGGAGCCCACCGTGCGGATCTCGCTCACGTTGGGCCCGATCCCGAGGGTGACGCCCTGGGCCTTGGCTGCCACGCGGTTCTGGTAGACGTCTCCGTCGGCATTCTCGTTCGCGACCATCGACACGGTCGCTGCGAAGGTGTCCCCGGCCTCGAAGGGGCCAGTCCGGAAGAACCGCAGCCCGGTCACCTCGGCGGCGGAGCCGGGGCAGTCGGTCTGAGACCCTGCGCCGGACACCACGGTGCCTCCCGCAGGTGCGTCGCACCACACGGTCGACCCGCTGGGTGCGTTGGAGGGGTGGTCGGGCTGGATCACCAGGAGAGCCGGGTCCGCCGAGGTGTAGCGGACCAGTACGCCGGTTCCTTCAGCAGGCTCGGTGGACAAGAAGGACAGACCGCCTGTGTAGTCGGTCCGTCCTTCGCCCTGGACGGGGAGGACGTCGATGACGTCGACGTCCCCGACAGTGGCGGGGTTGTCGAGGTTCGAGAACTCGATGCGCCACCTCAGCAGCCGCGGGGTTGCCACGCCGGCCGGGTTCACCTCGACCACCGGCGTGGTGGTCGTCTTGCTCAGCGCGATCCCGCGTGGGGTGACGAGCTGTACCTGGGCCGTGTCCTGGCGGGCCGTGACGGGTCGCGGGTCGTCGGGCACGGAGACCAGCACCGTGTTCGTGGCCACGCCGTTGCGCGCTGTGGTGAGAGTCTGCACCTTGTAGACCACCGGGTCGATCGGAGCGTTGACCGTCTGGGGCCCGAGGTCCCACCGGAGGTACTGCTGCCCTTCCGGGCAGACCAGCTGGGAGCCCGCGGGGGCACCGTCACGGATGACTGTCGGCTCGATCGCCGCGCCGGACTCGCGCCGTGAGGAGTCGAAGACCTGGGAGGCCGGGAGGCAGTCCTCGAGGATGACCTCTTCCTGCGTCCCGGCGTCGACGTCTGCGGCCAGTGCAGGGTTGAGCCGGTACTCGACGCTCGATCCGCTGGAGACCTGCGGCACTGCTGTGTCGCTGAACGGTCCGGTGATGCCCGAGCGAACGAACTTGCGCACAGTGGCAGCCGCAGAACCCAGGATGAGGCGATCTCCGCCCTGGCCCAGGTGGGTCTGCGGGTCGTAGGCGGAGGTGCGCTGCTGCGCGGTCGGGGAGGAGAGGATCTCGGCCATGGGGTGCACGCCGGGGACCTCTCGCACGCTCGTCCAGTTGCCGATCTTCGTCCCTACCGGCGCGCCGGAGTCCAGCACCTTCATCCCGACGAAGAAGCTCGTGGAGAACCAGACGCTCGTGGTGGGCGAAGTCGAGGTGAAGGAGTAGCGGACCCGGTTGATACCGGCCCAGGCGCCGTCGACCGTGGTGGCGCCCGGGACCAGGTCAGGGCTGGGGGCCCAGGTCCCCGTGGAGCAGTCGTTGCCAGCACCCGCACCGGGGTCAGGTGCGTAGCCGTACTCGACGGTGTAGCTGCGCAGCGGGTCCGTCGCGGGCAGCATGGTCTCGCTGCCCAGGCCCCAGTGACTAAGCCAGGCCGAGGCCCCGCCTGAGGCAGAGCGGATGCTGCCTGTCGGGCTCACCTCCGGGAAGTCTGCGGCGAGTCCCAGGTGGTCGTCGTCCCACACATCGCAGACGACCGAGGATGTCGACGAGGCGTCGCCCACCCCGACGGTGTGCTGCTGCCTCGTGGACACTGCGGAGATCACGAGCTGTCCGGGGACGACGACGGTGTTGCCGTCGTTCATGGTGCCTGACCCGGGCGGACCGGCGAAGTTGCCGGAGCTGAAGGGGACCGCAGCGGTGTTGCCCGGGGTTCCCGGGACGCCGATGAAGCCCTTGCTCGCCATGGTCGGGCCTGAACCTGCGCGGAAGGAGGCTGTGACCGCCTTGGTGTTGTTCGACGGGTCCTCACCGACAGCGGGCGTTCCGTCCAGGCCGAGGGCCTCGATGTCGGTGTAGGTGTTCCTCCAGGTCAGGACGCGGCTGCCGGAGCCGTCGACGCTGCCGAGGTCCTGGACAGCCAGGCGCGGGATCTCGACGGTGATGGACAGGGACACCACGACGCCCGAGGAGGCCGGGATCGCCCCACCGTGGGAGTTCTCGGTCGGGACGGTGTATCCCGTGGTGTCAGCCCCGGTGATGGTGACGTCGACCGGGGTGCCCGGCCCGCCAGGCTGTGCGCAGGCGATGGTGCCGGAGTTGCGCGCAGCGCGCACGGTCGAGGCCGGGTCCGAGCTCGCGTTGGACCCTGGCGTCTGGACAACGACGTTGCCCCCGCACGTCTTGAGCCGGGCTCCGTACCGGGCCAGTGCCCCTGCCCCAGCCTCGGTCCAGGCAGCGGTGCTCGTCGCAGCACTGCCGTAGAAGGCCCCGGGCGAGAGGTCGTCGGTGAAGGCCAGGGGTGACTGCAGCGGGCTGGCGCCTTTGCCTCCGGGTTGGGTGTTCACCATGATCGAGTAGGTCGAGGAGTAGCAGAACTGAGTCGCGTCGAAAGAACAGGTCCCTTCCGAGCCCACGTACGGCCCGGCTCCTTCGCCCGAGGCCAGCCCGGTCTTGGACAGGTCGGCGTGCGGGCGCGCCGAGACCCGGTGGTTCACCGGGTCGGAGACCACAGGTTCGGTGACCTGGTCGCTGGTGAGCCGGGCTGTCACGTCGTCCAGCCGGGTGCCGTCGGGGACCTCGGGGCGGACCTTGGTGACGAAGTCGTAGTCGAGGGAGGACGACCCTGGCTCGTCGTCCAGGATGCACGTGAGTGTCTGTGCGGGGAGCGTCTGCCAGGAGGTCGGGGTGACGGGCACCACCGGGTCGGGCAGGTCGGCAGGGCTCACCGACGACCCTGGGGAGAGGCAGAAGGGCGGGAGCTGCACGAGCTCCTCGCCGCGTGGGAGCGAGAGCACGATCGTCGTGCGGGTCTGGTCAGCGCCCTCGCGGCGCACGCTGACCGTGTAGTCGACCGTGTCGTTGGTCCGCACGACGTCGTTGGTGGCGCTCGAGTCGTGCCCTGACGCGTCGTCGGCGTCGAAGGTCGGTGTGCCCGTGGTGCGGGACAGGTCGACCGTGAGCGTCGATCCGGTCGCCTGGGCCAGCGACCACGGCGGGGCAGACTCGTCCGGCGGGGCAGCCTCGTCCGGCGGGGCGGCTTCGTCCGGCGCGGCGGTCTCCTCGGGGGCGGCGACGTCCTCTGGTGCGACGGTGTCCTCGGTCGGGCGCGCATCCGAGGGGTCGTCTGACCCGGCGGGCGCGAGGACGTCCGCTGGAGCCACCGTCGGTGCTTCCGACGGTGTCATTGAGGGTGAGCCTGCATCTACAGCAGGCGCTGTCTCGTCAGCCGCGCTCGTCCCCGGGTCGACGACCTCAGAGGCCGCAGCCACGGAGGTCGCCGACATCGAGGCGAAGAGGGCAAGTGCTGTCAGGACCGCTGCGCTCGAGCGCAGCCGACGTTCGGATGGAGTCACGCTGCGCCGGTGCAGACGTGAGGACGGGACGTGCGTCGATCGCATGGTGTCTCCCTCAGAGAAAAGCGCATGGCGTGAGGTGCACGCCCTACTGGGGAAGACACTGAGATCGTCGGTTCATGACGCGAGGACCGGATGAAGATCGGTGGCCAGCGCACCGGACGCCTGGGCCCGGCGAACGCACGGTGCCCAGATGGCAGGTCAGTACTGCGTGACCGGCACGACCGTCCCGTAGGCAGGCGCGTCTGCGCACGCTGTGATGGCCTCGTTGTTCTCGACCTCGGTGAACCGAATGGGCGTCGGTGTCCCTTCGCCATGCCTTCCGATGTCGGAGAAGAGATCGATCGCTTCTTTCTGGATCTGGTCGTCGTCGCCTGAGAGCTCGGTCGAGGAGCTCGCGAGCTCGTCCAGACGTGGCTGTGCGACGGCGATGCGCGCGTCGTAGTGCTCCAGGAACGGTGCGATGACCTCACCTCTCCCGGCCACGGCGGGAGAGATGTCGCGCTCAGGCGTAGTTCGCGTGATCTTGGCGCGGTCGGGGATCGTGCGAGTGGTGCCTTGGTCCAGCGTCATTGCATGGGCGCGTTGATGCTCGATGCCCAGGATCGAAGTGCTTGGCGCTCGTCGTCGTCGCACACGTATCCGTAGCCGACACTGTCGTCGCCGTTCGTGAGCGACCACTCGTCGTAGTACGTCAGGGCGTAGCAGTCAGCCATGGCTTCGGCGTCGCCCTGGAACAGGCCCTGTGCAAGCAGGTCGTTGTGCTCGCCTCGGTAGTCCTTGACGCTGGCGTTGTCGGCACGCTGATAGACGTGGGCGAGCTCGTGCACGACGGTGAAATCGCGAACCCACTCGCTGACCTCGCTCTCTGGGAGCAGGTGCACGGTGAGCGAGTCTCCTTTCTTGATGCACCCGCTCGTCCGCCAGCTCTCACGCTCCGAGTCTTTGCAGGTCGTTGCTGCGTCCCACTGGATGTCGATGAAGCCTCGGCCTGCTGTGTCCACGATGCCCTCCGTGACCGAGCCGCTGGTGTTCACGCGCCGGGCTTGGGCCGCAGCGACGCTGACCTCGAGGTCTTCACGGAACGTCTTCGTCTGCGCTGCGATGGTCTGCGCGCTGAACTCGGTCAGGTTCGGGTCAGACACCTTCTGGTCTTGCCGGAACAACCACTCGAAGTCAGCGACGAGCCAGGCGACCGGAGACTCGTCGAACTCGAGGGAGAGCTCGTCGATCTTGAGGCGTTCCTCGGCATAGAGGGCGAGCTGTGTGTCGATCTCGGAGCTCTCCGTCGGTGCTGGATCGGGTGTTGCGGCGCTGGGGGTATCAGCCGTGGCGTCGCCGCCGGAGGTGAGCAGTGCGCCGAGTCCAGCGAGTGCGACCACGGCCGCGAGTGCGACGGCAGCCAGGCATCCGCCACCGGCCAGCCAGCCGCCGGCTCTGCGGCGTCGGCGAGGGGCGTGCAGTGCTGGTGCGTACCCCGCTGGCCCGAGAGCGGGGGCGTGGTGCGCGGAGCTGACCGGCCGTGGGTGCGGCTGACCCGGCTGCCAAGGGCTCAGCCTTCGTCCTTGCTGCGGCGGTTCGGCTCGACTGCCGGGCGCTCGTCCGATCGGCACGGTCGGGTTGACGCCTCGGATCCAGCGGATGAGCTCCGCAGGTGCGGCTGGGTTCGATGCGATGAGCCCATGGAGCTCCCACCGATGGGACGCGAGATCGACCAGCACGTGCGGTGGTGTGCTCGGATCGCTCGCGATGGCGTGCTCGGCGCTCGGTTGCCGGTCGTGCATCTGTTCTCCTGATGTTCAGCGGCTTGCAGTGGAACGCGAGCGGTGGCGGCGTCTGACCTGGTTTGCTCGTGCTAGAGGCTGATCGCCAGCAGTGTCACGAGTGTGACGACGACCACGACGAGTACGCCGCCGCCGCAGCCGAGGGCGAGGATGGGCCCGTATCCGAGGCGGGACGTGCGGGCGCCGGACTGCTGAGCTGCCGCGATGAACCCCGGGCCGCCGCCGAGGTGGAACGAGTACGCCGCGCCGGCCACGTTGACAGTGCGGGCGAGGTCGACGCCCATCTCGAAGCGAGGCTTGTCGAGGATGTCGGCGACGCCGCCGGCGATCCCGTGACCGATAGCCCGGTCTACGGATCGAGGATCGGCGAGTATCGGATAGCTCTGACCGTGCACAGCGAGCGTGATCCGTTGGGCGGCTGACTTGACGACGACCTCCTGCGCGGGGACGCGGAAGTACTGCGTCCAGCCAGTCGGCGAGGCGATCCAGAGCGTCACGAATCCATCACTGACCTCGGCGCGTGCCGGGAAGTACTGTCCGGTCGCGTTGTCGCCGAAGGCGCCAGAGAACACAGCCGAGGGCATTTTGTAGGGCATCGTCATGACTTCCTCCGGTCGCGAGGGGGGCGCTCGCCTTCTCTCGAATCAAACCGCACACGATACAGCCGAGCAGCGCCGTGCTGCCCTAGACGACTGACGATGCAAGACATCCGATCGCCAAGGTCGCGCAGGGCACACCGCCAGCGATCTGGAGAAGAGGTGTCCGAAGGGCCCGGGGGCCTCATCATGGTGGACCTCAGAGTGCTACTCCTTGGTCGCGTAGATGCGGAAGCGTCGTTGTCTCACGGTAATGGGGGCTGAGGCCTCCAGGTCGTGGAGGCGCCGAGCGTGATCTCTCACGGTGAAGCCTGGAGCGTCCCATGGGACGAGGCCGAGGGCGACTTCTTCAGCGTCGTAGCTCTCGTGCCGAGCCATGACCGCGTCCAGGCCCTGGTCGTCGAGATCGAGAGAGTCCTCGTCCTCCGAGTCGTACTTCAGCACGGCTACGCGCCGGGCCGCGAGGCGTGCTCGCGCGACGGGGACGTTCGGCTCCCATCCTTCGGTCGCGACGACCAGTGGTGGGTCGGCGGCACATGTCGAACGGCACCAAAGACGGTGCCCGACCGATAGGTGGTGGTGAATCGGGCACCGTTTCTGGGTCGGCCGTCTGAACCAGTGGTTCTGGGGTGACCGGAGCCGAGCACCTGACCAGCTGCTCAGCGGGGGTACGCCCGCTGAGCAGGAGGTGCACCGACCGCTCCCGAGGGCGTGTGCTCCCTCGGTTACCTCCACGCCCCCAGGCGCGATCAGCACAGTCGCGTCCTCTGGATGGATGGTCGACGGCATCGGCCAGCGGTCACCGCACCGATCAGCGTGACTAGGACGGGCGCCGGACGCCCGCTTCGTGCACTCCGCATCTGCGCCCCCTCGGTTGGTCCGCGTTAGGACATGCACGCCATGGTGCAGCACGCTAGGTCCTCAAAGCGCCACGCGAGCCCCGACCACACCGACCCAGGAGCCCATCATGTCCAGTCTCGTCCTCGGCGTCATCGGCATGAACGTGTTCGCGGTCGTGCTCGTCGTCGCCCGCGCCCGCGCCTTCCACCAGCCGCTGTACAGGCCCATGCTGCTCAACATCGGCCTGTCGATCCTGCCCGTCTTCGTGCTGCTGGTCGGGTTCGTGGCGACCTTTCTAGCCCTCTCCGGCGCGCGCAGCGACTCGACCGAGGGGGCCTTGCACCCTGTCGCGATCACCATCGCCGTGGTGAGCGCCCTCGTCTGGTTGCTGCTGCTGCCGAACGCGAGCTATCTCATCACCGAGCTCAATCTCAGCCACCGCACCGACGACGACCCGACACCGCTCTGGTACGACATCGTC